>SXGS01332845.1_pt1 | contig 44026 bp, 51 predicted proteins | sample 3174681 | NCBI WGS metagenome assembly SXGS01 (sample SAMN11356861, study PRJNA531348) | freshwater metagenome | isolation source: freshwater sample F1-80 | place: China: Fuxian Lake, Yuxi | collected 2017-12-25 | reverse complement strand
TGGGGGCCGAGGTGGCGGTGATCGCCGGGAGCGGGGAGGTCAGTAATGCTGGCACCCAGACGGGTCAAGCATCGGAAGGTGCATCGCGGTTCGATGGCGGGCTCCGCGAAAGGGAACACCGAAATTCATTTCGGGGAGTTCGGTCTGCAGGCACAGGGGCGCTGTTGGCTTACCGCCAATCAAATCGAAGCTGCGCGGATTGCCATGACCCGCCACATTCGGCGTGGCGGGAAGATCTGGATTCGCGTCTTTCCGGACAAGTCCTACACAAAAAAGCCGGCGGAAACCCGCATGGGATCCGGCAAGGGCGCACCGGAGGGATGGGTGGCGGTCGTCAAGCCGGGGCGCATGCTTTTCGAGATGTCCGGGGTGACGGAGGCGCTGGCAAGGGAAGCCATGCTGCGCGCTGCGCACAAGCTGCCGATCGACACGAAGTTCGTGGTCCGAGCGACAGCACTTGAGGCGGCGACCCCGGCCGACGGCGCGTCCGCCGCGACGGAGGAGACACCGGCATGAGCCGCAGAGAAGACCGGGCGGCGCTGGAGGATCTGGGTTTGGTCGAACTCCAACGCGAACTGACGGAGGCCCGCACGGAGCTGTTTGAGAACCGAATCCGTTACGCCACCCGCAATCTGGACAATCCGGAGCCGCTGCGCAAGGGGCGGAAGAAGATTGCCCGCATCTTGACATACATGACCGCGCGGGAGCGGGCTGAAGGCGGATAAGGGTTCCGCAGGGTAGTAGCGGCGCACATCGTAAAGCCGAGACTACTCTGCATCCTCCTTCGGCAGCAGGAGTCAGGCAAAACGTGGAAGAGCAGACGACACAGCAGAGCGCGCAGGAGCGCGGGACGCGAAAGATCCGGCAGGGGATCGTGGTGAGCGACAAGATGACCAAGACCGTAGTGGTCGCGGTCGAGTCGCGCATCCGTCACCCCCTTTACGGGCGCATTGTACGACGCACCAAGCGGTACAAGGCGCATGACGAAGAGAGCCAGTTTCACCTCGGAGATCGAGTGGAGATCACCGAGTGTCGCCCGCTCAGCCGCGAAAAGAGTTGGCGAGTTTCGCGCCTGGTTGAGAAGGCGAAGTAGGGACAACGATGGTACGACCGTACACACGCCTCCGCGTTGCGGACAACTCCGGCGCGCGCGAGTTGCTGTGCATTCGGGTCCTCAAGGGCAATAGTCAGACGGCTGACGTCGGCGACATTATCGTTGCCGCCGTAAAGGCCGCTACGCCCGGGGCGCAGGTAAAAAAGGGAGATGTAGTGCGGGCCGTCGTGGTCCGAACTCACAACCCCATTCGGCGCTCGGATGGGTCCGTGCTCCGGTTTGACGACAACGCGGCCGTCGTGGTCCAGCCTTCGGGCGACCCACGCGGAACGCGCATTTTCGGACCGGTGGCCCGCGAACTCCGAGACCGGCAATTCATGAAAATAGTATCTCTGGCGCCGGAGGTCCTGTAGGATGGGCATCACGCGGAAGCGACATGACGGTGGTGCATTTCATCCCCACGTGAAAAAGGGGGATGAAGTAGTGATTCTCGCTGGCCGCAGCAACGGCGAGCAGGGCCGGATCGTGAGCGTGGATCCGCAGCGCGAGCGGGCCGTGGTCGAGGGCGCCAACCTCATCACGAAGCACGAAAAGGGACGCGGTTCGGGGCGAAACCCGATGGCCGCTGCCCAACAGCAGGGCGGGCGCATCCAGAAACCGGCGCCCATCCACATCAGTAATCTGATGGTGGTGTGTCCGAGTTGCGGCAAGGCAACCCGCGTGGCCCACGGCGAGGTCGGCGGCGGGCGCGTGCGCCTGTGCAAGAAGTGCGGCCAGGCGCTGGATCGTACGGAATAGGGGAACCCGTGGTATGCCGCGTTTGAAAGATCGCTACAACAATCAAATTCGGGCCGCTCTCAAGGAAGAGCTCGGCTTGAAGAACATCATGCAGGTGCCCCGGGTAGAAAAGGTCGTCATCAATATGGGGGTGGGCACGGTGATCCAGGATGCAAAGACCCTGGACGCCGCGGTTCGGGACATGACGACCATCTCGGCACAGAAACCGGTAGTCACTCGAGCCAAGCGCTCCATTGCCGCGTTCAAGATCCGCGAAGGAATGCGCATCGGCTGCAAGGTTACCCTTCGCGGCGACCGCATGTGGTACTTCCTGGACAAGCTGATCAACGTGACGATCCCGCGCGTGCGCGACTTCGGAGGCGTCAATCCGAACTCGTTCGATGGGCACGGCAACTTCGCCATGGGACTGAAGGAGCAGTTGATCTTCCCGGAGATTGACTACGATTCAATTGATCGCATTCGAGGAATGGACATCGCGATCAGTACAAGCGCCAAGACGGATCAAGAGGGCCGTGCTTTGCTGCGGGCCCTCGGAATGGCGTTCCGCAAAGAGCAAAGCTGAGCATCGTACGGCAACGAAGCCGGGGATAGAGGAGCACGGAGGCGTCAGTTGAAACGCTATACCGCCGATAGGATCCGCAACATCGCACTGGCAGGTCATCAGGGGACCGGCAAGACGTCGCTCGCTGAGGCGCTGTTGTTCGATTCCGGCGGGACCGACCGGATGGGCCGGGTCGAGGACGGCACGGCCCGCACGGACTTCGATCCCGAGGAGGCGAAGCGGCGGATCAGCATCAACCTGGCCCTTGCTCCGATCGAGTGGAACGGCCACAAAGTGAATGTGGTGGACGCTCCGGGCTATCTGGACTTCGTAGGAGAGGTGGCCTGCGCGCTGCGGGTTGCGGACGCTGCGGTGCTCACGATCGCCGGACCGGCCGGGGTGGAGGTAGGGACGGAGACAGCCTGGGAACTCGTCGCGGAGCGAGACATCCCGCGTTTCCTCTTCGTCAACAAGATGGATCGCGAGAACGCCGACTTCGGCCGCGTAATGGATTCGATCCGGAGCACGTTCGGGAACCGCTGCGTGGCCGTCCAGGTGCCGATCGGGCAGGAGGCCGATTTCCGCGGAGTGGTGGACGTGGTACATCAGGTCGCGTACACCGGCGGCGGAAAGACAGTCGTCCGGGGACCCGTGCCGGAGGATATGGCACTGGCAGTTGAGGAGGCCCGAGAGGCGCTGATGGAAAGCGCCGCGGAGGCGGACGACGACCTGCTGGAGAAGTATCTCGGGGGCGAGCCGCTGACCGACGAGGAACTCACGCGGGGCTTGATCGCCGCAGTCAAAGCGGGCGGCGCTGTTCCGGTCCTGTTTGGCAGCGCTACCGGCAACGTAGGGATTGAGGCCCTTTTGGATGCGCTCGTCACCATGGCGCCGTCGGCCGCGGAGGCTGGGGCAAGCGAGAGCGCATCGCTGTCCGCGATCGTGTTCAAGACCATCAGCGATTCGTACGTCGGCAAATTGACCTACTACCGGGTTTACGGTGGGGTGCTGAAGGGTGGGCTCGAGGTTCACAACGCGACTCGAGACCAGGATGAGCGGCTGGGTCAGCTCTTCCACCTCCGGGGAAACAAACAAGAGCCCGCGCCCGAAGTACCTGCCGGCGACATCGGCGCCATTGCGAAGCTCGTACTCACCGGAACCGGGGACACGTTGTGCGAGCGGGGCGGGACCCACACGCTGCCGGGAATCGCCTTCCCGCAGCCGGCGTTCAGCAAAGCAATCGCCGCGGTAACCAAGGCGGATGAAGACAAGATGGGACCGGCACTCGGTCGTCTTGCGGAAGAAGATCCAGCGTTCAAGTTCCGGCGCGACCCGGAAACGGGACAGACGGTGATCTCGGGTCAGGGTGAAACCCATCTAAGCGTGGTGATCGAGCGGCTCAAACGGTTGCAGGCGCACGTGGTCGAGCAGGAGTTGCGAATCCCGTACCGCGAGACCATCCACGGCGCCGCGCGCGTGCAGGGGCGACACAAGAAGCAGACCGGCGGTAGGGGACAGTTCGGTGACTGTTGGGTCAAGTTCGAGCCGTTGCCTCGGGGATCCGGATACCAGTTCGTGGATGCAATCGTGGGGGGAAGCATCCCCCGGCAGTACATTCCGGCTGTGGACAAGGGACTCCTGGAGGCGACCACACACGGGGTCCTCGGCGGGTTTCCTGTGGTAGACTTTCGGGCCACGTGCGACGATGGATCGTTCCACGACGTGGACTCGAGTGAAATGGCATTCCGGCAGGCGGCGCACCTCGCGTTTCGTGCAGGAATGGACAAGGCGGGCCCAGTGCTGCTGGAGCCGATGATGAGTATCGAAATCATCGTGCCCGAGCAGTATATGGGGGACATCATCAGCGACATGAATACCAAGCGGGGGCGCTTCATCGGCATGGAGCCGGCCGGAAATGGTCGGCAGCTCATCCGCGCGACTGCGCCCCAGGCGGAACTGCAGAACTATGCGATTGACCTGCGCTCGATAGCGCGGGGCCGGGGCAAGTTCAGCACGGAGTTCACGAACTACGAAGAGGTGCCGGCCCACATCGCCCAGCAGGTCGTGGAGAAGGCAAAGAAGGAACGCGTCGAGCATGGCTAAGCAGTGTCTGATCGAGAAGGCGAAGGAGCAGCCGCGGTTCAAGGTGCGCCGCTATCACCGGTGCAACGTCTGCGGACGGGCGCGGGGCTTTTTCCGCAAGTTCGGACTGTGCCGTATTTGTCTGCGAGAGATGGCGCTGCGCGGTCTGGTGCCGGGCGTCACAAAGAGCAGTTGGTAGAGGGAAGGGCATGAGCGCCATCACCGATCCGGTCGCCGATCTCCTCACCCGCCTGCGAAACGCTTCGCGGGCCGGACACGAGCAGGTCGAGATTCCCGGCTCCAGGTTGAAACTCCAGGTCGTTAAGATCCTGGCACAGGAGAAGTTCGTCCGGGGATATCAGTTCCTGTCGGATGGACCGCAGGGCACGCTGCGCGTGTTCCTCAAGTACGGCTCAAAACGCGAACCGGTGCTAACCCAGTTGCAGCGAGTGAGCCGGCCGGGCCGCCGTACGTACACGGCTGCGCAGGAGATTCCCCGGGTGCAAAACGGGATGGGCATCGCCATCCTGAGCACCAGTCATGGGGTGCTGGCCGATCGGGACTGCCGCCGCCTGAATGTGGGAGGCGAGGTCCTGTGTTACGTCTGGTAGGAGACTGAGATGTCGCGCATCGGCAAGCTGCCCATCACTCTGCCCGCCGGGGTGGAGGTGTCGCGGGAGAACGGGCACGTAGTGGTGAAGGGGCCGCGAGGTTCCCTCGAACGTCCGGTCGCCGCCGGGATTGACATCCGGGTGGAAGGCAACCAGGTCCTGGTCGGGCGAGACTCGGACGACCAGCAGGTGCGGGCACTGCACGGGCTGACGCGTTCACTACTCGCCAACATGGTGCAGGGGGTGAGCCAGGGCTACGAGCGGGTGCTGGACATCGTCGGCGTGGGTTTCCGCGCTGAGCTGGTAAAGAACGGCGTCGTGCGGATGCAGGTCGGCTATTCGCACCTGGTCGAGATTCACCCGAAGCCCGGGATCACCTTCGAAGTGGCGCAGGAGACGAACACCCGTATGTTCTACCTGCGCGTAAAGGGGATTGATAAAGAGGTGGTGGGCCAGCAGGCCGCGGAGATCCGTAGCCTGAAGAAGCCTGAACCCTACAAGGGGAAGGGGATCCGCTACCGGGGCGAGGTGGTGCGCCGCAAAGCCGGCAAGAGCGCCAAGGGCGGCAAAGGCGGCGGCAAGGGCGGCAAGAAGTAGTGTTTGCGGGTGCGGAACCCGGCTGAACCGGGTCCGCCACTGCCCGCAAGAGGGAACAGCAGGGAATGAAGAAGGAACACGAGCTGCGGGTACGCCGGCACACGCGGATCCGAAAGCGCGTGCTGGGCTCCCCCGAACGGCCGCGGCTGGCTGTATTTCGAAGCGACCGTCACATCTACGCGCAGGTGATTGATGACACCAGCGGTCAGACGATAGCGGCGGCTTCGACGGTAGATCGGGGCCTGCGCGGCGAGACATCGTACGGCGGCAACGTTGAGGCGGCGAAGCGCGTGGGCACTCTCGTGGCGGAACGTGCGCGGGAGAAGGGGATCTCGAAGGTGGTGTTCGATCGGGGCGGCTTCCTTTATCATGGGCGCGTGGCGGCCCTGGCGGATGCGGCTCGCGAAGCCGGTCTGGAGTTCTGACGCATGCGAAGAATTGATCCCAGCACCCTTGAGCTGGAAGAGAAGGTCGTCAAGACCAACAAGTGCCAGAAAACCCACAAGGGTGGGCGAACCCTGAGCTGGAACGCTCTGGTGGTCGTGGGAGACCGTCACGGCCATGTCGGCGCCGGGATGGGAAAGGCCCGCGGGATCCCTGATGCGATTCGCAAGGGAGTGGAGGCTGCCAAGAAAGAGTTGATTTCGGTGCCGTTGGATGGCACCACCATTCCCCACGCGATCACTCTTTCCTGGGGTGCTTCGACGATCATGCTCAAACCGGCGTCCCCTGGGACCGGAGTGGTCGCGGGCGGCTCGGTACGCGCGGTGCTGGAAGCAGCGGGCATCCGCGATGTGTTGGCTAAGTCTCTCGGCTCGTCCAACCCGATCAATACCGCGTGGGCTACCATCAAGGCACTGCAGAAGCTACGCACGCCGGAAGAAGTAGCGACACTTCGGGGAGTCGAACTCTCCCAAATGCCGCTGCGGCGGCAGGTGCGGCCCACAAGCGGCCGGGTAACCTCATCGGAGGCAACGGATGCCGAAGGTTAAGATCACCCTTGTTCGGAGCCCGATTGGCTGCCCGCTGCCCCAGAAACGGACCGTTGCCGGTCTGGGGCTCCGCAAACTCAACCACACTGTGGTGAGGGAAGCCAGTCTGCCGGTTTTGGGAATGGTGCGCAAGATTGCACACCTAGTCCACATCGAAGAAGTGGCGGACGAAGCGTAGACACATGAGACTCGAAGACTTACATCCCAACCCGGGCGCCCGGCACCGGCCCAAACGGAAAGGTCGCGGCATCGGCAGCGGACACGGGAAAACGTCGTGCCGCGGCAGCAAGGGACAGGCGTCGCGCGACACCATCCCATCCCACTTTGAAGGTGGCCAAACGCCGCTGCATCGCCGTGTGCCGCGCTTCCGCGGCTTCCGGAACCGGTTCCAGCAGACGTTCTCCACGATCAACGTGGGTGCGCTGGCCTGTTTCCCCACCGGAACGGAGGTGACGCCGGAACTCCTGATGGAGAACGGCCTCGTCCGGGAACTGCGGGACGGGATCAAGATCCTCGGTGACGGGGAGATTGGTCACGCGCTCAGCGTACGAGCACACCGGTTCAGTGAGGGCGCCCGGACCAAACTAATCGAGGCCGGTGGGACGGCGGAGGTGATCGAAGGATGATCCGAAACCTGATGGCGGCCTGGAGCATACCGGATGTGCGTGCGCGCATCCTGTTCGTGTTCCAGATGATGGCCCTGTTCATTCTGGGTCTCCACGTTCCAGTGCCGGGAGTGAACCTCGAGCGCCTGGAGCAGTTGATCCAGAACAACGGCTTCCTGAACATTTTCGACACGTTCTCCGGAAGTGCGCTGCGGAGATTTACGATCTTCGCGCTGGGCATCACGCCGTACATCAACGCCTCGATCATCATGCAGCTCTTCACAGTTGCAATCCCCTACTTTGAGGCGAAGCAGAAAGAGGGCGAGTCTGGCCGCAAAGAGATCGCCCGATATACCCGGTACGGAACTGTTGCGCTGGCGCTGTTCCAGGCATTCGGGCTGGTGACGTTGCTGTCCAACTCGGGGGGAAGTGCTCCGATTTTTGTCGGAGGCCTGCTCACCAAGATCCAGGTACTGCTGTCCCTTACGGCGGGCACATGCTTCCTGCTGTGGATTGGAGAATCGATCACCGAGCGGGGGATAGGGCAGGGCATCAGCCTGGTCATCTTCTTCAGCATCATGGCCCGCATGCCGTTTGACATCGCGAATACGGCAAAGGAAGTGGAAGCCAACTTCCCGATGTCCATTTTCAGCGTGATTTCCCTCGCCGTGATCTTCGTAGGAACCGTCGTGGGGATCATCTACGTAACCGGGGGCACCCGCCGCATCCCGATCCAGCATTCCAAACGTCAGATGGGGAACCGGATGGTGCAGTCGCAGAGCACCTTCCTGCCGTTCAAAGTCAATGCAGCCGGGGTAATGCCGATCATCTTCGCGATCACGATCATGATGTTCCCCGCCACGATTGCGTCGTATCTGCAAAATCCGAACGATCCTGCTTCCGCAATGAGTCGGTTTGCGGCCGGCGTGATCGAGTGGACGACCCCGCCCGGCAAATACCACATCGCGTCCCTGTTCTACGCCCTGCTCATTCTGGTGTTCACGTACTTCTATGCGGCCATCCAGATCAATATCCAGGAGTTGACTGAGAACCTCAAGAAGTACGGTTCCTTCATCCCCGGTATTCGGCCTGGTCGTCCCACGCAGGAGTATCTGGATCGAGTTCTCACCCGGATCACCGCCGCAGGTGCGTTGTTCCTGGCCATCATCGGACTGATTCAGTATTACATCCCGAGCCTCACGGGGATCAACACGTTCAGCCTTGTGGGGGGCACCTCGCTCCTCATCGTGGTCGGCGTGGCGCTCGACACCATGCAGAATCTGGAGTCCCATCTGGTCATGCGGAACTATGAAGGCTTCATTCGGCAATCAGGCCGCCGTTCCACGCGCACTAGTGGCATGAGCGGGCTGAGTCTCCGCTAGCGGACTCGCGGACATGAAGATGAAGCGAACAGGGAAACGAGGGGGTGGCGACCAACCGAGTTGCTATCCCCTCTTTCGCCGAGGGTCCCGGGCGTCAGCCGGCGGCTCCCCTCATGCACCAGGTGATCCACCAGTTCTATGCGCTTAATACTCCTCGGGCCTCCAGGCGCTGGCAAGGGCACCCAGGGCCTGATTCTCACACAGCGGTTGGAGATTCCCAAGGTCTCCACCGGTGAAATGCTCCGCGAAGCAGTCGTGGCAGGTGATGCGGTCGGCCTCGCGACGAAGTCGTTCACGGACCGAGGCCTGCTCGTTCCGGACGCGATCGTCATCGAGATTGTTCGACGCCGGCTGATGCAGGAGGACGCACGCAGTGGTTTTCTGCTTGATGGCTTCCCGCGCACAGTGAACCAGGCAGTGGCAGTCGAGGCCATCCTCATTGAGCAGAAGCAGCGACTCGATGCTGCGGTGGAGCTCAAGGTGTCGGAAGCGGAGATCGTCGAGAGGATTTCCAACCGGCGGGTGTGCCCGAACTGTGTGGAGCGCAGTTACCATTTGCAGTTGGCCCCACCCCGCGTGTCCGGCCACTGCGATGAATGCGGGTCTACTCTGGTGCAGCGCGACGATGACCGGGCGCATGTGGTACGCGCGCGTCTGCGCACATACCAGGAGCAAACCAGTCCGCTGACGGGGTATTACCTGGAACGGGGATTGCTCGTTCAAGTGGATGGCCTGCGGCCCGTCGACGAGGTAACCGCCTCGGTTCTGACCGCACTGGAAGACAGGGCGCGGGCAGGTTGATCTTAACAGCAGATTCTGCTATCCTATGCAGGTTGTCTTCCCGAGGTCCGGGCGGTCAGCGTTGTAACCAACGATTCGACTTGATCGGGCCAGTAAGGATGCACCAGGGAGAAGCGACCGATGAAAGTTCGGCCTTCAGTCAAGAAGATGTGCGACGATTGCAAGATTATTCGTCGCGAAGGCGTGGTCCGGGTGATTTGCAAGAAGAACCCGAAGCACAAGCAGCGCCAGGGCTAGCGAAGAGGAGAGGCCAGGATTGGCACGCATCGCCGGCGTAGACCTGCCGCGAGACAAGCGCGTCGAAGTCGCGCTCACCTATATTTTCGGCGTAGGACTCACCACCAGCCAGGAGATCCTAGCCAAGACGCGGGTGAGCCCCGAGACGCGGGTCCGCGAGCTTTCGGAGACAGATGTCGCCCGACTGCGGGAGGTTCTGGAGCGCGAGTATCGCGTTGAAGGAGACCTGCGCCGCGAGATCGCCATGAATATCCGGCGACTCTCCGAGATCGGGTGTTATCGGGGGATCCGGCATCGCCGTGGGCTCCCGGCACGCGGGCAACGCACCCGCACCAATGCCCGCATGCGGAAGGGGCCGCGCCGTACCGTCAGTGGTCGGCGAAAGAAAGGGAAGTAAACCGTGGCCAAAAAGGCAACCGGCGGACGCCAGAAGCCTCGCGAGAAGCGGCAGGTTCTCCAGGGCGTGGTTCACATCCAGTCCACTTTCAACAACACAATTATCACAATTGCTGATCAACGAGGGGATGTGATCTCCTGGGCGTCAGCAGGTTCTGTGAACTTCAAGGGGACCAAGAAGGGGACCCCATTCGCTGCCCAGATGGCGGCGGAGAACGCGGCGCGGAAGGCCATGGAGCATGGCCTGAAGCGAGTGGAGGTGATGGTGAAGGGCCCCGGCAGCGGCCGGGAAACCGCCATTCGCGCACTTTTCACGGCAGGGCTGGAGGTCTCGATGATCAAAGACGTGACCCCCAGTCCGCACAACGGATGCCGGCCGCCGAAGCGGCGCCGCGTGTAGGGAGATCGAGTCTATGGCAGTTTACAGCGGGCCGGTCTGCCGGCTGTGCCGGCGGGACGGTGTGAAGCTGTTCCTGAAGGGGGAGCGCTGTTATACCAGCAAGTGCGCCATCGAGCGGCGGAAGGGCAGCGCCCCGGGACAACACGGTGCGCGCCCCAGGAAGCTCGCGGAGTACGGGGTACAGTTGCGCGAGAAACAGAAGCTGAAGCGGATCTATCGCGTCCTCGAGCGGCCGTTTCGCAACTACTTCAAGGAGGCCGTGCGCCGCAAGGGCGTTACGGGCGAGTTGCTCATTCAGCAGCTCGAGTTGCGGATGGATAATGTAGCCTATCGTCTGGGATTCGGACTTTCTCGCCGCCAGGCTCGCCAGTTGGTGAATCACGGTCACTTCCTCGTCAATGGCCGCAAGGTGAATGTCCCCAGTTACCAGATGCGGCCCGGCGACACGGTGGCGGTGTTGGAGAGCAGCCGGCAGGCGGGCGCGATCGTCCAGGCGCTGCAGTCCACCGGTGGGAGACGCGTCCCTGAGTGGCTGACTCTGGATCTCGGCGCCATGAGCGGCCGGGTAGTGTCTGTTCCAACCCGAGAGCAGGTTGACACTCAGGTCAACGAAGCACTGATTGTCGAGTTCTACTCCAGGTAGCGGTACACGCAATGGAGGGGGCGGGGCCTGCTGAGTTTCGCTGGACCCCGTCCTCGCCTATCGTGGACATCGTTGGCCGTCCTGTCGAGGGTCGGCGGCGCATCCAAGGACCAGACCACCGAGCGCGGAGCAAAGGAACATGGAGAACACAGGTCCCCGGGTAGAAACGCTGGAGCAGAACGAGAACTATGGCCGCTTTGTGATCGAGCCGTTGGAGCGCGGTTACGGCGTCACACTCGCGAACCCGCTCCGACGGGTACTGCTTTCGTCGCTGCGCGGAGCAGCGGTGACTTCGACGCGGATTGAGGGAGTCTTGCACGAGTTTGCGACGATTCCCGGGCTGCGAGAAGACACCACCGAGATCCTCTTGAACCTGAAGGAACTGGCAATCCGGGTCCTGGATGAGGGCGACGGCGAGCCGAAGATCCTGAAAATCGACAAGCGGGGCGAAGGCGAGGTTACCGGCGCCGACATCGAGTGTCCGTCTGATGTCGAGGTGGTGAACCCGGAAGTCCACATTGCAACGCTGGCCGAGGATAATGCTGTCCTCTCGATGGAGATGACGGTTGAGATCGGGCAGGGCTATATCCTCCCGGAGAAGCACGAGCGGTTCAAAGGGCAAATCGGTGTGATCCCGGTCGGGTCGGCATTCTCGCCCGTGCAGAGGGTGATCTTTGCTATCGAACCTACTCGGGTAGGGAGTCGTTCCGACTTCGAGCGGCTCACGATGGAGATCACCACAAACGGGACGATCACCCCGGGCGACGCTTTGAGTGAAGCGGCCCGCGTGCTCGACAACTATGTGCGCCTGTTCTTCGACGTGAGTTCGGAGCGCGTGGTCCGTCAGGTAGACGAGATCGCAGTGCCGTTGGCTCGCGTCGGCGGGATGGGTGCGCCGGACATCCGCATCGAAGAGTTGGACTTTTCGGTCCGGACCTACAACTGCCTGAAGAAGGCAAACTATCAGACGGTGGCGGACCTCTGTCGCGCCTCCGAAGATGAACTGATGAACATCCGAAACTTCGGCCGGAAGTCCCTGGTCGAAGTCCAGGAGAAACTTTCGCAGTTTGGGTACTCCCTTGTCGGCAGCCCGATCGGCGGCCGGGGTGGAGATGGGGAAGGGGACGACGGCTAGATGCGCCATCGCGTCCAGGGAAGAAAGTTGGGGTTGCCGTCCGATCAACGGATGGCGTTGCTCCGCTGCCAGGTCCGGCAGTTACTTGCTCGGAACTTCATCGTCACGACGGAGACCCGGGCCAAAGAGGTCCAGCGAATCGCTGAACGCCTCATTACGGCTGCCCGGGAAGACAACATCGCGAACCGGCGGCGTTGCGAGAAGGTGCTCGCCACGCACACCCCCGTCCGCGGGATCATTCACCCACCGGGTTACAACAAACTACATCCGAACCGGAAGGCGGAGATGACCGCGACCCTCCAGCGTCGGCGACCTCAGCCGACGGGACAGAGCACTTCCGACTACGTGAACCGCCTTTTCAAGGAGATCGCTCCTCGGTTTGCGGGACGCCCGGGCGGGTACACGCGAATGTACAAGATCGGCTTTCGACGCGGCGATGCGGCGCCGTTGGTGAAGCTGGAATTGTCTCCCTGAGGGGAGAGGTGGGGTGACGCGCCGGTTCCGGATGGTCGTGGCCTATGACGGCACCGACTTTTGCGGCTTCCAACGACAGCCTCACGGATGCAGTGTCCAGGGCGTCCTCGAGCAGGCATTGTCCCGGCTCTATGGACACCCTATCGAGGTCACGGGCGCTGGGCGAACGGACGCAGGGGTCCACTCAGTCGGGCAGGTTGTTCACTGGGAATCCGGGGCCCCCGTACCGGTTGACCGGGTGGCTCCAGTGCTCAATGAGTGTCTGGCGCCAGCGATCGTGGTTCAAGCGGTGGAAGGTGCGGGGCCGGAGTTTCACGCCCGTTTCAGCGCGGTGCGGCGGGTCTACCGGTATTACCTGTGCCGGGAGAGGCCCTCGCCGTTCCGCGCCCGGTATGTGGTCCTCGCTGGGGATTTGCGCGGGGACGCGGTTGAGCTGATGAAAGCGGCGTTGGCACAGGTGCTTGGACGGCGCGATTTCGGGGCGCTGTGCCGAAAGCGGAGCGATCACCGGTCCACGGTGCGCACGCTGTTCCACGGTTGCGTGGAGCAGAACGGGGCGGACTTGCGGGTCGAATTGGCTGCGGATGCGTTTCTCCGCAGTATGGTGCGTCTTCTGGTGGGAGGACTGCTGGAGATTGGGCGCGGCCGGCGGGAGCCGGGGGCGCTGGCGGAGGCGCTGAAACGCGAGGCGCCGCGGGGCATTCATTGGATGCCTGCTGCGGCGCAGGGACTGTTTCTGACGCGGGTGGAGTATCCGGATGGGTACCCGCCGCCACACACAGTACGACAGGGCGGATGGGATGAAGACTTTTACGGCTAAGCCGGACGATATCGAGCGCGAGTGGCTGGTGGTGGATGCCACCGGGAAGTCGCTGGGACGCCTCGCGGCAGAGGTGGCGGCGTTGCTGCGTGGGAAGCACAAGCCGATTTTCACACCGCACGCCGACACGGGGGATCACGTCATCGTGATCAACGCCGATCAGGTGGTCCTTACCGGCAGCAAGCGCGCTGAGCTCATTCACTGGCACTCCGGCTATCCGGGGGGCCTCAAGGCGATAACTCGCGGCGGGCTTATGGACAGTCGTCCTACGCGGCTGGTGGAGCGCACGATCAAAGGGATGCTCCCGCACAATCGGCTGGGAGCACAGATGTATCGGAAACTGAAAGTCTACACCGGCGCCGAGCACCCGCACGCAGCCCAGAAGCCGCGGATGCACGAACTCGCCGGATAATCCCAGAGGAGACGCAGGGTTGGCAGACGGAGCTTTCTCCTATTACGCAACGGGTCGGCGGAAGAATGCCACTGCAAAGGTTTGGCTCTTCCCAGGCGGTACCGGCGCAGTCACAGTCAACGGGCGGAATCTGCCGGATTACGTGCAGCGCCGCTCGCTCGAACTGATCGTGATGCAGCCGTTGCAGCTAACGGATACGGTCGGGCAGTTCGACATCAAAGCGAAGGTGCTGGGGGGCGGGGTCGCCGGGCAATCCGGAGCATTGCGGCACGGCATCTCAAGGGCTTTGGCCCTGGCCGCGCCGGACCTTCGACCTCCGCTCCGCCGGGGCGGCTATCTTACGCGCGATCCCCGAGTGAAGGAACGGAAGAAGTACGGGCGCAAGCGGGCCCGGCGCGGCTTCCAGTTCAGCAAGCGGTAGGAACGTGTTGCCCTGGCCCAGGCCGGGGCAGGCTTCCGCTCAGCGTACCTTCCGGTGCGTTCGGGCAGACGAAGACCACCAGAGCAGGTCTATTGCCTGCCCCGGTGGTTTTCTTGTGTCTGCCGTGACACGCACCGGGCAGTCAGGCCACCGGGGTGGGGCGATCAGGCACCGACGAGCGCTTATCGCGATTTGGCGGGTCGCGCGGCTTCTCGTTCGCCTCCAGGACCCGGCAAGGCACGGTCGAGGCAGTTATCGTGGCTCCGGCGGGTCGCGTTGCGTCAGCCAGGCGCGATTGAAGCGGGCGATGAGAAGATCGCGTCCTGATCGGTCCGGGCGATCCTGCTGCCAGACGGCGACCAGAGTACCGTCCGGGCAGGCGGCGGCTGTCGGGTAGGATGCCTGCACGCCGACGGGATTTGCCAGGGTGCGGGGGCGAGTCCAGGTGCGACAGCCATCGCTGCTGAGCGCCACATCCAGCGGCCAACGGTTGCGTGGCGAGTTGTTCCAGACAACAATCACCTCCCGACTACCGGGGACGCGACAGAGGGCTGCGGGGGTATTGTGCCCCGCAAGGGCAGACCGCAGCGGCCGATCCCAGGTCCGGCCTCCGTCGCGGCTGCGGGTCTCCCAATGGCGGAGGTCGGCGGTGCGGAGCAGGCAGTAGAGGTCACCGCTCTCCAGGAGGACCATGGAGGGCTCGCACACCCCTCCCGTGCTGAAATCCGAGGTACGCGGCGGATCGGCCGAAATGTCCGCCCCCGGGGACCAGGTGACGCCGTTGTCGCGCGACAGAAGCGCTCCGGAGCGGAGATACATCTTCCCTTCGCCGGCGAACGGACGGCCCTCCTCGGCGGGCACATCCCAGGAATAGGGCTTCACGAGAGTGCCGTCCGGGAGGGTGAGTCCGGCATGAATCATCCCGACCTGGTAGCGGTGGTGACCCGGTACCCGACGCAGGCGAGACCAGGACCCCCCAGCCAGCTTCTGTTCTGTGACGTACACGTCGGAAGTGAGCACTGTCTGGCGCGGGACCGGCACCGTGGTGGAATGCACCTGCACCACATTCCGAGTGACGACGATCGTAGGATCAGCGCTCAGGTGGCCAGGAACGTCAATCAGGGGCTCTTCCGCCGACCAGTTGCGCCCCTGGTCGTGCGACCAGGAGCCGACCACCTTCATGCCGGAGGACCATACCAGCAGCAGCCGACCATCCGGCAGCACCGCCGCGGTCGGGTACATGTTGCGCGGCCCACGAAAGCCGTCACCCGGCCGAACCAGACCAAGTTCGCAGGGCGGCGGCGCCTGCCCGCGTTCCGCGCCCGGTGCAGCTACGGACGCCGCCGCCGGAACCAGAGCCCACCACATCCGTTTCCAGCCCCGACTCCGCACTCGCTGCCTCATTTGTCCCTCTCGCTGCCCATACGCCGTGAAGCGATCGCACTGCCCGGGATCGGGAGGACAAGCAGGCCCGGATCGAATGCTTGCCCGATCCCTCCACCCCACGCATCGGTTCGGTGTGCTCCGGTCGTGGAGCCGACTTCGGCAACGCCGATGGGCGCGGCCGCTGCATCAGTGCCGGGTTGCTGCAACGGCCGGCCGAGGCAGACGCACACCGGCCGCGGCTCGAACCGACACTGCGCGCTAACGGAAACTGGATCACCCTCGCAGTGCCGGGCTGTGACTTTCTGAACCGGTTGCGGCAGACGGTTGCGCCGCCGGTTCGCCGGACCGGAATCTCCGGACTCCGATCCAGGCCAGCGTCAGCCGCCTGCCGGGCACGAGCCCACGCGAGGGCCACATCACAGGACGCGCGGAGACCCGCGCCGGAGAAGCGTGCCCGAACGCTACCACGCCTGCTCACCGTCACGGGGCGTCTCGCGGTGCGCCGGCTCCTACGACCAGAGAAGCAGTACGCATTCGGCCACAGTTTCGCCGCGGAAAGCTTCCGGCCCGCGTCACGAGCGGGGCCGCCTCACGTCCGTCACCCGGTGCGCCGGCCCGACCTCCCGCATCGGCAGAAGCGTGGACGGCCTTTTCTCGGAGGCGGCCGCAGCAATCGTCACCGCACATGCCGTCCTCCCGCTACAAAGCGGGAGCGCCCTGTCCCGGCCCCGAAATCTCTGACCCGTGCGACCCTCCGCCGCCCCACCCACTCCGGTTCCGACTGCCGGCTGGTCCGACTTTATCCGGAACCGGTCGCGCCTTGGCCGGTGGGCGGGAATCGGCGGGCGCCGGCCGACTGAGCGGTGTATGGCTCCCTGCATCCGCGAGGCACGTACCGGGCAGCCGAACTCAGCCCCGGCGCGTCATGACCTGACCGGGGACAGAAACTACCCCGCCTGTGGATCCGATTGCATCAGCCCGAAGAGGACGCCGTCCGGATCCTTGCAGTAGGCCAGCCACCCCACCCCGGGGATCGGCATTTTCGGCACCGCACAGGTGCCACCGGCAGCTTCAGCCTTCGCCACGTAGTCATCCACGTTTTCCACCTCGATCGTGTTGACCGTCAGTGCCGGCTGGCTCGTGTCACGGGTGCGGACGATGCCCCCGTTAATGCCGGGCTTGTCACAGTCCCCGGTCATCACCAGCCAGTACTCTGCGGGCCCTTCCCATTTGTTGGCTGTCCAGCCGAACACGTCCCCGTAGAACTGCACTGCTCGTTCGGGGTCCTGGGCGATCACTTCGAAATGCACTACCCGCGGCATACTGTGCGCTCCCTTCGCTGTGAGAATTGCGGCGTGAAACCTTCGCTCTCCCCCCTCTTCCGGAGAAGGAGTAGCCATGAACCGCACGGTCGTGCGATCCCTCCGATTCAAACATCGGTTTGCTGCACCGGACTTGTGTAACTTATTTTTTCCGGGGGGTGAATCGCGGCTACTTCCGGCGAACAATCCCCCGTAGCGACACCGTTCCAGCCATCCCCGTGAGGTCGAGCGTGCCGTTCCGGTCAGGGAATAATACCCCGCTCCCTCCGTTCGCCGAGATCACGCGCCACCCGTCCGGTAGACGCAGTCGGAGCAAGGTGCGGCGCGGCGTGTTCCGGGAGGGGAGGGATACCTGCGCCAGGACCTCCCCTCGGGACAGCGACGAGATAACACGCAGCGTCACCGGCCCGAACGCCGTCGGCGCTCGTTCCACCACGATCCGCCGGCCGTCCTCCAGCCACCGCCGAGAGGTGGCGAACAGGAGGCGCAGTGTCTCCGGTACGCCGTCTGCATCCAGATCGAGGTCCTGCACCAGAAGGTTGCGCAACATTGTGAGGAAGTGCGCATTTCCAGCACTGTTCGGCGGGCAATAGAAGAAACGCCCGCCCGGATCTACGGGAGCGAGCGTGCAGCCTTCTCCCGCAACCAGCGTCTCCCGTGTAAACCCCTGCGCCAGCATTCCGTAAAAGCTCACGAGCGCCCGTTCCGGCTCGTCGCGCCGCAGTACGTCCAGCACGTACCGGGTACCGTACAGGGGATTCACGCGGTCCGGCCCGGTCCAGAACCCGTGGTCGGTCGCGCCGGAGCGGATCATCCCCATGCACAGCCCGCCGTGCTGCTCCTGGTACTTCGCCAGCATCGCATCCTCCGGCGTGCCCGGACGATAGAGACGGCTCCCCATGACGTGCCCGACGAGGAGGTTCCAGTAGCTCCCGATCCGGGTAGAGACAATCGGATCGTGCAGGGTTTCCCGGGAGAGGAGCGCATTTGGTAAGAAGGGTGGCGAGACCTCACGATGAATGCTCTTCTCCAGCGCAGCGTCGAGTGCTGTACGCAGGCGTTGTGCTTCTGCTCCGACCCGATCCGCCAGCGGTGCATCGCCCACAGCACGGAGGAGATGCGGAAGATCGTGCAGCGCCCGCCAGGCTTTCGCCTGAACATTGAGGGAGTAGACGGGAGTCTTGATGTCACCGGCGTACTGCTCCTTGGGATACAGCCCCCCTTCCCCGGTCCGCGACGTGAGGAGTCGCTGCAGTTCCTTCTCCCAACGGGGTCGCTGGGCGCGGAGGTACGCAGTGTCGCGAGTCTGCCAGTAGTAGCGCAAGAGGGCGAGCAACTTGAGCCCTGCCTGGTGATTCTCCAGCCCGGCACGCGTCGAATTCAGCAGTGGCACCAGCATGCGGCGCGTTTCCTCCTCCGCACCCCAGGCAAGCATCCCCAGAGCCGCGTCGCCCCCCTCACCCACATACAGGCTCTCGTACTGATTGCCGATGCTGTAAAGAATGCGGTCCCCAGTGAGCAATGTGTGATTCTGGGCGAGGAGGTTGCGCCAGGCGTGGTTCACCCGGGGTTCTGCCGAAACCTCCACCTGCATCCCACGGCCAATCAGCTCCTTCCACGCTGCCTCACACCGAGTCCGCTGGCGCGCATACGTGTCCACCTCCAGCCCGAACGCGCCGGGGTCCGCCGGCGGTCGAGTTGCGATCGCCAGAGTAGCAGCACTCCCCGGCCCGAGGGGCGCCCGCAGGGCCCCTCGCGCCCACTTCCACCGGGGATCGGCGTAGATTACCGCCTCACCCCGAGTAGTGAGCACCCGGCCATCGGCGAACGTGGCGCCGCCGGGCGGATCTGTCTCCGCCGAAATGACCCCCGTGGTCCCCGCCGCGAGGGAGAAGCGGACGAATACGATTCCGTACCGCGCCAGTGCCGGGTCAGTGGAAGCAAAAGCCTCCAAACGATACACTTCCGCCTCCCGGCGAACGGGCGCAACGTCCACCGGCACGAATCCCTCGGCCTGAACCGGGTAGGGGTGCCGGTAGGTGATCGCATAGATCGGCAGCCAGCCTTCGGCCGGGTGCGGGTCCGACACACGCTCGCGGAGATCGCCGAACCGGAACTCGTCCGGGCCGACGCGAAAGACCACCGGAGTGCCCGGATCCGCCCAACTGCGCGAGCCGCCGCGCAGGTTCACGCCACTGCCGTTTGCGATCAACCGGGCTCGAATACGACTCCCGGGTGCGCCCAGCACCAACGGATAGTGGCGAAAGTCGGCATGCACATAGCGCGGCGGGGGCAGCAACGGGGCGAAGAACTCATAGCTCGCACCGTTCGGCCGGCGCATCGCCGCCTCGCCCCACAGATCGCGCCGTGCTGCGACTGCGTCGGCAAGGGACGGCAACCCGCGCACGAGGACGGGCGCAGGCGGCCGGTGTGCCGCAGCCATCGCCGCGACCTGCAACGCGCCGAACGCCGCCACGCCGACGAACCAGACACTGCGTCTCCCGGAAATCCCCTGTCGAACCTTCACACGCAATCCTTCCCCCTTCATTTACAAGAAAGGCTTCGCGCTTCCCAGCAGAGCCAAGAGTCCTCGTCAGGGGAGGGCATAGAGATCCGCGACGTCCACCGGCTGGCGCCGCCGTGCAGACTCTTCCATCTGCAGAATGAGCCGGGTTACCGCCAGCCCGTCCACGGCGTCCATGCACGGCGACGCACCGGCCCGGATGCAATCGGCAAAGTGGCGGATGCTTTCCGCGCCGAACCCAACCGGGCGCCCCGCGACCGTCGGCGAAACGAGCACGTCCGGATAGGTAAGCCGATCCGTCAGCCGGCGTGCGGCGCCGTGGTGCGAACCATTCACCGAGTAGGCGCCCCCCGATCCGACGAAATCGCATTGGAGGTCAAACACCGACGGCCCGCCCTCCGGGAGGATCCAGCTATTTTCCACCTGCGTCACCAGTCCGGACCGCCACTCCAGAGTCGTGAGGTAGAAGTCGGGCGTGGGAATCCCGCGTTCCCGAGCCAGCACTCTGCTGCGGGTCACGCAGTAGACTCGTTCCACGCAATCCCGGCCGGTGCGGGACTCCATCAGCCAGAGAAGCGTATCCAGACAGTGGCTGGCCAGAAACCACGCCACGGAAGACTGTCCCGACCAGCGCAACATCTGCGTCGGGACGAACAGTGTGTCGGAGAGCCGGTAGTAACAGTGCTGCGGCTCGCCCAGTTCCCCAGACGCCAGTGCTTCCTTCAAGCCCCAGAACAGCGGGTTGAACCGGTTGTGGAAGTCCACGCACAACCTCACGCCATTTGCGCGGGCTGCGGCCAGCATTGCCAGCCCATCCGCTTCGGTGGTCGCCAGCGGCTTCTCGACCAGCACATGCTTGCCCGCTTCGCAGGCCGCAACCACAGCATCACGATGCAAGAAGTCCGGGAGGACCACCGAGACGGCACGGATGGCCGGGTCGGCAAGCAGGTCACGGTAACTCGCCGTCCACCGCCCCGCCCCGGTAGCTGCAGCCACGTCACGGGCTCGGTCCGCATCCAGATCCGCGACGGCGGCCAGGCGCACACCGGGAGTTGTGGCGTACACCCGGGCATGGAGTGAGCCCCAGGTACCCAGTCCGATCACACCGAAAGGGGTACCGCTCATCATCGTAGTGGTTGTCCTCAACGGCAATCCAGTGTTCCCGATCCGGGGATCCCATCTCCGGCGGCTACCGCAAGAATGGGAAGAGAAACGGCAAGAAGTGGTGCAGCGCCGCTCCGGCCAGCACTCCCGCGACCGCCGCAGCCGCCCCCCAGCGTGCCGCCAGTGCCCGCGGCATCAGCAGCGCCGCCTGTGCCTGAACCGACTCCGGCTTTGCCGCTCTGGCTTCCAGGCGCAGGTCATTCACGCTGATCTTCGCTTCCTGTCCGGACCAATCGGAAACCACCACCTTGCCTGTTTTCGGATCGCACGAAACGATCCGGGAGGCCGCCCAGCCCCAATCCTTCCACTTCGCCTCCAGACGCCGTCCCGGCACGAGACTGAGAGAACGCAGGTCGGCTGCGGCGCAGGTGTGCTCACCGCCACTTCGGAACCGCACCGACGCCGTGGGACCAGCCGCCGCCAGGACCTCGGCCGGATACCAGTACCCATCCAGCGACGGTGCGAACACGGTGTCACCCACCGCGACCTGGATCCCGATGACCGATTGGCGTTCCTGCAGGGCCTGCAGCAGGGCTTCGCGCGGAATCCCGACCTCGTCGGCTGCCTGAACGTACAGCTCGAGATCGTCCCCTGCCGTAGTGGAGGGGTCAACGCCCGCAATCTCGCGTGCCCGTTGGAGGGTGGCGGTGAATTCTTCCGTACTCAGTTGTAGTGACGGCATCGGTCGCTCGAACCGGACAGCGTGGGTCCGGAATTGCAAAATGCACAAGAGACTCAGACAAAATGCAGGCGCCACCGGCGACGGGCCGTGCTCGGCGCAGGAGCTACAATGCCAATCGTCGGGCGTACCCCGTTTCCACAATGCACGTTCGCACGCGGGCCGGGGCCGAACGGGGAAACCGCCGCAGGTCGGCTCACCTGGGACAAGCTGACGAACTTCCTGCGGACCCACGGCGCCGAACCCGACCCGAGCATTCCGGATCAGGTTCGCCGAGATCCGCCTCGCAACCTCTTTTCGGCCACGCCAGTACGCCAACCATCAGGTATCGGACCGTGCTGCGGATCTTACTGTGCGCATCGGGTCGGGTTCTGCAACTCGGCGGCGAGGGGCGTAGAGGAACGTTGGGCAAGGATCGCCAACTTTAGCGGGGATGATGTGCGAGGGGCAATCCGCAGTGGCTGGCCCCAGGAGTGTACGGAATGAACACGCTGTGGAGCGCGCTGGCCGCAGGGGCGGATGGAGACGCGGCGCTGATCGCCCCGGAGCGCGCCCGCCTTACTTATGCCGAGCTCCGGGAGCAGGTGCGGCGGACGGCGGATGCGCTCGCAGGGGTTGGGGTAAGCCGCACGGATCGGGTGGCGCTGGTGCTCCCGAACGGGGCGGAGGCGGTGATCGGGTTCCTCGGCGCGGCGCTGGCCGCTACCGCCGCGCCGCTCAACCCGGGCTACACCGAAGAGGAATTCCGCTTCTATCTGGAGGACACCAGCGCGCGCGTGATGATCGTACCGAAGGGGGATGCGGAGGCGGCCCGGGCCGCACGGCTGTCCGATACGCTGCTACTGGAGGCTTCGATGGACCCGACGCATGGGTTCCTGCTGGAGCACGACGGCAAGCCTCTGCCGGCAGGGGAAGCGGGCGAGCCGGCCCCCGATGATGTGGCGCTCATTCTGCACACGAGCGGCACCACCAGCCGTCCGAAGCGGGTGCCCCTGACGCACGCCAATCTCGCGGCATCCATCGGGAACATCATCGCCACCTATGCGCTCGGTCCGTCCGACGTCTCGCTCTGCGTGATGCCGTTGTTCCACGTACACGGCCTCCTCGCCTCGACGCTCAGCACGCTCGGATCCGGTGGGGTGGTGGTCGCCCCCGCGCGCTTCCATCCGCTGCGGTTCTGGCCGGTGGCCGAGGAATTCGGCGCCACCTGGTATTCGGCGGTACCGACCATCCATCAACTGCTGCTCTCGCGGCTGAAGGACGGGGAAAGACCGAAGGGGGCCGCGACACTCCGCTTTGCCCGCTCCTGCAGTTCCGCTTTGCCGCCCGACACGATGCTCCAACTGGAGGAACGCCTCGGCATCCCGGTGCTCGAAGCCTATGGAATGACCGAGGCATCGCACCAGATGGCGTCCAACCCGCTGCCGCCGGGCCGCCGGATCCCCGGTTCGGTCGGGCAGGGGACCGGTGTCGCCGTGGCCATTATGGACGAGCCGGGCAACCTGCTGGCGACCGGCGTCACGGGCGAGGTGGTGATCCAGGGGCCGAACGTGACCCTCGGTTACGAGAACAACGCCGAGGCGAATGCGGCCGGCTTCACCAAGGGCTGGTTCCGCACCGGCGACCTCGGTTCGCTCGACGCAGAGGGATACCTGACTCTGCTGGGACGGATCAAGGAACTCATCAACCGGGGCGGGGAGAAAATCTCTCCGCGCGAAGTGGACGAACTCCTGCTTCAGCACCCGGCTGTGGCCGAGGCGGTTTCGTTCGGGGCGGCCCACCCGGTCTGGGGAGAAGAGGTAGCGGCGGCCGTCGTGCTGTCGTCGCCGGCCACGGAAGCGGAGCTCCAACGCTTTTGCCGGGAGCACCTGGCGGATTTCAAGTGCCCGAAGAAGATCTACGTCGTTGAGGCGATCCCGCGCACCGCCACCGGCAAGGTGCAGCGCCGCCATGTCGCCGCGGCGTTTGGAGGCGGTTCGTGAAGCTGGCCGTCGTCGGGGCGGGAGCCACCGGCGGATATGTCGGCGCTCTGCTTGCGCGCGCAGGCGAGGACGTCACGCTCGTCGCACGCGGACCGCATCTTGCGGCGATGCAGGCGCACGGAGTCCGCGTCCACGATCGCGGGGGCGAGTGGCGGGCCGCGCCCCGCTGCACCGATGACTGGTCCACCCTCGGCGACGCTGATGTCTGCATCCTGACGTTGAAAGCACATGCCATTCCCGGCATCGCCCCGCGCCTGCGGGATTGCCTGAATCCCGCCGCGGTCATCGTGCCTGCGCAGAACGGGATCCCCTGGTGGTATTTCCAGAAGCACGGAGGGCACTTCGAGGGGAGGCGCCTGCAGTGTCTGGACCCGGATGGGACGCTCAGCGCCTGCCTGCCGGCCGAGCGCCTCCTCGGATGCGTGGTCTGGCCCGCGACGCGACTGACGGCGCCCGGGGTCATCGAGCACGTGGAGGGGAACCGGTTTACGCTGGGAGAACTGGACGGCGAACGCACGGAACGGGCGTCGGCGCTCGCCGCGGTGCTCACCCGCGCCGGCCTGAAAAGCCGGGTGAGCCGCCGCATCCGCAGCGAGATCTGGACCAAGCTGCTGGGCAACGTGGCGATGAACCCACTCAGCGCGCTTACCCGCGCTACCCTGATCGCCATCGCCACCGACACACATGTCCGACCCGTCACCCGCGCGATGATGCTGGAGGCCGCGGCGGTCGCCCAGAGCCTGGGGATCGAGCCGGACATCTCGGTGGATCAGCGCCTGGCGGGCGCCGAGGGGGTCGGAGCACACCGTTCCTCCATGCTGCAAGATGTGGAAAGCGGGCGACCGCTGGAGGTGGAGGCGCTCATTGGGGCCGTGGTCGAACTGGGGGAACTGCTGGGGCTCGACCTGCCGCATCTCCGAACGGTCTACGCCTGCGTGAGCCTCCTGGACCGTACCCTGCGAGGGACCCCGGCGTGACACGAGAGGGGCCGGCGATCAGGGACGGAATCGGGCGATATAACGTAGGGGTAACCCTCCCGGTTACCCCCATTCGGTTTGCCGGCGGTGTCGTTGCGCCGGATGGGTTCTCCCGGATCGTGGGCGAAGGGCGGTTCCGAAGAAGGACAGCGGGGCGATACAGGCCAGGCTCACTTCGGAAACACAGGGAGCAGGCATGACGCAGACAGCGCCACGGACGGACCCGGCGGATCTGGTCCGCCACGAACTGGCACAGGTCGAAGCGATTCTCCGAGATTCCTGCCGGTCCGAAGTGGAGTTGCTTCAGGAAGCAGCACACCATACCGTATCGGCCGGGGGCAAGCGTTTGCGCCCGCAACTGGCGCTTCTGTCCGCGGCGGCGGCGGGCGCGCACAACGGCCGGGCGGTAGGAGTCGCAGCCGCGTGCGAACTGATCCATACGGCGACCCTGGTACACGACGACGTGGTGGACGAGAGCGACAGCCGGCGAGGGCGCGAGTCGGCGCGTTTTCACTATGGAAATCCCGCCTCGGTGCTGATGGGGGACTTCCTGGTCGTCCGGGCTTTCCGCATTGTGGCGGGCGAACCGGACCGGCGGCTCTGGACGCTGCTCGCGGAAACCATCGCCCGCATGTGTGAAGGCGAAGTGCTGCAACTGTGCACGCGAGGCGATACCAGCGCCGGCGAGTCGGTCTACGACACGATCATCGAGTGCAAGACTGCTGTGCTGATGTCGCTCTGCTGCCGCCTGGGGTGTCTCGTGGCCGGGCGCGACCCGGCCTGTGTGGAGCGGTTGGCCGATTTCGGCTACCACGTCGGAATGGCCTTCCAGATCCAGGACGACATCCTCGATTTCCTCGGTGACGAGACGGTCCTGGGGAAGCCCGTCGGCGGAGACTTTCGCGAAGGGAAGGTGACGCTGCCGCTGATCTACGCACTCGAACATGCCGCCCCGGAAGACCGGGAATTGTTGCAGCAACTCTGTGCGAAAAGCAGCGCCCTGACTCGGGACGACGTTGACCGAGCCACCCGGATCATTGAGGCCGCCGGCGGGTTCGACCGCGCGCGGGAACGGGCCCGGCAGTTGGTGGAGGAGGCCCGGCGCGATCTGGAGACGGTGCCTCCGGGCCCGGCACGGGACGGCCTGGTGGCTCTCTCCGAGCAGGTCGTGGAGCGGATCCACTAGCCGATGTCCAGTGCGCTCACCCACGTAGATGCCGAAGGGCAGGCCCGGATGGTAGACGTCTCCGGCAAGCCCGATACGCGCCGGATCGCACAGGCGGAAGGCTTTGTGCGCATGTGCCCGGAAACAGTGGCGCTCATCCGGGAGAACGGCATCGCCAAGGGTGATGTCCTGACTGTGGCGAAAGTAGCAGGGATTCTCGGCGCGAAGCGGACCTCCGAACTGATCCCGATGTGCCACCCGCTGCTCCTGATGGACGTGCAGGTTCACCTCGAGACGCGACCCGATGGCGTCTCGGTGAGCGCATCCGTCACAACAGTCGGGAAGACCGGAGCGGAGATGGAGGCGCTCACCGCAGTGTCCACCGCGGCCCTGACCGTCTACGACATGTGTAAGGCGGTGGACCGTGGGATGATCCTGGAAGGCATTCGGGTGACGAAGAAGCAAGGGGGCAAGTCGGACTGGTCCGAGGCGCCGGAGACGTAGCGTTTGAGTGGAGAACCCCGTGTGCCGCTGCCTGCCCTGGAGCGGCTCTCAACCTACATTCGCTGCCTCCGCCAACTGGAGGAAGAGGGGACCGCATCCGTGTCGTCGCAGGACATGGAGCGCCACACGGGCGTTACCGCCGCACAGTTTCGCAAGGACCTGTCCTACTTCGGCGAGTTCGGCAAGCGTGGGATCGGCTACCGGGTCACCGAATTGCGGGAGCGAATCGCCCGGCTCCTGAACATTGATGAGGAGCAGCAGGTGCTGCTGGTCGGCGCCGGGCACCTCGGGTCGGCGCTCATCGCGTATCCCGGCTGGCACTTCTACCGGTTCCGGATCGCGGCGGTCTTCGACAAGGACCCCGACAAGATCGGTGCTGCGATCCGCAATCACGTAGTGCTGGACATGGAGCGCCTGGAAGAGATCGCCGCATCGGTTGGCGCGCGCATCGGCATTCTCGCGGTGCCGGCCTGGGACGCTCAGGGTGTGGCGGATCGTCTGGTAGCGGCCGGCATCGTGGGGCTCATCAACTTCGCGCCCACGAAGCTGCGGCTCCCGCCCCAGGTCTCGGTGCGCGAGGTCTGTTTCATCTGCGAGTTGGCGATTCTGTCGCACCTTGTCCACCACCAGCCGGAAAAGGGTTGACCCTTGCGGACCGGAGCCTCGTCTACGAATATGTATGTGGAACCCATCCGCCGGCGTGGGGTCCAGACTCTCAAGCAAGCAAGAGAGTCAAGCCATGACCGGGAACAGAGGGGAAATACCATGTGGACCCATCGAGTGGCCTTGGTCGCCCTGATCGTCTGGGGTTCGGCGGGCCTCTGCGGAGGGCTTCCCGGACGCGGAGCGCCGCGTGCAGGCGGCACGCCGGCTCTGTGCCGCACGAAGCCCCCGGATCCGCCGAAACCCGACGACAAGAAGCCGAAGCCGAAACCTGCTAACCCAAGACTGGCTTGAGCGTAACGGTTCCTCCGGCGCCCGAACCGGCGTTCAGCCGGGCTCTCGCACCCGTGGCCCTCGGGGCCACGGGCATTGGTTTCGCCTGCCTCGCGGCGGCCGACAAGTTTTACGGCCTGATGCGGCTGCCCCTCCAGCTTGCGACGCTGGCCTATGCCGCCCTGTTCGGGCTGGTGGCGTGGGGAGTGCGCCACGGTCTTTCTTCGAAGAAGCCGCGCCGGTTCAGCCTCTATACCGGCTTTCTGCTGCTCAATTTCCTGACGGCAGCCTACGTGTTCGCCTGGCGCGTGGCCGCGGACCCAACCCCGGTCCTGTTGCAAAGTGAACTGGCGCGCGGAGATGCCCTTCTGGACGCCGGACAAAAAGATGAAGCGCACCTGGTCTATCGGGCCGCGAACAAGCGCTATCCCCGTGCTTTTGCGATCCTTCTGCGGCTCGGTGCGGTAAATTACCAGGTGGCCGACTATGAGCGAGCCCGGCGGTACTACGAGCAGGCGGTAGGGCTCGCCCCGTCCGCATCGCGGTGGCGAGCCCTGAATGATCTGGCGCAAACCTACTGGAAACTGCTCCGTCCCGAAGAGGCCATCCAGACGTATCTCCAGGCAGAAGAGGCCGGCATTCCCTTCCTTGAGCGGCTGGAGTGGCACTACCGGATTGCCTGGGCCTACTTTGACGTGTCGGACTACGACTCGGCGATTGAGCATTACCGCGTCGTAGCCCGCTCGCGCAGCAAGTACGCAGCGTCGAGTTACTACAACATCGGCTGTGCCCTCGCGCAGAAACTGAAGCGAGTCCCGGCGGTCGCCGGGCGCGAGGCACTGGCACAAGAGGCCTCGGCCGCCCTGCGTCTCGCCTGGGAGCTCGAACGCGACCCGCAGGAGAGGCAGGCCCTGCGGGTTGGCCTGTCGGGCGCGCCGGGCGACCGTGATCCTGAACTCTTTCCGCTGCGCCGGACTCAGGCCTTCCGGGCACTCCTGCGCGAACTCTTTCCGGGAGCACCATGACGGCCGTACCGCACCACACCTCTTATCAGGGCGACCCCGGCTATCGCTACTGCCCGCGGTGCGGCGGCGCGCTGGTCGGGAAGAAGCTCAAGGAGGCGGAGCCCGACCGCCTTTGCTGTGACCAGTGCGGTTTCGTGTTCTACCTGGACCCGAAACTCGCCGCGGGCGTCGTGGCAACCGTGGACGACCACCTGGTGCTCCTGCGCCGCGCGATCGAGCCGGCATACGGGGCCTGGGTGTTCCCGGGCGGTTTTGTAGATCGGGGCGAACACCCCGAGGAGGCAGCCGTCCGGGAGGCATTCGAGGAAGCAAACGTGCGCGTACGGCTGGACGGCATGCTGGGCATCTACAGCCACCCCCCGGGGAGCCATGTGGTCCTGGTGGTCTACCACGGCGTGGTGGTGGGCGGAGAACTCGCGGCGATGGACGAAAGTCTCGAAGCGGGCCTGTTCCCCCCGACCGAGCTTCCCTGGGATGAACTGGCATTTGCAACCACGCGGCAGGCCGTTTCGGACTATGTGCGCCGCGTCGGGCTGGAGCCGCCATCCGACGCCGTCCCGATGAAGCCCTGGGGCCTTTTCTCTCCCTGACGGCGCCCGAATTCGAGAAGCGACGCCCATGCCAATCCTACAACCGAAAGACCGGGAGCGTACCCTGCAGGACGGGTTTCTCATTCTCCCGGACCTGCTCCCCGTAGAAGACCTCCAACCGCTGATCGGGGAATTCGAAGCAGTCATTGACGCCCTCGCGCGCGAGCAGCAGGCGGACGGCCTCCTGCACGAACTGCATGCCGATGCCCCCTTCGACCGCCGCCTCGCCCTGCTGTATCGTGACTCGCTCCGCCCCAACGACTTCTGGCGCGCCGTACAGGGGAAGCATCACAAGACCGCGGGGCTCTTCCGCGTCTTCACACACCCGGCGCTGCTGGATGTCGCCGAAGCGTTCATCGGACCAGAGATCCTCGCGCACCCGCAGTTCAACACGCGCGCCAAGCTCCCCGACCACGCCGCCACGGTCGTTCCCTGGCATCAGGATCTGGGCTACCTCGAACCGGACGCGGACGAGACGTTCATGGTGAACTTCTGGATTCCGTTGGTGGACGCGCCGATGGAATCCGGAGCGCTCCAGGTGATCCCCGGCAGCCACCGGTGGGGCCTGATCCCCCACGAGCACGTGGACGGCTATCTCGGGATTCGCGCCGAGAATCTGCCGCCCCACACGATTGCCGATTGCCCTGTCGCCGTGGGCGGAGCACTCCTGATCCAGCACAAAACCGTCCACCGGTCCATCCCGAATACGTCCGACCGAGTGCGCTGGAGCCTGGACCTGCGCTTCTCCGACCCCGCGCGTCCCACGGGCCGCGACAACGTCCCCGGCTTCCTCGCACGGAGCCGCGCGCACCCGGACCGCGTCGCCCGCAGCCACGCGGACTGGCTGGCGCTCTTCGAGTAGCTGCCCGCGGCATGCCCGGCTCACATCCGGCATCTTGCCGGACTGCCCGGTCGTGCAGGCCGGCAAGATGCCGGCGTTCCCGGGGCGGAGGGAAGGAAAGAGCGGAGAGGAGTGAGGCATGAGTGAGGGCCTGCACGCGTTGCTCACTCCTCTATACTCACTCCTCTCTGGCCCGGCGTTCCCGGGGCGAAACTGCCGGTTGAACTCGGCGCCGGCTGGGGCTGAGATGCGCGATGGCGACGAGTGAGACTGCAGCGGGAACAGCCGGCCGCAAGACGACGAGGAGTCGGGGGCCCCCAAGGACAACAAGCGGTGTGATAGTCATCGCCGTTCGACCCAGCGCTCTACCGCGCACCGATTCCCGCAACCCGCCATGTCCAACCGCAAACGCATCGCCGCCATTGTCACGGTCTACTTCCCGCACTCCCACGCGGACGTTGTCGTCACCAAGTTCCTCGAAGGCTTTCCCACGGACGCCGGGGTGCTTCCCCCTCGCGTGGACGTGGTCTCGATGTATGTGGATCAGTTCGCCGAGAATGACCTGGCGCGCGGCATCGCCGCCAAGCACAACGTGCCGATCTACCCCAGCATCGTCAAGGCACTGACCCAGGGGGGGAAAGAACTGGCTGTGGATGGGGTGCTCCTCATCGGCGAACACGGCGATTACGCCTGGAACGAACGCGAACAGCAACTCTTCCCGCGCAAGTTTTTCATGGAACAGATCTGCGGCGTCTTCGCCACCAGCAAGCGGGCTGTCCCGATCTTCAACGACAAGCACCTCTCCTGGAACTGGCACGACGCGAAGTGGATGTATGACCGCGCCCGCGAACTGGGAGCGCCGTTCATGGCCGGTTCATCGCTGCCGCTCGGCTGGCGCAACCCCTGGCTCGAACTGGCACTCGATACGCCGGTAGAGGAAGCGGTGGCGATCGGCTTTTCCGGCCTGGATATCTACGGATTCCATACGCTGGAGACGCTCCAATGCATGGTGGAGCGCCGCACCGGAGGAGAGACCGGAGTCGCCGCGGTCACCTGCCTGGAGGGGGAGGCCGTGTGGCAGGCCGCCCGCGATGGGCTCTGGTCCCGCGAAGTGGCTGAGGCAGCCTGTGCTCCGATCGAGAAGAAGCCGGAAGGACCGATGGAGCAGCACTGTGCAAATCCAGCGATCTTCCTGGTCGAGTACCGCGACGGCACCCGCGGGGCTGCGCTCATGCTGAACGGCTACGTCACCGATCTCGCGTTCGCCTGCCGGAGCGAGGGCACGATTTACGGCACGGAGTTTTTCCTCCAGCCCGGATCTCCCCACGCCCACTTCAGCTACCTGAGCCTGAACGTCGAAGAAATGTTCGTCACCGGCGTGGCCTCGTACCCGGTCGAACGCACCCTCCTCACCAGCGGCATTCTGGAAGCAGGCCTCGAGTCCCGTTACCGGGGCCACACGCGGGTCGAAACCCCGCACCTGGACTTGGCCTACCGGAGCTACGACCGCGTCCCCTGGCGCCCGACGGGCACCCGCCCGCTCGTCCCCCTGGTAGCAAAGGACGTGTCGGAGTAGGACCACCTCTCGCTCGCGTCCGCGGAAGCTCCGGGAACGCCGGGCCAGGGAGGAGTGAGAAACGAGTGCAGGCCTCACTCATTCCTCACTCCTCTCCACGCTTTCCTTCCCTCCGCCCCGGGAACGCCGGCATCTTGCCGGCCCGCGCTCCGCCTTGCTCGCGCCCGTGAACGTACGGGCGTGAGCAAGGCGGGCCACGTTCTGCATCCGATCGGGCGGGGAAACTTCTTCTGCGGTCGGGCAGCGGGAACCCATTGCATCGCACCACGTCACGCCCACCCCCACAGCATCGCGTACGTTGTGCGTCCTCAGCAACCCGGGCCGGGAGATGGGATGGCGCTCCGTTCTAATGACGGTGGGGCCGGGGAACGCTCCGAAACGGAGTTCGGAGACGCCCCATGGGCGCCGGCACACCGAACTCCGCGTCCGCTACGGGGTCTTCTTCACCGCCGGGACCAGTTTCCAGACGTCCGGCTCCATGTTGTTCCCCGCCACCATCCACAGGGAGCCGTTGTGGACGAAGACACTGGCGGCGTGGCGCGGCTTCCAGGGCGTGTTGGGGAGCTCGTACCAGTTCACGCCATCGCTGGAATACCAGACGTCGTTGCGGTTGGCGCGCGCGTAGCCTTCCATCACCCAGAGGCGGTCGTCCCAGGCGGCTACGTCGTGGTACTGACGAGGCTCCCACGGGGCGGCCTCGGTGTGCCGGGTCCAGCGGACGCCATCGCGGGTGCTCCAGACATCGGAGTAATAATTGCGGGCAGGATACTTCGGGGTATCGTAGGTGCCGCCTCCCAGCACCCACAAGCGCCCGCGATGGACGGCGCTGCCCCCGATCATCCCCCGGGGCGACCAGCAGGGCTCCTGGGGTTCGATTTTCTCCCAGTCCACACCGTCCTTAGAAGTCCAGACGTCACGGTGGATCGCCTCCGGTGAAGCGGCCATCTGCGGTACCGTCTGCCCGCCCAGCACCCAGATGCGTCCGCGATAGGCCGCCGTGTAGTGCAGGGCTCGGGGGCCCCACGGCACCGGGCGCCCGCGGTTGACGAGGTTCCAGCTTTTCCCGTCCTCGGAATTCCACACGTCGAAGTGGTAATGGCCCTGGTTCACGTCCCCGCCCACAATCCACATGCGGTTCTCATGGACCACGTAGCCGGCCGTATGCCGTCCTTCCCAATCGCTCGCTGCATCGAAGGAGCGGTCGAGGAATGTGTTCGGCTTCACGAGTTCCCACTGGGCGCCGTCCGCGCTGCTCCAGACCTCGTTGTTGCAGATGCGGGGAAAGTGACGCTTGTCATTGGGATTCCAGCCGCCCAGGAACCACATCTTCCCCCGATAGCTCAGCGCTCCGGCGCCGTCACGCGGGGCAAACGGCGCGTTGAGCGTGACCCGTTCCCAGCGGTAGTCGGTCCGTTCCTGGGAGGGGAGAATAGGGAACGCCCGAGAGTTCCCGATAGTGATGCTGCCCGCGGAGAGGCGAACGCGCCCGCGGCCGCCGGGTGCATCCGGCACCTTCCAGACGTAGCGGCCGGTGTTCGGCGCCGCCGGAGCCTGTTCCGACCACGTCTTGCCGTCGTCGGTCGAACTCGCGATGCGAACCGTGGCGCCCGAGGGAAATGACGCCGGGTTCCAGCGGAGTAGATGCCGGCTCCCGGCAGCCCAGCGCTCGCCTCCCACGGGAGAGAGCAGCGGGGACTCTTTGGAGTCTCCGCACTCCGATTCGGAGCGGGAGCCCTCTGAGGCGAGGACCGGGATGAGCAAGGCGAGCATGGCGACGAGAGAGAGGCGAAACCGGAACATCGGGAAATCCTTTGTGATGTCATCGCATGGTTCACGCTGCGGGGCGCTCCTTCCTGCACGCGATCCACCCCAGGACCACCGGCATCTTGCCGGCCTCCGGCGCGCAATCCACCCCGAGAACGCCAGCATCTTGCCGGCCTCCAACGCGCAATCCACCCCGGGAACGCCGGCATCTTGCCGGCTCGGGCGCGCCGGCGGATTCCCGGACGCCGGCAGTAGCGCCGGCGCCGGTCGGATGTCCCTCTGCGATCCTCTGCGTCCTCTGCGGTGGAAACTCCGGGCGTCGGGACGTGCGCCCCGCAACGCTGGGCTGGCGCGCCCGAGCCGGGAACCCCGGCATCTTGCCGGCCTCCGGTCGACGAGGAAGGACAGAGACGGCCGTTGCGGGAACCATCCCAGAAATGGGAGGTCAATCAATACCATGGCAGGTCGGCTGGCCGGAAAAACGGCGCTCATCATTGGAGCGACCAGTGGGATGGGGCGCGCGACGGCGCTGCAGTTTGCCCGCGAGGGCGCGTCGGTAGCGATTGCCGGACGGCGCGCCGGGCTGCTTCAGGAATTGGGGGAGCAAATCGCCGCCGAGTCGGGCCAGGCGGCGCTGGGATTGCCGTGCGATGTGCAGGACCGGGAGCAGGTGCGCGGGATGGTGAACGCGGCCCGCGCTCATTTCGGCCGTGTGGATATCACCGTCTATTCTACCGGCACCAATATCCCCGACCGTTCGCTCGACCGGCTCACGCCCGACACCTGGGACCTGATGGTGGGAACCAACCTCACCGGCGCCTACCAGTGCACTCAGCTACTGGTGCCGGTCTTGCGGGAACAGGGGGGCGGACTCATTATCTACCTCTCCACCGGCGCGGTGAAGCGAGCGGATGCCTCGGGCATTGCCTACCAGGCGACCAAGGCGGGACTGGATGGGATCGCCGGCGGGACGATGGCCGAGGAGAAAGCACACGGAATCCGCACCTGCGTCATCTATCCCGGTCTGTGTGACACGCCGTTGGTTCTGAAGCGCCCGGTTCCCACTCCACCGGAGGTCATGCAGCACGCGCTGCAGCCGGAAGATGTCGCAGAAGCCTGCCTGTTCGTGGCCGGCCTGCCGGCCCGCTGCCACGTGCCCGATCTGGTGCTTCTTCCGTCACGCCTATGAGGAAGCCGGCGACAGCATGAGCACACGGGACACACCAGGAGCCGCGGCAACCGCGCCGTGCCATGCAACGGCGGAACGGCAGGGTCCGCCCGCTGCAGCAGACACCCGGCGCTCCGGCGTTGGAGCCGGCCCGCCGGACCTGGGTGGGTGCTCGCGCCCGGAGCCTGGGGGGCGTGGGCAGCGAGTGTGGCGGCAGGCGGGTCCCGCTCGCTCACGCGCGCGGGTCGGATGGGTCATGCGCCTGGTGCCTGCCGCCCGGTTCGGCGTTCTCGGGCTGCTGCCGGTGATCGCCGCCGCGGCCCCGGGCGGGCACGTGGGCGGCGCCGGGGAGCGGCACTGGGCGTATCGCACTCCGGTCGCAGGCACGCCGCCGGTGGTGCGACAGCCGGCGTGGGTGCGCAACCCGATTGACGCCTACGTGCTCGCGAAACTGGAAGCCCGCAGGCTGGCCCCGTCGCCGGAGGCGGACCGGCCGACGCTGCTGCGCCGGTTGACGCTGGACCTGATCGGGTTGCCGCCCACGCCGGAGGAGGTGGCCGGGTTCGTCGCGGATCGCCGGTCCGACGCGTGGGAGCGTCAGGTGGATCGCCTGCTGGCTTCGCCCCACTTTGGGGAGCGCTGGGCGCGGCACTGGATGGACCTGGCGCGCTATGGCGATACCGACGGTTTCGGACCGGACCGCCTGCGGCCCTACGCCTGGCGCTGGCGAGACTGGGTGATCCGAGCGCTGAATCAGGACCTGCCGTTCGATCAGTTCACCGTGGAGCAACTCGCCGGGGATCTCCTCCCGAATCCGACCGTGGAGCAGCAGATCGCCACCGGCTTCCAGCGCCACACCCTGACGAACCGGGAAGCGGGCGCCGACCCGGAAGAGTCCCGCACGAAGGCCGTCGTGGACCGCGTCAACACGATGGGCGCCGCCTGGCTGGGGCTGACGGTCGGCTGCGCGGAGTGCCACGATCACAAGTACGATCCGCTCCGCCAGAAGGAATTCTTCCAGCTCTACGCCTTCTGGAACAACGCCGACGAAGCGGATCTGCCCGCGCCGCCGACGGAACAGGACCGTCTCGTCTACGAACAGTCCCGCAAGGCATACGAGGCGCAGCTCAAGGACCTTGAGGCGGATCTGGATGCCTATCGGGCCCGGCTGCGCCAGACACTTCCCGAGTACGAGCGGACGCTGACCGGTCGTCTGAACACCCTGCCGCCGGCCGTGCGCCCCGCGTTTCAAACCCCTGCCGCCCAGCGCACTGCCGCCCAGCAGGCGGCCGTACTGGCGTACTACGAATCCGCAGACGGAGGAACCGGGCGGCGGAAAGCCACCATCGGCGACCACCGCATGACGGAGCCGAAGCCGAACGAGGCGCGGCTCATGACTCTCCAAGAACGGAGCCGGGAGCGGCGCCAATCCGCCATCCATCTCCGGGGCGACTTCCTGCAGCGGGGCGCGGTGGTCGAGCCCGCCACGCCGGCGTTCTTGCCGCCGCTCCGCCCACGCGGCGCGCGCCCTGATCGTCTCGATCTCGCCCGGTGGCTGGTGGACCCGTCCCATCCGCTCACGGGCCGGGTCCAGGCGAACCGTGTGTGGAGCCACCTCTTCGGGCAGGGCCTGGCGCCGACGCTGGAAGACTTTGGGCTGAAGGGCGAGCCCCCGTCCCACCCGGAGTTGCTTGACTGGCTCGCGGCCGGATTCGCCGCGCCGTTGCCCGAGAACCGGGCGGCGGGCGATACGGAAAACTCACGCCTCGCTCTCGGCTGGTCCGTGAAGCGTCTCATCCGATTGATCGTGACCTCGTCCACGTACCGGCAGGTTTCCCGCAGCCGCCCGGAACTGGATCGGCTGGACCCCCGCAATCGGTTGCTCGCCCGGCAGCAGCGGTTCCGTCTGGACGCGGAAAGCGTGCGCGATGCGGCGCTCGCCGTCGGCGGACTGCTGCGGCGAGACATCGGCGGACCCAGCTTTCGTCCCCCGCTGCCGAAGGGGGCCGCCGAGGTGGCTTTCCGGCTGGATCTCAGCTATACACCGGACCGGGGCGATGTGCTGTTTCGACGCAGCCTCTACCAGTTCACTAAGCGCAATCTGCCGAACCCGTTGATGACCACGTTTGACGCCCCGGATGCCGCGGTGACCTGCACCCGGCGGGCGCGCACCAATACGCCGCTGCAGGCGCTGTCGCTGCTGAACGACCCGCTCTTCGTGGAGGCCGCGCGGGGCATGGCCGTCCGGGTCCGGGCGGAGGCGCCTGCGGGTGACGCCGCCGCCCTTGAGTATGCCTTTCAGTGCTGCCTGGCGCGGCGTCCAGCGCCACCCGAACGCAGCGCCCTGGAGCGGATGCTCGCCGATCTGCGGCGCATCTATGCCGCGGACCCGGGCGCCGCGGCCACCCTGGCCGGCCCCGCCGCCCGGCCGGACGAAGCCTGTGAAACGGCCGTCTGGATCAGCATTGCCCGCGCTCTCTTGAACCTGGACGAGATGCTGACCAGAGAATGAGAAACGCACCATGAACCCAACCCAAACCGAGGGCGTTTCGGACCGAATCCTGCGCTCGCGGCGCGACTTCCTGCTGAATGCGGGAAGCGGCATCGGGAGCCTGGCCCTGGCCACGCTGCTCCAGGAAGACGGCGCACTGGCGGCTGAGCACAGGGGGGAGCGCGCGCCGACGGATCGGGTGGCGCGGGCGAAAAACTGCATCTTCCTCTTCCTGGCAGGCGCGCCGAGTCAGCTCGACTTGTTTGACCCCAAGCCGGCGCTCCGGGACCGGGCCGGGGAGCGGCTGCCCGACTCCCTCACCCGCACGGCACGGTTCGCCTTCATCAACAAGGACGCCGTGCTGATGGGCAGCCCCCGCACCTTCGTACGCCACGGCCGGTGCGGCACCGAGTTCTCCGAGTTGCTCCCACAGATCGGCGCCTGCAGCGACGACATCGCCCTCATCCGGAGCCTGCATACGGATGCGTTCAACCACCACCCGGCGCAGCTCGTGATGAACACCGGCTTCGACCGCTTCGGCCGTCCCAGCCTCGGCGCCTGGTTAAACTATGGACTGGGGAGCGTGTCGCGCAACCTGCCCGGCTACGTCGTCCTCTGGTCCGGTGAGACGACGCAGGGCGCCACGTCGCTGTGGACCAACGGATTTCTGCCGCCCAGCCATCAGGGGGTGCTGTTCCGCAGCCAGGGAGAGCCGGTCCTGAATCTGCATTCCCCGCCGGGGGTGACGGCGGCGGCGCAGCGGCGCACGCTGGACGGGCTGGCCGAGCTCAACGGTTACCGCGCCCGTCAGGTCGCGGACCCGGAGATTGAGAGCCGCATCGCCGCTTACGAAACGGCTTTCCGGATGCAGACCGCCGCGCCCGAACTCACGGATCTGTCCTCCGAATCCGCCGCCACTCGCAGTGCCTACGGAGTGGACCGTCCGGAGCCGGTACAGCGCTCCTTCGCTACGAACTGCCTGCTGGCCCGGCGTCTGGTGGAGCGAGGAGTGCGGTTCGTGAACCTCTACATGGGCGGCTGGGATCAGCATGGCAACCTGAACAAGGCGCTGGCCGCCAATTGCCGCGTGGTGGATCAACCGGTCGCGGCGCTGCTGCAGGACCTCAAGCAGCGCGGGATGCTCGACGAGACACTGGTGGTGTGGGCAGCCGAGTTCGGGCGCACGCCCCTCTGCCAGGGCGCGCTGGACGACAAGGCGGGACGGGACCACCACCCGCACGCCTATTCCGTCTGGATGGCGGGTGGCGGCACGCGCGGAGGGCAGGTCATCGGCGCCACGGACGAGCTCGGCTGGCTCCCGGCGCAGGACCCCGTGCACATCAACGACTTCCACGCCACCATCCTACACCTGTTCGGCGTGGACCATCGCCGTCTCACTTACAAATTCCAGGGTCGCGAATTCCGCCTCACCGACGTCGGCGGCCGTGTCGTGGCCCGCATCACCGGTACGAACTGAGCGAAGCATGAGTTCATCCCTGCAAACACGCGCCGCGCTGGTCACCGGAGCAGGCAGCGGCATCGGCCGCGCCATCGCCGTCGCCCTGGCCGGGGCGGGGGCCGCCGTCGCCGTCGCTGATCTGATCCCCGAACGTGCCGCAGAAACTGCTGATCTCCTGCGCTCCCAGACGACCGCGCCGGTCCTGGCACTCCACGGCGATGTCCGCGAACGCGCGGTCGCCCGCCAGTGGGTGGAAGCCGGCCACGCGGCGCTGGGTCGTCTGGACATCCTGGTGAACAACGCCGGGCTCCAGCATGTGTCCCCCGTCCAGGATTTCGACGAGGACCGCTGGGACCAGCTCATCGGGGTGATGCTGACCGGTTCGTTCCTCACGATCCGCTACGCGCTCCCCGGCATGCTCGAGCACGGCTGGGGCCGCATCATCAACCTGGGATCCATTCACTCCCTGGTGGCGTCCCGCTTCAAGTCCGCCTACTGCGCCGCCAAGTTCGGCGTGCTCGGCCTCACCAAGACCGTCGCCCTCGAAACGGCCGGCACCGGCGTCACCGTCAACGCCATTTGCCCCGCCTACGTGCGCACCCCGCTCATCGAAAACCAGATTCCGCTGCTCGCCGCCCGGCACGGCATCCCCGAGTCGGAAGTGATCGCCCGCATCGTCCTGCCCAACTGTCCCCTCGGCCGCCTGCTGGAGCCGGAGGAAGTGGCCCAGTCCGCCCTCTACCTGTGCTCGGACGCCGCCGCCGGCATGACCGGCACCGCCCTCACCCTCGACGGCGGCTGGACAGCCCAGTAGACACCGGGCGGCCGAGCGTGTGCGGTGACGGTTGCCCGTTTCTGACGCCGGCGGAAGGCGCGCTTGAGGGTTGTGTGGCTGGTTGGACCGGGAACGCCGGCATCTTACCGGCTAGGATCGTGCGGAATCAGGGGATTTTGGTACGCAACGGAATCCGGACCTAGCGGACACTGATTGCGTGTGGACGAGTGACCTCCGCAACAAGTTCCGCACGGCTCCGTCCGCTCTCCGCCGCGCGGTACACCCACCCCACCAGTTGTGCTTTTTCCTGTCCATGGAGCCATTCCTTCGCCCACCGAACGCTGTTTCCCAGGGTCGCTACCGGCTCCCCATTGACGTCCACCCACTGCCCGATATCCGCCAGGTGACGGGCTACCGTCAACCACCCCGCGGCGAGGGTTGCCAGCCACCAGTGCGCCTCCGCGCCGGATAAATCCGCCACCTGGCTCGCTCCAAGGCCGGTTTCCTGCTTGATGTCCCGAATGAATATCTCGATGCTGCTCCGCTCCAGATAGGCAATGAGTACTTCTTCCCCGGTCCAGTGCACGGCATTGCTCACCAGCATGGCGGCGGCTGACCAGCCTCCCGCCTGACTGCGTCGCTGGCACAGGACCACCACTGCCTCTCCCAAATTACCCACCCGCGCCCGATACGAGACGTAGCGGTACTCGGACCCCTTCACCGTACAACTCGTCCATTTTCCCTCGCGGGAAGACGCGCGCTGCGGGACCTCTGCGTTCCTCTCTTCGGCTCTGGTTTGCAGTTCGCTGACCGCCAGGCGCTCACTGGTCTCTGCCGACGCGGTATCGAGGCGCGGCGAGAGCAAGTTCAGCTTGCGATTGCTTTTCAGACGGCTGCACCACAGCCACTGTTTTTTCTCACAGGCACGCACCACTTCTTGGGAACAATACCAACTATCGAACAGGACACAGACGGTCCGATCTCGTTGCAGGGGCGTGAAGTCACGCACCACTTCCAAGGCCAGATCAATCTTGCTGTAAAACGACCGCTCGTGCAGTCGAGTACCCGGATGCTCACGGGCCTTCCACCTCCGTAATTGGTTCACCTGAGACACCGTTTTCTCGCGCAAATAAGGAGTGATGCGCCAGGAAAAGGTATAACGGCCGACCCGATATACCGCCAAGAACGGTTGATATCCTCGCTGGAACTGCTTCTTAGTGGCAGAGTAGTGAAAGTCCGTACCCTCCAATTCCAGGCCTGCCTTAGGGACCTGCGTGTCATCCAGGATCAGAAATACGGTCTGTTTCCCGCCCAGGAGGTGCCCCTGAAGCGGATAGGTGCGGAAATGGCGGCGCAACGTCCGGTGTCCCACGCGCTCCGCGTCATCCAAGTACCAGGGCGCCGTGGTGACGAAACGGCGCACGTTGCAGGGATGCCGGTAGAACGCTTGGGAACGGGCGATGGCCACCGCGGTCGCGGGGGCGTCGAGGCGCGAGAGGGCGTCGAGGTAGGCCACGAAGTGGCGTCGTTGCGGGCCGGAGAAGACGGAACGGAAGGCACGGAGGAACGGCGCGAAGCCCGGGAGAACGGAGTAGAGAGGCGGGAGAGACATGTGGTGTACCCAGTGGGTTTGCGGTTGTTCAGTGCAGATTCCACACCGTATGTCGTTTCTCCCTCCTCTTTTGAAAAGTCGCCGATTTTACACGGTTCCGCAATCTGGGTGACCGTACAGAAACCCCGCGATTCCGCACGATCCTAGTTACCGGCATCCGCGAGTCGGTCGTGCCTCTCATCACCACCATCGGAGTCCGCAAGCGCGCCATCGGGACGCGCCCTTGTTCAGCGCCGCTGCTCTCAGGGTCGGACGACCTTCTTCGCGGCACCGATTGCCCAGCGGTCACGGCGTTACGGTCACCGTCGATAGAGCGAACTTTGACACGTCGTCTTTGATGGTGACCGCCACGTGGTATGTTCCGGCCGTCGTGGGCGCAGTATACAGACCGTTCTGTTCGATGGCGCCGCCGTTGCCTTGGACCACCGACCACACAACACCTTGGGTGTTGTCGGTATTACTAATCTGCGCTCGGAATTGTACGGTTGTCCCTACCTTCACGGATGCGGTCGGTGGGAACACGACGACTGTAATCGGCAAAGGGGCGGGTGAAGGTTCGGGCGGCTTTTTCGCGTCCTTCACGTAGCCGACGTACTTTAGGAAAGTATTCGCGCCCTCGGTCCCGGCACCCAGCGTCAGTGCAGTCACCAACCAGTCGCCCACAGTGCCTTTCCAGGCATGATTGATCTGTCCCAGCACGGAGATATTATTCTTGGTGAGCACGACCACGCCCAGTGCTAAGAGAACTGATAGAACGCTGGTAATTGCCTTTTTGAAGTCCGCCTCTGAAAGGCCACCGGGAATGCCGCCGCCAGGTAGGGCGGGCGCAGCTGCGGCGCCGCCAGGTAGGGCGCAGCTGCGGCGCCGCCAGGTAGGGCGGGCACAGCTGCGGCGCCGCCAGGTAGGGCGGCCGTAGATTGTCCCCGCGTGGAGAGTTTTTTTTATCCATGCGGAAATCGGGATGTCCAGCAACTGGATACACTGCTGGATCGCGAATCCCACGATCACGACTAGTGCCGTTATCGTCGATAGTGCGTCCATCTATCCTCCCTGTTCCGTTCATCGCAGGAGTCCGGCTGAGGCTCTTCCAAGCAGTACCCCAGGCACCACTATCAAGTCCGGTATCCTCACGTGGTCGGCGGCTAAACCACTAGTGGCCTAGCTCGCTAGCAGCCTGTCGGGCGTAATGGTCATGGGCGTCATTTCCGACCCTCAAGAGGTGCGGAAACGCTCCGAATCAGCCGATTCTCGCCCATCTTCTGCGGATGTGCGTACTCCAAATCGATTTCTCCGACAGGCTGCTAGGAAAACTTTCGATCGCCTTGTATCACAGAAACGAGGCGATCGAAGCGAGACACGGCTAAAGGCGATGCACTACCACGCCGAAGGGCACGTTAACGGCACCCGTGGCGGTCAGCGTGTGTTCCTCATCCCACTTCATCTCGCCCCCGGCAGAAATGGTGCCCAATCGCTCCACTTCTGCCTTCGCCACCACGTTCCCACCGCGCTTGAACTGGAGCGTAGCCTTACTTGCATACCTGGTCTCGAGCACCAACAGGTTGCCGTCGATCTCCCTTTCATATGCCTCCGGGTGGGCAGCGCGGAGGCGCCTGAACACCGGGATCAACAGGGGAAGTTCGGCCGCAATGAAGTAGCGGGCCTGCAGCGCCTCCGCCGAAAATGTGGCTTCGAGGTGCCGGGCGGATCCGAGATTAATCGAGATCAGGCCAGGGATCTTCAGGTTGAACCCTTGCTCCCTCGTTTCGCTGAAGCTACGCCCCGCGATAAATGCCTCGTCCTGGACGGCCTCCCAGAAGTTAGTTGGTAGGGGCTGGCCCGGGACCCAGGTTTCGTACAGCAATTCGGCGTTTGCAATGTATTGATTTGTGTCGTGCTTAAGGATCTCTCCCGGCCGGAATTGACTCGTACTGGCTCCGAGCAACCTCAAACCACTGAAGTTGCTCGCGACCCACTCCGCGTAGCTCACGGTCTCTCCTATCGGCATCGCGGGTCCCAGAACTAGGTGACTCTCCGCCACAACTGACCTCGCGATAGCTGGGACATACTACTCTGGGGTGCTCTCCATTGTCAAGATGGTGATTCATTTCTTCAATTTCTCATTCCGGATCTGCAAGCGAACACCCGTGAACGGTTACGTTCGCCTGCCCCGAAACCGACCAGCTGTCTCCGGTGGATGGAGGCGGCCACGTTGGGATGGTGGAATCATGCCCGTCCGAGCACGTCCAACTCCCATATCCGACGACTTCACCCAATGAAGTGCTTCACTTAGTAATGATGAGTTGTGCGACTGATGTTGCTCCAGCGAACGACGCGTTGATCGTTATGACCGTATCAACATTCACTTCGCTTGTGTCGATCCTAAATGTCCCAATGCGGGATCCGGACGGGACGGTCACGGTGGGACTGCTCAAAGTGGCGCTTTCGGAATTACTGCTTGTCAAATGGACGGCAATGCCGCCAGCCGGAGCATTTGCCGTCAACGTGACGGTGCCTTCAACCTTCTTGCCTCCTTTCACACTTGTTTCCTTCAATGTCACGGTGGAAATGTCTGGAGCCCCAGGACTGGCGGGAGATCCCGGGCTCTCCTTGCCCAGGAGATAGCCCAATGCAGTTCCGAGGAGGGCTATGACCGACGTAATCACGCGCTCATCGTTCCTGGCGACGACGACCATGAATAGGCCAGCGCTGACGATGAATACGAGGCCAAAGAGCCGATACGAGAAATTGTCCCAGTAGACTCCTCGCTTGTGCATCAGGAATATCAACATCCCGAGGACAAGCAAACAGAATACCCCAACTCCCAGGCCATCCAAGGGACGCGGTGGGTCACTCCTCCCGGGGTCCTTCGGCGGAGGGTCCTCTTTCGGCGGGCTGTGATCATCCGCCTTAGGGTTCTTCGGTGGGGTGGTCGCTTTCAGCGAGTCTTTATCCGACTCGGGGTCCTTCGGCTGGGTGGCCGCGGGCCCGTTGCCCTGCCCAGTTCCCACCTGGAGCGGTTGTGCCAGGCCGCTCTGCGCTGGTGCTGGTGCGTTGGCCCCGGGACTGTTGCCCTGGGCGAGCCCCGGCACTTGTAGGACTAATGCGCCTACGATCACCATTGTCCACGCGCCAGCAATGAATACAAAAGTTCGCATGTTTCACTTCCTGAAGACGTATATGAGTTAGGATATCTCTAAAGTAACCGCTGTGGATCCCGCAATTTCGTGCCCCGCAGTTCCTCTTCGGCCCAGTGCGTCTCCATGTGCATCGCCTCCTCGGTAGAGGGGACGAAGGGGCGGCGAGAAAGATTCCCGGAGTCAGGATTTATGACTCAAGCTATGAGTGTGTGTGAAAAGGGGGGGTGGTGACGGCCTGGCTGCCGACATGAAGAGTGAAATGGCACGAAAATCCTAGTCTTCCGACCTCACCGAAGCCCAATGGCAGCGGCTCGAGCCCCTCTTGCCCCGGCCAGGCCGGGCGGACGCCCCCGGACCCCCTCCCGGCGCGAAGTCCTCAACGCGATTTTCTACTTCCTGCGCGCCGGGTGCTCCTGGGGCGACCTGCCCGGGGACTTTCCGCCCTCGGGCACGGTGTGGACCTATTTCCGGAACGGGCGCGACGGCGGCATCCTGGAGCAGGTCCACGATACCCTGCGGGGCCAAGTGCGGACCGCGGCGGGGAAGGA
>SXGS01515920.1_pt1 | contig 44039 bp, 36 predicted proteins | sample 3174681 | NCBI WGS metagenome assembly SXGS01 (sample SAMN11356861, study PRJNA531348) | freshwater metagenome | isolation source: freshwater sample F1-80 | place: China: Fuxian Lake, Yuxi | collected 2017-12-25 | reverse complement strand
ACCTTAAAGAACTGCCAAATAGGCTAAGAGATCGAGAACTTACCTACCCGACCCGAGTTCGTCAACCCGCATTCTAGACTTTTTCTGCCTCATGAAAGACAGCTCAGCCGCAACCTGCCCGAAATTTAGGCAGGTCGCCGCTTACTCCGTCATAACGAAGTTGCTCATTGAATCGCGGCCGCATCCGGGTCCGCTGCTTGCGCTCTTCTTCCACCGTTGGACGTACCGGCCTCCTTCCGAATAGCGCTCAGGCGCATGCGTCTCCACGATTTGCCGGCGCCCCGCATATTCGCCCGAGAGATAACGGACGATGCGAAGACTATTGTCCTCGTATTGCTTCACCCACACTCGGTCCACTTGGCCCGTTTGTTCAATGTGGATCCGTCCTTCAAAAATCCACTCACCACCTTGCCGTGTATCGAGATGAATCTTGGCTTTGTAGTTGCACCAGATAGCTCCCATCGTGCCGATTCGGATGTTTCCCGGCGCTGCCGATGCGGTTGATAACGGAGCCGCGACGCTCACTAATGTTGCTAATCCTAAAATGCTGATTCTCATGTTGGTACCCTCCAGTTGTTCATTCGATAACTGAGGGCCCCGGCCGTATAAACAAAATTCGTTGTGCAGTTTTCGGGTTGAAGCGGTCCTCATCAGCCATCGCAATTTACGAGGTTCAATGACCTATCCTCCGACTCAAGTCGAGGTCGCGAAGCACAGGGTCGAGAATCCCCGAGGTACGCTTGAAAACATCGCTCACGGATGGGAACTTTAAAGTCTATGGTACGACTCGCTTCATCCTCGCGATCTTTGCTCGCAACGCTTCTCATGGGTATAGGAACATGCTTTGCGCTTACCGGCTGCCAGTCGACCGCGACGGAGAAACTCGAACGCCGCCTAAAACCGGGCGAGCCCGTCGTTCGCGTCTTTCCTGCAAAGTACGAAGAAGTCGAAGCCGCACTCAAGCAAGCAATGCTCAAGTATCCTCAGCGAGTCGACAATACCGAAGCCGGCATTTTCGAAACGGACTTCGTTAAAGGCGAAGCTCGCTTTCAGCCGGCTCATAAGTCAGTGAATTATTCGAGCGGGTACCGTTACCGCATGCTGATCCGCCTCGTGCGCGGGAAAGCGGAAGCGAAGACAGCCGTCAAAGTTGTCGTGGTGAAGCAAGTGGAACTCGTTCGCGACTTCTTCGCTGAAGCCGACACGGTCGCAAGTGACGGCTTAGAAGAAAACGCCATTCTCTACAGAATTGATCGTGAGTTGAAGATCAATCGCGCCATTCAGCGCGCAAATGAGAAGCAAAACAAGAAATCAGGCGACGAACAGACCAGCTGATCAAAGCTTGGCTTGGGCTTTTTCTTTCCACCACTTCTGCCAGAGTTCGCGACGGATTTTAGTCGGCTCGGTGTTTGCGCCGAGCGATTGATTAGTGATCTTTTCCAACGCCGCAATCGCGTAAGGATGGAGAGATTCGTCTTTATCCGAAAGGATTTGAACGAACTTTTGCTCGCGACCCGGACCTTCGAGGTGAGTCAGCGCCTCAAGGATCCGCTTGCGCACGAAGAGACTTTTTCCGTGGCGGAAGTTTTCTTTTGCGTAAAGCTTCTTCCAAAGAAGCTCTTTGCTGCTGGTGTCGCGCATCTCGACGATTGCATCCACGGCTGCCGCGCGTACGATTGCGGCTTTATCACTTAACAATGCTTTCGCCCAACGGCTTGCCGACGCACGATCGGCGCCCACCATCGCGACGAGTCCCGCATTGCGCATATACCATTCGTTGTGCTTGAGCGCGCGTTCGAGCTCGGGCTTCGATTCCGCACGGCCGATCAGACCTACTGACGTCACCGCTTTCCAGCGCGTTTCCATTGGTTGAGCATCGTCCATCATCAGACCGACGAGATTGCGGTAACCTTGAGGTCCTTGTTGCTGAAGAGTTTCGATGCGCTCACCGATCGGCATGCGCAAAGCTTCCTTCGTTGCACGCATGAGTGCAGCTTTGCTGCTCGGAACAGGGACCATCGACTCCTGACGTGAAGCGGGCACCGCAGCTACAGCATTTGTTCCAAGAACAGCGAGCAAAGTAGCGGTCGCTGCCGCAATAGAAGTGACACGCAACATGGTCAGGCCTCCTGCCGTTTGTTCATCCTGCTTTGGCTTTTAGATCGTCGACTTCCGCAAGGAGCTTGTCGGTATCTAAGGACTCTTCCAAAGCATCTCCGTCGGCGACCTCCGTGGCTACCAACGATTCTACTTCACCTAACATTTTATCGGGGTCAGGTGTCCCATTCAGAAGTTCTTCGAGAGCATTGTCGCCAGGTGCCTCGCTGGAAGCAGCTTCGGCAGTCGCTTCCTTCTTCGGCTCGGAGAACATGGCATCGATATCGGCTTGCATATCGGCAAGACCTGCCGTGTTTGTTTCGACAGGCTTCTGCATGTCCGACGATTGAAGCAGTTCCTCAAGAGCCGATTCCGCAGCGTTCGAAGGCGCAGCTGCAGGCGCCGGAGAGGCTTCGGGAGCTCCTCCACTCATTGCGGCAGCGAGCATGGCATCGATTGCTGCTTGCGGATCCGCATCAATGGCTGCTTGAAGAGCAGCGTCAACAGGCGGTACTTCGGTCTGCGGTAAAACCTTGGGCGCCTTCTCAACGGATACGGCTGCCGCAAATTCTTTCATGATGTCGTCGTTCGGATCGAGTTCGAATTTTTCGGCTTTTTCGAACTTCATCTCAACGGCAGGAGCTGCGGCAACGGCGGGAGCCGCCGCCGGACCTTGCGCTTTCAAGCGCTCGAGCTCTTCCTTAAGGCGTGCGTTTTCTTCTTTGAACATCGAAAGATCAGCGATGTCGTCTTCGATGATTTCGTATTCCGCGAGACGTGCCTGAAGCTCTTCATTCTTGGCTTTTAGGCCGCTGATCTGTTCGTTGAATTCAGACGAATTTGAATTGTCACCTTGCTGCGAAGAAAGCGTCTCGCGAAGTTTTTCGATCTCATCGTTGAGAGTCGCGATGCGCGTCTCGCGGTCACGCAAATTTTCCTGAAGACTCACAACTACGGCCGCGTCCGCGCCGCCGCCCTCACCAACGACGATTGGTGCCGAGGTTGGGCTCGCCGAAGGCGCTGCGATGGACGAAGCGACCACCGAAACCGGCTGGCTTGCCAAAACGCGCTTCATGGCACCTTCGATATCGCGAACGTCGATACCGGAGCCACCGCTGACATCGCGGTCTTTCTGCTTCTCACCGATCGAGCGGATCAGAAGGATCATGCACGTCAGAAAGAACAGTGCGAGCGTGATGCCGAAAACGGCGTGAAAATGCGTAGCAATATAAGAAAGGAATACCTTCAGACCCATGCTTATATTTTGTCGATCCCACGCGAAAAACTCAACCGATCGCGACCATCTTGGCGAGCAGACGTAAAAGCTGGTCCTCCGCCCAGTCTCATGTTAGGTCTCCTGCTAGCTAAGTTGCCCGCGAGATCAAAGGAGATGCCACTATGACCCAGTCCAAAACGCACGATCTGGCCATCATCAATGCGGTTTGTCTTCTTCCCGCAAACGACGGAACTTTACTTCGAGCCCAGACATCGGTCGCGGTGACGAATGGGAAAATCTCCGCCATCGGTCCGCGGGCCCATGTCGGCGCAGCGGAGATCATCGATGCAAAAGGACTTCATCTTCTCCCCGGTATCATCGACTCCCAAGTTCACTTTCGCGAACCGGGTCTCACACACAAAGAAGATCTCGAAAGCGGTACGCGCGGAGCCGTGTTGGGTGGCGTGACTTGCGTTTTCGAAATGCCGAACACGAAACCTTCGACGACGACGCTTGAGCATCTCAATCAAAAGTTTCAAGCAGCTGAAGGCCGCGTATGGAGCAACGTAAGCTTCTTCATCGGCGCAACACCTGACAACGCAAACGAGCTTGAAGAACTCGAACTCCATCCGAACTGCTGCGCCATTAAAATTTTCATGGGGAGTTCGACAGGTTCACTCCTTGTCGAAGAAGAAAACAACCTTCGCAAGATCCTCGCCAAAGGCCGACGTCGCATCGCGGTTCACTGCGAAGACGAAGCTCGCCTGCGTGAGCGAAGAAAGCTAGTCGAAGGGAAAAACAATCCTGCTCTTCACCACGTCTGGCGCGATGAAGAGACAGCCCTGATCGCGACGAAGAGACTTGTGAGGCTTGCGCGCGAAACTTCCCGCCCCGTTCACGTTCTCCACGTCACCACCGCCGAAGAGATGGATTTTCTCAAAGGTGCAAAAGATGTCGCGACGGTCGAAACGACCCCACAACATTTAACGCTGGCAGCGCCCGAATGTTATGAACGCCTAGGGACACTTGCGCAAATGAATCCCCCCATTCGCGAAGCTCGCCATCGCGAAGCGCTGTGGCGCGCGGTGAACGATGGAACGGTCACAGTCCTCGGCTCTGATCACGCGCCCCACACGCTCGAAGAAAAAGCAAAGCCGCATCCCGAATCACCTTCAGGAATGACGGGTGTGCAAACGATCCTGCCGCTGATGCTCGATCATGTTAACAACGGCAAACTGAGTCTTGAGCGTCTCGTAGAACTTCTCGCACGCAATCCTGCGCGCCTCTACTACGCGGTCGGCAAAGGCGAAATTCGGGTTGGTTTTGATGCCGATTTCACGCTCGTCGACATGGGTCGCACGGAAGAAATCAAACGTGAATGGATCGCGAGCAAATCCGGCTGGTCGCCTTTTGAAGGCACAAAAGTTAAAGGTTGGCCGGTTGCGACCATCGTGGGTGGATCAGTTGTCATGCGTGATGGTCAGCTGCTAGGTCGACCCATCGGTCGACCCGTGCTGTTTGAGCAAAGATAAATAAGGGTTATTGACCCGCGATGCTCGGGCACTGGCGTGTGACTAACACTTCACCCGGTGAGCCCGAGGCCAGTCGCGCGACAAGTTTGTACGACTTCGAGCAGTCGAGATCTTGCGCCGGCGTTAATTGCACTTCAAACACACCGCTATTACAGCGAGCGAAACCGCGAGCGAATTCGGAGCCATCGGAACCATCGCTATTCAGCTCGCGAATCTTCCAACCGAGGATGGCATCTTCTTGCTCAAGAGAACAATTGCCCGAAAGCGTGAGATCGTGCGCTTGCGATTGCACTTGGACGGCCTTGTGTTGGAATTCAAGTCCCGTTGTCGTATTCACGGGATTAATCACGCTCACCGGTGATCCGCGTTCCACAGCGCTTCCGCCGTCCACGGCGTTCATCTGCATTTGCGCAAGATCTGGGTTTCCGCAGTTTTGGTGCGTAACCATCATCAGCAGCCCCGAGACGCCAATCATGAAGAGCTGTGTCTGCTTTTTCCAATTGATGGACTTCGAACGCATGCTCTCTCCCCCGGCCAAAGGTCTTACCACTCTATCGGCAGACCCTGGACTTTGGTTGAGTCAAAACGGGAACTTCATCTTGAGTTCCTTAGATCGCTTCTTCTCAACCGTTACGGGAGAGTCATTGCACTCATCAGGCCACGTTCACGTGGCGCAGAAGGCGTTTTAAGCGTAGCTGAGCCCCACTTGGGAGTTGATGCGTGTCGAAGGAATTTCGATTTCAAAAAGGTCGCGTTGAAATCTTCTTCAGGTTCCGCGCACTTAAGGCGAAGTCGGCGTCGGAGTATCCGATGTCGAGAGTTCGACGTTCGATTGAGAAACAAATGTTCCGTCAAACTGTCGAGCTTATGTTACGCGTGGGTGCTTCGTCTCAATTTGAAACGCGCTCCAGAATGGCAAAGTAAATGGGTCCAAAGCCAGTCCGATCGGGCAACAGCATCCAACCGTGCTCGGTCTTCTCCCCGATCGAAATCTCCGGCGTCAGCACGCGAACTTCGCCCGCCCGTTTTTTCAGAAGACGTGCGATCACGGCGTCGTTTTCTAAAGGTGAGATCGAACAAGTGGAGTAAACGAGGCGTCCGCCTTTTCTCACGACGGCGTGTGCACTTGCGAGCAGTGCGTACTGTCGAACGGCAAGATTTTTTGAGCGTGCTGGCGACCAGAGTTTCATCTCGCTTGCATCCGCAAGAAGATGCCTTTCACCCGAGCAAGGCGCATCAACGAGAACTCGGTCAAACGCTTCCGTTTCGTGCAGGCACCAACGAACGCCGTCATGGCCCGTGACCGTAATACGCTCAAGTATTTCGGGCGGAAGATAATCTTGAAGAACGGCGCGCAAACGTCCGCGCCTTTTATCCGACATTTCGTTTGAAACTAAACGGCCCGCGTTGCGGAGACGTTCTGCTAGGACGAGCGATTTACCACCCGGAGCTGCACACAAATCCAAGACCTCATCGCCCTCTTGAACCTCGAGTGCATTTGCGGCGGCGATCGATGCGGGATCCATGAAGTAAAAATCGAGAAGCTTTCGCGCGTCAGATGCTGCGGGGATTTTCTGATCTGCCCCGAGGTAAACATAGCGGGCCGGGGCAAAAACTTGGTCTGGGGATTCAAGCAGCGAAAGTTCGCCGAGACGATTCGACAGAGATCCTACGTCGGCAAACTGATTGATTCGCGCGACTTGCCTAACAGGCTCACCAAGCGATGCGCGCAAGGTGGGCCACCTCTCCCCGTAAACTTGGGAGTAAAACGACTCGAAGCCCTCAAGACCTTTATTGGCCGCAGTTTTTTTTGCCATGAACGGCTTATTTACCCGCCCGATCACGTTTTGGAAAGCGGGAGCTACCGGATTGGAAAAAGAAAAGGGGAAGCCCTTACGGTGCTTCCCCTAACTTCGAGCTCCAAATTGAAGTTTAGAGGCTCAAGATCCCGATGATCTGCTGCATGATATCGAGGTTTGACTCCTGCTGCTCGAGTTCACGCGTTCGAATCTCAACGACCTTTGGCGCGATCTTCAGCTGCACTTCAGACTCGGTGAGTTTTTTCGCCGCATCAACAAGCGCCGTGACGTCTTTTAACAGCTGTTCACTTTCCGGGGTTTTCACGGACTGGGCGTGCTTTGTCACCTCATCAACGACGACCGCGAGATCCGCACCAATACGGTTTGAGAAATCGAAGTAAGTGTTCAATGCGACCTGTTCGCCCTGTTCATTCAACGCCGAGAGAAGAACGAGTCCCGTCGGGTTCGACTGATCGCCACCTTGAAGGATGACAACCGACTTCTCGAGACCCTGGATCTTCGCGACCTGCTCCAAGAGCCCAAGGCTCGTCTGCAGGAGAGCGTTGATGGCGGCCTTGTTTTCTTCACGAAGCTTCGGCGCATCCGTCTTCAATGTAGCGAAACGGCGACGAACATCGTCGGATTGCTTCATCTTTGAAAGGATGCGGAATGCAATCGAGTCGCCTTCCGGAGTTTGGATCGCGCGGATCTTGCGCGAACCCAAAGAGTCCGTCACTTCCACGACTTCGCTACCGAGTTCGTTTAAGCACGAAGCTTCTCCCGCCACGCAGAAGCGTAGCTTTTTAAGCATCGACGTATCCAAGTCGGATACGAGATCCGTCAATGCCGTTACGGTCGCGATTCGCTGAATGTCCGAGGACAACTTCGCTTCAGCAAGACCGAAGACAACTTGGCCCGACTTTAACTGAACCGGAATCGAACCGATTGCGTCACCACCAACGATCATGCGGTCAAACAAGCTCACCGCATAACGCTTCGTCTGCGGATACGAATAGACGTTTCCAGTGAGCGAAGCTCGGTGGTACTTCGAAACGTTCACATCGCGAATCGAAAGCGCAATCGTCGCTACGTACTTGTCCCAGAACGACCCAACGCTCTCGAGCTTCGACATCGTTCCTTCTTCACCGACCTGCGACTCGTAGAGCTTCGCGAATCGACCTACGCGGAGCGAAGTCACATTCTTGAGATTCTGCTGAACGAACCCGGCAACTTCGCTTTCGGGAAGATTTTGTTCCCGCGCGAAATCTGCGAGCTGTTCACTCTCCGAACCCGAGCCCGACAAGCGGAACAGCGTGTGCGGATCACTTTCAGGTGTATTCGGCGCTTTAAACGCCAAGAACGTTCCGGGCTCAATCGAGCCAATCACGTCTTGGAAGAAGTTCTGCGCCAGGAGGTTCGCGTTCACAAGGTCCGCGAGTTTACCGGGAGCAAGCTCTGACATCGGCACGCGACGCTGACCCGTCTGAGGATCAAACAAACCCATCGCCAAAGTCGAGAGATCGCTAGGATCAACGCCTGCTGCTTCAGCCACGAGCGCATCGCAATAGTCAACGATCTCACCGCGCGCAATCGAAGCCACGGAGAACTCATCTGAACACTTACTGGCAGGGCTTTGCGCTGCTGGTGAGCTGATCAGCTGGTACACGAACTCATCCATCACTTGGCGAACCGGGATCATCGTTCGGCTGAGATTACGCATGGCAAGCTCACCCGTCGCCGAATCAAACAATGCGCGACCACGACGATAGTGGCTGAGCATCCAGTTGGCGTTATACGCCTCGATCAATCCTTGCGTGACTTCCGAGATGTTCGATCCTTTGTCAAATCGGCGGCAGAGCAAGCTCTCGTCGACTTGGTGATCCGTACAAAACTTATAACCTGCAGTCGCGAGCGGGTCGGTATCGCGGTTTAAGTCACGGCGGTAACCGAATTTAATTGCTGCTTTATCGTAGGGGCCGACGCCTGCTGCTTGCGAGAAGAAGTCCGCGCCGTAATCCATGATCGACGAAGCCGCAAGCGGAACAAGGTCTTCGGCGCGAACGGACTTATCGCCTTTTTTCAACTGCGCCGCGATCTGATGGTATTCAGGGTAATAATGCTTCTTATCCGCACTTCCTGCGAAGTTGTGGCGAAGACCGAACGTGTGCCCCATCTCGTGCACGAGAGTCGTGTAGTAGATGAGTTTCCCAGCTTTTTCCTTGATCGAAGCTTTTGCCGCTTTGAACTGTTGGATATCCTTGGCGTCGGCGGCTTGTTTTACGAGGTAACGGACGACCGCATCTTCGACAAGCTCGGCACCGTGAACACCGTGTTCAGACTGATGAAGGAAGCGTTGTTTCTCCGTCTTCAGGTACTCGTTTGCGAGCATCAAACGCTCAACGCCACCGAGCGATTTGAACTTCGCCGCGAGATCGTTTTCGCTCACACCTTTTTGCAAGCTCGCGAGTGGCCCCACGCGCTTCAAATCGTCGAACTGAAGGAACGCTCCACCGCGCTCGAGGAACTTTTCTTTACGAACGGCCGCGATCTTCGCCCCTTTCAAGAAGGCAGGTTCGATTGCGCCGGGCTTGATGCTTCCGCCGGCGCGAATCCCGGCCATGTTCTTCAATTCCGAAATTCCGCTGCCTGATCCGCGCGGCTTCTTATCGAGGCCGAGAGCTTTCATCTGCGCACGGAGGACGCGCAAGTTCTGCACTTGCTCTTGCGCTGTTTGCGCTGCCTTCATCGGCGAGCCTGCAGCATTGATACCCAAGACCTCCGAGAGCGGATCTTCAGAGGATACAACATCGATTAGCGTATCGACGTGACCCATGGAGGCTTTGATCGCGTCTTCGTAAACGGAAGATCGTGCACTGATGGTCTCACCTGTCCGCGGATCACGAACACCCTGAGCTACGCCCAGGAGACCTGACGTACGGTGCGGGTAAAGGACGATGACGTTGTGACGGGGGTCGGAAATTTCGACTTCCGTCGCTTCATCGAGAACGACAACATCGTCCGTGCGGCTTAAAGCTTCTTTAAAAGCCTTGTTCCAGTCTTGAACGGCGCGACGAGTTTCTTCAAGGTACTCGCGATTGAAACCTTTATTGAGAACCCACTTGATCTGGTTCGTCGAGCACGATTTACCCGTGTTCGGTTCGCAAACATTGAACAACCAGGGATAGTTGCGAATGTTTTTATCCTGGAGACCTTTTTCCGGGTCTAAGAAATTCTGCTGAGTCGTGAAGTAACCGAATTTCTCAAAGTCTTTCAGACGGTATTGTTTGGCTTGAAAATCCGAATTCTTAACGGGCATCAAATGCACGCGATACACGACGGAGACGGCGCCACGGGGAGAGCCCGAGCCGATCGCAGTGTCATGGTTTGCTGCCTGCATCCCTTCGATGCCGGACTCAACCGCAAAGCTAATGTGGCCGTCTTCGATCTTCACGCTCTCGATCAAGTTTTGGTTTACTTCCTTCAGATTGCGACCATAGATCTGCGAAGTGAACTGAGAAAGTTCGTTGGAAGGCTTCGTAAAATCGACGCGAATGTACTGTCGCTTGTCGAAGGTCGCTTGGCGATCTTCGACGATCTTGTTCGTTTGCTCTTTGAAATCGTTTTCTTCGCGAACGATATCGAAGTGGTCCGTGATTGGGAATGAAGCTACGACATCAGGCAGTTTTTCGTGCGCCGAAGGGCGAAACACTGAGCGAAATTTCAATTCCGTCTCGGTGATCTCGGCCTTCACGATGCCGAAGTCTTCGGAGAATCCAGGCGTCGCGTAGAATTCGTTTTCGTCGCTGGCGTCTTCGATTCCGCGCGAGAGATGGAAGAGCTTTCCTTGCAGATCGCTCTTAGCCAAATAGGCTTTCGGGTCGACCTTGTTTTCAAGCTCACGCTTCTTCGTGCAGGCCGCCGCCGTTACGAGGACCAAGCTCGCTAGCACTAGCATCTTCAACCCGTCTCTCATGGTCATTCTCTTCTCTGCTTGTTGTTCGTTTCGGTCATTCATTGGGTTCAATCCTTCAAAACTCAAATTTTCAAAATCAAATCGAAGAACGCTTGCGCTTTGTCCTGGTCAAAAAACTTCATGCGCTCTGATTGGCCATCGGCTTCCGCCGTCGGCCGCTCTGTTACAAAGCCAATGCTCGTGTCGAAGTTCTTCGTCCACGCGCAGTCGAGTGAAAATTGCGTAGACTCGGCACTTCGCCCAACGCCTTGAAAGCTAATGTCGTGGCTGTAAACGAAAGTTCCATTCAGCGTGATCATCTCGGTGAGTTCCAAGTTTGCCACTGTGGAACTCGCAAATCCGTGAGGAGAGTTCACCGTCCCATCCATGCGGATGTCATATTCGTAAGATCGCCAACCATAACGGAACGCCTGGATCAGCTCGAAGCGGCCCCACTTTTTGCGGACCGAAATTGAAGGACCAAATTCTCCGCGGTAAGTGCGGCGCTTTGATTCCCGGCTGACACCCAAAATACCGCGCGCACCGATCGCCCACTCATCGATGAGCGTTGATTTGAAGTGATCCCCGCTTTTGAAACTCTTGCGGAGATCCAAACGTGGGTTATCGAAGTCACCGTCCGTCCCATCGGCACGCTCGTAACTATATTCGCGCGAATAGCCTAAGCGCAGAAGTGCTGACGAACTTGTCTCTTTATCTGCGAGGCCAAGGTTTAACTGGTAGAAGCCTGACCATGAATCCGACTCGTTTTCGCTCAATGTTCGCGCCGTATCGAGCACGAACTCGGCAGACGGTTTCAGCCGGGGCTCCCTCACGATCTTCGTGGTGATTGCGTTCGCTACCGGACGCGTTTCTGCTTGCGCGGTGGCGCTGACTACGAGGGCAAAGAAGATGAAAAGAAGGAACAGCCCCCAAACGCCCGAATCATCCGACTCTGCAGTGCGGGTGAAGCGTTTAGAGTTGTCGATTTGGCGGTCCTTCATTTCGGATTCCTTCAGGCTATCGGTTCAACCAACCCAGTGGCCGTTTGGCTCCACACCGAAGATGTGTCGCGAGTTCGAGGAGTTATCTCGCAAGAGTTGCGCCAACATGTCGCAGAAGCAGGACTTATAAGGCCTCTAAGAGTCGATACGGTTGGGCGCCAATTTGCGGCCTGGACTCTAACAGGAACGATTAAAACGCCCGCATAAGAAACGTTTATGGACGCAATCGACGAGACCCCAGATTCAAAAAGGCCCTGCCGGTGCCAATTTCGGGCTCTAAGTCGAGAAGATTTATTTTTCATGGAAGGCGTTCAAAGCCAGGCGGAAGATATTTGAAAGGGTAAACCACGAAAGTTGATGGGGACCGGAGTGAGGGCAGTGTTTGCTTTCGCATCGGATAACTTTCGCTGCGTCTTACCCGCACAACATCCACGGAGGGATTTCTCGTGCTCAATTCCAAGCGCTTCTACGCGCCTCTTTTCGCGACGGGTTTTTTGTTGTCGACTGTCGTCTCTTCAACGGTTCTCGCTTCTTCGATTCGTTTAGAAGAGAAAGTCATCTACGGGGATGACAACCGCCGCGACCTCTATCAAGTCACCGATGCAGCTTGGTTGCGTGCAGCGGATTCGACTGTGGCTCTCATCAAACGAGCGAACTTGAAGGTTCAACCGGACGGCTCTTTCAACATTCGTACGGAAAACTTCGGCAAATCTTACAACCTCTGCGCTGAAGAGCCTTACCGCGACCAAGAAACCGGAGCTTTTTGCTCGGGCTTCCTCGTCACGCCTGACACGATCGTGACGGCCGGGCACTGCATTCGCGACGCTTATGATTGCAACAACACGTCGTTCGTCTTTGGATTCGGCTTCCACCAAGAAGGAGCTCAACCTAAAACGGCTGCAGCTAGTGAAGCTTATAACTGCAAATCGGTGGTGAAAAGTTTTGTGCAAAACGACGGCGCTGACTTCGCAGTCGTGAAACTCGATCGCCCTGTTGAAAACCATGATCCCGTAAAACTTCGTTTGAGCGGAAACGTCATTGAAGGCGACGAACTCACGGTGATCGGCCATCCGGCGGGTCTTCCGACGAAGGTGAGCGACGGCGCGCAAGTCCGCGACGCGAGCAAGAAAGGCTACTTCGTGGCGAACCTCGATACCTACGGCGGCAACTCGGGTTCTGCAGTCTTTAATACGCGCACGATGGAAGTCGAAGGAATCCTCGTTCGCGGTGAACAAGACTTCACGTATAAGCCAGGCGCAGGTTGCTCGATCAGCTACCGCTGCGCAGACACGGGCTGCCGCGGTGAAGACGTCACGTTGATCGGTGAAGTTTTCAAGTACCTCAGCCGCTAAGTACCTGATTTAGATAAAGTGAAAAACGGCCGCCCTTCTTTCGGAGGAGCGGCCTTTTTCTTTTTTTGCGCAAGATGAGCCCCTGCATATTACAGAAGCCAACCGTTTGAATGCCGACAGTCTCTTTGCTCGGCAGATTCGAACTCGTACCTTTCTAAGGGACGACGACCTGGCCCGACCTCGCGGACTAAACGCCCCCCCTCTAACAAGGCTTGAGCGAGCGCTAAAACCTGAACGAGCCACCATCGCAAACGACGTCGATCTCTTAGGACAATCGTCACGGAAGGCTGCTCGGTTTCAGCGGCTTGGTTGTTGATCTCATTCAATGATTGGCTCGAGAGCTGCTCTTGAACTTGTTTTATCAGTCTCTGTTCGGCCTGCGGATTCTGACCGCCGGCAAATTGCTGGTGCATGTAAATAACTCCTGTTTATAGACTTGCCGAACGATCAAACCGACCCTCATGGTCGCGAGAAAGAACGGCCTTGGCCCGCGCAAACTCCCAATCACTTGCGCAGCTAATTAAATTCTGAAATGAGCGAACGAAAGCCCATCGCGCGGACGCGAAAGCAAACGAACGGCAATGGTGTTTGGACTTGAGCGGAAATGGCAGTTAACGCATTGAAATCAAAGTGTTAATGCCGTGATCCCGTTGTTGGGTTTTCACGAGGCTATAGAGAAATGTTCTCTTTTAGCTGTGCCTCTGGAAGACCTGGTCAGTGATTATTTATTGCACTGACATTTGAACGACGGGAGGTAGCCAGTTCCGCTTCAATCGCTGGTTTGAAACCTGCCTTGAGCCCCATGATGTCGTTTTGCTTTGTTGTAAGAATCATTTGCTACCTCCTTTCAAAGAGTGCGAACGGCTTGTTCGACGAAGCGAACAAAAGTGAAAGCCATCAACTGGCTTAGTTTGTAAAGTAGCCGACCGCTCGGTTTTTTCCAAGGCAAATTTCGAAAAAACTTTTGACTTGAAAAGAAATTCTACGCGCGAGTGATGCCGTTGTGGAACCTTCCCGCCATTCACGCGCGACAAGAGGATCAAGAATGTACTTCGGCTTCGCGACCGCTCCTCGATGCGGGATTGCCAGGCGGATTCCCGCTTTGCCATACTGAAATCCGAGCCAAACGACTCCATTAGAAAGAAGCCGAGGCCTTCGTGAAAGAATCAAAAAGTGAATTGAAACTGAATGTTTTCGTCTGCACGAATCAGAAGGTAAACAAGGAATGTTGTGCCGCTAAAGGTGGCGAGGAACTGCGGGCCAAGCTCAAAGAATGGACGAAGCAGAAACCCGAATGGCGCAAGCTCATTCGGATCAACTCCTCCGGCTGCGTAGACCGCTGCCAAGAAGGGATTGCGATTGCTGTCTTCCCTCAAAACAAATGGCTTGTCGACGTAAAGCTCGACAACATCGAAGACGTAAAGAATTATTTGCAGCACTTACTCGAGAGCGACGCTCCGGCAAAAAGCTAAAAACTCCGAAGAGACCGCCTTGCCCAAAACTCCCTTGAAAGACTCAAACCGCAAATTGACGGACGATATCGTCAGCTGTGAGCGTTGCCCGCGGCTTCGCAGCTATTGCGAAGGTATCGCAAAGGAAAAGCGGAAAGCCTTTCGCGAGGAGACTTACTGGGGGCGACCTGTTCCGAACTTTGGGGATCCGAAAGCTCGGCTTTTGATCGTCGGCCTCGCCCCTGCTGCTCACGGTGCAAACCGTACGGGTCGAATGTTCACGGGCGATCGCAGTGGCCAATGGCTTTACCGGGCTCTTCATCGCGCCGGTTTTGCTAACCAGCCTACCTATGAACGCGCTGACGATGGATTAAAGCTTATTGACGCATTGATCACGTCCGTTGCTCACTGTGCTCCACCCGACAACAAGCCTTTGCCAATCGAAATTGAGCGTTGCTCGGAGTACCTCGAAAGAACTTTTGCTCTCCATCGGCCAAAAGTTCTCTTAGCTCTAGGCGGGATCGCTTGGAAAGCCGTATTGACCGAGTTGAAACGCCAGGGTCAACCCGTCACGAAAGCAAAGCCGTTTGGCCACGGCGCTGAGCAACTTCTTCCGAACGGAAGTCTCCTACTTGGCAGTTATCATCCTTCTCAACAGAATACCTTTACGGGCCGTCTCACCGAGCCGATGTTCGATGCTGTCTTTGCACGCGCTCGCCAGATTCTTTCAACGCAGCCCTCCCCTGCTCGTTAAGCTTGATTTCGTTTGCACCCGGTTTCTAGAATGTCGAGAGATGGGAGAAACGACCTTGGCAAGCACGACGAGCCGATCCGCAGTCTCGACACATGCAGTTCTCGGAGCGATTGATATCGGCTCGAATGCTATCCGGCTCGTCATTGGCGAGCGCGACTCTCACGGAGACATTAAGGTCATCAAGAAATCTCGAGAGCCTGTTCGCCTAGGCAAGGACGTCTTTTCTACCGGCACGATCTCGGTGGAAACACGGACCAAGGCGATTGAAGCTTTCCTGCGGTTTCGCGAGGCTTTAAAAGCTCATGGTGTGAGCAACGCTCGAGCTATCGCAACGAGCGCGCTTCGCGAAGCAAAAGATCGCGACACGTTCATCCAAGACATCAAAAAAGCGAGTGGCATAAAAATCGAGGTGATCGACGGGATGGAGGAAGGACGCCTCATCTTTTCGGCCGTTTCCCACCGGATTGATCTTCGCGACAAAGTCTCTCTTCTTATCGACATTGGCGGCGGCAGCGTCGAACTCACGGTTGCTGACCACGGAGATCCGCTCGGTTGCGAGACTTTCAAGCTTGGAACAGTTCGGCTCCTGCAAATGCTTGAAGAAAAAGGACTCAAAGAAAAACATCTGCGCGAGGTTTTAGCCGAACAGCTGGGCCCAGTTAAAGCATTCTTGAGTCGCTACAAAAAGAATTTGCACATCGATCAGGCCATTGGCACCGGTGGAAACTTCGAGTGCCTCGGTAAACTTCGGGTGGCTCTTCTCCAGAAAAGTTCGATCTTTTCGATGAGCCGCCAGGATCTCGCGGATCTCGAAGCCCATCTCGAATCGATGACCGTGAAAGAACGGATTCAATTCCTTAGGTTAAGACCCGATCGCGCTGATGTTGTCGTACCGGCCGCGATCGTCACCTTAGCGGTCATGGAACTTGCAGATGTCGATGTGTTGATGATCCCTTACGTGGGACTTCGTGACGGCATTCTAGCTGCGATGTAAGCGTCAGTCGAGCTTTCGGAGCATCGAGGGCGTGGCAAGCCAGAGAAGCTTTCCGCGTCCGCGATCCGCATTCCCTGAGAATTCGAGCAAACATGCGCCGCCTTTTTTGAGTTCTAGCTGCGATTTCTGGGCACCCGACATAAACCAACTCACAAGCGAAGACAGATGCGGCTCATGGCCCACGATCGCCACCAAACAATCGCCCGCTTCGCATTGGGGCTGACTCTTCAGCCAACGAGCAAGGCCGGCCGGTTCGGATCCGGGTCTTAGCTCATCGGAAGTAGCGAGATCGATTTCTTTCCAGGTTTGGCGCAAAATCTCGGCCGTCTGCAGCGCTCGCGTGAGTGGACTCGTGACAAGAAGATCAGGCCGACCCACAAGCTCTTTGAGGCCACGAGCACTCTTGCGCATTTTGATCTGACCTTCTTCGATCAGCGGGCGAAAGTCGTCGTCCGCGGGATGATTCGTACTCGCACCGGCTTGCCGCGCCTCCGCGCGTGCTTGCACCTGATAATCTTGCCGATCCATGGCGATTGCATGGCGGATGACGAGTAACTTCATAGATCCGCCTTCGGATCAAATCCCATTTCTTCAAGGGTTTGCGCGTGACGGGCTTTCGTCAGCTCCATGAGCTTCCGGTGCGTTCCTACTTCTTCATCTTGGTTGGCCGGCTTCATCTGAATGTAAGTTCCGTCGGGCTGCATTTCCCACGACTGCCGTTTGTCAGTGAGCATCACATCAAAAATTTCCCACAGACGTTGACGTGCAAAACGCTCTTCAATCGGCACGACGGTTTCAACCCGCGCGAGAAGGTTTCGGTACATCCAATCCGCTGAGCCGATGTAGAACTCTCCTTCCAGCGGATCCGCAGCTCCATTTTGGAAGTAGAACACGCGCGAATGCTCGAGGAATCGCCCGATCACCGAGATCACCCGAATGCGTTCACTCATCCCGAGGACGCGAGGTCGCAAACAGCAGAACCCGCGGATAATCAAATCAATCTGAACGCCTGCTTGTGAAGCTTCGTAAAGCGCACGACCAACGCTTGCATCCTCAAGGCTATTGCACTTTGCGATGATGCGCGCGGGTTTGCCTGCGCGTGCGTTTTCGGCCTCGCGCTTGATCATGTTCAAAAAGCTATCTTTCATGTTGATCGGCGCGACCAAAAGCTTCTTGTAATTTCGCTTCAGACTTCGACCCGTGAGGAAGTGGAAGAGTTCCACCGCGTCGTCCGTGAATGCCGGCTTACACGTGAAGAGGCCGACATCGGTATAGAGCTTTGAAGTTTCTTTGTGATAGTTACCGGTTCCGAAATGGACGTAGCCTCGCATCCGGTCTTGCTCTTGACGAATCGCGAGCGCGACCTTCGCGTGTGTTTTGAGCCCAACCACCCCGTAAACCACGTGAACGCCTGCGTCTTCAAGCTGTTGCGCCCAGTGGATATTTCGTTCTTCGTCGAAACGCGCTTTGAGTTCGATCAAGCAAACAACTTGCTTGCCTCGCTCGGCCGCCCGAATCAAGAGCGGAATAAATGGGCTTTCGTCGCCGGTGCGGTAGAGGGTCATCTTGAGTGCGAGAACTTTCGGATCATCCACCGCTTGTTTGATAAAGCGTTCAACACTTAATCCAAAACTCTCGTAGGGATGATGAACGAAAATATCGCCTTCACGGATAGAGGAGAAAATATTCTCCTGCTCCTCGATCAACTGCGGCGGCACGACCGGAGTCCACGCTTCGTACTTGAGTTGCGGAATCGCGAGGTCCGCGATGGGCTTCAGATCTCCAAAATCTAAAAGCGAAGACAGCTCGTAAACGGACGACTCGGTCAGTTCGAGTTCTTCCATCAAGAATTGAATGATCCAAGGATCAGGATTCGGACCGTGCTCTAAACGGACGACCTCCGCAAACCGACGCTGCTTCAATTCTTCGGCGATCATCTCGAGCAAATCATCGACATCGTCTTCGTCGCGTTCGATCTCGGCATTACGCGTGATTCGAAACGGCATGACGCTCAAGACTTCCATGTCAGGAAAGAGATCCTTCATGTTGTGATTGATCACGTCGATGAGCGACAAAAAGCGAAATTGTCCCGCCGGTTGCGGATCTTCGCCGCGCAGTTGAATGTACTGCGGAAATATTTTTGGAACTTTGATTCGCGCAAAAAGCGTTTCTTCGCGATCAGGATGCTTCAGCGTTACGCCAAGTGAGGTCGAAAGATTCGAAATGAACGGAAATGGCAAGCCAGGGTCGATCGCTAGCGGGGTAAGGATCGGGAAAACATTTTGACGGAAGTATTGAGTTGCATACTGCTTCTCTTGGGGCGTCGTATTCTCCCACGAGAGAAGGTGCACGCCGTTCTTCGCGAGCTCTGGAATTAAAACCTTCTGCAAGCAATCGGCTTGCATCTGCAAAAGCTCACGAACTCGCGTGCGCACCGCCGCAAGCTGCTGGACGGGAGTAAGGCCTCCCGAGCGGCGCTGAACGCCGACGGCAACTTGGCGCTTCAAACCACCAACTCGCTTCATGTAGAATTCATCGAGGTTCGAAGTGAAAATCCCTAAGAACCGTACGCGCTCTAAAAGCGGAGTTCTTGAATCCAACGCTTCGGCCAGAACGCGAGCGTTGAACTCGATCCATTCAATCTCGCGATTGAGAAACTCCTGCGGTGGCTCGTCAGGTAAAAGATCTTCGGGTTTTTTCTTCGCGACTCGCGCCTCAGAGGATTTACGCGTGCGCGGCGTGCGAGGTTTCGCGGGAGTTTTCGTGGTGCCTTTAGGAGGTGCCTTCTGAGTCATGGTCGTTGCCCTGCTAGCCGCTGGTCCAGTACAACAAATCGGTTCGCGAGCGATTCGGGTTACAAGAAGGCCGGACGATCCAGCTTTTTCCAGATGTCGAACGCACAGTTGATCACGCCGACATGACTATATGTTTGCGGACAATTCCCCCATTGGCTACCAGAAATTGGATCGACATCTTCCGACAAAAGACCGACGTGGTTAGAATAACTCAACAGCTGCTCGAAGGTATGGATCGCATCGTCGATACGGTTCACCGCGGCGAGCGCGCGCACGTACCAGAATCCGCAAACTAAAAAGGCAACTTCAGGTAAACCGAAGTCATCTGCATGACGATAACGGTAAAAGAGCCCGCCTTTAGCCCGGAGCCCCTCTTCCATCGTCATCATGTGGTTTTTCGCGCGCTCTGAGTCAGGCGGCAAGTATCCCATCGTGATCAGTTGAAAGAGCGAGGCGTCGAGGGCACTCCCACCGACATAAGATGCATAAGCTTTGATCTCGGTGTTGTAACAAGCCTCGATGCCTTGCGCGGCCTCATTCTTCAACTTCGAAGCCGATTGAACAAGCTGATCGTCTTTTAATAACTGTCCGATTTTGACTGCGGCCGAAGCTCCTGCCCAGTGGAACAAGTAGGTGTAGCAATGCTTGTTCTGCATGTTGCGGAACTCCCAGAGGCCCGCATCGGGTGACTGCATCGTTTGCTCGATGAAGCTTAAAACATGGTCCGGAATTTCTTTCGAAAAGAGTCGCTTGGAATGGATGATCCGCGAATCAACGTAGAGAGGAAGAAGCGACAAAAGAATTTGTCCGTAGACGTCGTTCTGCACTTGCAAGAAAGCGGCATTGCCTACTCGAACCGGCTTGTTTCCAAGATAACCTGCGAGATCCAATTCCCGCTCGACCGGCTGGAGTTCTCCCGTGATTCCGTAAAGAGGTTGGTAGCCGTGCTTGGCTTCGACCGCTAAATTTTGAATGTAATGCGAGTAGCGATCGAGCTCTTCGAAATGTCCGATCGAGTTCAAGGCGTTTAATGTGTAATAAGAATCACGTGCCCAGAAGAAGCGGTAATCCCAGTTGCGACCCGAACCAGGCGCTTCGGGCAAACTCGTTGAGCCTGCGGCGATGATGGCGCCGGTGTCCTCGTACTGATGAAGCTTGAGGACGAGAGCTGAACGGATGACTTCCTTCTGATACAGATCAGGAATCGTGCATCGCTGGACCCAGATTCGCCAGTAATCGATCGTCTTCTGCAGGTAATTCTCGCAGGTATCCTCGAGCGGAGCCTCAAACGGCTCTCCCCACGTAAAGACAAGATACTTTGTTTCGGTCAGGAGAAACGGCATCCCTTGCGCCACGTAAGTTAAGGGAATGTTTGTGTTGAGTCGGACGGCATCTTCAAGGCCCTGATAGCGCAGATGATTGCTCGCGAGCGAGACGTCGGCTTTTCTTTCCCCGTATTCACCGCGGGGCTCGCAGTGAACCACAACGCGAGGGTTCCCCGAAATGCGCCTGATTTTTCGAATCAGCATGAGAGGTTTGAAATGCCGCTCGAACCGACGAAACCGAGGGCAAAAGTCGATGACTTCAAAATCGCCGTCGGCCGTATTGAATCGGGTAACTAATACATTGGTATTTTCAATGTACGTCTGCGATGAGCACTCTTCCCCTGATTGTGGAGATATCGAAAAACGCCCGCCTTTTTCTGGATCAAGGAGTCCCCCAAAGATAAAACTCGAATCGAAACGTGGGAGGCAATGCCACACTACGTTCGCATGCGTATCAATATAGGCGAGCTGGGCGCAATTCCCGACGAGTCCAAATTTATATGTATGACGAGCCGTCTGCTGGGAAGTCATTCAACACCCTTTTTTCAATCTATCCGGCTGACGTGTTTCCATCCTTGAACGACTTGTGTAGAAATTGTGAATTGGAGCCAAATATGGCGAGATGGATTACCGTAGCGAACCGACTTCCCTTCTCTCTCAGTTCTGATGGCAACAAGGTCACGCAAAGTTCCGGCGGTCTCGTATCTGCTCTCAGTGGAGTAAAAACCAAAGGCGAACGTCTTTGGGTTGGAACTGCTCCCGACCATCTGACTCCGCAGGCATGGCCCCAACTGCAAAAGACTCTCTCCGCAGGTTCAAACACTTGGGAATACCATCCCGTATTTACGCCCAAAGATCTCTACGACTCCTACTACAACGGACTCTGCAACGACGTACTCTGGCCCCTTTTGCATTATCAACCTGAACTAGTTGCTTTCGATATGAAGCACTGGAAGTCGTACGTTGAAGTCAACGAACGCATCGCTCGCGAAATTGCAGAAATCGCGCGCCCGGATGATCTCGTTTGGGTTCACGACTTCCACTTGTTCCTCGTACCGAAAATCCTGAAGAGCTTACGACCTGAGCTGCGGATCGGTTTCTTTCTACATGTGCCGTTCCCGAGCTCGGAGCTTTTCCGTCAACTCCCCGTGCGAGAAGAGATTTTGGATTCACTCCTTGCATCCGATCTCGTGGGTTTCCACGACTATGCATACCTTCAGCACTTCTGCAGCTCGACACTTCGTCTGCTCGGGATCGAATCGCAGTTTCTCAGCATTCGCCGCGGCAACCGGACGACGCGTTTGGGCGTCTTCCCCGTCAGCATTGATACGGATCATTTCGTAAAACGCTCAAAAGAATCGAAAGTGAAGACTCTCTCGAAAGAGATGGCGAAGCCGCACTTCCAGTTTTTGGGAGTCGATCGCCTTGATTACATGAAGGGACTCGATCTTAAGCTCAAGGCGTTCCGAACGCTTTTACATCGCTTCCCTCAATATCGTGAAAAGGTCAGCCTCCTTCAAGTTGCCGTGCCGACTCGTCAAGGCGTGCCGGTATACATGGAGCTTGCGCGCGAGACGGCGCGGTTGGTTGGGGAAATCAACGGAGAATTCTCGACTCCGAACTGGACGCCGATTCAATATATTCACGCAAGCGTCACGTTCGATCAGATGTTAGCTCTTTACAGAACTTCTGACGCACTTCTTGTCTCGAGTAAGCGCGACGGTATGAACCTCGTCGCGCTTGAATTCATCGCGAGCCAAGATACCGACCGTCCAGGCGTCGTGCTCTTGAGCGAATTCGCAGGCGCGATCTCGACCCTCAGTCACACGATTCCCGTCAACCCTTGGGATCTCGAAGACACCGCTCGCAAAATGCAACTCGCGATGGAGATGCCCAAACAAGAAAAAGTGGCACGCCTGGAGACGATGCAAAACTACTTGAAGAAGTACACCGCAACAAACTGGGCCGAGACTTTCATCGCTGAGCTCGAAAAACAAGAACCCGAGCTGTCAGAAGGGCCGCCGATCATCGCGGTCGATCACCAAGCACTTAAGCCAATTGTTGATCGGCTGATGGAAACGGCACCCAGCCGGTTGACTCTCTTCCTTGATTACGACGGAACTCTAGTTCCGATCGAATCATCGCCGGAACTTGCGGTTCTGACTCCCGAGCTTCGTAAGAAAATCCGCGGGCTCTGCCGATATCCTTGGCTTGATCTCGTGATCATCAGCGGACGTGATAGTCGCTTCCTCGACAAACAATTTGAGGAAATCCCTGTCATCATGGCCGCCGAGCACGGCGCAAAAGCATTTGATCCGACAACGGGTCGTTGGCAGCGCCGCATTCACCGTAGCCGTTCGATCTGGTATCCTACGGCTCTCAAGATTATTTCGGATTACGCGGCACGCGTCCCTTACAGCCAGGTAGAGAAAAAGCATTTCGCTATCGCGTGGCACTATCGTCAGTCACCGCAAGACTACGCGGAACTTCAATCGCGTAAGCTTGCACAGGAATTGGAACTCGGCTTGGCGAATTTGCCGGTCAGCATTCTACGAGGCAAAAAAGTGATCGAAGTCCGCGCGGTAGAGGCGGATAAAGGTGTCTTCGCGAGCGATTACATGGGGAACCAAGATCCCGATCACTCGTCGGTTGCGCTCGCGCTCGGTGACGACCGCACGGATGAAGATCTCTTCCACGCCGTGAAAGGTCGTGGTCTCTCGGTACGCGTTGGCAGCGGCCCGAGCAGCGCCGATTTCGCCCTCGGTTCGCAAACTCAGGTCGTCGACTTCCTTTTGAATTTGACGGCGATGATCGACAGTCGTTTGCGTCCGCAGAGACAGTTTCGTACCTCGGTTGCGCCAAGCGACTTCACGCTGAAGCACTGATCACGCACGCCGAATTTTGAATAAAAAAGCCCGGACTCACAAAGAGCCGGGCTTTTTTTCGTTCCGCTTACTGAACTTTCTTTTCGTCTTTATTGCCGACGAGCCTACTGAAAAAGCCGGTCGGACCGGACTCGATTTTGATCGACTTCGCTTGGACTTTTTCGGTCTTCGGAAGCATCAGATGCAACACACCATCTTCGTGATGAGCTTGGATTTTATCTCCGTCGACATCGGCCGGAAGAGTGAACACGCGTTCGAACCGGCCGTATCGGCGTTCGGTGAACATGCGTTTACCTTCGGGTTGCGCGTTCTCGAACTTGCGCTCGCCCCAGACGCGAAGTTGGTTGTCTTTGATTTCAACTTGGATCTGGTCTTTGGGAATTCCGGGCACATCAAAACTCAACAAATAACCTTTATCGTCTTCAACCAACTCGTAAGCTGGAACAAACGAAGAATTTTGACGAAGCACGGGAGCCGCAAAGCCGTCGAAGATGCGATCGAAGTCTTCGAAGATAGAGTTGAACACCATCGGGCTACGTTGCGTGCGTGATTGAACGTCTTTCATATGATCCTCCTAAAAAAACAGTCGTGGTTTCGTTTTGTTATTCGGCCTGCACGATCATCGTATTTCTCGCGAGCTGATGAACCAGTGCAGGCACGTTTCGTTACGCAAAGGAGATTTCGTCTCGACTACTCTTTGCCTCGACCAGTCTCTCCGTTACGCCATCAAGATGTGCAGGCTTGAAAAGCTGTCAAGGAAGGCAAAAACAAAACCGGTTTTGGTGGAAGAAAAATTTTGCGAATGAATTCACTGAACTGAGAAGGGCAAATGAAAAAGATGAGTTCGACGCCGCCGTTGTCAAGTCGACCAGGCTATAAGAAATCCTTTTCCCAAACGCTTTACACCCATAAGTGCGATTGATAGGGTAAATCGCATGACGCCGATGAATTTCAACAGCTGGTGGGGCCGCCACACGATCGAACCTGAACGCACGGATCTCTGGCAGATCGGTCCGCTTCAAGTGTGGATGCGCCACATGACTCATCAGTGGCGCATCTCGTGGGCACATCAAGGCGATTGGTTGGATCCTCGCGTCCGCGTTGTTCCTGGCGCTAGTCATGATCCGATTCCGCACGATGCGAATCAAGTTCACTGCGTTTTTGGATCGGCCGCTCGTCAAGACTTGATCTTCGCTCCGGCTCTCCCCGATCGGCCGATCGTGACAAGACTTGAAACGCCGTTGAGCGTTTTGCCGAACGAGACCGTTCAGCTTTACGTTTTATCTCCTCTGCATTTGCGAATTGAAATGGCTGAGCCGTCGAAACTTTTGCACGAGATTCCTACCTACAGACTCTCGGATACTTGGTTTGGCCCGATGTCGGTTGCGGGTGAATTGTGCTACGCGAGTACGGTGCCGGCTTTCCTCGATCTTCGCGAAGTGCCACTTCGTCTTCACTGCGCGATTAGCACCGTGTCCATTCGGAACGCTGGTTCCGACGCGCTTCAACTCGACAAGATCAACGTTCCGCTGCCACGTCTGTCTCTGTTTTACTCTCCGCGCACGGGATTCTGGACCGATGCGTTCTCACTCGAGCGCCGCGAAGACACCGAAATGGCTTCGTTAAGAATCGACCGTCAGCCTCCACTTGACGCGAGTCCAAGCCAATTTGTCGCGGGACCTCGCCAATCGGTGCAAACGCCTAGCTCGGTCGTTCGCGCCTTTAGCGCCTTCTTTCGCGAGAGGAGCTGGGTGTAATGAACTTCGCCGGTATCGACTTCACAAAGATCTTGAGCGGTGAGCAGCTCGCGCGCGTTCTGGTCGCGGCATTGATTTTGATCGTCGGTAGTTTTCTCGCCAGACGCTCTCGCTCGGCGGTTGAGCGGTTCACCCAACTTGATCCGCAACAAAGAATCTTGCTGACGAAGATCTCGTACTACGGCCTTCTTTTTGCGTCGTTCGCCGCGGCGTTAGGGCAAATGGGATTTGATATCCGCGTGCTCCTAGGTGCCGCAGGCGTCTTGACGGTCGCTGTCGGCTTCGCTGCACAGACATCGGCGTCGAACTTGATCAGTGGCTTGTTCTTGATGCTTGAAAGACCTTTCGGCGTTGGGGACGTGATCCAAGTCGGAGAGATCACCGGTGAAGTCATGTCGATTGATCTTCTCTCAAGCAAGATTCGCACGTTCAACAACCTCATGGTGCGAATCCCGAACGAAACGCTGGTGAAGACCAACATCACCAATCATTCTTATTTTCCGGTTCGCCGTTTTGACTTCAACCTCGTCGTTGCGTTGAATTCTGATTTAAGAGTTGTCGAGCGCGTGCTCCGCGACGAAGCTCGGCGCCATCAATATTGCCTCGAGGATCCAGCCCCTCTTTTCATCAATCGGGGATTCACGGACTCCGGCATAAATATTCAGTTCCAAGTTTTTACGCTTACGAAGAATCTGCTACAGATTCAGAACGATCTTTACCGCGACATTAAGCTAGCGTTTGATCGTGCGAACATTCAGATTCCGTTTCAGACTCGCCTTCTTCTCAATGCGGAAACGGTTGCGGAACACACAATCCCACGCAGACACGAACGCGGTTTTCATCCGGATAACTAAAAACAAAAAGGCCCGGGGTCACCGAGCCTTTTCGCAAGACTTCAATTTTCACGAATCGATTACTCGCCGTCGAGGCCGATAGCTTCGACCGGGCAACCTTCCATCGCTTCACGACATTGATCTTCCTCTGGGCCCGAGCCTGGTTGCTTTGCCAAGAAAGCGTGTCCATCGTCTTCATTCATTTTGAAGTTCTCGGGTGCGGCAATACAGCAAGCGTCGCAAGCGATGCAGGTGCGGTCCACATAGAATTTGCCCTTGGCGTTTTCGGGCCAAGCGTCGTTTTTATCTGCCATGCCTTAAGAGTCCTAACCGTTCAGAATCAAAATCACAGTGCTCGTTTTGAGCTCGAGGAGCAGGCGCATCCTACAATGATGTGCGCGCCGAATCCACCCATAAGCGAGCGTAACCCACGTTCGGGCCCGCCCACTAAACAACTTACCTAATTCGAACGCTGAGCTTGGCGCTGCGGAATCACGTAACGATGTAAGAGTTCCCAGCCACCGAAGAGAGCTCCGGTTGCGATCATATCGCTCACCGCGGTGTTTTGGAAAAACGGAATTGCCGCTACGAAACAAGCAACAAGACCTTCGAAGTCGTGCGTGTACATCGCGCTCGTCCACCAAACCGAGAGGTTCGTAAGCGCAAAGAAAAGGACCGAAGACGCGACCGAAGCAAGACCGACACGAACAACGGTGCGATTTTCGCGCAAACCCAATCCCAGAGCCGTTACGAGAACAAAGGAAAGATAAACGGCCGGCATATCGGCGTGGAAACCAAGCGCCAGATCGCTAACGAACATGGCGGCGAGCGGAACCATAAAGGCCCAAGCCTTGCGGGACAGGTAGGCTCCAGCAAAGAGCGCCATCCCAGCGACAGGAGAAAAGTTCGGGACTTGCACGACGATGCGCAAAGCCGCGGCGACTAAGATGATCGCGAGAACACCCCAGAAAATTCGTTCGTTCGATTGCGGGGCGCTATGTCTCTTTAAACCTTGGCGATCGGCGCTCAATTTCATCACTGCGGAGGTCCTCCTGATCTCCTGGTAGATACCATTTGAGCCCGAAATGACAAGGCTTTTCGCCCTCCTGCTGCGAGCTGCGTGCCCTGAACTTCATCAAGGCAAAGAAAGATCCGGAACATCGCCGAAGGCAGGTTTTGCGGGCGGATTCTTTTCGATCCGGTCCAAACAAATCCGTAGCCCCTTCTCGAGTTGAGGATCGCGACCAGCCACGTAATCGGATGGAAGAAATTCCACTTCGATATCCGGCTCGGTGCCATAATTTTCGACCTTCCAGCCGACGTCTTTAAACCAGTACGAGTACTCAGGCTGCGTCGTGTATCCACCATCGACCAGCGAATGACGCGGGCTGATGCCGATGACGCCGCCCCAAGTCCGCTTTCCAATCAAAGGACCCAGTTTCATGAGCTTAAATGAGTGGGAGAAGATATCCCCGTCTGAGCCGGCATACTCGTTCGTGAGCGCAACCATCGGACCCGCAGGCGATTCGGTTGGATAAGGGTAAGCTCCGAACCAACGCGACTTCGAATAACCAATCCGGCGCCGCGCAAGCTTTTCAAGCAAGAGCTGCGAAACGTGACCGCCACCGTTGAAACGAACGTCAATGATCAAGCCGTCGCGGTCGATTTCGGTGAGGAATGCTCGATGAAACTCGGAGTAACCGAAAGGTCCCATGTTCGGCACGTGGAGGTAACCGATCCGACCCGCACTTCGTTCGTAGACAAACCGACGATTGGCCTCGACCCACTCACGGTAGCGTAGGTACTGCTCTGATCGTAATGTTTTAATCGCGAGTGTTTTAACTTCCCCGCGCCCTTTTTTCTTAAAGCTCACTGATACTTCTTTACCGGCACGATGCAAAAGGCACTGATGCGGTTTGTGATCGCGCGAGAGCGGCTGTCCATCAATCGCAACGAGAAGATCTCCTTTTTCTAATCCAACTCCCGCCCGCGCGAGCGGTGATGAACAAGTGTCGTCCCAAATATCGCCTTTCATCACTTTCATGAGTCGATAAGCATTTTCGGTTTCGTCAAAAGCACATTCAATGCCCAAGAAGCCCACACCATAATGCGGGCTTGAGCGGTAATCACCGCCGATTTCGTAGGCATGCGACGTTCCGAGTTCACCCTGCATTTCCCAAATGACGTCGGAGACTTCGGATCGAGAACTAACTCGGTCAAGGAGTGGTAAATAGCGCTCGTAGACACGAACCCAATCGACCTTGGACATGTCCTCCGTCCAAAAGTGATCACGCTGGAGGCGCCAAGCTTCGCGGTACATCTGCCGCCATTCCGAGCGGGGTCGCACCGGAACCTGAACGCGCTCAAGGTCGATCCAACCGCCACGGCGATAATCATCCGTTTCGCGGGGAGGTTTTTCGCCCGCCTTCACCACGCGAAGCGAGTTTCCCGAGCGATATGTGAGATGCTTCCCATCCCGTGACAAGCGAAACGAAGTCATGTTGCCGACGATCGTTTCCATGCGCTCGGTTTCGAGATCAAACATTTCAAGCTGCGCGTCGGAAGCAGGTTCGCCGTAAGAATCACCTTTCAAACTTCCTTTGATGGGAAGTCGCGTGAAGTAGACTTTTTCCTTCGTGGCGGCTAGCTGACCGTAGCGCCCGTCGGGGACGGGAAAAGCCACGATTCGATCTTCGATGCCGTCGAAATCGATCTCCAGGCGTCGCTGGCCCTCGCCATTTTTTGAAACGTCGGACTTCTTTTCTTTCTCATTTTTCCGACCGGGATGATCCGTCGAGAAAGGAGAAAGAACATCTTTTCTCAAAGTAACTAAATACGGTTTACAGCCGCGAACGAAACTCAAGTCGAAGTGGAGATTGTCGTAGACGGGATCAAACTCCCGGTAAGACAAGAAGTAAAGATACTCACCTTGAGGATCAAAGAACGGAGTCATGTCACGCAATACAGGTCGCGTGACTCGATGGACGGCCCATGTCTTCAGATCACAGACGCGAATGGAGTTCGTGCGTTCATCTTCCGAGCAGCTATACGCAACGTATGTGCCGTCGTGTGACCAGTTGAATCCGTAGATCCGCGTAAACGGACTGCGATCGAGCACTCGGGACTCACGCTTCACGAGATCAACCCAAATCAACTCATTGCGATGGTTCGTGATGATCGCCTCATCAGCTACGGGCGAGAGCTTCATCTCAACCGTGCGTCCAAGATCAAGCGATGTGAGTCGATCTACGACCGTGCGATTTTCGTGGTCGTGAATTTCGATCGCTTCCTCCCCGCCTGCATCGCTGACGAGCGCCACACGTTTTCCATCGCTTAAAAATCGACCGAGCCTGTAACGAAGCGCTCCTTCTTGACCATGTTGAAAGACAGGGCCACGCCAAAGATCGAAATTAAAAGTCTTTCCGCGAGCGGAGATGACGGCTCGCTCACCACTTGGATGAAGCTCGTAATCTTCGAGATAAGCGCTCGCCGAAACGAAACGCCGATTGAGGTGCGTTCGCGCACTTCGATAATCGACTTTCACTCTCCGCGGAGCTTGATCTGATTTTGCGTCAAGCACGAAAAGATCACCACCTGCGTGGAAAATTAACTTCGTTCCATGAACGTTGAGTCCACGAGCGTAGTATTCACGCTGGTTGGTGTGGCGTTGGAGGTCGGTTCCGTCTTCTTTCACCGAGTAGACGTTTCCGGTGCCTTCATGATCAGCGATGAAGTAGATGCGTTTTCCAACCCAAAAAGGCCGGGCGCTGTTCGTGGGGGCTTTGAGTAATTTCTTAAACTCACCGCCTCCTTTGGTATCGATCCAAATCTCGCCGGCGGTTCCGCCTCGGTAACGCTTCCAGTACGCAAGATCACTTCCGCCATGGCGGGCGATGACCATGCGTCCGTTCACATCGAAATCCACGTGCGTTGCCGGGCCACATGGGACTTTCGAAATTTCGTGGTGATCAAGCGAGAGCGCGTAAATGTCCGTTAGGCGCGCGAATGCTTGTTGGTGGTTACTTGCGAAAAGAATTTCGCCCGTCTTTGTCCACCCGATGACACGCGTATCGCAACCAAGATACGTCATTCGCGTCGCTTCACCACCGTCGGCCGCCATCATGAAAACTTCGGCGTGACCTTCTTCGGTGCTCGAAAACGCAAGATACCGTCCGTCGGGAGAAAGAGCAGCTGATCGGACTTTGCCTAACCCAGAACTTAAACGCCTCGCAACGCCGCCTTCTAGGTCAACGGTCCAAAGATCATCTTCGGAGACGAAGACAATCTGATCATCAGATAAAGTGGGAGATCGATAGTAACCTTCAGAGTACGAGACATCCTTGCTCATTTGCGCCATTCGTCCAACGCCTCCACCTCCTGATCTTCCTCAAAAGGAAAGCATCTGTCGATGGTCAACCGTGAGATCGGGCTACAGTTCAGAAATAGCGGATGTAACGCAAAATCGCTTCTTGGGTTGCGACTTCTTGGAGGTACTCAAGCTCAAAGGCTTGTGTCGTTGAGCCATTCCAGCGCAACTTTGCCATGGTGTTCAGCCGATCGAACGTTTCGCGGTCGAAGACCCGGCGGCCTTCGACCTCACCGGCAAGTGTCAGTGGTCCATAGACGTTCCAGCGGAAGCCAAGATTTGCCGCCGCACTCGCGATCCATTTAGCATCACGGAAATCCGGACTGGTTTCGCCGTAACCACCTAACAAACCATAAACAACGAGAGTTTGTGCTGGCGCCCAGCTGTATCCCATCAAACCTTGTGTGACGGCCGCTAAGCAATTCTCGCAGCGACGGTCGCGCACCCGGTGGGCCGCCATCTGCACGCGCCATGCCCTGCTCGAATTTAGATTTGAGAAGGGAGCCAAGTTACTCGCGGTGAAGAGGGTGTAGTTGGTCAGCTCTCCCCGACTCGGTTTTGTGTAGTAGCGCGCCCGAACTTTGAAGAACTCAACGGTCGAGTACGCCAGGTACCCATCGAGCGGATCGTGAATATCGTGAAGCGCGAAACGGACTTCACCTTCAAGGAAAGTTTCATTGTCGCGAGTATCAATTTTTTGGTTTCCAAATCCAAGATACCAGCGGAGCGAGTCGTGACTCTTGTGCGGGTAGTCTTTCTCACCCACTTCAATTTGCACCTGCCCACCTGCAGGCAGTCGACTCCGCGCGACCAAAACATTCTGCTTTTGATCAATGGCACTCTGGTTTGTCTTAAGGATCAGCTCTTTAAAATGTTTGTGATCGATGTGATCTAAAACCGTGTCGAGAACGCGCGCAGCACTCTCGGGCGGAAGATCTTTAACTTCCTCTGCCGGCTTTGCTTGATCACGAATTTTGAGAAAGCGCGCTTTCTCTTCTTTAGAAAGAAGAGAGTAACGCTCACGCAATATCCGTTGCGTAGAGGGTCGATAATCCACTCGCTTGACGAGACCGGGCTCTTCCGTAACCGCTTTTACCGCATCCACCGGAATGACGTAGAAAGGGATGCGATCGAGGAGGTTCGTGCGAGGAGCCGCAGCCTCAAGAGCCGCAAGAAGATGGTAGGCGCAGTTTTCCGTTAAGTAGAAGTAATCAAAATGAGTCGATCCGAGCTCCCAAAGATGCGCCACAAGGCGATCGAGTTCTTCGCGAGTGAGATCAAGTTCGTACTCCCAGAGATCACGCGATTCGTAGTCACTGTATTCGCGGACCTTGTAATAGTACGGGATGGAGCTGAAGCTCCCTTCAAAAACGCCGGTCAGACCATAAATCGCGTAAAGAACAGGATTCGATACCGTGTTCACGGCGGCGTAGTTCACGCCGTTATCGAGAAGTTCAGATCCGGAGGCGCCTTTTGAGCGATCACTGCGGTTCAAACGCAAGAGAAGATGCCCGAACGCTGACGACGGATTGTTTACGTAGTAACCCGAGAAGATCAAGGTCGCTGAAAGCGGACGCACTCGATCTCGGAACGCGAAGTAAGGAGAGCAGTCGTTAGTAGGCAAAAGGGAGTCAGAAATCGCAAGCTCTTGCGCAAGCCACGACCAACGCGCCGGGAACTGGCAACGAGCCGTCAAGGACGGAGCCCCCTCCCTTGCGGGCGGAAGAAGCTGATTCGTAAAACCGAGCTTGAGAGTTTCGACAAGTTCGGCTCGCGGATCGTCTTTACCGTTTTCAGCGAGGAAGAAGCGTTTGTTATCCGCTTCGCTCTGCCAACCTAAGCCGAAGGATCTTTTTCGATAGTGAACTAGCCTACGCCACTCTTCACGTTCATGAAGTCGGCGTTCAATCGCCTTCGCGATGAACGGAGCCGCAGCGTCCGAAGACGAAGTGGCTGTTGAAGAATGCGCCAAAGAACAATCGGCCAGAGACGCGATGACCGTTGCCGCGAACAAAAGAAAAAAGGCTGCGAATTGTGACATCCGCAGCCTTTTTCACATTTCCCGCAGGAAATCTCAAGAGCTTACGCAACTCTTAAATGCCTTAGGCACTTAAGAGAGAGGAGCGCAAACTGCAGGATTTTCGCGGATGACTTTTTGGATCGTCTCAGTCACCTGGAGAGCCGAAACGTCAGCCTTGGGGAAAATCTCTTCGTAGCGGCCTTGGAGAGCAGCGCCGAGAGCCGATTGGTTTTTGCAGCCCGAAACTTCAGCGAGAGCAACGACGGCTTCGCCTTGTCCGCGCGAGATGTCTTTTTCGAGAGCGACTTTGTTCGACTCAACGTAGTTGTACATTGCCGAGCCGAAAACGCCGGGTCCGCAATCCAAAGTTCCGGTCGTGATACCGAAAAGTTGGTTGTAAGTGGAACCGTTAGTAGTCGCTGCAAGAACTTGCATGTCCTTGTGACCGAAAACCATGTTACCGAGACCGCAACCTGCGGGACCGATTTTGCCAGTTTTCGCAAAAGCTTGCGACGAAACAACGAGAGCGAAGGCAGCCAAAAGAATGTTAGCGAATTTCATGCGCGTCCTCCTTCTCAGCCTTGAGCTTCGCAAGTTGTTTTGAGATCAGCGTTGTTCTCGATTGTCTTCAAGATACGGCGAGTTGTCTCGTAAGTCGAGATGCCGTTCTCGAGGATCGTGCCGTAGTTCTCACGCATCTTCGTACCGAAGAGCTGAGAGTCGCTGCACTTGAGAATGTAAGCGAGGCTGGAAACCGTTTCGCCCTGACCGCGGGCGAGTTCAGTGCGCACGTTCTCTTGGTTGATCTCGATGAAGAGCGCCGCCTGCTGTCCCATTTCCGGGATATCGCAGTTCGATGTTCCAGTCGTGATCGCCGAAGTCTGCATGCCTGTCCCGTTGAGCGTAACCGCTACGATCTGAACAGGTCCGCCTTGGGGACCAAAGACGATCGAGCCGAGACCGCAACCTGCTACGCCGTAGCCTTGGCCGCTTGCCGCTTGCTCGAGAGATTGTTTTCTAGCTTTTTTGTTTTGCGCGTTTGCGAAAGCCACCGGCGCCATGAGCGCCAGGATCGCCATCAATCGTACGAAACCCCGCATTGTTGTCCTCCTCAGGAAGTTGGGATTACTCGTCAATTAGAGAAAACACGCTCGACGATGGCAATAAAAAACTAAGCGATTGCTCGATTCAACGCAGATCAGCTTAAAACTTATGCAGTTTAGCTGGTGTTTAGTGACCAGTTAAGGGGTCGATGCTTTCCACCTCGCTTTGAGGACGCACCGGCGTCTCGAGCCAAGTAATTAACTTCGATTGAAACTGATTATGATCGCGAAATAAGAAGTCCGTATGCTTGCCGCCTTCGACACGCCAAAACTCTTTGGGCTCGCGCGCGGTTTCATAAATTTTCTCACCGAGCGAGAAGGCGATGGTGGGATCATCTGTCCCGTGAACGACCAGGAGCGGAGTTGGCGAAAGTGTCTCAACGCAAGCTTTTGGAGCGTACTCGTCACTTAAAACGAGAAACGGCAGCCACTGAAAGGCCCACGTGATCCAGGAGCGCGAGAGAAGTTTTTGTCCCGCTCGTTTGTAAGAGGAGAACGTCGAATCAACCACGATGCGGTCAAATGCCACCTCACCTTTTAGATCGCAAGCGGTACGAAGAAGAACGGCTCCTCCTAAACTTTGACCGAAAAGATAGAGTGACTTTGTTCTCTTATGTTTCGCGATCCAACGAAGGGCTGCTTTTCCATCTTTGAGCGTTCCTTCTGGGTTCGGTTTCCCTTCCGACATCCCGTAGCCGCGATAATCGAAGATTAAGTAGTCGTAACCTTGTTCAAGGATCCAATAGAGGTTGTAAAAGTGGGTCGTCAGGTTCTGCGCGTTTCCGTGAAAAAAGAGAAGTGTCCCCTTTGGCTTGGTTGGCGCTTTGAAGTACCAAGCGTGAATCTTCGTGCCGTCTTCGGTTTCGATGACGATATCTTCAGGCGCATGCTTCATTTTCGCTGGGCTCACCGCAAACCCGTCATAGGGGTAATACAGGAGTGATGAACAACCCGGGAGCAAAAGGAGAAATGCGGCTAGGATCAACGCGCGGGTGATCATAACTTCCGACTCGTTCCACGCAGATGGAGCACGCGGGTGCAACTGATGTAAGCCACGAGCATTGTCGCGAGGACCGTCAATGCCAATGAACCAGAGATCGCGATCCACGAGATTTTGAGCGGAATTTCTAGGGCCTGGAAGGTCACGGCCCAAGCGAGAGCGAGCGCAGAACCAGCACCAACGATCCACGCGAAAATCGCCGTCACTGCGTACTCACCTACAATCAAACGCCGAATGAGAGGAGCGTCGGCACCTAAAAGCTTCTCGATGTCGACTTCCGCATCTCGCAACTTCAAGTTGTGCGAGATCACGCCGAGGAGAATTAAAAAACTCATCACGACGGCGATCCAGGCTGCCGCGGTCACGGGCCCAATCACGGATCTGGCGATTTCGAGAACACGCGAAATCGTGCGACCAATATCGATCACCGAGATATCCGGGAATCTTTTCGTAAGTTCGTATTGAACGCCTACTTTTTTTGCATCACCACCCGCCATGTTGACGTTTGCGATATACGTTTTTGGCGCATCGTCGAGAACACCCGGCTGAAACATGATGAAGAAGTTGGGATTAAACGTCGTCCACTTCACGCGGCGGATGCTGGTGATCTTGGCTTGAATCGGAACACTTTGAATATCGAATTCGAGAACATCGCCGAGTTTAAACCCGTTTCGTTCCGCAAAGCGCATTTCAATCGAAACTTCGGGGACCGCCTCGCTCGCGGAATCAAACGTCTTGGGGAGTTCATTGCCTTCTACCAACGTCTCAGAAGGAATTCTCTCGGGACGCGACGAGAGGCGAACCGGAAAGCGTTGAAGCTGATCACTTTTCGTCGGCTCCCCGTTCACCTTCAGAAGGCGACCGAGGATCAAAGGTGAAAGATAACGCAACTCAATTGTCTGTGAGGCAGCGAACGTTTGCACGTCCTCAAGCGAGGATTCTGGGATGTTGAATAAAAACAGGGAAGGAACTTCTTTGCCTTCAAGGGGCCTGATTTCTTCCACCACACTTTGCAAAAGATGCGGCACCAGGTTGAGCGATAGACCAACCAATACGAGAGCTAAGAAACAGAGATTTACACCGAACCGGCTCCTTGAGAGTGACGTCGCAACTAGCCGCGTGTAGCCGGGCGTGGTCTTCACGCTTTGGAAGAATGCCTTAAACAACACTCGACCCGCAAACCACCCGACGAGAGCGGCTCCGGCCATGCCTCCGCCGAGGCGAAGAGCATCGCGAAGCGAATCCATGAGCCAAGTTGCGAGTCCCAAGAAAACAATCAAAAGCGGAGCGTAGCTAACAAGCGCGGTCATCCGCGGTAGTCGCTCGATGCCCAACGCATTTTCTCCGAGGAGAGTCTGCATCTTCATAAAGCGTAAACGGACGAAAAAAGGCGCATTAAACGCGAACGCCGAAACCGTGGCCACCGCGCCGAGAGTTGCCCAATCCCGCAGCGCGACTCGAAGTGTGAAACCTTCCGGGAATTCGCTGACGAAGGTGAGATTTGCGAGATACGCGACAACTTCCACCACGAGACCCGCCGCGACGAACGAAAGAGCCATCACGAGGAAAACTTGAAGCGCGTAGAGCAAGGCGGCCGACAGCCTTGAGCCACCATTGATCATGAAAACGGCCGCGTTCTTCAAACGCTCCTGCAAAAAGATCTGCAAGATGTAGAAGGCACTGACCCAAGAAAGTGCGAACACGATCATCGTGATCGCCACGAGATAGAGGTTAAAGAAGCTAAAAAATCTTTCGAAGCCTCTTGTAGAATCGTCAGGTGTACGGACAAATATATCAGGATCTGAGTACGTGAGTTTTACGTCTTCGGGAGTTACTCCCGGTTTTAGCTCAACGAAGATGCGGTGAAAAACCTGCGCTCCGTATTGGGTCAAGCCCGTGTCGGGAATGAACTTTCGCGCGATGTAAACGCGCGGCGCGAATCCCGCAGCTCGCCCTGCTCCTGGCGCATCGTTGAGAACTTCACGAATCGTGAACTCCGCTTTTCCGATTCCGATATTTTCGCCATTCTTCAAGCCAAGCTGGGCTAGAACCTCGGGAAAGACCCACGCTATTTTTTCGCTCTGCAAAGGCTCTGAATTTTTCAGCTCCCCGCCGCCTTCGACTTTGTAGGCGCCGTAGATCGGGAAGGCTCCTTCAACTCCGTTGACTTCAACGAGAGTGGCCACGTCGCGTCCTCGTGCCATCGTCACGAATTCCGTTTGTTCGACCGACCGAACCGGATCGAGAGCTTTGAGTATTTCGGCTTTTGTTTTTTCTTCGAACGGCTTTGTCGAACTCACGGCCAAATCCGCCGCAAGTAATCCGCGCGAGCGTTCTTTTAGATAGTCGGCAACCGAGGACTTCAACGCACTTGAGAAGAGAGGGCCCAGAAAGCCAAGAAAAAGAATGAGGATAACGAGACGAAGTTTAGGACCAGAGAAGCGGAGCTCACGCAGTGCTAGATGGAAAATCATGGAGAATCCTTGTCGGCGAAATGATCTCAGCGTCGTTGGTCAGGATGAGTCCAAGCTCAACCGAAAGCGGCGGGTCTCTCGGTTCCGAGGCGGCCTGAGTCCATATACAAGAGACGTGTGCAACGCTCGGCGACCTTTGGGTCATGAGTTGCCATGACGAGCGCGAGCTTTTCGCTTTCGGCCAAGCGGAAGATGAGGTCGATGACTTCCCTTCCAGTTTTCACGTCGAGACTTCCTGTTGGCTCGTCCGCCAGTAAAAGTTCGGGACGCATGACAAGAACGCGCGCGATCGCGACGCGCTGGCATTCTCCACGACTCATCGTATCGGGAAAATGATCCAGTCGATGCCCGAGGCCCACTTTTTCGAGCATTTCTTTTGCGCGGGCATCGGGATTTTCGAGACGATTGAGATCAAGCGGAAGTCTTACATTCTCAAGAGCTGTTAAGTGATCGAGAAGGTGAAATTGCTGAAAGACGATCCCAATGTGACGCGCGCGGAAGGTGTTCAAAGTACGGTTATCAAGTGTCGCGAGCTGTTTACCGAGAACTTCGACTTCCCCCGTGGTCGGCGAATCGAGTCCGGCGAGAAGTGAGATGAATGTTGATTTTCCGCAGCCCGAGCGCCCCATGATCGCAACGGTCTCAGGCTTTTCAACCTTGAGAGAGACGCCCTTCAAAATTTCCAGCTTCTCGGTGCCCTGATCGAAATTCTTTGTCACATTTTCGGCGCGTAAAATCACTTCATTACCCCTGAGTCTTCGTTTCCGTGTTTTTTGCGGGCTTTGTTGCGGTCTTTTTCAGGATGGGCTCGAGTTCTTTCGCGACATTTTTAGCAATGATGGCGTGGCCTTTTGCATTCGGATGTCGCCCATCGGATTGATTGAGTTCGCGATCAAGTGCAACGCCCTCTAACAAAAAGGGCATAAACTCTAGTTTCTTCTCTTTTGCGAGATCCTTGTAAACTTGCTCAAGCGAGCGCGTGTAATCCGCCCCGAAGTTTGTGAAGACCCGAACTCCACAAAGCAGGACCGTAATGCCGTTGGTCTGGGCGAGGTCGATGACTTTTGCGAGATTCTCTTTAATGACTTTGGGCGAGGTGCCCTTCAGTGCATCGTTAGAACCAAGGGCCAGCACCATGATTTCTGGTTTGGTTTTCAAGAACCAACGGAGTCGGCGATCCGCATCTGCGGAGACGCTGCCGCTGATGCTTCCGTTGACAACTTTGATCTTTGTTCCCGACTTTTCTAAGAGATCGCGAACAAGCTCCGGATAAGCTTCCTCTTTCTTGACGCCGTAACCTTCGGTCAACGAGTCACCCAAAAACAACACGACTCGCTCATTTGCGCGTTCATTAGGCGATGTGACCGGTTGCGGCGCTGCTAGGGGCAGAAGTGCAAAGAAGCCCATTACGAAAGCCAAAGACCGCATCGCGATAAGATGAAGCCGTCGCGGAGAAGAGATCGTGAAAGCTCGACGTAGCATCGCTTTTCCCCCTTTGGAGAGAAGAGAAAGTCATGGCGAAGCCAGCGTATGCGGTGAAAGCCGAACGAGTCAAAAGGCGAGTTCAAGTTTAAAGGCCGTCGAGGTATCCTGCTTATCTTTTATCATCAAGGCATTTGGCTTTTGGCACTCAATCCCAGAAGGCTTTTTTGGGTGGCCATTTCGCTAAATACCCCTTTATGATTGTTTTCAAGTAATTGTGTATTCCTGGAGGACTGCGCTGATGTCACATCCAACTAATTCGGTTTCGAAACCGAATAAGACTCTCCCGTCAACGATCGACTCAAAGTCGGCTCTGCCGAATGAGCCGCGCAAAAGGGGAGCATTGATTTGGCATAACATTCTCTTCATGACGATCACTCCCGTTCTCGCGGCGATCCTCGTTCCGATGTACTTGATGCAAAACGGATGGAGCTGGGGTCTAGTTGCGTTCTTCGCGATCGCTTACATCATCAACAATATGAGCATCACTTGCGGTTATCACCGCTACTTCGCTCACCGCAGCTATGATGCGCATCCTTTCATCGAATTCCTTTACATCATTGTTTCGGCAGGCGCCTTTCAAGGATCGCTTCTTCAGTGGTGCACGGATCACCGTCGTCACCACCGCGAGGTGGATACAGATGGCGACCCCTACACGATCAACAAAGGTTTCTGGTACGCGCACTTGTTCTGGATGTTCCGCCGCGACCAGCATCCTGAGGCGAGAAACTACGCAAAAGATCTCGCGAAGAACAAAATCATCATGTTCCAGCACAACTACTACGTTTGGCTCGCATCGTTCATGGGCTTCATCGTCCCTGGCATCGTGGGTTACTTCTGTGGTTTCGGATTCTGGGGCGGCGTGATCATCGGTGGCCTCCTCCGCATCGTTCTCACGCAGCATTCGACCTTCTTGATCAACTCGCTTGCGCACACGTTTGGTCGTCAGACTTACACGGACAAACACACAGCGCGCGACAGCTTCATCTGCGCGGTTCTCACGTTTGGCGAGGGCTACCACAACTTCCACCACACGTTCCAAGCGGACTACCGTAACGGCACTCGTTGGTATCACTGGGATCCGACAAAATGGTGGATCAAAGGATTGTCGCTCGTCGGTCTCGCTTCGCGCTTAAAGCAAGCTCAGAAAGAAGAGATTTTGAAAGCTCGTCTTGCGATGGAAGAACGCTTGATGCTCGCAAAAGGAGCTTCGGCTGAGCGCGTGACGCAATTGAAACTTCAGATCGTGGAAGCACAGAAGAAGTTGAAGGCCTTGCGCGAGTCCTACAAAACGGCTCGTCGCGACCTCGCGGCCAAAGGGCTTCACTTCAAGCAAGCGGCGCGTGTTGAAATCCGCATGGCCGAGATTGAGTTCAAAGCGGCCTATCGTCAGTGGCGCACGTTCCGTCGTGCCTTCAAGCATAAAGCCGCTTAAGGATTCAAAGGGAGTGAACAAAGCCTATGGCTCGTTGGCTCTCTTTCGTAGCGGCGGTCGTGCTCTCGCTCTCGATCATTGCGATCGGCTTGGTCGAAGTTCTCTACCGCCTGCAAGTTAAACCGACTCTCGAAAAGAACCGCGCCGTCCAGGAGCGGTTCATTCAGCCCTACCTCGACGATCTACAATTCCTCGCGAAGAATCCACTCTTTGAAAACCGCTCGGCCGGCATGACCGACGCGGGCGTTTATTTGAACGCGAAAGTGTTTTGGTCGCCAACGATCGCAGGGGCACCTGCCCGTGGCCAAGCACAGCCGCTCGTTTCAACGGAGGCTCGAGAAAATCTTCTGCGGATGAAAACCGAGTGGATGCGAAAATTTCCACGCGCCGAAAAGCTGAAAGCAGACCTGTCACTCTTCACCGGTTTGAACCGCTTTGATTATTGGGACATCGAAGCCGAAAGTCCCATCGGGGATCTCATTGGAAAAAGGCGCTTCATCCCTCCCCCACAACTCCCCATCCCCGAGGTTTCTGATCTCTTAGCCGTCGTGAAACTTCGTTTGATGATGGGTGCTCTAACGAAAGATCCGCTCGCAGCTCTCACGGATGTGCGCCAACTCTCGCGACTTCTGCTTACGACCGAGAACATGCAGTTGGTTCTCGCGGGACTATCGGCGCTCGATCTCGAACGATTTGCGTTTCGCTTTTACGTCGAAGAGATGGGCATGAACGCTGGCCAGTGGACGCCGATTGATCGCAACACCACTCGGCGCGCCTACCGCGCGATTCTCGCGACGCGTGGTTACCTTCGTTTGTGGTCGCGGCCGGAGAAGATTCAAACCATTTTCTTGGGCGAGCTGACGCCCATTGGCTTGTGTGCCGCCGCGAATGAAGCATTGCCTCTTGAGTACTCGCTTCGCCGCAAGCTCGAGCCTCGCTGGCCTCTCGAGATCAATTTAAAGACCGAGTATTCACGTCTCGATCAAGTCTTAAAGCGCTCGCGCACGTTTTGTCGCCTGCGCTACTTGAACGATCTAGCCTCAGCGCGAGCATTTGATATCCGCATGCCGGGGCCTCTCTTCTTGAGCCATCTCCCCTATTCGCGAAAAGTCTTTGCGCTCCGAGTGAGCGTCATCAACTTCGGCGGCTTTGACGGTTACAGCGCTGCCCAATAAAAAACGGGACATCTTTCGATGTCCCGCCTCGTTAGTTCTCAATTCAGTGATGGAATCAGATTCCGATCTTCTTGAAGAACGCATCCGAATTCGGCTCGCGTCCTAAGAACTCGCGCAAAAGATCGATCGACTCGCGCATGTTGCCTTGCTCAAGGATCAGCTTGCGGTAACGACCACCAACTTCTGGGCTCATGATGTCCTCTTTCGGGAAGATCGAGAACATGTCTTCGGCGTAAACCTTCGACCAGAGGTAACCGTAGTAACCCGCATCGTAGCCACCCATCATGTGACCGAAACCAGCGGCAAACTTTCCGCCCGCGATCGGCTCTTGGCCGATGATCTCACGATAGAGTTGGTCGTAAGTTTTAGTCGTGTCGACTTTCTCGCCTTGCGTGTGGATCGACATATCGAATGAACCGTAGAGAAGTTGCTTCGTGTAGGAGTAACCCTGCATGAAGTCTTGTGCCGCGATCATCTTCTCGAGGAGATCTTGCGGAAGCTTCTGCGATTTGTCTTTGTAGTGGCCCGAAATCATCGGGAGCACGACCGGCGACCAAACCCAGTTCTCGAGCATTTGCGAAGGAGCTTCGACAAAGTCTTGCGCAACGCTTGTTCCAGCCAGCGACGCGTAGGGAGCGCGCGTGAGAACTTGGTGCATGATGTGGCCAAACTCGTGGAATGTTGTTTCCACTTCGTCGTGAGTCATGAGCGAAGGTTTATCGCCCGTCGGAGGCGTGAAGTTCGCCACGATCGACGCAACAGGGATGCTGTACTTGCCATCGGCCATGCGACGACCAGCGATCAACGGAAACGCAGCCGCGTGACCATACTTACCTTGGCGCGGGAAGTAGTCGGCGTAGAAGTACGCGATCACTTGATCGTTGGAAGCTTCGCGAATTTCGTAGAGCTTCACACCGTCCGCCCAAACTTTCGCGTTTGTGACTTCGACGTATTTTACGCCGAGCATCCGCGAGTAGACTGCGAACATTCCGTTCACGACTACGTCTGAAGGGAAGTACTCGCGAATCTTCTCCGTATCGAGATTGTAATCACGTTTTTGCAACTGTGCGCTGAGGTAAGCGAGATCCCACTGATTGAGGGTCGTCGCCGAAGGCTCGAGTTCTTTTTTGAACGCGAGGAGCTTCGCCATATCTTGAGCGTTGCGTTCGGCGAGTTTTCCGCGAAGGCTCGAGAGGAACTCAGTCACTGTTTTCTTGTCTTTCGCCATGCGAGTAACGGTGCGGTAATCCGCCCACGTCTCGTAGCCCATGACTTTCGCGATCTTCGAGCGAAGCGCTACGGCTTCTTCGAGCAGCTTCACGTTCGCTTCACCACCGCGGTTGAGGTAAGCCTCAAGCATCCGACGGCGAGTTTCAGCGTTCGTTACGTTCTCCATGACGGAAACGTAGTCTGTGCTCTTGCCGGTGACGATGTACTTACCTTCGGCGTTCTTTTGGAGACGCGCGAGGAAATCAGGCTGCGCGCCTACGAGCTCTTCAGCTGTGAACGCAACTTGAGTCGCATCGTTGTTGAGGTTTGTCGAGAACTGCGTCTCTTTGGAAGCCAGCTCGCCTTTAAGTTTTTTGAACTCCGCGAGTTTTTCGTCGGAGAGTTTCATTCCGTTCTGCTCGTAGCCCTCGAGAGTTTCCGAAAGGAGGCGCGCTTCTTCAGGATTGCGCGGTTTCTGATCTTTCAAAGCATTGTAAAGATCGCGACGCGTGAGAATGCCGACCGAGAACTGCCCGATTTTCTCTTCGCAGGCCGAGCCCTCTGCGCGAAGAGCATCGTTCGTTGAAACGTAGTTCATGAACGTGAGGTTGCCGGTTTCATCGCTGAAATCCGCGCTCGCGTTCTCGTAAGCAAGGAGTGTGTTGTCGAGCGTGCGTTGTTCAGGCTTGAGAGCTGCGATGGCATCGAGGCGCTGCGAGATTTTCGCGATAGCGGCGTCACAGAGCTTCGTGATTTCGTTTGCGGCGTAGTCGCTGCGGATCAAGCGCGCTTCGGGAATCGGTTCCGCCGTGCGCGTAACGACCTGCAGGAGTGCGTTCTTCGGAGAGTTGACGCCTGCGGTGTCGGTGCTCTTGGTGCAGCCGTATCCGACCGTCGCTGAAGCAACGAGCAGGAGACTGAGTGCTTTGGTGCGGTTAAAATGAGTGCGTTTCGATGACACAATGGCCCCACTTTGTTCGAGTTCGCGAGTGATTACTTCTTCTCGAAAGAGGATTAGCAAGCCTTATACCTGTCAAGTCGGTCGACATCTGACACTTTCGTGACAGTTAGGCGCTACCGTGGTGCGGAGTGGCTTTTCGGAGGGCTTAAAGAGCTCGCCTGATGCTACGTAAATGGGCGCAGTTCGGCGCTTTTTCGGATGAGATGCGCGGCGAGGGAAACGCAGCGCATCCCGGAAAGGTGCCAGGCACCTTTTAGAGTTCGAAGAACTGAACAGAAAGACAATAAAGTGCGTCCTTCGTGGGTGTTTCGTTCATTTCCGCCGAGAGCTCTCGGCGGAACTTCTTTATTTTCGCTTTCGCACGTCCGAAATCACGGCGAGCGATGGGCATGATCATCGCTGAAGAATCGCGCGTCTCGAGAGACTGGAAGCACAGAGCCGTGCTGGCCTTCGCGAGAATCTGACGGTGGAACTCTCGAATCGCAGACGATGGCACATCATCGGTGGTGCAAACATCTTGGTCGTGAGCGCAGATCTTTCCGTCCCTGACCTCGATGAATCCGAGGCGCTCAAGCCGGGCGACGGCCTCTTTCGCCTCGGGCACTTTGATTTTTAAGGACGATGCGATCCACTCGACCGAGCCGTCAAAACCCTCAAGCAAAACAAGTTGAACGATCGCCATATGATACCAATCCGAAATCGCGCGGAATGTATCTTCCGAAATCTGCTTGAACTCGCGGCTCGACTTCTTTGCTTCAAGACGAGTAGTTGCGAGCTTTCGTAAAACTTCTGACTTCCCGTGCTGGCTTTCGGCCGAGTCACAAAAGAGCTCTAACTCGTCACTTCCAAAACCTAGGCGGATCGCGATCTTCTTTGCCGTCGCGCGCGAGAGTCCCTGCCGACCATTGAAAACTTCACTCAACTTCGACGGCGAAACCTTAAGATCACGCGCGAAAGCACGCATCGAGTACAAAGCGTTCGCTCGACACCGCAAAGCAAACTGCTCTCGCAGGATACTTCTATAGTCGTGGACTGATGTCATCTGCGTCTCGCCTCAATCTCATCCTCTTT
>SXGS01376442.1_pt1 | contig 44041 bp, 35 predicted proteins | sample 3174681 | NCBI WGS metagenome assembly SXGS01 (sample SAMN11356861, study PRJNA531348) | freshwater metagenome | isolation source: freshwater sample F1-80 | place: China: Fuxian Lake, Yuxi | collected 2017-12-25 | reverse complement strand
TGTGGATGCAGGTATGCGTGAATTGAATGAAACTGGTTTTATGCACAACCGTGTTCGGATGATTGTTGCAAGTTTCCTAACCAAACATTTGTTGATTGACTGGCGATGGGGTGAAGCCTATTTTGCTGAAAAGCTTTTGGACTATGAGCTTTCATCCAACAACGGCAACTGGCAGTGGGCTGCAGGTTGCGGCTGTGATGCTGCACCTTATTTCCGGATTTTTAATCCAACTGAACAAACAAAAAAATTTGATACTGATATGCTTTATATTAAAAAATGGATTAATAATTTCACTTCGGATTATTTGCCGCCAATAGTTGAACATACCTTCGCAAGGAAAAGAGCACTTGATGTTTTCAAAAAATCATTACTTGAAAATTCCTGACGCGTGAAAAATTTATATTCTGAAATAATAACTGCATATCACGGGGTTTCGTGCCTCACAGATAGTTTTTTGGTTACAGAAAGTTAAGCTCTCAACATCTACATTTGTGCTGAGAAACCAGCTATTTGCAAGTCTGTAAACCGTTAAACTTTCAAAATTATTTTTTTCTTCCACATCCCCCACGAAATTAAATACATCAAAAGCATAAAACATATCGCCCAAAGCAGCGATGCGTTTATTGGTGAGCCAACCTGTGTAAAATAATTGTGATACAAATACTGATGAAGTGAAATAAATTTTTCCGGCTCTGTTTGTATTTTTATTAACCCCATTAATCGCGCAAAAACACCTGCAAGTATAAAAACAATAAGTGGGTTTAATCCAAATATTACAAGTGGTTTTGCATATTTTTTGTAACCCTTTACATCAATTAAAAAATATAAAAAGGATAAAACTACTAAAGCCCATCCCGTCATAAAAACTGAGTATGAGCTTGTCCACAAACTTTTATTAATTGGCAAATAATTATCCCAAATTAAACCGATTAAAAGAAATATCTGTCCGGTAAAAAACAGATAAATAGTTTTTTCATTCTCGGATTTTTTTGATCTTATAAACTCACCCGTTAAGACACCAAACAAGGTTGTAGCAATTGCAGGTAGTGTTGAAAATATTCCTTCCGGATCCCATGTTTTTGTTTGCGACCACATATGCCCCGTTAAAGTTATTGAATCAAACCAGTTGGAAAAATTTTTTCCTTTTTCATATAAACCTGCTCCAATTCCCGGTACCGGGAAAAATTCCATTACAGCCCAATAAAAAAATAATAAAAATAGAATCCACCCAACTCTCGATTTATAACTTTTTGTATTGAGATAAATTATTGAAGTGAAAAAATAACAGAAAGAAATTCTTTGCAAAACGCCAACAACTCTAATTTTACTTAAATTGAAATATGGGAATCCACTTAAAAAGAATCCGAATGCATAAATTAGCAAAGCGCGTTTAATTATTTTTATATAAACTTTATTTTTTTCTTCTGTTGTAACTTTCGAAAAGGAAAAGACCATTGCAACGCCAACAATAAAAAGGAAAAAAGGAAAAATCCAATCGGTAAAAGTCCAACCGTGCCATTCGGCATGTTTTAATTGCGGATAAATATTTGACCAACTCCCCGGATTATTCACCAACATCATTCCTGCAATTGTAAAACCGCGGAATGCATCAAGCGATGTGAGTCGTTCTTTAGTTTCCATTCTAAACTTTAAAAGTAGTTAGCTCGTTAAAACTAACTACTTAATTAAAGAAATTAAATTTTTGGTGGTAGCGGTGTTAGTACTCGTGCTTCAACTGTTGACGAAAATCCGCATGATTTATGTGCACCATCGCAAAATGGTTTGTTGTTACTACATCCGCAACGGCAAAGTGAAAATGTTGTTCTGCCTGCGAGATCGTATTTTTTTCCTTCCATGTCACAAAGTTCAACTTCACCTTCAATACGAATGCTAGCATTATTGTTAATTGTAATTTTTACTGACATAATTTTATTTTTTAGTGAGGCACTGGGTTACTGTTATACGTTTTTGGTTTGCGTGGAAATTTTTCATCTCTCATTGAAGCGTTGTATGCAAATGCAGCCATTAAAACTGAGGCTTGTTTCAAATCATCTGCTTGCACTCTGTCGTAAACATCCATGTTTGAGTGATGAGTTCTTGGATCATATTCAATTGCATCTTGAAGAAATTGAAAACCTGGAAGTCCAACACCATCAAAAGATAAATGATCTGTTCCACCGGTGTTTGATAATGTAAGTGTTGTTGCATCTAAATCTGCAAATGGAGCGAGCCATGCTCTGAAAACTGATCGTGAAGCTTCATTTCCCTGCATATAAATTCCACGAACTTTTCCGGTTCCATTATCGTTATTAAAATAAACTGAAAATTTTTCATGATCTGGTTTTAATTTTAATTCTCCTCCGCCACCCATCATTGCCGACATTCCTGTTGCACCTTCTCTTCCACCAAAATGTTTTGAAACGTAAGCGCGTGATCCAATTAATCCTTGTTCTTCTCCACCCCAAAGTCCAATTCTAATTGTTCGTCTTGGTTGAGCGCCAATTGCTTTTAAAATTCTCATCGCTTCCATGCAAACCGCTGAACCTGTTGCGTTATCTGTTGCACCGGTTCCCGCATGCCAAGAATCAAAGTGTGCGCCGATCATAACTATTTCATCTTTCAAATCTGTTCCGGGAATTTCTGCAATCACATTAAATCCGGAATCTGCTTCTGTGAATTCAACATTAATATTCATTTCAACTTTTGGCTTCTCCCCTTTTTCAATCATTCTAATTAATCTATTATAGTGCTCGCTCGCCAATGTAACTTGTGGAATTATTTGTGGCGCTTTTTCGTCGTAAGCATTTATATTTTGTTCGAATGGTGATGTTGCTGTTTGTGGAACCGATGCCTGTTGAACAAAAATTGTTCCGCCATCTCCTTTTCTTCCTGCATCAAAAATTGCAACCACTCCTTCTTTTGCAATGAACTCAATTTTTTTTGTGTTAAGAACTTGTGTTTGTAAAAATCTTGTAGCCGCTGAATCTGTCATTCCAAAACCGCGCAGCATTGTTCTTGTTGTGCTGTCACTTTGCTGTTGTGCGGATGCTCTTGATGCTTGTTGTTGACCTCGTGGTCTTGTTGGTGCTGGCATATCTGCATTTGCTAATTTTAATAAATCGGCTTCACTTTGTCTTTTTGCTTGTGCGGTAAAGTGAGCTTTAATTTCTCTCTCTTCACTCATTAAAAGAATTGCTCCTTTTAATTTCCCTTTATATTTTTCCAAATCGGCTTCAGTCTTTGCATCAAAATAAACTAAATCGCCTTTTACTGTTCCCTTTGTTCCGGTGCTCCATGCTTTTGGATGAGCGATAAGTGGAAATGCATTTCCATTTATAATGTTTGCTGAAAAACTTTTTAATGTCCAACCTCTACCTTTTGGTCCCCAGTTTTCGAAATGAACATCCGACATTCCTGTTTTTTCTAATTCAGCTTTTGCCCACAATCCGGCTTTTTCATATTGCGGAGACCATGAGAGTCGTGGACCATGAACATCTGTTAACCAACTCATTGTTTCCATTACTTTTGAATTTTTTAATCCTTCTTCTCGTATTTTTTTCATCATTAATGTATCAACTTTTTCAGTTTGAAAATTTTGTCCGAATAAAATTCCAGTTGATATAAATATTGTGAAAAGCGTGATGTGTATTTTTTGCATTTTAAATCCTTTCGTTTTGATAAGTTCTTAATATAAAAAATTTAATTTCAGGAAACAGCAGGTTCTTGCTGGCTTATACAGTGTAATGTTCCAAGCCCCCAAGCTAAATCAACGCAGTCAATACCAATAACTTTTCTTGCGGGAAATTGTTCTTGAATAATTTTAATTGCCAAAGTATCATTTTTATCTTTAAATGTTGGCACAATTACTGCGTTATTGAGAATTAAAAAATTTGCATAACTGGCCGGAATCCGTTGTCCTTTATATTCAAGTTTGTCGGGCATTGGCAACTCTATTATATTAAAGCGTCGCCCCTTATTGTTCGTCATCTGTTTAAGTGTTGTTAAATTATTTTGAAGAATTTGGTAATTTTCATCTTCTAGTTTTTTTTCAACAACGGTTAAAATTGTATCCGCATTTACAAATCGAGCGATGTCGTCGATGTGTCCATCTGTATCATCTCCAACGATTCCTTCTTCAAGCCAAAGAATTTTTTCCTGTCCATAAAATTCTTTTAAATAATTTTCAATTTCGGCTTGGTTTAAATTCGGGTTTCTATTGTTATTAAGTAAACAAGATTTTGTGGTTAATAAACAACCTTCACCATTCACATCAATTGAGCCCCCCTCCATAATAATTCCGGGATGAAAAATTCTTAACCCAAGTTTATTCCCGGTTTTTGTTGGAACGTCGTTGTCTAAATCAAAAGGTGGATATTTATTTCCCAACGCGTTATATCCCCAATCGATAATTCCCTTCTCTTTTGTTTCGGAGTTTATTACAAAAGCCGGACCGTGATCTCTGCACCACGCATCGTTTGTTGGAATATTATGAAGTGTGTATGAAATTTCAGAAACCCTTTTGTCAGAAAGAAGTTCGATTATTTCTTCTTTCATTTCATCGTTTACATAATTAATATTTACATGTTCGTAACGGGTGATAACCGAAACTATTTCAGTAAATTTTTTTGGGATTGGTTGAAATTTTCCCGGCCAGGTATCTCTGTTGTGCGGCCACGAAAGCCAAATTGAATTTTGTTTTTCCCACTCCGCTGGAAATGTAAATCCTAATTTTTTTGGCGACATATCAATTAACATTTAACGGTTACTATTTAACAATAATCATTGAACGATTAATTGTGTTCTCAAATACATTCCCAGCCACTAATTGTTTGTTGTTAACTGTTAAATGTTTATTGATTATTGATAATTGTTTATTGTTCTTTATCATTAAATCTTTTGGTGATGTCGTTGTAGCTATCAATTCTTCTGTCTCGTAAAAATGGCCAATGCGTTCTTGTAATATTAGATTGGTCTAAATCTATTTCAACTACAATTACTTCTTCTTTATCGCTCGATGCTTCAAAAATTATTTCGCCAAGCGTGTTCGCAACAAAACTTTTTCCCCAGAAATTAATATTCCCTTCTGTGCCAACTCTATTCACAGATACTACAGGAACTCCATTTGCAATTGCGTGCGAGCGTTGAATTGTTTGCCAAGCGTTATGCTGGTTTTCGCAAACTTTTTTATCTTCACCAACCGCCCAACCAATTGCAGTCGGATAAAATAATATTTCTGCTCCGGAAAGTGCTGTTAACCGCGCCGCTTCCGGATACCACTGATCCCAACAGATTAACACGCCGATTTTTCCAAATTTTGTTTGCCAAGATTTAAAACCAGTATCTCCCGGAGTAAAATAAAATTTTTCGTAAAAAGATGGATCGTCGGGAATATGCATTTTGCGATACTTGCCGAGATACGCTCCATCTGCATCTATTATAGTAGCGGTGTTGTGATAAATACCTTCTGCGCGTTTTTCGAATAACGATGCAATAATTACTACACCGAGTTCTTTTGCGATTGATTGTAGTATTTCGGTTTTTGGTCCTGGGATTTTTTCTGCCAGTTTAAACGGCTCATAATCTTCTTTTACACAGAAATATAAAGATGAAAATAGTTCTTGTAAACAAACAATGTTTGCTCCTTTTTTTGCAGCTTCGCGAATTCCCTTTTCGGCTTTTGAAAAGTTTTCTTTAACTGAGTCCAAGCAACAATTTTGAACCATTCCGATTTTTACAATTTTCATAAATCAAAAATATGTTTTAATATGGGAAGTTACAATCCTGCTCTATTTTAAAAGAACGATTCAATTGTATATGTTGAACTGATAGCCAATCCAACAGTACTAATGATTGTCAAAAATTGTGTTTTATTTTTTATTAAATGTATTATTCCAAGTGCCAAAAATACAATTTGGGCAATAAGAAATGGAATTGTCAACATTTCTCTAAATACACCAATTAAAACAAAATCGATTTTATAAAGATTAACTAAATAAATTAAACCGAAGTATGTTACAATTACAAAATTTATAATTGTTAAATCTCTATTCGTTATTAATTTTTTCATTTTTTTCAAGTTAATAGTGTTTTTACAAAGAAAAACAAACAACAAACATTTTTTCAAACCTACACGAACTTTCAAAAGCGCTATTACAATTGGCTATAACGGTTTGCAGCTACAAGAAGTTGGCGATTTTCACCACAAATGTTGATGCGGAGAACCAAACTTTAATAATCCAGTAAGTCGTAAAGAAATAAAAATAAAAAAACCCTCTTTTTTTCTGTCTAGTGTTTCGTTTGTATGTGGTTTAATTCTGAAATAAACCATAAGTGGCATAAAAAAATAAAGCAAAATATTAAAATGTATCGGAAAATATTTTCTTCTGTTTACATTTATATTAGAAAAAGATTTGTTGTTGTTTAATTTTTATTTTTCACATTATTGAGAAAAAGAATGCGCATAAAAATCCCGCAATTGTTGCAATGCCAACTGAGGGTCCACCATGTTCGAATGCTTCGGGCATCATAACAGAAGAAATCATTGCAAGAATTCCACCACCAGCAATTGCTTCAGCGGTTGTAATTACAATTGGAGATGCGTCTGAAAGAAGTGCGTTTCCGAAATAAGCAGCAATTGCTCCGGCAAAAACTAAAAATGTCCAAAGTCCTAAAATTTTTTTATTGCTGAAGTTTGCTTCCTTCATTGTAATTGCGCTCGACATTGCCTCCGGTAGGTTTGCAAGAAATACTGCTACAATAAAAGATATTGGAAGTGAGGAAAAGGATTTGAATCCTGCGCCAATGACAATTGATTCTGGAATTCCATCAAGAAGTGCACCAAAAAATATTGCGAATGGTGCTGCTTTTTTTGCGTGTTGAACAATTAATGCTCGTTTGTCAAAATTACTTATTGTGGAGATGTGTGTTAATGCTAAACTTTCCCATTCTTTTTGTGAGTCGGTTGAAACGGCGCTTTTTACATTACTTATTAATCTTTTTAAAATTAATTTTTCAACAGAACTTTTTAGCCGATGTGATTTATTCAGCATGTTTTCAAAATTTATTTTACTCATTTGTAAAAGTATCGTGTTGGATTTTACAGTTGCGGTTGCGTTTCTTGGTTCGCCCGCCACAATCGCCATTTCTCCAAAAATACTTCCCTTTTTTAAAATTGCAATTATTTTATTTTCTGTAGGATTTTGAATTGTAACTTCTCCCTCTTCAACAATGTAAAGAGATTCTCCTTTGTCTCCTTTGTTGAAAATAGTTTCGGTTGAACTATATTTTTTTTCGTGAAGTTGTTCGATAAACCCTTCCATCTCTTCTGGTGGAAGTGAGTTTATAATTTCGTTTTGCGAAAGAAGTTTAATTAATCTTTCTGAATATTGTTTTTTTTCATCAACTACAAATTTTTTCGCAGTTGATTTATGTCTGAACGCCCCACCTTTTTTTTCCACAAAGGCATTTCCAAAATTATATATTAACCCGCCTAGAAAAAATCCACCAGCAACCCACAGCCATGAATTTAATGGCGATAGATGTGCTTTATGTAAAAGTCTTTCGGCTCCCTCAAAAGCGAGTTCGAGTGATAATGCTTGAATGAGTGCACCAACACCAAAAGCCATTACGATGGCATTAACTTTATGAGATGGTTTTGCATAAAGTCCCAATAATGCTCCAATCAATAACGACACCATTGAAAGTAGAGCAACAATTGACGCTTCTACTTGTTGCATAATTTATTTGACTAATTTATTTTTTTATATTTTAAAATTATTTCTGATCTCATTTTTCCGTAATTTTGCATCTATGCCTATCGGATATAATAGAGATGATACAATTGTTGCATTAGCAACCGCTGCTGGAAGTGCGCCCTTGGCGGTAATTCGGCTAAGTGGTAAAAAGGCATTTACTCTTATAGATACAATATTTTTTAGTAAAAAGAAAGTTTCCGAAGCCGAAACACACACTATCTTATTTGGTAAAATCATTCATTTGTCCGTTGTTATTGATGAGGTTCTAGTTTCTGTCTTTAAAAACCCAACCTCATTTACCGGCGAAGATGTTGTAGAAATATCTTGCCATGGTGGATGCGTTGTTTCTCAGGAAATAATTTCAATTTTATTATCTTTGGGTTCAAGTTACGCTCTTCCCGGAGAGTTTACTTATAGGGCTTTTTTAAATGGTAAAATAGATCTTTCACAAGCCGAGTCTATTTCGGATTTAATTAATGCTAATAACTCTATTTCTAAAAAACGAGCCCTTCAGGGACTTTTAGGTGAAATCGGTAATAAAATTACTTCATTACGCTCAGACCTTTTAAATATGTTAAGTCTAATTGAGCTCGATTTGGATTTTTCGGAAGAAGGAATTTCTATAGTTTCTCAGAGCACAATAAGGTCTAAACTTGAATTAATAATAGCGGACATAGAATCTATAATCAACTCCTATTCTACTAGTAAAATATATCGCGATGGCGTTAAAGTTGTTATTACTGGGAAAACTAATGTTGGAAAATCCAGCCTGCTAAATGCGTTGTTGCAAGAAAGTCGTGCAATTGTAAGTGATCTCCATGGGACAACTCGTGACACAATTGAAGAAAGCGTCAATATTAAAGGCATTATTTTTACTTTTGTTGACACTGCTGGTATTAGAGACACAGATGATGTGTTAGAATTAGAGGGCATATCGAGGTCAATAAAACACAAAAAATCCTCAGATATAATTATACACATGTATGATGTTTATGATAAGGTGGGTATAAGTAATTCAATTTTCCCAATTATTGATAACGGCAATAGAGATATCGTCGTCGTAAATAAAATAGACTTGTTAACCGAGCAAACATTAGGGCTCCCGGATACGGTAGTTTGTTTATCCTGTAAAACACTAGAAGGAATAACCAAACTAACTGACACTTTATTTAACGCCGTTTCGTCTAAAATTGATCTTTCCGAATCTAGTGTTGTTGTACAATCTAAGAGACAAATGGAATTGTTTAATAATTGTAACATTCATTTAAATAACTCGCTTACCACACTAACTGAAAATAAACCAAATGAACTTATTGCAATTGATATCCGCATTGCAATTACATCCCTTGGTGAAATTATTGGAGAGACAACCAATGATGATATATTAAATAATATCTTCGGTAGTTTTTGTATTGGAAAATAATATGATAATTAATACTCTTAATTCTTATTACGACGTAATTGTAGTTGGTGGGGGACATGCCGGAATTGAAGCCTGTAATGCGTCTGCTGTTATGGGTTGTTCAACTCTATTGCTAACTTCTAAGTTTAATGCAATTGGAAGAATGTCTTGTAATCCTGCAATTGGGGGAACCGCAAAGGGTCATTTAGTAAAAGAAATTGACGCTCTAGGTGGACTTATGGGTTACTTTGCGGATTCTACTGGTATACATTTTAAAATGCTTAATAAGTCTAAAGGTGCCGCGGTTTGGTCACCTCGCAGTCAAAATGATCGTGAGATTTATTCTCTGTTCTCTCAACAATACCTTTCAAACTTACCTAATCTTTCAATATTTGAAGGTGAGATTAGCAACATTGCTATAGATGGTTCAACCTTAAGGGGTGTGCTTCTTTCAAACAAGATTCAGGTTTCGTGTGGAACATTGATTGTCTGTGCGGGAACATTCCTCAATGGTTTAATGTATACTGGATTAAGGGGGCATTCTGGTGGAAGGTTTGGTGAAGCTGCCTCCAATAACTTTTCAAACAAACTTAGTGATTTTGGCTTTACGGTTGGAAGACTTAAAACAGGAACACCGCCGAGGATAGATCTTTCTTCGGTTGACTTAAATTTGGTTGAACTTCAAGAAAGCGATCTTAACCCTAGTCCATTTTCTCACAGAACTCAAGAGATAAAAAATAAATTAATACCAATGTATTTAACATACACCAACGCAAACACTCATAAAATTTTAGAATTAGGCTTTGATAACTCTCCAATGTTTACTGGAAAAATAAAGGGTGTTGGTCCACGATATTGCCCATCTATTGAGGATAAAATCTATAGATTTAGCGATAGGGAAAGACACCAATTATTTTTAGAGCCTGAAGGATATAATACAAATGTAGTTTATGTTAATGGTTTCTCGACAAGCCTCCCTGAGGAAGTACAGTATAATGCATTGCGGTCTATTCCAGCTCTTAGTAAGGTAAAAATGTTGAGGCCGGGCTATGCTGTTGAATATGATTATTTTCCACCACACCAACTTTATCATACTTTGGAAACAAAGAATATTTCAGGTCTATATTTTGCCGGTCAAATAAATGGAACTTCGGGTTATGAAGAAGCTGCTGCTCAGGGATTAATTGCGGGGATTAACGCAGCACTTAAAATAAAAAGTATTGATCCTTTTATTCCAACGCGGTCTGACTCCTATGTTGGTGTTATGATAGACGACTTAATTAATAAATCTACAAATGAACCATATAGAATGTTTACTTCTAGAGCCGAACACCGATTATTATTGCGTCAAGATAGCGCCGACAAACGATTAATGGGGTTTGGTTGTCGATATGGACTTATATCAGAAAAAACACACTCTGAGATGCTAAATAAATATCAAACAATTTTTGATATTATTAATTATTTCAAAACAACGCGATTTTCAAAAAATGTAACAACTGAAATGTTTCCATTGTTAGCAGATAAGCAATTTGTTGGAAATACTTTCGCTGTTGTATTAAAAAGAAACGATGTTTCGATATTCGATTTCGTTAATTTAATTCCTAAAAACTATAACCTAACAAATGAGATTTTACGGCAGGTAGAATTTGATTTAAAATATGAAGGATATATTAAACGAGATTTAGCTTTGATAGAAAAAATTTCTAAACATGAGGAATCATTAATTCCAACAGGTTTTGATTATAAATCAATTCGCTCATTAAGCAACGAAGGAAAAGAAAAACTTTTGAAAATAAAACCTTCAAATATTGGACAAGCCATGAGAATATCGGGTGTTACTCCGGCGGATATTGCAACACTTTCAATTCATCTTGTAAAGTCTTAGTTTCGCATGAAACAAATTTCCGACGAAAAGATTGAAAGATTTAAACAAGCCTTAAGTTTATCAAATATTTTAATAACGGACATAAAACTAAAAAACATATTTTTGTATTCTGAGTTATTGTTGGAAAGAAACAAACGAATAAATTTAATTTCACGCTCTACAGACTCAAATGTTTTATTCGATCATATTTTTCTTTCACTTTGTTTCTCGAACTATATTCCTCAAAACAAAAATACTAAAATTTTAGATATTGGTACAGGGGGCGGTTTGCCTGGAATTCCACTGTCTATCTTTTTTCCAAATTCACACTTTACCTTAATAGACAGTATTAGAAAAAAAATTGACTCTGTTAAAAACTTTATAACTTTACTTGGGTTAACTAATGTGAACGCTATTTCGGAGAGAAGCGAAGTTGCATCTAAGTTAAAAGAGTATAAAAATAATTTTAATGTTGTGGTTGCGAGAAGCGTAATGTCACTAACCGACTTAATAGAGCAATCTCTCCCTTTTTTAAATAGTTCAAGGGGTTCGAAAATTATCACCCTAAAGGGTGGGGACCTTAAAGATGAAATTTCCACGGCAAAAAAACGATATCGAAAACTTATAATTGAGGAAAATATTTTAGCTCTTTCTGCTATTCCTGAAATTTTAAATAAGGATAAAAAGTTTATAATTGTTACATTAAATCAAAATGGATAAACCAAATAAATTATTCTCTGAAATGTCTTTTCTTCAAACTGAAAAAAGGAACTCACACAGTACAAATATTGATAGAATGTCTGTTCCTGAAATTCTTAATCTAATCAATAAAGAAGATTCTCAGATTACGCATTCAATTAAAAAAGAGATATCTAAAATTGCCAAAGCTACCAGCTTAGTTTCACGTTCATTTAAGTTGTGTGGTAGATTAATTTACGTTGGCGCTGGAACAAGCGGAAGGTTGGGGGTTATTGACGCAGCAGAATGTCCGCCTACTTTTGGTTCGTCCTCGCACACAGTTCGGGCTTTAATAGCTGGTGGAAACGCGGCAATGTTTAAAGCGCAGGAGGGTTCTGAGGATAACATAAATCTTGGTAGTTCGGATATTAAAATACTGAAGGTAGATAAAAAAGATGTTGTCTGTGGAATTGCGGCTAGCTTAAGAACGCCTTATGTTTTTGGTGCACTTCGTGAAGCAAAAAAAAGAGGAGCTAAAACTATATTAATTACTACAAACTCAAGAAAAATTTTAAATAAAAAAACTTTTAAGTATTTGAAAGATGTTGTTGATGTTTCAATTTGCGCTGTTGTTGGTCCGGAGGTTTTAATGGGCTCAACTCGAATGAAGTCTGGAACAGCTCAAAAATTAATTCTTAATATGATTACAACCACCGCTTTTATTAGAATGGGAAAAACTTACGAGAATATGATGGTTGATCTTCAGTTAACAAACAACAAGCTTCGCGAAAGAGCAAAAAAAATTATTATGGCAACTACCGGCGTAAATTACTCGAGTGCGGAAAAATACCTTTCTCTTTCCGGTGATCATGTTAAAACTGCAATTGTAATGATTATGGCTTGTGTATCAAAAACCTCTGCCCGGTTATTGTTAAAAAAATCTTCTGGGTTTGTTAGAAAGGCGATTAGTCTTTCTGAGAAAAAAAATTATCGTTGAAAATTATTTCGCGCCAATATATTCTTTTGTATAAACCTTTTGGTGTATTGTCTCGGTTTTCTAAAGATAAATCTTCTGACAAAACATTGTCGGATTGTGTTTCATTATCAAAAAATATTTATCCTGTTGGTAGGCTTGACAAAGATAGTGAAGGTTTATTGCTTCTAACAAACGACAACGAATTAAAACACAAATTAACCGATCCGAAATTCAATCATGGTCGAACTTATTATGTTCAAGTTGAAGGTTTGTTAACAATTGAAAAAATAAATTTATTGTCTTCGGGTGTTGTTCTAAAAGATGGTTTAACAAAAAAGGCGAGTGTGTCACATTTAGACAATCCTCCAATATTACAGCCAAGAATTCCAGCAATTAGATTTAGAAAAAATATTCCTACAAGTTGGGTGAAAATTGAACTTAAAGAGGGCAAAAATAGACAAATTAGAAGAATGACCGCCTCGGTCGGACTGCCAACTTTACGTATAGTTCGGGTTGCAATTGGAAATGTTTGGATTGAAAATATGAAACCCGGAGAGATAAGATATCTAACAAAAAAAGATTTTACTTAAAATAAATATTTGCTTTTTTACTTTTTAATAATGATTTTCAAAAAATGGAGAACTAAATGAATTCAAAAAATCTTTCGTCAAAACTCGAATGGAACTGGATAATCACCGGAGCGGTAGTAGGAACGCTTCTTACTTTTTTAAATATCTGGTTAATGGCTGCACATGTTGGCTCATTTGACAACCCCCAGGGATTATTTTCCCTGTTTTCTTTAATGCTGTCAGGAATTTTTATTGCATATAAATCTCGGGGAAATACAGTTTTCGAACCTGCAATTGGTGGTTCGCTTGCCATAATTATAACTTTATTATTATTGAATTTATTTTCAAATGTTAACTTTTTAGCTATTCAAATTCTTTTAGCTCAAGCTCTTGCGTTTCAGCTTTCAATGATTGGTGGTTGGGTTGGTGAACAGTTACAAAGCGGTGTTCGTGCAAAAGGGGAAGGAAAAACTTTTGTATTTCAGTGGGCTTGGAGTGTTGCCGCTGCAGCGCTTGCTTTTATTTTAAGCTTAACTCTTTATTACGCTTCCATTGCCGGATTAAAAGCAACAAACGGATTAAGTGTTTTTGCTCTTCAAATGAGCTTTTTAATTTCGTCCGGAATTGGTTTTTTTAGTGCAGGTTATTTTATTGGATTTCGTTCCCCTGGTAAAACTATAATTGAAACAGGAGTTGGTGGCCTACTTGGATTTTGCTTAGTTATTGGTTTTTGGTTGGTTGACAGGGGTGGAATGGATTCGTTTGCCCTTGAAGCTTGGGATTATTATTCTTTAGGTTTCTCATTTGCAATGGCACTCATTGGTGGTTGGGTTGGCGAGTGGTCTGAAAAAAGTTTAACTAAACAACGAAACGAAAATTAATTTTTATTTTTTCTTTGTTTGTTGGATTGTTCTTGAGCGCGCTGCATTAGTTTTTCAAAAAATGATGGTGCTTTTTTCTTTCTTTCAACTTTTTGAAGTTCAATTGGTTTTGTTAGTTTTGTATAATATACTTGTTCACCCAAAGATAAAAGATTGTAAACTAAATAATACAGGTTTAATCCTGCTGGGAAAAAATTAAAAAGTAAAAACATCATTGGTGGCATAATGTACACCATTGCTTTTTGTTGTGGGTCTTGAATTGTCATTCTTTGTTGAACAAACATTGCAATAGCCATCATCAAAGCTAATCCACTTATTTGCTCTAAGCCAAGTAGTGGAATTCGAAAGGGAAGTGAAACAATAATGTCGGGAACCGATAAATCGTTTATCCACCAGAAAAAAGATGACTGGCGAAGTTCAATTGAATTATTAAATAGCGCATACAAACCGTAAAGTATTGGCATTTGTAATAATAACGGCAAACAGCCTCCTGCCGGATTAACGCCATACTCCCGGTAAACCTTCATTGTTTGTACGTTAAGTTGGCTTGGGTCTGATTTATATTTTTCTTTTAACTCGCTCAAAATTGGTTGAAGTGCTTTCATTTTTTTCATCGACTTCAAACTGCTGCGAGTAAGTGGGAAGAGTGCAACTTTTATTATTATTGTAAATATGATAATAACTATTCCAAAGTTTGATGATAGAAATTGCAAGACGTTAAAAAGAGGAATAAAAATATATTCTGAAAGAGGGCGAATCCAACTCCATCCAAGATTAACAATTTCTCCAAGATTTTCTTCTGCTTTTTTAAGTTCGGAAATATCCATCGGTCCAACGTATAAAGTGTTTTTTGATATCGTTGATATACTGCTCGAGATTGGTAACTTTAGTGCAATTGAATATTTTTCTACGCTGCCAAAATCTTTTACTGCTTGATGGTCGCCAGATATATAACAACCGTTTGTGTTGTTATCTTTGGAAATAATTGAAACCGCAAAATATTTATTGTGTGTTGCAACCCAATTAGTTTTTCCGGATGGGTTAATATTTTTTGATTCACCCTGCGCTTCAGCGTCAACTGTTACGAGTTCGCCTCCTGTAAATGTGTGCGCTGCTGTTGATTTTGATTCGTCAATAGAGTTTAGTTCCGTGTATCGTAATCCGTTGCTCCACTCTAATTGATACTCGTAGTTTGAAATAAACGTATTTGGATTTTCAATTGAAATATTTACATCGATTGTGTATTTACTATTTCTAAAAATTAACGACTTTGTAATTTTTCCTGTTTCGGTTTGAAGAGAAAGTTCAACTATTTTTTCTTCATCCCCTCTAAGAGAATAATGTTTTTCTACATCTCTATTAAAAACAAAATAAAGATCTTTAGTAGAAACTTCTTTTCCATCTTTCGCCATAAAGCGAAGATCGAAATCTCCACCAAGTGTATCGTTTATGAGTTGAACATGATTTTTCTTTCCCCATGTTTTGAATTTTTTTAGCACAAAACTTTTAAATGTTCCTGAGTGGTTTGATACTTCAACTTTATAATTATCTGTTTCAATAATTATAGACCGCTCTTTACCAATTGCGTTTTGTGTAAAATGAGCGCTTGTTTCTGGGGTTATCTGGGCTTTAGATACAGTTAGCCCTTCTAATGCTTGAGAATTTTCTGTCTTTGTGTTTTGCTGAACTGTCGTTTTTTGCGGTTGTGGTGCTGTCATCCACATCCATGCAAAGAGAATTGTTATTATTAAAATAAATCCAAGTGTTTGCGTTCTATCCATAATTATTTATTTTTTATTATTGGGTCAAATCCACCCTTGTGAAGTGGGTGGCACTTACTAAGCCGAACAAGTGTAAGCCGTGTTCCTTTTACGAAACCAAATTCTTCATAAGCTTCAACTGCATATTGCGAACATGTTGGGTAAAACCGGCAGGTGGGGTTTGGTAATATTTTTGAAATGGTTTTTTGGTAAGCTTTTATGAAAAATATTATAATTTTACTCATTCGTAGCCAGCGCGGTCTTTAAAAGATTTTTTGTTTCTTTAAGAATGTCAAGTTTATTTTTTTTTGTGATTTTTTTAATTGGGGTTCCGTTGTAAATAAAAACACTAATAGGGTTATTTTTAGTAATTTCACAGCTCTGATACTCTCTCTTAAATACTCTCTTAACATAGTTTCTATCTACAGCGCGTGGAATTCTTTTTTTGGGAACAATTATAATAAGGCCATGCTTACTGAAAACTAATTCTTTTTTTTGAATTGTGTAAAAAGAAATATTTTTTTCTTTAATGTTCTTCCCTTTTGAAAAAACTTCATCTAAAAGTCGTGATTGTTTCGTGGCAGTTTTTTATTTTACCGCGAGTCTTTTTCTTCCCTTAGCCCGTCGGCTTGAGATAATTTTTTTTCCTGCTTTTGTTGACATGCGCTTTCTAAAGCCATGCTTGTTTTTTCTTTTTCTATTGTGTGGTTGATAAGTTCTTTTCATTGATTTTCCTGATTTTTATGATATCTGTGAACCAAAACGTCGAAATATGCACAAATTGTATCTTATTATCAATTGCTTTGTTTTGGTTATAGAAACTCATTTTATTTTTTTCTTGACAACGTTAAAAAGTCGTCCTATTATTAAAATACAGAGTTAGTTTTTGTATGGTTGTTAATTTGTGGATAACTTTTGTTCTTTATTTAATCTCTGTTTTTTAGTATTTTAAGCTTTTTTAATAACACAAGACCTATGTTGATAACTGGTTAATTAGCTTTTTATTCTATTGAAAACTAACGACTTAACGCCGTTTTCTTCTGTTAATAATTTAGATGTGTGTTTTAAAATCTTTTTAATAGGAAACAAATTTTTTCTTTATACAATGTTGATAAAAGGTAGATATCTATGCAAACAAATATTGAGACTGACGTAAAAACAGTTTGGGGTAAGTGTTCATTAATTATAATGAAGCTTGTACCTTCTCAAACCTATAAAACTTGGTTTGAACCAATGGTCCCGCTTGAGTTTGCGGATAATAAGTTGACAATTGGGGTTCCGAGCCAATTTTTTTACGAGTGGGTGGAAGAGCATTATTCCACAGTAATTGCAAAATCACTAACCGATGTTCTTGGTATAAACTCGGGCTTGGTTTATCGGGTTATTCGTTCAAATGATGAAGATTTAAAACACGAAACTTCGGTAATACGAGAAGAAACTAAAACGTCCACAAATAGTTTTAAGGTGTTAATTAAAGAGCAACTTACTCCAGTTGAAACCACTCTTAATCCTCGATACACATTTAATAATTTTATAATGGGGGAAAGCAATCAACTTGCTCGCGCAGCTGCATTAGCGGTTGCAAATAATCCAGGAAAAACTTCTTTTAATCCTTTTGTTGTTTACGGTAGAACAGGACTTGGCAAAACACATCTTATACAGGCAATCGGAAATCACGCACTATCTTCCGGAATGGCAAAACGTGTAATGTATATTTCAAGCGAAAGATTTACAATAGAGTTTGTCGACGCGATTCAAACCGACACAATAAAAGCGTTCTCAAGTTATTATAGAAATATGGATATTTTAATTGTGGATGATATTCAGTTTTTATCTGGAAAAGAAAAAACACAAGATAGTTTTTTTCACACTTTTAATTCTTTACACCAACTTGGGAAACAAATTGTTTTGTCTTCAGATAAGCCACCAAAAAACTTAAAAGGGCTTGATGAAAGATTAATTTCTCGGTTTCAATGGGGTTTAACGGCCGACATTCAAGCTCCTGATTTAGAAACACGAATCGCGATTTTACAAAAAAAATGTGGAGACGATAAAGTTGATCTCCCACAGGAAGTTATTAATTTTATAGCGGCAAATGTAACTTCGAATATTCGCGAATTAGAGGGATGTTATATTAGTTTAATTGCAAAATCATCTCTTGAAGATAAGGATATTAATGTTTCTCTTGCCAGAGAGGTTTTACGTTCTGTTGTAACCGACACAAGAACACCCGTTTCAATTGAAAAAATACAGAAGGTTGTTTCTGAGTATTATAATATTCCGATTGATATGTTTCGCGCAAAAAATAAAAAGCAAGAAATTGCAAGCGCTCGTATGATTGCAATGTTTATTTCAAAAGAATTAACTAGTTGTTCTTTAAAAACAATCGGGCTTCATTTTGGTGGAAGAGATCACAGTACAGTTATCCATGCACTTCAGACCGTTGAGGATCAAATTAAATTAAACTCAAAACTAAGAGCTGAGGTTGATTATATTAGAAAGAGAATTGAATCCTCCTCGGATTAAATTATTAACAAAAATATGTTTATAAATTGTTTATTGGAGTTAATTCATTGTTTATAATTAGTGCTGTTTTTAACTTTTCAACATTTGTAATTTTATTTTTTAGTGTTATCAACATTAATTTTTATAATATTTTATATTTTTTATAATTATTTATTGGTTTTTTAAAATTATTAACATATTAACAGCTATTATAATTAGTCATCTTTATTTATATAATAACTATTAATATAAAATATGAAGCATCTTTATTATTTAGTAAATTGTTTTTGTAATTAAAATTATTTAAAAAAGGAGATAATGTGAAATTTAATGTTAAAAAAACCGACATAGAGAAGGCTTTTTCCCACTCTGTTATATTAATTCCAACAAGATCTACAATGACAGAGTTAAATAATGCATTATTAAATTTAGAAAAAAATAAACTAACCATTTACACAACAGATCTTAAGGTTACATTTATTACTAAAATTAATGTTCTATCTAATGACGAAGGAAAAATAGCTGTTCCTATAGATACAATTTATCAAACACTAAAGAGTATTTCAGCTTCAGAAATTCAATTTTCAATAGATGATGAAACTAAAAAAATAAAGATGAAAGCCGGAAAAGGAAATTATTCTATTTCCGGAATCGATGCAGAAAAATTCCCCGAAATCCCAAAAACAATAAATAAAAATGATATAACCTTTAATACAGAAAGATTAAGAAAAATTATAAAAACTATAAAGTTTGCAATAAACACAGAAGAAAAAAGATTATCTATGTCGGGAACGCTAATGTCTTGTAAAAAAGATAAAGCCACATTTGTTACAACAGACGGACACCGATTGGTTAAATACTCTTCAAAAATTGAAAACAGTAAAGAAAATCAAGACATAATTATCCCACTAAACACGCTTTCTATTGTTGAAAAACTTATTGATGGAGAAAACACCACAATTTCTACAGATGGTAAGCTTATCTCGTTTTATTTTAATAACTCAATAATTATTTCAAGTTTAATTGAAGAAAAATATCCAAACTATGATGCGGTTATTCCGGTAGAAAATAATCTTACAATGAGGGTTGGAAAACAAGAATTCATTTCTTCTATTCGTAGAGTTTCGCTTTATGCAAACAGCTTAAACTATCAAATAAGATTATATTTAAAAAAGAACGAAATTGTTATTTCAGCAAAAGATATTGACTTCGGAAAAGAAGCACAAGAAGAAATTCAATGTGATTATTCTGGAGAAGATTTAGAGATTGGCTTTAATGCAGAATATTTACTTGACGTAGCTTCTCATTTACCGGGAGATGAAATGATTTTTAAATTACAAAGTTCAACGCGCGCAGTTCTTGTTGAGCCGGAAAAAGAAAAAGATTCAACCGAAAACATACTTATGCTTCTTATGCCGCTAAGATTAAATGTGTAATACAAAAAAAGTGTCATATAATGATATTAAAAGAGATACAGCTCTCTAATTTTAGAAATCACACAGATACAAAAGTTTATTTTTCTTCAAAGGTAAATATAGTTTCCGGAAACAACGGACAAGGGAAAACTAATCTTCTTGAGGCAATTTCTTATTCATGTTTAACTAAAAGTATGTTTACACACAGAGACACAGAAGTTCTTCAATCTGGGAAAAGTTGGTTTTCGGTGTTTGCAACGCTTCACTCGGATATTGAGTTTACTTATAAAAACCAAGTTAGATACAACGAAGAAAAAAAAGAAAAAATTTTTATTATTAACAATATTGAAATTGAGCCACTTTCATCCGTAATAGGAAAGTTCCCAATGGTTTTTTTGTCGCCGGAACTTTCAATAATTACAACTGGCGGTCCGGCTGAACGAAGGCGCTTTCTCGACATACTTCTTTCACAGTCAAGCAAAACTTACCTTGAAAACATTATAGATTTCAGAAGAATTGTAAAACAAAGAAACACAATTCTCACTAATCCGACATTAAAAGAAGATGGGGAATTAATTGAACCTTGGAATGAATTGTTGGTAGAAAGAGGGTCTAAAATAATAAACCACAGAACAGAACTTCTATCTCAATTCAAAACACACCTTATTAAAAGTTATTCAGATATCGCCGGTCAAAATGAAATAGTTAATGTTGAATATAAATCGTCGATTAGTGAAAATGAAAGTCATTCTATTTCTTCAATTCAAGAAAAACTTAGAGGTGAATTAAAAAAAGAACGAACCAACGAGCTTTATAAGGGAACAACACTTGTTGGTCCACACAGAGACGATTTACTTTTTACTATTAACAATCACCCCTTCAGACAGTTTGCATCACAAGGTCAACACAAAACACTTCTTATCGCTTTAAAAATAGCTGAGTATTATTTTTTGAAAGACACCTGCAGAGAGACACCAATTGTATTACTCGACGATGTTTTTAGTGAACTAGATAATTCTCGAACAAATCATTTATTAGATAAATTATCTGAGTTGGGACAAATATTTATTTCAACCACACTTGAAAATATAACAACAGTTTTTGGTGGACTTAATTTGCAAACAGAAACGATAGTAGTAAAAGATGGCGCGGTTTTTAAAGAGAAGGATATTGTTGTACAATGAAAATAAATAAAACACAAAACCTCGGAGAGGTAATTCAGGCGACACTTGAAAGCTTAGGAATAAAACAAAAAATTGAACAATACTCCGCAATGTCCAGATGGGAAGAAATTGTGGGAGAAAAAATTTCAAAAATAACAACTCCGGAAAAAATACAAAAGAACACACTTATTGTGAAAGTTGACAACGCACCATGGCGCGCAGAATTAACTTTCAGAAAAAAAGAAATTTTAGAAAAAATTCAAAAGACAACAGACTCAGACTCAATTAAAAACATCCTATTCAGATAAACCAGAAAAACATGGCAACAAAAGAAACCACAAACAAAAAGAAAACTGACAGCTCATATTCAGCAGAAGATATAACTGTATTAAAGGGGCTCGAAGCCGTTCGTCTCCGTCCGGCAATGTACATCGGAGATATTGGAACTCGCGGTCTACATCATCTTGTTTATGAAGTTGTAGATAATTCAATTGACGAAGCGCTCGCCGGTTATTGTAAAAACATTAAAGTTTTAATCAATGAGGATAACAGCATAACGGTAATAGATGATGGACGAGGCATTCCAACAGATATTCATAAAGGAGAAAAAAAATCTGCACTTGAAGTTGTTATGACCGTACTACACGCCGGAGGAAAATTTGATAAATCAAGTTACAAGGTTTCCGGTGGACTACATGGAGTTGGTGTCTCCTGCGTAAATGCTTTAAGTGAAGTTTTAGAAGTTGAAGTTTTTCGTGATGGAAAAATATTCTATCAAAAATATAAAAAGGGGGACCCACAACAACCCGTAAAAGTTATCGGAAAATCGCCTTCAGGAAAAACGGGAACAAAAGTAACATTTATGCCTGATGGTGAAATATTTAAAAACCGTATTTATAAATACGAAACTCTTGCAGAGCGATTGCGCGAACTAGCTTTTTTAAATAAAGATGTAACTCTCGAAATAAGTGACCTTCGTGCAAAACAGGAAGAGACCGACACATTCCATTTTAAAGGAGGAATAAGTGAGTTTGTAAAATATATAGATTCAAACAAACCATCGGTTATGAAGAAGGTGTTTTATTGCAGTGGTACCGGTTTAGATGATAATAAACGAACAGTTGAAGTTGAGGTTGCATTTCAGTATAACGACGAATATGCAGAAAATGTTTTTACATATGTAAACAACATCAACACACACGAAGGAGGAACACACCTCGTTGGATTTAGAACGGCGCTAACACGGACGCTAAATAGTTTTGCTTCTAAAAACAATATTATAAAAGAAAACTCAGTTCAATTAACCGGAGATGATTTCCGTGAAGGGTTAACGGCTATTTTAAGCACAAAGGTTCCCGAGCCACAATTTGAAGGACAGACAAAAACAAAACTTGGAAATGGTGATATTAAAAGTATTGTAGAAGGAATTTTCGGATCAGCGCTTAGCGATTGGTTAGAGCAAAATTCCCCAGACGCAAAAAGAATTATCGAAAAAAGTTTACGCGCAGCAGAAGCTCGTGAAGCTGCAAGAAAAGCAAGAGATTTAACCCGAAGAAAAAATGCACTCGACGGAGGTGGACTTCCGGGAAAACTTGCCGACTGCTCAAATAGAAATCCTGAAGAATGCGAACTTTTTCTTGTTGAAGGAGATTCTGCCGGCGGAAGCGCAAAACAAGGACGCGACAGAAGGTTTCAGGCAATTCTTCCACTAAAAGGAAAAATTCTAAATGTGGAAAAAGCACGACTCCATAAAATGTTAGAAAATGAAGAAATCCGAAATATTTTTACAGCAATTGGAGCAGGAGTTGGTGAAGATTTTGATCCTTCAAAAATTCGCTACCATAAAATTATTTTAATGTGCGACGCCGACATAGATGGTTCACACATTCGAACGCTTTTACTAACTTTGTTTTTCAGATATATGAAAGAATTAGTCGAGTTGGGACATATTTATATTGCGCAACCACCACTCTACAAACTTAAAAAAGGAAAACAAGAATTTTATGCTTTCGATGAAGAAGAGAAAAATGAAATTCTAAAAAAATTTAAAGTAGATAAAAAAACCACCGTGGTGGAAAAAGAAGAAGAAATAGAAAAACCAACCGAGGAAGTAACCGACGGAGCAGTAATATCAAAATCAAATATTATTATTTCCCGATTTAAAGGTTTAGGAGAAATGAACCCTGATCAACTTTGGGAAACAACAATGAATCCCGAACTCAGAACCATTCTCCAAATAGGAATTGAAAGCGCAGCAGATGCAGCAAAAACATTTTCTACTCTAATGGGAAGCGATGTGGAACCACGAAGAGTATTTATAGAAAAAAATGCAAAATATGTCAGAAATCTTGATGTTTAAAAATTAAAAAATTAAAATGGCGAACAACGAAAGAATATTACCGGTAGATATTGAAGAAGAAATGAAGGGATCGTACATCGATTATTCGATGTCGGTTATTGTATCACGCGCACTGCCTGATGTTCGAGACGGACTAAAACCAGTTCACCGCAGAGTTCTTTATGGAATGCAAGATCTTGGAATGGCTGCGAATAAAGCTTATAAAAAAAGTGCGAGAGTTGTTGGAGAGGTGCTTGGAAAATATCATCCACACGGCGATGCTTCTGTTTATGATACAATTGTAAGAATGGCACAAAATTTTTCTTTACGCTACACACTTGTAGATGGACAAGGAAATTTTGGCTCTGTTGATGGCGACTCTGCCGCAGCAATGAGATACACTGAAGTTAGATTGTCAAAAATGGCGGAGGAAATGCTTCGCGATCTTAATAAGAATACGGTTAATTTTGCACCAAATTTTGATGATACATTAACTGAACCAACGGTTCTCCCAGCACAAATTCCAAACCTACTTATTAATGGTTCAAATGGAATAGCGGTTGGAATGACTACAAATATTCCTCCACATAATCTTGGTGAAGTTATAGACGCCCTTCTTCTTATGATTGAAGAACCTGACGTTACAGTAAAAAAATTAATGAAACACATTACTGCTCCTGATTTTCCAACTGGTGGAATTATTTATGGTTACGAAGGAGTTCGCGAAGCTTACGAAAAAGGAAGAGGAAAAATTACTCTTCGAGCTAAAGCGGTAATTGAAATAGCAAAAGGAGAAAGAGAAAGAATCATTGTAACAGAAATTCCATATCAGGTTAATAAAGCAAACTTAATTGAAAATATTGCAAACCTCGTACGAGATAAAAAAGTTGAAGACATATCAGATATTAGAGATGAGTCCGACAGAGATGGAATGAGAATTGTAATTGAACTAAAGCGAGACACTAACGCCGCAGTTGTGTTGAATAATTTATTTCGTCATACGCAAATGCAAACAACATTTGGCGTTATAATGCTCGCGCTAGTTGATGGCAGACCTAAAATTTTATTATTAAATGAAATTCTGAAATGTTATCTCGAACACCGAAACGAAATTATTGTAAGAAGAACAAAGTTTGATCTTTCCGAAGCAGAAGCGCGCGCACATGTTTTGGAAGGATATATTATTGCACTTGACAACATAGATGCAATAATAAAACTTATTAAGGCCTCAAAAGATGTAGAGACGGCAAAACTCGGATTAATGAAAAAGTTTAAATTATCCGAGATCCAAGCAAAAGCAATTTTAGAAATGAGACTGCAAAAACTAACTGGACTTGAAAGAGTTAAAGTAGAAGAAGAATATCGAGAACTAATAAAACTTATCTCAAAATTAAAATCCATTCTTGCAAGCAAAAGATTGCAAATGGAAACAATTAAAGACGAACTTAAAGAAATAAAAAATAAATATTCTGACAAAAGAAAAACCGAAATTATTTACAAGTCAGAAGAATTTAAGTTGGAAGATGTAATTGCGGACGAAAATGTTGTGATTACAATTAGCCATCAAGGTTATATAAAACGCATAGCAACCAACGAATATCGCACACAGGGACGTGGCGGAAAAGGCGTAATGGGTGCAACTTCAAGGGAAGATGATTTTGTGGCCGGCATGTTTATCGCAAGCACACACGACTATCTTTTATTTTTCACCGATCTTGGAAGATGCTATTGGTTAAAAGTTTTTGAAATTCCAGAAGGAAGCCGCATTTCAAAAGGAAAAGCAGTTGTTAATTTAATTTCTAAACAACCAAATGAAAAAATTACAGCATTCCTTCCTGTAAAATCTTTTGAAGAAAAATTATTTGTTACAATGGTTACCGAAAACGGAACCATAAAAAAGAGCGCACTTTCAGATTATAGTAATCCGCGACGAAACGGCATTGTAGCTATAAAATTAAAAAAAGACGATAAACTCTGCGATGTAAAAATAACAAACGGAACACACGATATATTTATTGGAACTTATCACGGACTTGCAATTCGCTTTTCAGAAAAAGAAGCCCGCGTTATGGGACGAGCCGCATCTGGAGTTCGTGCAATCCGTCTTAAAAAAGGAGATAAAGTTATTGGTTCAGTTTCAACAAACAACAAAAAATCAACAATACTTGTTGCAAGCGAACTTGGATATGGAAAGAGATCAGACTTGGATGAATATCGAGTAAGTCATCGTGGCGGAAAGGGTGTCTTTACACAAAAAGCTACAGATAAAACTGGACACATGGTTGCTATAAAAGAAGTTTCTGAGGCTGACGATGTTGTAGTTGTAACCACACATGGAAAAATAATTAGACAGTCTGCGCCAAGCATTAGAATCAGCGGACGAAATACTGCTGGAGTAAGATTAATTCGGTTGGATGATAAAGATAAAATAGCTGCAATTGCAGTTGTAGTTTCCGATGAAGAAAAACAAATCGTGGAAGCCAAAGAAGAAATTAAAAATGTTCCTGTGACAAAATCTAAAAAAACAGAAACAAAACAATCTAAGAAAAAAGAGAAACTAGATAAAAAGAAAAAGAAGAAAAAATGATTCATCAAAATAAATCAACAATTCCGTTAAGCGAAGGAAGTTTTTATAAATTTACTCTAAACGGAAACACTCTTTACGATGCTGAGGTTTTGAAAGCCGAAGGTTGTTGGGCAACGTTAAGCGTTCTAAATGTTTTGGAAAGTCCGTATAAAAATAATTATCAAGTAGGACAAATATTTGATATCAGAGTTTCAAGCTACACATTTCTGGAAATTAAAAAAGAAATCAACGCCGCCTCCAATTAAAAATGAAAGCAGCAATTCTCCGTGGGTTCGGTGAAGTAGATCAGTTTATTGTTGAAGAAGTTGATAATCCAACACCAAAAGTGGGAGAGGCAGTTGTCGAAATTTACGCTGCTTCGCTTAACCGAAGAGATGTTTGGATTCGGCAAAATAAATATCCAAATATAAAACTCCCCGCAATACTTGGTTCAGACGGATGCGGTGTTGTAATTTCAACCGGTAGTGAAAAAGATAAAAACCTAATTGGTAAAAAGGTTGTAATTTATCCGGGATTCAATTGGGGAGAAGAAAAATCATTTCAGAGAAAAGATTTTACAATTCTCGGAATGCCAACCAACGGCACATGCGCAGAACAAGTTGTTGTTCCAGTTGAAAATTTATTTGAGAAGCCAACAAATTTAAATTATAGCGAAACTTCAACGCTACCAATTGCCGGACTGACAGCATATCGTGCGATTGTTAACAAAGCTAAATTAAAACCAAATGAGAATATTCTTATTACCGGAATTGGTGGAGGAGTTGCAATGTTTGCACTTCAGTTTGCGCTTGAGTTTAGCAAAAATGTTTTCGTTACTTCATCATCAAAAGAAAAAATAGATAAAGCTATTTCACTCGGAGCAAAAGAGGGAGTTGTTTTTCCATCAGGAAAAAACTTTAAGGATGAAATTTATCAGTTAACCAACGGAAAAGGAATTGATGTATTAATTGATGGAACAACGGGCGAGCTACTCTCAAACGTCGCAGATGCTATGAATTCCGGCGGAAGAATTGTTATTTACGGCGCTACAAGTTTATCTCCGGTTACTTTGCCCGCGAGACATTTATTTTGGAAGCAATTAAATGTTTTAGGGACCACCTGCGGTTCACCGAAAGAGTTTTCTGAAATGCTAAAATTTGTTGAATCAAAAAATATTCACCCTGTAATCGATTCTCTGTTTTCACTCGAAAAAATAAAAGAAGCACATGCAAAACTTGAAAAAGGAAGTCAGTGTGGAAAAATTGTAATTGAAATAAAAAGATAAGGAGTAGAAATGATAATTAAAACAGAAACACTTACAAGGCAAACGAAAAAAGAAATAGATATTTCATTTCAAAAAATAAAAGAGACCTCGATAAAATTAAGAACTTCCAGCGCATCGGAAAGAATTGATAAACTCAAAAAACTAAAAGTAAAAATAAAAAATTTTTTACCGCAAATCGAAAAGGCATTAATGGGTGATTTAAATAAAACTATAGTCGAAACAAATATGACTGAGATTCTTCCAACGCTTCTTGAATTGAGACACACAATAAAACATTTGCGCGAGTGGATGAAGCCGAACCATACACCAAAAACATTTTTATCATTAACCGGGGACGGACAAATAATTTGTGAGCCAAAAGGTGCGGTTCTTATAATTTCTCCCTGGAATTATCCTTTTCAACTTGCAATGATTCCACTTATTTCTGCGGTGGCTGCTGGTAACAGCGTAATTCTTCGCCCTTCCGATATTTCTGTTAATACAACCGACTGTATTAAAAAAATTACTTCTGAAACTTTTTCTGAGAATGAAGTTAAAGTTATTACCGGAGATGCCGGAGTTGCAGAATATTTAACTACAAAACAATTCGATCATATATTTTTTACCGGAAGCACCACCGTTGGAAAAAAAGTAATGGAAAAAGCAGCGCGTAATTTAACGCCTGTAACTCTTGAGCTTGGCGGAAAAACTCCGGCGATAGTTCATAAATCTGCAAATATAAAAGATGCCGCACGGAAAATTGCGTGGGGAAAAATGCTGAACTCCGGACAAACCTGCATTGCCCCCGACTATGTTATTGTAGATGAAAAAAGAAAAGATAAATTTATTGCACAACTATCAAATACATTTGTAAAAATGATGGAAAGTGAAAAAGAAAATCTTGTAAGAATAATTTCGGCAAAACACTTTGAAAGAATTCAAAGCATAACAAAAGAATCTTTAAAGCAAGGAGCAAAATGTGTTTACGGCGGCAGCTTCAATAAAAAAGAAAAAAGAATCGAACCGACAATTCTGACGGAAGTAACTTCTGAAATGCCAATTATGAAAGAAGAAATTTTCGGACCAGTACTTCCGATAATTACAGTGAAGAATACAAAAGAAGCAATTGAAATTATAAACAGTCGGCCAAAACCACTGGCGCTTTATTTATTCTCGAGAGATAAAAATAAATCTGACTTAATTATAAAACAAACTTCATCCGGTGGGGGCTGTATAAATGACGTAATAATGCATTACAGTTCTGAGCATTTACCTTTCGGCGGAATTGGACAAAGCGGAACCGGGAATTACCACGGCTATTACGGATTTAAAACTTTTTCGCACGAACGTTCAATTTTTATACAGGGAAGATTTGATGCAAAAAAACTTTTATATCCACCATATACAAAACGAAAAGAAAAACTTACAAAGTTTATTGTGGAGAGAATTTAAGGCTTTTAAGTTTTTATTAATATAACAGAAAGCCAAACCTATTTAACTAAAAGCATTTTTTTAATTTCAATAAAATCGTTTCCAGCGTTTTCTATTGGACGAGCGTGAAGTTTGTAGAAATAAACCCCGGAATTAAATTCCGAAGAAGTAAAATTAACATTATATCTTCCGGCAGTTTCATTTTTATCAACAAGAGTTTTTATATGTCTTCCAAGAAGATCATAAACATCCAACTGAACATACGAACGGACAGAAAGATTGTATTGAATTGTTGTTGAAGGATTGAATGGATTTGGAAAATTTTGTTCAATATCAAAGAATTGTGGTTTTTCAGAAATCAATCTTTCAACACTTACAGATGACGAAGGGGTGAATTTATAAATTGTTCTTCCGGAAGCAAATCCAAGAGAGTCATTAATAAATCTAAATCTATTTATCTGAAAACCAAATCCAGCATTACTCCAGGTGTTTCCACCATTTGTAGTTTTATAAGTTGATAGTGAACTAGAGCCACCATACCAACCAACAGTGTCATTAATAAAACCAATTCCCTGAACAAAATAAGAAGTGGAAGAAAATAATTTATCACTCCAAGTTTTTCCACGATCAGTAGTTTTAAGAAAATAAATTGGTGCCTTAGAATTTCTTTGCAAAGCTACATATCCAACATTTTTTGAAGGGAAAGATATTTTCCAGCAATGTTCGCCTTTGCGGGAAGTTGTATAATTTATTTTCCAGGTATTTCCACCATCAGTTGTTTCAATAATAACAGCCGACGAACTATCGTGCAGAACATTTGTAAGTCCCACCGCAATTCCGGAATCAGGAGTCCAAAAATAAACATCGATTAATCCGGCAACAAGATTATTTAATTCTTTTGCTAGCCAAGTTTTTCCACGGTTTGTTGTTTTAAGAAAAACCGCTGGACCTCTAATTCTTCCAACGGCAACAATTACAGAATCATTTACTTTCTCCATTCCACAAACACCTTTGGGAGAAATTCCCTGAAATGTTTGCAGTCCAGTCCAAGTATATCCACCATCAGTTGTATTGTAAAGAGGAATACTATCGGTTGCTCCAAATTCCCCCGGACCAACATTTCCCAACCAACCATTTAACGAATCAAAAAAAACTATTGATCGAAAGTGCGATTTACTATTATCAATTTGTTTATTCCAGGTAGTGCCACCATTTGTGGTTTTAAAAACCTGTCCGACACCATTACTAATCCAACCGGTTGTTGGCGAAACAAAACAAATATCATTATATCTGCTAGTTTGTGTAGAAGGATTTGCGAGAGTTGACCACGCAAGTTCAGTTTGTGAGTGAAGTGATAAAGAGAAGAAAAATAAAAATACTAATATTCGAAAGATCATAATAAAGTTTTAAAAGTTTTCCACGCAAAATAAAGCCAACCAAGAATAAATGAGAGTCCGCCAAAAGGAGTTACTGCGCCAAGCCATTTAATACCCGCGAAAGCAAGAATGTATAAACTCCCGGAGAAAAGAAATATTCCGAAAATAAAAAACCATCCTGAAAGAGAAATATTTGCAGAAGGAAACAGGTGAATGAAAAAAGCCACGATGAAAATTCCGAGCGTGTGATATATTTGGTATCGAACAGCAGTATCAAAAATTGCGAGCATCTCCGGAGAAATTTTTTCTTTTAAAGAGTGTGCGCCAAACGCCCCGAGTATTACAGCGAGAGCCATACTTATTGATGCAGTAATAAAAAATATTCGTACCATAAGTTTATAAGATACTATATTGTTTTCTTAAAAACCACTCTATTGACAAAAGCAAAATAATAAATATTAAAAAAGAAGCGAGTGACTTAAATTCAAATTCGGAAGTGTAAGTTGTTTTGTGAGTTTCGTTTTTCTCAGATTGCTTAATTAAAGTGTCGAGCAAAATATTCAAATTGTTATAATCAAAATACAAACCACCGGATGAAGATGAAATTTGTTGCAGGAGTGAGCGGTTGAGAGTTGAATTAATAAACTCAGGAGATTCATCGCCAACAGAAAATCTTCCTTCATCTGACAAATTTAATTTATTTACTTTGGCAGAAAAATAATAGTCGCCTGGTTGAAATGATGAAAGAGTCGTTGTATAAAGACCGTTTTTACCATTATTAAGAGTGTAATTCGACACCTGATTTGAATTTAATAATTTGACCGAAAGGTCAATTCGTAAATCGTTTATTGGCTGATAAGTTTCTGTATATGCTTCGGCACTGAAGTTTATTTCTTCGTTTTGAGTAAAAAATAATGCGTCAGTATTTACGCGGAATTTTTTTTCTTTTTCGTCACTTCCAAGCCACCTTATCTTTGAAACAATAAGGTGATTAAAAAAGTTTTTTTGTATCTTATCGTTATTTAATAATCCCCATCGCCACAATCCAAACGAAGTAAATGCAACTGATTTTTTATTTGCAATATTTTTAATTATTAAAAATGGCGACTTACCTGATGTTGCAGATGAAGAGGTTTGAAGCAGCGTTGTCCCTTCTTCTTTTGTTTGGAATAAACCAGGGAATGTATATAGTGGTGGCAGGTAATTTATATTTTGAGAAGTTAATCCCGTTAAAAGAAAATGATCGGAAGCAATTTGAGGCGACAACATTTCTTCAGCAACCTTAACCGAGCTAACATTAAATGGTAATGAAGATTTCATTTCATCTAAAAGAGCAAGATTAACATTTCGGCTATAAATAAATAAAAGAGATTTGTTTTTATTTTGAATTTCGCCTTGTATTAGATTAATATTTTCACGCAAAGTTGACGAAGTTGGGAATCCGACGAGAATCAGACATTCAGATTCTTCTAATGTTGTTCGAAAGGATTTATTACTCAAAGAATAAATTTCACCATTCGGTTTTTGCAGAAATTGGTCTAATTCAATATTTGGATCAAATGAAACCGCACGAATTATTGCGCCAACATCCGGAGAAGGAGAACCTGAAAGCAATAAAACGCGTAGCTTTGTTTTTTTTACATTTATAAACCGCGAAAGAATATTATTTTTTACAGTTGATTCTCCGGCGAGCGGATTTATTTTTACTGTTAATTTTTTTATTCCATCACTTTTGGGAAAATATTGGTAACTGTTTCTGATAACCTCAAAAGAATTATTAGGAAGCTGAAAAGTATTTGTTTCAAGAATATTCTCATTTTCAAAAATAGTAACAACAATCTTCTTTCCTTCAAAACCCGTTGATTGAGTTGTAAATTCAACAGGAATACCAACATTACTATAACCAACAGAGTTTGCATTTAGACTTTGCAAAACAACATCCGGCTTTTGTTTAATACTACCAACGCCGATTGTATGAATTGGAAAAGGAGAATTTTCAGCAAAATGAAATGGTTGCTGTTCAGCGTTATGATTTCCATCAGAAATAAGAATAATTTGCTGCGGTGATAAATTATTCTGACGATTTAAATAATTTAAAGCTTCAGTTATATTTGTTCTGCCACCGTTGAATGAAAGCGAATCTATGTTTACTGCCGAAACGTTATTAGAAAAACTTAATACAGTGCAGTTGTTTATTTCTTCTAATTTCTCAATCGCGGAATAAATATTTTGTGAGAATTCATTTTTCGTTTGACCGCTCCCACTTAAAGCTATATCCATACTTTGCGAATTGTCAATTAGTAAAGCGATGGAGGGTTTTTGAGTTTGATATTCAGAAAATATTATAACCGGCTGTGCTAGTAGAAATAAAAGTAGAAAGATAGCAACCGTTCTTACAGAAAATAATATCCACCAAAATAGTTTTGAATTAAGGCGTTCGTTTTTATACGATAAGAAGGAAATAAAAATTGCAAGAAATAAAAAAAGAATTAAATATCCCCAAGGAATTGATAATAGAATATTTATCATTTTAAAAATAAGTCGATCGGGAACTTGTCCATTAGTTGCCCCGTATATTGAAAATTATTTTGGAATTGTTTTAAGAAGATTCTCAATTACATCAATTGTCGAGACGCCTTCTGCTTCAGCTGTAAAATTAAGAATCAGTCGATGTCTAAGAACCGGAGAAATAATTTTGTTAATATCTTCTAAGTCTGGAGTCGCTCTTCCGTTAAGCAATGCTCTCGTCTTCGCACCTAAAATAATATATTGCGAAGCTCGCGGTCCTGCGCCGTAAGAAATCCATTTTTTTATAAAATCGGGAGCAGTTGTTGATTTTGGTCTTGTTGCTCCAACAAAATTTACAACATACTCAACAAGTGCGTCTGCTACAGGAACGCGGCGAACTAATTCCTGATAAGTTTGAATATCTTTTGCGTTCATCACACTGTTTATTTTTGGAAAATATTCTGTTGTAGTAGTTTTTACAATTTCCATTTCCTGTTGCATTGAAGGATAATTCAACCAAAGCATAAACATAAATCTGTCGAGCTGTGCTTCCGGAAGTGGGTATGTTCCCTCTTGTTCAATTGGATTTTGAGTTGCCAAAACAAAAAATGGTTCCGGTAACTGATGAGTCGTACCGCCAGCAGTTACTCTGTGTTCCTGCATTGCTTCGAGAAGCGCGGCTTGTGTTTTTGGAGGAGTTCTGTTTATTTCGTCTGCAAGAAGTATATTTGCAAAAACTGGACCTTTTAAAAACCGAAAAACCTTTTCATTTGTTGTTAAATTTTGCTCGAGTATTTCTGTGCCAGTAATATCGCTCGGCATTAAATCGGGAGTAAATTGAATTCTACTGAATGAAAGTTCAAGCGCTTGCGCAACCGTTTTTACAAGAAGTGTTTTTGCTAATCCCGGAACACCAACTAATAACGAATGTCCTTGTGAAAGAAGCGAAATAAAAAGCTGATCTATTGTTTCGTCGTGTCCGACAATAACTTTTGCAACTTCAGTTTTGAAGGATTTATATTTTAAAGAAAGCTCTGTAATTAATTTTATGTCAGACATATTTTATTTTTATAATCTTTTTTCCCAATAAATGGTTTTTCTAAGCTCTTCAACCCACTCTTGATTTTTCTTTTGACTTTTTATTTGTAGTGCTAAATTTTCAAGTTTACGATAATCGTCTTTAACATTTACGGCGTGCTCGGCAATCAAAGAACGAATATAAACAATATGAAAACCATAACCTGAACCAACGGTCAACTTACGAGGCTCGCTAATATCTCCTTGCTTCAAAGTTTTTAAAGTTTCCTGAAGATCTTGTTCCATTTGTTCTAAAGTTAATGCGCCAAGATCGCCACCAATATCTTTTGTATCCGAATCTTCAGAATATTGTTTTGCCAAAGTAGGAAAATTTTCACCACTTATTGCGCGTAGTCTGATTTTTAACAAATCACTTTTTACTGAATCATCATCTTGGGGAGTTATCTCAATTGGCAAAAGTATGTGTTGCGGACGAACGAGGTCACCCTTCCGTTCCAATAATTTTATAATATGATAACCATATTGAGTTTTGACCGGCTTAGAAATTTGTCCAACTTTTAAATTATAAACTACTTCTTCAAATTCTTTTACAAAAGTTCCTCTTCTTACAGAACCAAGATCTCCACCGTGAGAAGCAGAACCGGGATCGGTAGAATTATTTTTTGCAAGCTCCTCAAAGGAAGCACCTTTTTTTAAACTATCAAGAATTTTGTTCAATTTCTCAATTGTAGTTGTCTCGCGTTGCGGTGATGGTTTTGGTTTTTTGAAAATGTGATTTAAGTGATACTCCGCAGAAATAATTGGCAAACTGTCTTTGTAAGCGTTATAAAAATCTTCAACTTCTCTAACAGAAATAGTTATAGTAGCATCTCGCGTTTGTTTAATTTTTTGAACCAACAACTGCTTTTTTATTTCATCCTGATATTCTCTTTTCATTTTAGAAATTGGCATTCCGTACAACTCTTCCAAATCTTTTTCCGAACCATATTGTTGAATAAGCATTTTGATTTGTCTGTCGAGCTTATCTGCAACCTCATCATCTGAAACTATAATACTATCTTCGTATGACTGTGCAAGAATTAGCTTTTCATTTATCAACCCATCGAGAACGCGTTCCGCTAATCCGGGAGTTGAAGGATCAACTTTATTTTGCATCGCAACAATTTGAAGTGAATAGCGAAGATCTGATTCGGTAATAATTTCCTTATCAACAACGGCAACAATTTTATCTCCTGTTTGAGCGGAAAGAAATGAAAACGTAAAAAGTACAAAAGTTAAAAATTTCATAGAAAATATTTTATTCATAAAGTTAATTTCTTAAAATTAAATCAGGAAGCATATAAGTTGTGAGGTACTTTTTTTTCAGATCCGAAAGATAGTTTAAATAAAGTTTGCGATTTTGCTCTCTAAGTAATTCTTCTTTTATAAGCGGTTCAATAAATTTCAGTGGAGACTTTTCTCCGGCATAATAATATTCCCACAATCTTACCACAACCCAACCCAATGGAGTTTGAACTCCTTGTGAAATTCCGCCAACCCTTAGTGATTTTATATTATTCCATAGAAGTGGAATAGACTCTCTTTGTCTGAAAACAGAGTCGGTTCGCGAAGAAATGTTTGATTGAAAACTTTGAATTTCATTTCTCCAAACACCACCCTCTGAAAGATTTTTACGGAAGGCCTTTGCGTTTTCTTCGGAGTTAAAAATTAAAATTGAAACCAACGCAATATCAGATTTTAGATAAAGCCGAACATCAAAAGAAGAATATATTTTATTAACTGCAGAGTCGGGAATTGCATTTAATGATTCTGTGTAAACAGTTGTGCGCAGTAATTTTTGGATTGCCATTTCTCTACGGGTTAACTCCAACGATTTTTCAATATCAGCATCTTTTTCAAAACCAGCTGATTGAGCTTCTTTGAAAAGAAGTTGATCAACGGTCCACTGAGATGCAAATTCCATTATAAAATTATCGCTTAGCACGACTGCACTATCTACAGATTGGCGAATCATTTTAATTGTGAGTTCTTCTCCATCAACAGATGCAATCACACGATCGTCCGGCGAACGATTTGAACAACCCGAGATAAAAATAAAAAATAAAATTGGGATATAGATTTTCATTTCACCCAATATAACCAGCGGTCACTTCTTATTGAAGTACTTGTTTCAGCACCTCTGTAGCTATTGTCGGATTGTACTTCTTTTTCAGCCGAGACACAAGGTCGTTTCGCAATCTGTTAGATTCGTGTTCTTGGTATAAACTTGAAACTTCGGATGATGCTTCTTCAAAAGTTTTAAGACGCGCTGAGTCTTTTTTATCAACACGAATCATTGAAAATCCCCCATCGATTGGGAAAAACTCTGAAGTACCACCTACTTCTAATTCCCACGCACGAATAGTCAGCTCGTTGGTTGTTACAGGAAGAAGTTCCCACCTTCCAAAACTATTAAGTGTAGATGGTCGCTGATTAAATTTAATTGCAGCAGAATCGAATGTTATTGGTTTTTTAGTTAGAATTACTTCTTTTTTTGTTTTCTTATTGAATACTTTTACTGACGATGAAAACTCCTCAGCAATAATTTTTTTCAAACTATCTGTTGAAACGAATATTTCAGTCAGTCTTACTCTATCCGGCCAAATGTAATTTTCTTTTTTTAATCCCCAAAACACTTTAAGTGAATCTGGATTTGTGGTGAGCTTATTCCACACTTCTTCCTGTTCAACTTTAAAAAGCAAAATTCCTTCTTCATATTCTTTCATAAGGTTAGCGAACTCTGGATATTTTTTTTCAATTTTTCTGGCTTCGTATTCTAATAAAAACTTTTGTGAAATTTTATCCATCATTGTTTCTATTGTATAATTTTCTTTCAACTGTAAACCACGAAGCTCAGGATGAATTTTTGCCACCGCAACAAACGAATCTATTGTGACAACCTCGCCACCAATTGTCATTAAAGCAGACCTACCAATCGAAACAAGCGAGCTGTCCCAATTATAATCCGCGGTTGATTTGGTTGTATCGAGCGAAGCTTTAAAAACCTCAAAAGTTTTATCGTTTAATCTATAATTAGTTTTCGATTTGAGAGATTTTAAAAGATTTTCCAAATCAAGTGGATAGCGCATTTGCTGATAAGTCGAACGTAATTCGGTCTCAGCTTCTTTATATGAAGGAATCTGTTTCTCGTCTGTTAGTTTTATAATATGGTAACCGAAAGGAGTCACAACTAATCCCGACAACTCTCCCTTTTTTAATTTAAAAGCAACATCTTCAAACTGCGGAATAATACTTCTTCTTGCAAACATTCCAAGATCACCACCGCGAGTCTTACTATATGTATCATCGGAATATTTTGAAGCGAGATCTTCGAAAGATATTCCACTTCGGAGAGAATCGTAAAAACTCAAAGTCTCATTTTTCAAACGTAAAGAATCCTCAGCAGTACAATTTTGAGGAAAAGATTTCATAATGTGGCTAACTTGAATTTTCCCGCGATTTTTTTGTTTATCTGTAATTCTAAGAATGTGATAACCAAACTCAGATTTTACAGGGCGATTGGAAGTTTCATTTAATTTCATACTAAAAGCAGCTTCTTCAAACTCGGGAACCATTGAGCCAGCCGTAAAAAAGTATAAATCACCCTTGTTTGTAGTAGAAGATGGATCTTGTGAATGACGAAGTACCAATTCTTCAAAAGTTGCAAGTTTTTTATTCAACGTGTCTATAATAGAGAGAGCTTTATTATAAGAGACGAGTGTATCGTTTGGATCAATATTAATAAGTATGTGGCTCGCTCGAAGTTCATCAATCTGGTGCGAATAATATTTTTGAATTTGTGGAGTTACTAATTCTTTTTCGAGCATATATGAAACCGCAAGATTCTTTTTGTATTCATTTAATTCAAAAATTACTTCAGGATCTTTATCATAACCACGTGAGTATGCATCTTTAACTTTAAGGCGGAAAGCTAAATAGAGTTCGAAAAATCTTTCTTTTTCTGTTGATGAGAGTTTAATAACCCCATCTTTTCCACCATGATTTTTTTCTAACTGCTGATTAAAGCTTTCCAGTGAAATTTTTTCACCAGCGAAATCTATTACTGTTGGCGAGGGGGCCGAAAGAGGTGTAGTTGGCGCAGTAGGTCCGCAATGAAAAATAAAAAGCGAAATTAAAAATATTTTTAAAATATAAATCTGTTTACTAAACATAATAATTATTACTCCTTGTTATTAAAATGAGCCAAAAAATAGAGAATAAAAGGAGGCAATTCAATAAAAAACTACAGCTTCCCAGCTTTCATTCAGCCGAAATTATCCGACAAAGATTGTGAATAATATATGCAGTTGCTCCCCAAACAGGCTCGGTATGTATATCATAAAAATATATATCCACTATCTTTCCTTCACGCTTTCTTTTTTCGATTCTAAAATTATTTAAATCCATAAAATCAGAAAGAGGCAACTCAAAAACAGATTCCACTTCCGACTTATTTAGAGTCCAATTTTGTTTTTGGACAAAGGCAACTATTGGTGTAATTAAATATCCCGAAGGAACAGACAAATCATCGAGCATCCCTATTATATCAACCATTGAAGGATTAAGTCCAATTTCTTCCTGGCACTCCCGTAAAGCTGCGTGAACTAAAGATGAATCGTTTTCGTCCAGACGACCGCCCGGAAAAGAAATTTGTCCTTTATGATGTTCAACCTCAGAAGTTCGTTTTGTAAGAACTAAAAATAAATTTTCATTGTGAAGAATAATTGGAACAAGTACCGCCGAAGGTACAAACCGCCGATCTTCGTTTAAAGTTATTTTCCGTTTATATTTTTTTAAATAATCTGAAAGTAGATTTTTTGATACCACTAATTATCTCTTCCAACAGAAACTAGACCACGGAAAAATTTAAATCCTTCAACCACATTTGAACTTTCAATCTGAACAGTTTTAGCATCAAGTCTTTTTACGCCTGGAAAAACCATTGCATTGTCAGCAAAAGAACTTCTAAAAAACTCTAATGTGTAAACAAAAGGAGCTTTTAAAATGTACGGTTTCATTTCTTTTCGTTTAGAAAGCGAAATTGCAACTTGCTCACGAATAAGTTGATGAGCTTTTGTTAGTGGAAGAGTTTTCGCTGCGTATCTTCCAATTCCTTCTTTGACAGCAACCGTAACAACTTCATCGCCGAGTAAATCTTTTGCTTGCTTACAAACTTCTTTATCACCACTAAGAAACACAACCGGCACATTAAAAGATCCGGCAATTACTGCATTCAATCCAAGTTCCGGCATTTCAATTCCATTAATTTTAATTGAAGCAACTGAAGCGCCAGAATAAGTATGATCGAGCGTGCTGTTTGTAGTCCCCTCTTTTGAATGATAGCCGATAAAAACAACTGCATCAAAAGTATTATCAATTCCCTGCATCATACTTAATGGTTTTGGTGAACCGGTAATAAGATATGCCTTTGGATTAAGATCCGAGAGAATTAAATTTCTCATATTGCTATGTGAATCGTTTACAATAATTTCAGTTGCTCCCGCGTCCAACGCACCTTGAATTGCAGCATTTGCTTCTTCGGTCATCCATTTGCGAGATGTATTATAGTCAACCGCTCCTGGTGTAACTTGATCGCCATGAACAAGTCCTGTAATTCCTTCCATATCAACAGAAATAAAAACTTTTAATTTTTGCTGACCATACGAAATGTTTAACAGAAGTGAACAGATTATTAAAAAATATAAATTTTTAAAACTCATAAATACTCCTTTAATTAAATGAATTGAATTAGTTTAATAAAATTATTTGTTCCAACCTGGACCACGAACAACGCGTCCGGGAAATTTTCCTGTATGATTTCCATTATTTAAAACCTGTGTTCCGTTTACAAAAACATGTTCAACACCAGTTGATAGTTGATGAGGATTTTCAAAAGTAGCATGATCTTGAATTTTTTTAGGATCAAAAATAACTACATCAGCAAAATAACCAGGCTTCAACAATCCTCTTTTTTTAATTTTTAAATTTGAAGCAGGGAGTGAGGTGAGTTTATAAATTGCTTCATGAAGAGTAATTACTTTTTCATCTCGAACATATTTTCCAAGTAGTCGAGAAAAATTTCCATAAGCTCGCGGATGAGAACTAGATTTCAAAAAATCACCTTCCGGTGCAAGTGAACCAGCATCTGAACCAAAACTCATCCACGGAAACTTAATTTGCTTTTTAATATTTTCTTCTGACATAAGAAAATATACAGTACCAACGCGGCTTCCATCATCTATAACAAGACTAATTGCAGTTTCTTCGGGAGATAAATTTCTAATTCTGGAAACCTCAGAAAGAGGTTTTCCGGTTAAATATTTTAAACTATCTTCTTTGAATCCTATCAGCAAAATATTATCCGGAGATCCCGCAGAAAAATATAAATTTTCCCATTCATCAGCCGGCGACTTCATTTCGTTTATAACTTTATTTCGAATTTGGGGATTTTTTAAACGTTCAACCCATTTTTTATATCCCCCTTCTTGAACCCACGGTGGCATCGAAGCATCAAGACCTGTTGCCCCGGCAGGATAAGTGTACATATCGGTTGTGATATTAAGTCCTTCTTTGCGAGCATCAGAAATTCTTTTTAGAGCTTTATCCATTTTATTCCAATTGGATTTACCCGCAGCTTTCAAGTGATAAATTTCTGCAGGAAGATTTGCTCTTTTTGAAATATTAATAAGTTCTTCAACAGATTCTAAAAATTTATTACCCTCACTTCTTATGTGCGATATATACATTCCGCCGTACGAAGAAGCAACTTTGCAAAGTTCAACAAGTTCATCAGTTGTAGCATAAAAAGCCGGAGCATAAATTAAAGAAGAACCAATTCCGAGCGCACCTTCTTCCATTGCTTGCTTTGCAAGAAGTTTCATAGAATCTAATTCTTCAGAAGTTGGGGGACGATTGTCGTAACCAATTGTATAAATACGAAGTGTTGTTGCTCCAACAAAAGAAGCTACGTTTGGAGTTACTCCTTTTGTTTCTAAATGATCGAGATACTCGCCAAGCGAATTCCAGGGAATATCAAATTTAATATCTCCTTGAGTTGCAAGTTCATCTTTTTTCATTTGTTCGTTGAGTGGACCCATTGACCAACCTTCGCCAAAAACCTCAAGTGTAACTCCCTGTTTAATATCACTCATCGAACGTGGATCGTGAATTAAAGATTCAGTTGCCCAACTAAGCATATTTATAAAACCTGGGGAAACAACCATTCCTTTTGCATCTATAATTTGTGAAGCGGATTTATTTTTGAGGTCACCAATTGCAGCAATTGTGTCATTGATTATTCCGACATCAACATACTTTGGCGGAGAATTGCTTCCGTCGTAAACAACACCATTTCTGATAATTACATCATAATTAGAATTAGAGGAAGAGAGTAGAAACAACCCAAGCAATATAGTAGTAGAAGTAATTAACTTTTTATTGTTGTCCAAAAGAAGCTTTTTTAAGAAAAAATAGTTCAAGTTTTTTACAGTTTAGATTAAACCATAGATAAACAAAATGTGTGAAAAAAACAAAAGTAGAAGAAGAGTTAATAATAGTTTAAAATAGACAAAAATTAGCAATACCCTCCAAAGAATGAAGCGGCGGACATTAATTTGTTGCCGCTTTGTTTTTTATGTAATTTTAATTCAGCGACAACAAGCTAAATATTGTTACGAAAGGAGTTTAATGTGAAACTATTACTTTTGTTGTTATTGCCATTTATTTGTGTCCCAAGTTTTGCACAAACCGATCCACCAGAACTTTCTTCCTGGATGATTAATACAACAGGCGTTACAGGATATAATGGAATTTCTGCAAATATTCAGAAGGTACAATACTCAACCGGAAATGTTTATATAAACTGTACCGGAGTTCCATCTTTTACAATTGGACCTTGGCAAGCTAATCCAAATACAGCACAAGATCAAAAATATGTTTTTAGAATTCCACGAAGCCCAAAAATAAAAACCGGGACTAAAACCGCAACACGACTTGGCCACATTGCTGTTTGGAAAAATGGAGTTCCAATTTATAATCCCAAAGATGCATTTTCATATAACAGTTTGAATGTTTGGTTTCAAGATGCAGTTTTAGCTGAAGCAATTAGTTTCGATGGATGTTACGGTCACCCCGCTCCTGGTGGAAGATATCACACTCATCAAAATCCAAAATGTTTGTACACATTAGATTCGTCAAAACATTCCGGAGTTCTTGGATATTCGTTTGACGGATTTCCAATTTATGGACCGTTTGGATATAAAAATTCTGACGGTACCGGCGGAATTACTAGAATGAAAACAAGTTACAAGTTGCGAGTAATATCGGATCGTACAACATTAGCCGGCGGTACAACTTTACAACCAAATCAATATGGACCAACGATAAGCACAACTTATCCTCTTGGATTTTATTTAGAGGATTATGAATTCGCTCAGAGTTATGGCGACTTAGATGTGTACAATGGTAGATTTGCAAAAACACCGGAGTACCCAAATGGAATTTATGCCTATCACGTTACAATTTCATCCACAGGAAAATCCGAGTTCCCATATATTATGGCTGCAAATTATTACGGCGAAGTTGCTGAAGATAATTTTGGTCCCGGAAGAGTTACAATAACCGAGCCGGTTTCAACTTATACACCCTTAACTTTTGTAACACCATCAATTGGAGAGGTTGCAACGATATTTGAATTAAATCAAAATTATCCAAATCCATTTAATCCCTCTACAATTATCAGTTATCAGTTACCAATTAACAGCTTTGTATCATTAAAAATTTACGATGTTTTGGGGAAGGAAATAAAAACACTTGTAAACAAAAATCAAGATGCAGGATATTATAAAGTTGATTTTGATGGAAGTAATTTACAAAGTGGAGTTTACATTGTTAGAATTGAGGCCGACAAGACAGTTCAAGAAATGAAAATCACTTTGATAAAATAAATGCGGAAAATAGTTTTAATATTATTTTATTTTCAAATTATATTATTATCGCAAACACGAACAGTTGGATTAATTTTAAACGATACAACTAAAGCGTTAAAAGGGTACACGCTTTTTTCGCCAATATCTTCCACTACAACTTATCTAATTGATATAAATGGAAATAAAGTTCAAAGTTGGAATAGTTCGTATCGTCCCGGACAAGCAGTAATGTTGTTGTCAAACGGAGATTTATTACGCACCGCAACTCCAATCGGAATGAATCTTCCTTTAAATGGTGGAGGCGCCGGTGGAATTGTAGAAAAATATAATTGGGATGGAAATTTAATTTGGTCGTTCAGTCATTTTAATTCAGAATATAGAACTCATCACGATGTTGAAATATTACCAAACGGAAATATTTTATTAATCGCTTGGGTGAAAAAAACTAAAGATGAAGCTATTTCAGTTGGAAGAACAAATATTCCGGCAAATGTTTCTGAAATTTGGTCGGAAAAAATTATTGAAGTTAAACCATCCGGAACAAACACAGGAACAATTGTTTGGGAGTGGCACGCGTGGGATCATATTGTGCAAGATGTTGACGCAACAAAACTAAACTTCGATACAGTTTCAAAACGCCCGGAATTAATTAACATCAATTCCGCCGGAACCCAAACAGACTGGTTGCATATAAATTCAATTCGATATAATTCAAAACTAGATCAAATTTTGTTAAGCATACATAACTCAAGTGAAATTTGGATAATTGATCACAGCACAACAACACAACAAGCAGCCTCTCATACAGGAGGTAAAGGTGGAAAAGGGGGAGATTTATTATATCGGTGGGGAAATCCCAAAACATATAATAGAGGAACTACGAGCGATCAGAAACTTTATTTACAACACGACGCAAGATGGATTGACAGCGGTTATGTTGGATCGGGAAATATTTTAATTTTCAATAATGGACAAGGTCGTCCCGGTGGAAATTATTCGACAATAGAAGAAATTACTCCACCAATTGCAACCGATGGAAATTATATAATTACTTCAAATTCTCCTTTTGGTCCATCAATAGCAACTTGGAATTACACAGCTTCAACGCCAACACAATTTTACGGACAGAATATTTCCGGCGCAACGCGATTGCCAAATGGAAATACACTTGCATGTGTTGGTCCGTCTGGAATGTTTTTAGAAGTTACAAATGATAAAAATACAGTTTGGAAATATATTAGTCCGGTTATACAAAGCGGAATTATTTATCAGGGACAAACACCAACAAATAATATGGTTTTTAAAATTTATCGTTACGCGCCAGATTATTCTGCATTTACTGGTAGAACTTTAACATCAAAAGGACCAATTGAACTTTACGCGAATAATGTAAATAATGAAAATGAAACTCCTTCATCTTTTAGATTGAAACAAAATTATCCGAATCCATTTAACCCCTCTACAATTATCAGTTATCAGTTACCAATTAACAGTAAAGTTTCATTAAAAGTTTACGATGTTTTGGGGAAGGAAATAAAAACGCTTGTAAACAAAAATCAAGATGTAGGATATTATAAGGTTGAT
>SXGS01763057.1_pt1 | contig 44060 bp, 28 predicted proteins | sample 3174681 | NCBI WGS metagenome assembly SXGS01 (sample SAMN11356861, study PRJNA531348) | freshwater metagenome | isolation source: freshwater sample F1-80 | place: China: Fuxian Lake, Yuxi | collected 2017-12-25 | reverse complement strand
CTGGTGTTGCCCGAGGACCCCTGAGCAGGGATGAGCCCTTAGCCTTTTTCCCTTCGACCTGCGGTCGAAGGGCATCGCGATATTTTGAAAAACGGTTGTTTTGAGATAAACACTCCGGCCTGGGTTCCCCGAGGGACGGCGGAGCGGATGCGGCTTCGCCGGCGGCTGGCCCAGCGCGGTTAACGGCGGGGGCTTCGCAAGATGGCTACTTCCCGATGCTACGCCTCGCTCAAGTACCTGACGAACTCATCGAGCGCCTGCGCCTCACCTGGCGTCAGCGCTTCGAGAACCTGCGCGCGCGCGGCAAAGTGCACGGCCGCATCCTGAAGGCTGTAGTCTCGCTCCGTCACGAGGCCGGAGAGCTGCATGAGTTTGGCATCCGGTAGTGCGAGCGCCGCAGCGAGGTTGTGTACGGTCTGCGACTTGGCGCGTTCCCAACGGCCGCTGTCGATCGCACAGACCTCATCCAGCCCCACGGCTGCCTTTTCGGCAAGCGCTTCCAGGGTCATCCCCCGCTCTCTGCGGCGCAGGTTGACGAGCTTCCCGAAAACCGCCAGGTCCGCACAGGAACCAATCCCCTCCGACACGGCGGGCTCCGCTCGATCGTCGACGTCTCTTGCGGCGGGGGCGTTCAAACCCACCGAAACGTCAAGTCCTTCTTCAAGCTGCACTTCCCGCTCAAACCATTCCCGGCTCATGGTTAGCTTCATGGTGGGTTCTCCTGCTGTCGAAAGTTCACTGCCTGATCAGAGCTTAGCTCGAAGTAGCGAAGATTCTGGTAGTCAGCGTCTGGACCGAAGTCCCTCAAGCCTCGCCGTCGGTAGAACTCATCCGCTTGCGGCAGCGAGTGGAGACCGAGTCTGCCACTGAATCCCTGCTCATAGCTAAGCGAAACCGCTGCGAAGAGCAAGGCAGTGCCGACACCTACGAACTGCTGCGCATCTCCGAGGAACGGTAGATTCCACGGCGCAGCGGCCAGGTAATCGACATAAAGAAGCTCGAGACCCCACACTTCAGGCGCCCGGCAACGCTTTCCAGCCAGACTGACGAGCATCATCCCTTGAACCGCGCCCGAATACTCGATCCCGAGGATCCGGCAACTCGACTCTCCCACATGATACTCGGCTTTTCTGGCCCAGTCCCAATGAAGGTGCTCTGAAGCCTGGCTCATGAATCCAGGCTCTCTCCATCTCCGTGTACGCCACGCCTGAATGTACGGCTGCCAGGAGGCGTTCGCCGCCCGCACCTGATCCAGGGACATGTGTTGCAGTAGGACAGCGTTCACCGTCCCGCCGTTGCGTTCACGAAGATAGGTCGGGGTTGCACCGCGTCTCATAGCACCACCAACTCAGCCGTGTATTGCTTCTTCACTTCCTCGATCAAGAGTATTGTCCTTCAAGCGAGACAACGTGCACGAGGCGCCGGAATTGCGGCGGTTGCTGGGAGTGGGCAGAGGCGGGAGCGAGGTCAGGGGAGGGCGTTGGCGTCTTCGAAGAGGAGGTCGAGGAGCTTGCGGCCTTCGTCGCAGCGGTGGGTCACGTCGTCGAGGGCTCGTTCGTCGAAGGGGAGGGTGCCCTGGCTCTGGGGCTTGAAGAGGTTGCCCGTGAGCATAAACGGGGTCCAGTCGAGGGCGGGCCGGCGGTCTTCGACGGGGGTGGGGTGGTCGACCACCACCATGATCCGGAAGTCGGCGAGCTTGCCGATACGGTCGAGCAGCGTGCCGACGTAGCGCTCGTCGATGCGACGGATGGCGTCGACTTTGGCCTCCCAGTCGCCGGCGAGGGAGGCGGCGTTGGGCGACTCGATGTGGACCAGGCAGAAGTTGTAGGTCTCAAGCGCCGTGAGGGTGGCGCGCGCCTTCATGGTGTAGTCGGTGTCGAGGCTGCCGGTGGCGCCGGGCACGTCGATCACGTGGAGCCCGGAGAGGCGGGCGAGGCCGCGGACCATGCTGTTGCCGGCGATGCAGGCGCCGCCGATGCCGTGGCGCCAGCCGAAGGGCGTGAGGTTGGGCGAGCGGCCGGGCGCCCAGGGCCAGAGGAGGTCGGCGGTGGGTTTGCCGGTGTCGCGAAGGCGCTTGTTGATCGGGTGGTCGGCAAGCACCTCGGCGGTGTCCCAGAGGATCGAGGTGAGGCGCTCGGCGCGGTCGCCGGTGGGGAAGTGGGCGCGCAGGGGCTTCCCGGCGGCGTCGTGGGGCGAGGTGCAGCGGATGCCGTCGGGGCCGTCGCGCCACACCATCACATGGCGGTGCCCCTCGGCGGGGTAGAACTGCATGTTCCGGATACGGAGCGTGTCGTCCACGTGGCGGAGCAGGGTGCGGCCGGCTTCAGCGCCGAGGCGTCCGGTGGTGGGGTCGAGAAGCGTGGTTCCGTCCGTGTGAACGAAGTGGAGGCGGAAGGCGACGTCGGCGTGGTCGAGGTCCACCTGCAGCGCCGCCGCGTCAAATGCGCCGCGACCGGTGAAGTCCTCGCGGGGGTCGTAGCCGAAGAGCGCCACGAGCGCCGCCTCGGGATCGCCCTTCCAGTCGGGAGGCAGGCATCGCACCGCGCCGACCCGGCCGCGGCGAGCCAGCGCCTTCAGGTGCTCGCCCGCTCCCACCATCAGCGGCGAGCGGTTTTCGAGCACCTTCAGGGCGCGGTCGGCAGCGCCGTCCAGGATGACCAGGACGTATTTCAAGCGGCGGCTCTCAGTTCCGAGTCGGAGTCAGGGCAGTTCCGAGTCGGAGTCAGGGCAGTTCCGAGTCGGTGAGGCGGCGGTAGATCTGGCGATACTTCTCGGCCGTGCGCTCCGTCACATCGGCGGGCAGCGGCGGCGCGGGCGGCTCGTGGTTCCAGCCGCTGCGGTCGAGGTAATCGCGCACAAACTGCTTGTCGTAGCTGGGCTGCGGGCCCCCGGGCTCCCAGCGGGCGGCGTCCCAGAAGCGGCTGGAGTCTGGGGTGAGGCACTCGTCGATCATGATGAGCGACTCCTGGAACACGCCGTATTCAAAATTGGTGTCGGCGATGATCACGCCGCGGTCCTGCGCGTACTCGGCGGCGGCGTTGTAGACCGCCAGGCTGATCTCCTTCGCCTGCTTTGCGAGACCCGGCTCCATCATGCGGAACATCCTGCTCTCCGGAATGTTCTCGTCGTGGCCGGTGGTCGCCTTGGTGGCGGGCGTAAAGATCGGCTCGGGCAGGCGGGATCCCTGCTTCAACCCCTCAGGCAGACGGATGCCGCAGATGGAGCCGGACGTCTGATACTCTCGCCAGGCGCTGCCGTCGAGGTAGCCGCGAACCACGCATTCCACCGGCAAGGCGCGGGCGCGAGTCACCAGCATGCATCGCCCCTCGAGCAGCTCCTCGGGGATCTCCAGCTTCCGCGCGAGCAGCACATCCTGAATCTGCTCGGGGTCGACGGAGATGTAGTGGCTGGGGCAGAGGCTCCGAAGCTGCTCGAACCAGAACGCCGAGAGCTGCGTCAGCACCCGGCCCTTGTCCGGAATGCCCGTCGGCAGGATGCTGTCGTAGGCGGAGATCCGGTCCGTCGCCACGATGAGGAGGTGGTAGTCCAGATCGTAGACATCGCGCACTTTCCCGCGGAGGATCGGCTCCAGACCGGGCAACTCGGAAGACAGCAGTACGGAACTCATGGGCGCCTCTCGTGGACTCGCGTCATTCTTCCACGCGGATCCAGCTTCCAATCTCTCGAACCACCTCGAGGGCGGCGATTTCATCCAGGGCGGCTCGGATGCGGCTTTCCTGAGTGCGGTGGGTGATCCAGACGATCTCCGCCTCGCTGCCGTTGCCCTGCTTCTGCAGAATCGACTCCAGCGAAACCTGGTGCCGTCCGAACACCGTGGAGACCGCGGCAATCACGCCCGGCCGGTCATCCGTGCGGATGCGGACGTAGTGATTGCTCTCGATCTCGCCGGCGGGCAGCACACGCTGATCCTTGAAGCAGGTGCAGCTCAAGCGGCCGGAGCCTCCGAAGCGGATGCCGCGCGCCACTTCCAGAATGTCGGCCGCAACGGAACTGCCCGTCGGCAGCGAGCCCGCGCCGCGCCCGTAGAACATCACGTCGCCGACCGAGCTACCGTTGACCAGAACCGCGTTGAACACATCGTTCACCGCCGCCAGCGGGTGAGAGTGGCGCACCATCGCGGGGTGCACCCGCAGTTCCAGACCGCTCTCACGCTGCCGCCCGATGGCAAGCAGCTTGATGACGTAGCCGAGTTCCCGGGCGTAGGCGATGTCGCTGCCGGTGATGCCCCGGATGCCTTCGCGGTAGATCTCATCCACCGGCACGCGGCTGTGGAAGGCAATGCTGGCGAGAATGGCCAGCTTGTAGACGGCGTCGAAGGCGTCCACATCGGCGGTGGGGTCCGCCTCCGCGTAGCCCTGGGCCTGAGCCTCGGCGAGCGCCACGCCGAAGTCCTTGCCGGTCTCCGCCATCTGAGTGAGGATGTAATTCGTGGTGCCGTTCACGATCCCCATCACCGAGAGGATCCGGTTGGCGCCGAGGCAGACCTTCAGAGAACGAATGATGGGGATGCCGCCCGCCACGCTGCCCTCGAAGAAGCAGTCCAGCCGCCGCGCCGCCGCCTCGCGCAGGAGCTGATGGCCTTCCTTCGCGACCAGTTCCTTGTTCGCCGTGACGACATGCTTGCCGCTGCGGAGCGCCTGCAGAATGTAGCTGCACGCGGGCTCCGTGCCGCCCATCAACTCCGCCACGATGTCGATCTCGGGATCGTCCAGCACGTCGGCGGCGCGGTCGGTCAACAGCGAGGGGTCGAGCTCCACGGCGCGCGGTTTGTTCAGGTCACGCACACAAACCCGGCGGAGGATCAGGGGGACGCCGAGCTTACGCTCAATGGCATCGGCGCTCTCTCGCAGCGTCCGGATCGTCCCCGATCCAACGACGCCGCAGCCGAGAAGGCCGATCTGAATCGGTTTTTTGTCGGATGGGTCAGGCGACACAGGTGTTTGGTGAGGCATAAAGGGGTCGGGCAGCTCCCAGCGCCCCGAAGCAGTTGCCATTATACGGTATTCGGGTGGAGCGTGGCTCCCCGGGCTCGGCGTCGAGGTCAGCCGGGTCGAATCCAACCGCCGAAGGTCAGCGCCTGTCCGGCCGCGGAGATGCCCCAGAAGAACAGCAGCACGGCGGTTAGCGCCGGAATCCACTGTGCGGGAGCGAGCCTGCGCTTCGAGAAGCGTCCGGCGGTTGGGATGGCCAGAACGCACAGGGCCGCCAGCAGATACGGGACGAGCGAGCCCGCGCCGAGGCCGAGATCCCTCGGGTAGAGCGCGGCCAGGGCGGCGCCGACGGCATCCAGCGCGAAGCCGGGCAGGCTTCGGCCCGCCGGTCCGGGCAGGTCGGCAGTGGCGTGGAAATTGATTTCGTCGCCGTCGAGGGGGTAGTCGCGCGGGGGGTGGCGGCGATGCTCTCTCGGGCCCGACGGCGCGATCGGAGCTTCGGCGGCCGGATCGGGCGCGGCGCTCTCCAGCAAGGGGCTCAGCGATTCGTGAAAGGCTACCAGCCCGACCAACACGGCGCAGATCGACACGGCGGCGGAGAAGCCCCACCCGGCGCTCCCGGTGAGCCGCGCGGCCACCGGCAGCGCCACCAGACCGACGAGGAGCGCCCCGCCCGAGCGGCGCAGGAGCAGCTTCAGGGCGGCCCAGATCCGCGATTGGGGTCGTGAGGCGCGCGCGAGTTCGGCGCCCTTCCGGGCGGCGGTGTGGAATCCGGCGGCGATGCCGAGCCCCAGCGCCGCCAGCCAGGCGAAGGCGCCCGCCGCGCCGAGTGCCCCGGGAGCGGGCGCCCCTTCCGGCGGCGTCGGAGGCGCAGCGGCAGGTGGCGGCGCCGACATGCCCGCGGGGATGTTCATCACCGTCTCCCCTGCGTCGGAGGCGTTGGATCCGGTCGAACGGCGGACCCGGCGCGACTCCGGAGGCGGCGAACCCGAGGGGAAGAGAGCGAAGTTCACGCTCCGACCGTTGGGCGCTACCTTCAGGTCCGCCGCGACGGCGCTCTCGGCCCGTACCTCGGGGGGTGGGAACATCCCGATGTCGCGGGGCCACGCGGAGTCGTGCAGTCTCACCGGGAGGCCGGCGGTGGGGAGTTCGGGCAGGCGGACGGAGAGCTTCAGCACCACGGCGGGAAAGCCGCCGCCGGTCAACTCAGCCCGGGTGGGGAAGTCCCAGCTCTCCAGCTTCATCGCGGCCGGCCGATCCCCCAGGGTCAGGCTCAGCCGCGAGGCGAGTTGGTCCGCGAAGCGCTTCTTCTCCGCGTCGGAGAGCGAACCGCTCCCGTCGGCGTCCATCTCGCTCCACACGCGCTCGGTGATCTTGCCGCCGATGATGCTGCCGTGCTGGAGCGTGAGGGCGGCGGCTCCCGATTCAAACCAGAGGTAGTGGTAAACCGCCACCTCATCGGCCGGGTGCGCCGCGACCCGGCCCGCCGGCAGTGCCCCGAGGAGCGCCGCCGCGAGCAGGAGCGAGGCTCGCGCTCCCCGCCACTGGGGCTGGGGAGTGCGAGAGAGTCCGTACCGTTGAGCGCCCAGCACGGCCTCGAACCGGATTAGGAGAGCGCCGCCACGCCGGGGAGCGTGCGGCCTTCGAGAAACTCGAGACTGGCGCCCCCACCGGTGGAGATGTGGTCCATCCGTCCGGCATAGCCGAACTGCTGAACCGCCGCCGCGCTGTCGCCGCCGCCGACGATCACCACGGCTCCGGCATCGTTCACGCGGGCCAGGATCTCCGCCAGACCGCGCGTGCCCGTGGCGAAGTGAGGGTCCTCGAAGCGGCCCATCGGGCCGTTCCAGATCACGGTTTTGGCTCCGAGGAGGAGGTCGTGGAAGCACATCAGCGTATCGGGACCCACGTCTGCGCCGAGGAGGTGATCGGGGATGCCGTCCGCCGGAACCGCCTCGAAGAGCGTCGGCGCCTCGAGGTTGTTGGTGACGATGAAATCGGTGGCGAGTTGGAGCTTCGCCGCTACCTCGGGCCGTGCGAGCAGCGCCTTCGCGGCGGCGAGATCCTCATCCTTGCAGAGGCTGCGCCCCACGGAGATTCCCCGGGCCTTGAGGAACGGGAAGACCATCGCGCCGCCGACCAGGAAGCGGTCGACCAGCGGCAGCAGTTTCTCGATGACGCCGATCTTATCGGTGACCTTGGCGCCGCCCAGAATCGCGACGAACGGTTTCTCGGGGTTGTGGAGCAGCGGACCCAGCTTGGCGATCTCGCGCTCCAGGAGCAGCCCCGCGGCGGACGGCAGCAGGTGCGCCACCGCTTCCGTGCTGGCGTTCGCCCGATGCGCCGTGCCGAAGGCGTCGTTCACGTAACAGTCGCCCAGTCGGGCGAGCGCACGGGCAAAGTCGCCGTCGTTCTTCTCCTCTTCGGCATGGAAGCGGGTGTTTTCCAGGAGCAGGAGTTCGCCGGGGTGGAGCGCCGCGGCCGCCGCTTCGGCCCCGGGGCCGATGCAGTCTTCCGCGAAGGCGACCGGAGCGCCGATCAGCTCACTCAGCCGGCCTGCGACCGGGCGGAGGGTGTACTTCGGGTTGATCTGCCCCTTCGGCCGTCCCAGGTGGCTCATCAGCACGACGCAGGCGCCTCGGGTTCGAAGCGCTTCCAGCGTGGGCAGGGCAGCGCGAATGCGCGTGTCATCCGTCACCGATCCATCGGCGGCTTGCGGAACGTTGAAGTCGACTCGCACCAGCACGCGTTTGCCGGCGACATCCAGATCTTGAAGGGTTCTCAATCGTGTCCTCAAAACGAAGGCGCCCCGCCCCACGGGGAGACGGGGCGCCCGGTCGGTCGGCCCGGAAGGCCGGAAGGCGACCTGAATGGGCCCGGCTTACAGGCCCTTGTCGATCAGGTAGCGGGTGAGGTCGGCAACCCGGTTGGAGTAGCCCCACTCATTGTCATACCAACTCACGAGCTTGAAGAAGCCGCTGTTCAACTCGATCGAGGAACCGGAGTCGTAAATCGAGGACAGCGAGTCGTGGATGAAGTCGGAACTCACCACCTCGTCGTCGGTGTAGCCGAGGATCCCCTTCAGGTACGTTTCGCTCGCCTTCTTCATGAGATCGTTGATCTCAGTCAACGACGTCGGTCGGACGCTTCGGAACGTCAGGTCCACCACCGAAACCGTTGGCGTCGGCACACGGAACGACATCCCGGTCAGCTTGCCCTTCACCTCTGGAATGACCAGCCCAACGGCCTTGGCGGCGCCCGTGGTGGAAGGGATGATGTTGATGGCAGCGGTTCGTCCGCCCTTCCAGTCCTTCTTCGAGGGTCCGTCCACGGTCTTCTGGGTGGCGGTGTAGCTGTGAACGGTCGTCATCAGCCCCTCCAGCACGCCAATGCCTTCCTTCAGCAGAACGTGCACCACCGGCGCGAGACAGTTCGTGGTGCAGGATGCGTTGGAGATGATGTGATGCGCGGCCGGATCGTAACGCTTCTCGTTCACTCCGAGGACCACGGTCAGATCCTCGCCCTTCGCGGGAGCCGTGATCAGGACCTTTTTGGCCCCGGCTGTGAGGTGACCGCCGGCCTTTGCGGCGTCGGTGAAGAGGCCGGTCGACTCGATCACCAGGTCGACACCCAGCTCTTTCCAGGGAAGGCCGTCCGGGGTGCGGGCGCTGACCACCTTCACCTCCGCGCCGTTGACCACGAGAAGGTCGTCCTCTTCCAACGCGTCCGAGGATTTCTTGCTCGAGACCTCGCCCTTGAAGCGGCCCTGGGTGGAGTCGTACTTCAACAGATAGGCCAGATTGTCCGCCGGGACCACATCCCCGACGGCAACCACTTCCACGTCACGTCCAACCATGCCCTGTTCCACAAGGGCTCGAAACACAAGTCTGCCGATCCGGCCGAAGCCGTTGATGGCAATTCTAACGGGCATGAGTATCTCCTGAAGCAAACGGGGCGCCGATAGGATTCGCCGCGGCTGTGCCGGGCTTCCAGCGGTAGAGGGTTACGGGTCCGGGCCATTGCTTTCCACACCAGCACCTGTGATACGGGCGGGTGGGACCACGTTGTCCGCTGTTGGCGCGGACTTCTGATATCGCACCTGGGTACTGACTGTCAAATACCTCACAGGCGTCGTGGCGGCACTCCGGTGTAAACTTAAGCGACGTCATTGCGCCCGACCGAGTTCCAGAGATGTCGGGAAACGTGGGAGACCGCTAAAAGGCATGGAAGCTATCCGCCTGCTGGATCATACGCATCTGGTCCCCCTCTCCGACGGACAGGCCGTGATGGTCGGCGCTCCTCCCGAGGGGTTGAAGATCATCCTTCTCTGGGAGTACCCGTCGCCCAACATCTGCGTGCTGCCGCCCGATCCTCTCTTCGCGCACGGCATCAATCAGGCAAGCTTCGAATTCCTGATGTTCAACTACATGTTTCGCGCCGGAGGTCTCCGCGACAAGAAACCATTTATCGTTGTTTGTGATCCGGTCCAAAAACCCCGAGTCGACTCGATTGTGCGGGACATTCTGCGCGGGCCCTCCGAGGAGGAGATGGCAGCGTATCGAACCCCGATCTCGCATCGGCGCCAGCTTGCTCACGAGATGGTGGTGGTGGCCGGTCCCGTGGCGCACATTCCGGCGGAACAGATGGCGAGGGTGGTGGCCTTCACCGATGGGGTTGCCGAGCTTCCCGATGGCGTGAGACTGCGTCGGGGCGACGGCACGGTGACCATCGAGCACCGCGGCGACTCACTGGAAGTGGAACGCAAGGCGCAGCCGCGGTCGGCACTGCCGCTTTATTTTGCGGATGTGAAGGAACCGATCGTCGGCTCTCGCTTTGGGATTCAGGTGATCGGAAGCGCCAGCGGATTCTCGGGAGCGGAGTGGAGTTCGTCGTTCATCGTCTGGATCAACGGCCAGGCGCTGCTGGTGGATGGGACCCCCTACCTCGAGGATCACCTCACCCAGTTGGGCGTGGAGGACGACCTGATCGTCGGGCACCTCATCACCCACGCGCATGAGGACCACGCAAACGTCGTGGGCTCGCTGGTCGGACGGCGAAAGGTGACCCTGCTCACGAGTCCGCCGGTGATGGCGAGCCTGGTTTCGCGTCTCTCCTCCACCCTCGCCATCGATTCGGAGCAGGTGCGGAAGCTGTTCCATTGGGTGCCGCTTCAACCGGGCCTCGATCAAATGGGTCCGGCGCTCCAGTGGTACGGCTCCGAGATCCGGACCTGGTACAGCGTGCATCCCGTTCCGACGCTCGGCGTGGAGATTCGGCTGGACGGCCAGAGCATTCTGCTGCCGGGCGACACCTTATGGGGCAAGCAGCTCGATCCGCTCCTGGAGCGAGGCGACATCAGCCGGGCCCGCTACACGCTGGTCCAGCACAGCTATCAGGGCGGGAACCTCGTCATCGCCGACGCGGGCGGGCCGCCGATCCATCCCGATCCTCAGGAAGTGCGGGAGTTCTTCGAGAACGGCCCGGATCCGGATCGCCGAATCCTGGTGACCCACTGTCCCGATTCGGCCCGCGGCTTCTTGCAGCCGGCGGAGCCGGGGATGTCGGTGACCCTCATCCCTCGCGAAGAACGGATTTCGGAGCAGGCCACCGCGCTCTACGGCTCGCCGCTTCTGCGCGATGTTCCCGAGCGCTGGCTGCTCACGCTCCTCTACGGCAGTCGTGTGGTGTACACCCGCGAGAATGAGACGATCCCGGCGTTTCCCGGAGCGACATTCGTCCTGATGGGCTCCATCGCGCTGCTCGACGGAGACGAGCCGGTCCATTCCTTGGAGCGCGGCGACCTGTTCCATCGCGATCCGCTCCCCGAGGTGTTGATCCCGCAGTTCCGCTCCACGTCGACCTGGACTTGTTTGCTCCAGGTGCCGGAGCATCTCTACCAGTCTTTCCTGGAAGCCAACAATCTGGCCGGAGAGTACCGCCGCCTGAATCGCACCCGCCGCTGGTGGCAGGGCATCGTGGGTCAGCAGCCGACCCTGGAGACTCTCGCCGATCTGGCGCGGCTGAGCAAGGAGCGGAGCTTCCGCTCGGGTGTGGACGTGGTCAAGCAGGGGGACCGCGCCAACTACTTCTACATCGTCACCAAGGGCTCCGTGGAAGTCATTCGCGAAGTCGGGGGCGAGCGTCACGTGCTCGGACGCTTCGGCTCCGGGTATCACTTTGGAGAACTCGCGATCCTGGCCGAGGAGCGACGCACCGCAACCGTTCGAACCCTGGAGGCGACGGACGTGCTGGAACTGCCGGCCAAGGCGTTCCTGCGGCAGCTTCTGGGGGTGCCGCACGCCCGCTACAAGATCTCGTCGGCGGCCGAACAGCGGCTCACCGAGCTGCGGGAACTGCTCGCCACAGCGGAGCCGCCGAATCCGGAATGATCCTCGCCGGCGGAACCGGCGGGGGAGTTCCAGCTATCGGGCCTTGGTGAGCTCGGTGAGGATGTAGACCGTTGACACCGACGCGATCACGAAGGCGCAGAACCAGAGGCCGATGTCCGTCGCTCGGCCGCTGACCAACCGCCGATCCGTCCCGTGGCGTCGCAGCCAGATGGTGATGAACGCGATCAGTGGGATCAGCATCCCGTTAGCCACCGAGCCGAAGATCACGATCTGCAGCGGCTTTGCGTTGGATGCGAATACCAGCGCCTGGATGACCGGCACCGCCACGGTGAAGATGCGGATCCACTTCAATCGCGCGCGGAAGTCCGTGAAGTCGACCAGCCCCAGCACTCCCAGAGCGTCGGCATAGAGCCTCGTCGTGCCCGCCGTGCCCGAGAAGATCGTGCTGTAGAGCACGAAGAAACCGCCGGTGAGGAACAGGCTGCGGGCCCACGGTCCGAGAGACTGGGTGTAGATGTTCTCCAGCACCGGGATCATCTCTTTGTCGGAGGGCGCCAAACCGCGGGGGAACAAGACGCCGGCGCCGAGCCAGAAGAACGCGAGCGTCGTGGCGGTGAAAATGACCGTGGCCAACCACACGTCGGTGCGCATCACCTTCACCCAACCCAGGGCGCGGTCTCCCCAGGCGTCGGTGTCTTCCCGGGGACCGGCGTAGCGGGCATAGCCCTTCTCCACGCACCAGTAGGTGTAGCTCATCAACTCGCCCCCACTCACCCCCGTCGCGGCGAAGGCGGCCGCCGTCGTTGCGATCACGGCGGGCTTCATCAGCGGGCCGACATCGATGATCAGCCCCTGGATGGCATCGTTCAGAGGAACGGCGAAGGGGGTGAATTGCAGCGCGACCGCCGTGATCATGGTGGTGGCGCTGAACGTCATCACCATGAACGTCGAGCCCTTCTCCAGGAAGCTGTATTTGCCGACCAGAAGAATTACGACATTGATGGCTGCGAGCAGCAGCGCCCACGTCACCTGATCCATGATTGGGAATGCGGTGGCGAGCACCTGGCCGGTGCTGCCCAGGATCCCGCCCCCCACAATCAGGCCGGGAATCTGCCAGATGATCCAGATCCACACGGCCCAACTCACCCGCCACCGGGGTCCGGGAACTCGATTGAACGCCTCGAGGCAGGTGTCGCCGGAACTGATGGTGTAGCGGCCGAGCTCGGCCTGCACCAGCGTCTTGCAGACGCAGCTCAGGAGAATGAACCAGAGCGCGGCAAACCCCACGTGGGCGCCGAAGGAGGTGGTCAGAATGAGCTCGCCCGAACCGACGATGCTTCCGATGAGGATGAAGCTCGGCCCGAGGAAGCGCAGCGTCCCCCGGAAGTCGGTGGGCGGTTCGAGCACCGCCTCAGCGGTACGGGCATACGGGTTGGCGGGCTTGAGGTCGGTGGTGTTGCTCACACCGTTGCGTTCCCGCTGCCGGAGGACGCTCCCTCCGTGGCGTCACCCCGTGTTTGCCAGGGTCTTCAGCCAGATTGAGCGGACCTGTGCCGTGAGGCACTGATGCCGCGCGAGGAGCGCCGCCTGGCCGGCCAACCCGAGTGCGCGGGCCAGGCTGTGCACGAGGCGACGGTCGACCGGCAGGAGATTCGAATCGCCTTCCGGCGACTGCAGCGTGAGCCACTGCCGGCACGCGGTGAGAAAGCCGTGGGCCTCCTCGAGCGCCGCCGCATCGGATCCCGCGAGCAAGCCGGCCCCGCACAGCGCGCGCATGGCCGCCAGGGTTCCCGGCGTCCTCACCTCATTCAGACGGCCTCCGTGACGCAGTTGCAGCAGTTGGAGCGTGAACTCGATGTCGGACAGTCCGCCGGGACCGAGCTTCAGGTGCCGCTCCCGCCGCTGCGGATCCACGCGCTCAGTCTCAATCCGCACTTTCATCGCGCCGATCTCGTCGTTCCAACCTGTGGGCATCGGAGTTCGATACACCTGCGGCGCCACCGCCTCGAGGAATGAGGCGGCGGCCGACTCGCAGCCGGCGACCGCACGGGCGCGGGTCAGCATCTGAAATTCCCAGGTCTGTCCCCGACCTCCGGCGCCGTAGTAGCGACGGATCGCGTCGAGACTCACCACCCCGAAACCCTGCCGACCCTCGGGCCGGAGGCGGAGGTCGACTTCGAAGAGGCTGCCGTCCTCGGTCACGCTCTTCAACACCTCGGAGAGGGCGCGCGCGACCAGTTCGTGGGACTGCTGGGTCTGCCCCGCCGCGGAGTCGAAGACGTACACCAGGTCCAGGTCCGAAGCGAAGTGCAGATCCCGCCCGCCAAGCCGCCCCAGGGCGACGATGGCGAAGCCGTGCAGCTCGGTGTCCGGCCTGCGACCCTCCTCGTGGAGACGGCGAAGCGCGACGGCGAGGGACTCCTTCAGGAGCGCCTCAGCGGTGTCGGCCCACCATGCGGTAATAGTCTCGGAAGTGTGGCTCCCGAGCGCCATGCCGGCGGCGATGCGAACGAATTCCCGCTGCTTGAAGCGGCGGAGCACGCTCAGTCGCTGGGAGTAGGTGTCCGCGTGAGAGAGTCGACCGCGGAGGTCGTCGACCAGCGCCGCGACGCCTCGCGGCTCGGCGGATTGGCCGGGGTCCGTCATCAGATCGGCGAGTTCGGGGTACTTCAGGATGGTCTGATAAGCGGTGGTGGCGGCCCCGGCCAGCGTCAGGTGACGCTGGGTGCTCTCCGGATGCTCCAGAAGCGATTGGTAAAGCGCTCGGTGGAGCAGGGTGCGATCGGCATAGTCCGCGAGGCCGGTAATCGCCCTCGCCGGATCGGGGGCCTCCAGCGCACGGGCCAGAACTTCGGGGCCGAGATCGCCGAACAGGCGCCGCGCCGCGGAGGGGTGGGGATAGCGAGGGGGTCCCGCCGCGAGTCGAACCAGCGCCTCAACGGCCTCCTCCACCTCCAGCAGACCCAACGAGGCGAGGTGCTCCCGCAACCAGATGGCTCCGTCCGGCGTGTCGGCGCTGAGGAGCGCGTCTCGCAGGTCGCCGCCCCGGCGGCCCGCCTGAACCCCGAGACGTCCCTGGATCTCCTCGGCGAGTGCCCGAACGGCATCCTGCCGCCGCCGGAACGCCTCCAGGAACTGTTCCGCGCCCGGCAAACCGAGGGTCGCTCCCAGGCGTCGCAGCTCACGCGGCTCCGAGGGGATGACCCTCACCGGGAGATCGTGCATCAACTGCAGGCGGTGTTCCACCTCCCGAAAGAAGCGGTAGCCGTCCTGAAAGGTCTCCGTCTCGGAGGGCGTCAGCATCTCGGCCCGCTCCAGTTCCCTGAGGGTTGTGAGCGTATCCGACGTCTGGAGAGCCGTCTGGTCTGCGCCGAACAGGAGTTGGAGGAGCTGAACCGTGAACTCCACGTCGCGAATGGTGCCGCGGCCCTCTTTGACGTGAATATCGTGGACGCCGCTCCCCGCGAGTTTCCGCTCGACGGCGGTCCGCATATCCCGCACATCTTCCAGCAGGCTGGCGCCCTGCAGGCGGCGATAGACCACCGGCCGCACCAGTTCCTCGAACTGCCGGCCGAGTTCCGGATCGCCCGCTACCGGACGCACCTTGATCAGCGCCTGCCGCTCCCACGTTTCGGCCCAACGGTCGTAGTACTGCCGGAACGAGCCGATAGAGCGCACCAACGCTCCGGCCCGACCTTCCGGGCGCAGGCGCATGTCGACCCGGAAGCAGCGACCCTCGCCCGTTTCCTGCGCCAGCATGGCGATGAACGCTTCGGCGAGACGGGTGGCGTAGCGGCGATGCACGTCATCCAGCGGAGTGTCGCTGTCCATCACGAAGACGAGATCCACATCGCTGCTGTAGTTCAGCTCCCGGGCGCCGAGCTTTCCCATCGCCAGCACGCAAAAGCGCACCGCTTCCGCCGCCGTGGGAAAGCGCGGATCCAACGCCTCGCGCGCGAGTTGCAGGGCGCCTTCAATGAGGGCATCCGCCAGATCGGAGATCTGCCGCACCACCTGTTCTAGCGGGGCCCGCCGCGCGAGATCCATCCAGCCGATCCGAAGGAACTCCCGCCGCTTCACGCGCCGGAGCGCATCTCGTCGAGCTTCGGGGTGCTTCAGGGGTCGAAGCGCGGCGGCGAGCGTCTGGCGGTACTCGGCAGCGCCCCGGGACTCACAACCACCGCTGAACAGACTGTAGAGCCAGGGGTCGCGGGCGAGGATGTCGGACAGATACTGGCTGGCGCCGAACACCACCGACAGATCCTCGAGCATTCGCGGATCGGTGCGGAGGTAGTTCCAGGTCGCGGCCGGTGTGGGAAGGCCGGCCGCCCACCGACCGAAGTTCACCAGCGACATCTCAGGGTCGGGCGAGGTCGCCAGCGCCGGGATCAGGCATTCGACGGTCGGCATGGCGGCAGGTACGCCTCCAATCGCATCCGCCAGTGAGTCCAGGAGGCCGTCTGCGCGGTCTGGATCGGGGAACGGACAGGCGGTCCACGCCTCAAGCGCATCCCGCGAGAGCAGGGGACGGACCGTCACAGGGCCTGCTCGCCGCGCTCCCCGGTTCGAATGCGGATGACTTCGTCGATGCGGGTGAGGAAGATCTTGCCGTCTCCCACCTCGCCGGTCCGGCTGCCGTCGCGAATGGCCTCGACGACGGCTTCCACCTGCTCGTCGCGGACCACGACCTCCAGCTTCATTTTGGGGATGAGGCGAACCTGGTACTCCATCCCCCGATAGCGCTCAACGTAGCCCCGCTGCCGGCCGCAGCCCCGCACTTCGCTGGTCGTCATGCCGACGATTCCCAACTCCATCAGCGCGGCGTTCACGTCCTCAAAACGCTCCGGACGAATGATGCACTCGATCTTTACCATCGTAACTCTCCCCTGAAGCGGGCCGGTCGATTATACGCTTGCCCGCTCAGGCCGGTCAACGCGGGCGCCCGGCATCCGGTCCGGCCCTCCGAAGAGACTTCTCTGGAGCGCGCCGGAAGTCCCTGGAACCCCAGCATCCCGGGGGATGTCGCCGCCGAGCGTCCATCAAGCCATCGCCCGGCTCCGGAGAGATCTGAAGCTGCGGGAAAGCGTCGGGGATCCTATGACAATCCCCTCGGCGGCATCCGGTTCGGACCGTCTATCGTTTCCCCCGGAGTTGCCGGCGCCGATAGGGAGTGCACTGTTGTCCGTCGCGCCCCGGTGAACTGTCTCTTCTTCCCTTTCTTGACCATCCCGATCATTTGGTCTCTCCCTTCCCGGGAGCGAAGGACAAGCGGGAGCACCCTCCGTAGGCGGCTCGGGCCGATCGGCATGAAGGGTGCGCTTCCACGACGCTTTTTGTTCGTCGTTTCTCAGGGAGACCGTGTTCCACGTCGTGACTGGACTTACATCGCCGGAGAGCGCGGCGCCCAGATCTACCCAGCAACCCTACCGAAACGAGCACAACCCCTCCCCGAGTCGTCGCGCTCATGGGAGGAATGTGGTCATTCAAACGCTTTGTATTGCAAAAAAGTTGAGAATGATACGCCACTGTCAGAATTGCGCCAGCCGACTCGTTTCCCGTTTAGGATTCTCGCAGTCCCGCTTCATTCTCCCCGGGATTGCTCGAAATCCACCTCGACGGCACTGGTTGCTGCCTCCCATGTTCGGCGCCTTCTCGCGTGGCCCCAGCCGGCTCTTTAGGCCCTGTCAAGGCGGCACGCCGCCCCCGTTCGACCGTGGCCCGTTCAGCCTCTTCGAGGCGACCGAGCCACGGTTCGGAGGTAGAGTTCCCATGCCTGCTGATTTCATGCTTCGCCTCCACCGATTTGCGGTCAGGCTGCCACTCGTGGTTCTCCCGACTCTGGTAGTCTCGGCGCTCGGTTCCACCCGGCCCCACTTTCTCGTGAAGCACTCGGATCATCCGGCCTCACCGAAGGCGGCATCCACCCTCGCGTGGGGTGGGGGGCTGGGATTGTCGCGACCCCTAGAATTTGCGCGCGGCATCCACCCTCGCGTGGGGTGGGGGCTTCGAGGCAAATGTGGGGCAGACGAATGCCGGAGAGCCATTCCTGACGCGGACTCCGGCGGGACCGATGGTTTTCAGTCCCACCGGCGCGCGGTGGACCCGGCGCAGCCGAGACGGCCGGATCTCCGCCGTGCGGGCGGAGTGGATCGGCGCCCATGCCGGGGCGAAGGCGGCCGGGCTTCAGCCCCGGCCGGAGCGGATCACTTACTTCGGGTGGGCAAAACAGCCGCTCCACACCCGCGCCTACGACCGGATCCGGTTCAGCCGGGTCTACCCGGGAATCGACCTCGAGTACTACCGAAGCCAGGGCGAGATAGAGCACGATTGGATCGTGGCGCCGGGGGCCGATCCCGGTCGGATCCGGATGCGCTTCGAGGGGGCGGACTCCGTGAGGCTCGATGGGGAGGGCCACCTGCACTTCGGCTCCGGAGCCGGCGAGACGCGGCAGCGAAGGCCGGTGGTCTACCAGGAGGATGCCGGCCGGCGGGAACCGGTGGCGGGCGAGTACAGGGACCTAGGAAACGGTGAGTTCGGCTTTCGCCTGGCGGAGTACGACCGGACGAAACCGCTCATCATCGACCCGGTGCTGGAGTTCAGCACCTACCTGGGCGGCACGGGACATGACTTCGCTGACGACCTGACGGTGGATGCCGCCGGACGGAGCTACTTCTCAGGCTACACCCTTTCACTGGACTTTCCGGGGAAGGCCGTACAGGGGCCCATCCCCAGCTCAGGGCTGGATTTCGTGGCGAGCCTCAGCGCGGACATGCGTCAGTTGAATTATGTCGTCTATTTCCAGCGGATCTTCCTTGGAGCGATTGAGGCGACACCGGATGGCAGAGTGGTCGCAGCGGGCAGCACGTCGCTCCCCGACTTTCCAGCAACCCCCGGGGCGTTCCAGTCAACACTTGCAGGTGAAGCGGATGCCTTTGTGCTTCGGTTGAGTCCCGACGGGGCGGAGTTGGAGTTCGCAACGCTGTTTGGGGGGACGAATGACGATGCCGCACAGGCCCTCGCGATTTCGGTGTCCGGAGAGATCACTCTAGCAGGAGCGACCCGTTCCAGGGACCTCCCGTTGCTCAACTCCGCCCACCCTCAGCTCACTGAAGACGATTGGGGAATCGATGGCTTCGTTGCTCGGCTGAGCAGTACTGGCGATAGCTTGGTGTATTCAACCTATCTGGGAACCGCAGGTCGGGACGAGGCGCGCCGCATCCGCCTCGGGGTGGACGACACTGCATATGTAGTCCGCGAACTGCTGATCACGCATGCTAGCTCGCAGGAGTACGCGCGCTCCATCCATCGTTATTCGCCCCAGGGAGCGGAGTTGGGGGGGCGGCGGCGGCGGCGGTTGCCGGGACCAAGCTGCGAGATGTGGAGATCGATACCGATGGGACGGTTCTCGCGCTAATCGGCGAATATGACTCTAGGGAAGCTCCTCGCCGCTCGGCCGCCAACCGAAACCGCGGACGGTGGGAACCCGTGCGCCTGGACCGGACGCTGGAAGAAGTGCTCGATCGCTATCCGTTCACGTTGGGGATGTTTCTGGGCCAGCTCGTGCCTGCGCTCGATGGCACCGTCTACCTGACTGGAGGAGCCGACGCAGAGGCCCTGCAGCCGGTGCGTCACATGGAAGCCGGCGCGGCACTTACCGCAGACGGCGGTGTCGCCTTCGCTCGCATTGATCCCCGAGGCCGCCGCGTGCTCCTGGCGACGTACGTGGGTAGTTCCGGAGGCTCTGCACTGATGGCAGCGCGCCTGATGCCCGGTGGCTCACTCCTCTGTTACGGGGAGGCGGATGGCACGGACTTTCCCATGGTTGAGCCGATCCAGGATCGGCTCAACCTCACAGCGAATGTGGAGACTCTTACGCTGTATCCTCGCGATCTCATCCTCTTCAAGGTCCGGGATGAGACGCTCGGGGAGTCGCTGCCGAGGCTTACACTTTCCTCTCGCGAACTCCGGTTCAGGGCCAGCCTTCGCCCCGAGGGAGCAATCGCCCCCGGTCGGCCGCCGTCGGCGCCCACCCAAACAGTGTGGCTCGGGAATGGCGGACAGGTCCCACTTCGGGTGTCGGTCTCTGGCGCCTTTCCGCTGGAAGGTCGGCAGGGGGGGCCGTTCGAGGTGATCTCCGGCGGGGGTACGACGGTGATCCCGCCGCGGGGGCGAGCGAAGGTCGTGGTGCGGTTTTCGCCAGGCCGCTCGGGACCGCACCGAGGCGTGCTGGTCCTCGCCAGCACGGACCCGACTCGGGGGGTGTACCGCATGCCTCTTTTGGGCACGGCGACCCGATAGGCGCCTTTCGGGAGCGGGTATCCGCTCCCGGAAGTCGAAGCGAACCGGGGGCAGCCGAGTTGATCTGCACGCGACGGATGACTTCGTCGATGCGGGTGAGGAAGATCTTGCCGTCTCCCACCTCACCGGTTCGGCTGCCGTCGCGAATGGCCTCGACGACGGCTTCCCCCTGCCCATCGCGGACCACCACTCAGGCCGGTCAACGCGGGCGCCCGGCGGCAGAGCCCGCGTGCATCTCGGGGATCCGACGCCCTACGGATGGGCTACGCGGTACATCACATCCGTTCGCAAGGCGTACTTCACGCCATGAGTCACCTCCGCGCCCTCGTGCAACTCCATGTGTTCGAAGATGAGCGCAGCGCCCACCTCAGGACGGACGGAGAGTTTCCGTTGCAGCGGGTTCGAGTAGAAGTCCGTGCTGCCGCCCCCGAAGCCATCGTTCAGGTAGACGATGAAGGTGAGCATGCTCACTTCGCTCCGAGAGCGGTGATAGGCGCCGTCCCGGTGGATCTGAAAGCTCTGCCCCGGAGTGTACCGGTAGTAGCGGAAGCGCTCGTTGAGACCGCAGAGTTGTGAGCCGTCGAGAAGCTCAGGAAGGAACCCCCGAACTCGATTCAGCCACCTCTCCGCAAGCTGAGAGTCATCCACAATCACCCGGTTGTTGTTGCGGATCTCGGGCACTTCGACCGCCTGGCCGCCGAAGGTGATGGTGGCGGCTTCGTATCCGCCCCGTTCGCTCGCGGCGATCTGGTCCCGACACTCCTCGGGAGTGAGAAAGTCTCGGAGCAGAAATATTCGATCTCCTTCCAAAGACTGTTTGTGCACGAAGCGATTCTCCCTATATCGATACTGTGCTTACCTCGTCGGTCCTGAAGCGGGGCTCCTGCTCGGCCTGAGACCGGATGCCGATACCTTAGCCGGGTGGCGATGCCCATGTCTCGTCCGGCGGATTGTTCCTGTCCCAGCCGCGCGCTCCCGATTCGAAACATCAACTTAACAAAGAGTTGACAGAAGCGAAACGCTCGGGAAGCAGAAGCGAAACGCCTCCATCCTAAACTCACCCTCGATGAAACGGCGAGACGCCTGTTTCTCAGGAGTGACAGATGAACACCAGACAGATGGTGGAGCGGGCGAGGGCGGGTGACCGCTTCGCGGTGGATAGGCTCGAAGACCTGCTGCGGGAGCGCGTGCTCCGGACGGCGGGCCATTACGCCCATCTCACGGGGATGGACCGGGAAGATCTTCAGCAAGAAATGTGGCTGGGGATGTTCATGGGTCTTCAGCAGGTCGATGTGAACATCGGCGATCCCCTTTGCTACCTCTACCTTCGCGGCAAATGGCGCCTTCTGGAGGCCATCCGACGCTCCGACCGCGAGCGCGCCGAGCCGCTGGACGACGGCGCCTACATCCCGGACCGCCGCCTCTTCGAGGATGAGGTCCACTCCCGCTGGCTGACCCGCGAGCTCGCCGACCGGCTCAAGGGACCTCAGCGCCAGATCCTGGAAGGATTGCTCCAGGGGCGCATGCAAGAAGAGCTGGCCACCACTTTGGGTTGCACCGCTGCAAACGTCTCCTACCACGTGCGAAAGATCCGCGAAGGGTATCGAGCGCTCGCAGCCGAGCGAAACCAGACAAATCGGGGGAAACTTGGACACCCCGGTCCCCAGGGCGCGGGGGAGCGCCCTAAGAACGAAAGGAACGCAGCAAGATGCATCCACGCTGCATGATCGCCGCACTGGCGGTGTTGGCCATGCCGTCTGGAGCCGTCAGAGCGGATGAGCCGGTTCGGGGACCCGATGCGGCGCCGGCGGCGCCGGTCGCCTCCGCGCCGGCGCCGGTTGAGAGCAACCCTGCCGGGGCTGCCCCCACGGCGGCGACGGCGCTGCCCAAGACCGAGGTGAAGCTGGCGCAGGCGCCTGCCGCGCCCGCGGAAGCCAAGGCAGAACCCGCCGCCGAGGCCAAAGAAGAGAAGCCCGCGCCCAAGTACACCTTTGGTGGACAGGCCGACTTCTACTTCTCCACGAACTTCAATAACCCGTCCACGGGACTGAACGGCGCTTCCGTCTTCGACATTGAAGATGAGAAGGGTCCGCACCTCGGTCTGCTGGAGGCGTGGGTGCAGAAGGCTCGCGATCCGGTCGGGTTCCGTCTGGACCTGAACTGGGGGCCGACGGGCCGGCTGAACAACTTCCTGGAGCGCACTCTCTCCGGGAATGACGTCTGGGATCACGTTCAGCAGGCGTACGTCAGTGTGAATCTGAACAAGAGCGGTAAGACCTACGCGGAATTCGGTCGCTGGCTGAGCCCGACCAACGCCGAAGTTCTGGAGCCGGTCAACAACTGGCTGTACTCGCGAAGCATCCTGTACGGCTTCGGCAGCCCGTTCACCTTCATGGGCCTGCGCGTTTACCACTACACCAACGACACCGACTACTGGATGTTCCACGTCAACCAGGGTTGGGACAACGTGACTTCCTACGGCTTCGGACCGGGCGGCGGCATCTCCTACAACAAGGCGATCTCCTCCAAGCTCACCGCAACCGCGAACTACATCATCAGCAACGAGCCGAGCGCGTCCGGTCGTGAGACCGTACGAAACTACCTTGACCTCGTCGCGGCCTACAACCCAAGCGACAAGTGGAACTTCACCGGGAACATCGACCTGGCGACTCAGGCCGGCGACACCTGGTATGGCGTTTCGGTTCAGGCCAAGTACAACTGGAAGCCGAAGGAGTACTTCGCCGCTCGCGCCGAGGTCCTCGCCGACTCGAACGGCTTCCGCTTCGCTCAGGCGTCCGGCACTACGGTGGCGACGCTCACCCTGGGCTACGGACGCATCATCACCAAGAACTTCCAGACTCGGATGGAGTTCCAGCACGCTTTCAGCGACACCAACCTGTTCGCGAAGAGCACTGCCGGCACGTTCCGGGGCGACCAGACGCGGTTCCTCGTGTCGGGGATCGTGCACTTCTAGTCTGAAGCTGGGTTGACCGGACGGTCGGGGAGTTTCGTCTCATCGCGAGGCTCCCTGCACCGGATGGACCGATGCGAGGGAGCGAGCCGTCGACCCCATTTAAGTGGTTGACGGCGCCCGAGCATAACTCTGAGGAGCCGGCGGTCGGGTGAGAGCCCGATCGAACCGGCTCGGATCCAGCCCTAGCAGGGCGGAGATCGATCCCGGCGGTCACTGCGGACCCCATCCGGCACGACGATGACGTCTCGACCCGGAGCGCGCCGAGGAGGCGCCTCCCCGCACGGTGAGAGGAGACGAACCATGGTGCCAGGTAGAGCATCCGCGTGGAGACGCGCGGCCCTGCTGTTGCTGTCGGGAGTGGCTGCTGTCTTTGCGGCCACGGCAACCCCCGCTTACGCTCAGGATGGTCCCACCCCGGACCCGGCGGGCGCATCGACCGGCGCCGCCGGCGATATCGCCGGTATGACATCCGGAGCACCCACCGCGGACGATCTTAAGAACATGGCGGCTGCCGAGCCGCTGGCCGCCAAGGTGGCTGAGGCGTCCGGTCAGAACCGAATCGCCGTGAACATGGTGTGGGTTCTCATCTGCGGCTTCATGGTCATGTTCATGCAGGCCGGATTTGCGATGGTGGAAGCGGGTTTCTGTCAGAAGAAGAACGCCGCTCACGTCATGATGACGAACTTCATGATCTATCCCCTCGGGATGATCGGGTTCTGGCTGTGCGGCTTTTCGATCATGTTCGGAAACGCCGGCGCCGTCGCTTCCATCGGCGGCACCCCGCCGCTCACGATGGGCGCCAGCTTCGGACCCGAAATCAATGGGATCAAGCAGAGCCTCTTCGCGTGGAACACACCCCTCTTGATGGGGAACATGTACGACGTCGGGACGTTCGCGTTCTTCCTGTTCCAGATGGTGTTCATGGACACCACCTGCACCATCCCCACCGGCGCGATGGCCGAGCGCTGGAAGTTCAGCGCCTTCGCGATCTACGGCCTGGTGATCTCCACGATCATCTATCCGGTGTTCGGTCACTGGGTGTGGGGCGGCGGCTGGCTCGCGATGCTGGGTCAGACCTTCAAGCTGGGCAACGGCGCGGCGGACTTCGCCGGGAGCGCCGTCGTGCACATGGTCGGCGGCTTCGTCGCTCTTGCAGGGGCCATCGTTCTCGGGCCGAGGCTCGGTAAGTACCGGGCAGACGGGCGCCCGAACGCGCTGCCGGCGCACAACCTCCCGATGGCGATGATCGGAACCTTTATCCTGGCTTTCGGTTGGTTCGGCTTTAACCCGGGCTCCGCGCTGGGCGCATCCGGCGGCGGAATGCTCCGGATCGCCGTTGTGGCGACGGTGACGATGCTGGCTTCGGCCGGCGGCGCCATCAGCGCAATGCTCTATTGGTGGGCGCGCTACAAGAAGCCCGACCCGTCGATGTGCGTTAACGGGATGCTGGCCGGGCTCGTCGCGATCACGGCGCCGTCCGGTTGGGTGAATGCGCCGTGCGCCGTGCTCATCGGCGCCATTGCCGGAGTGCTGGTCTGCATCGCGGTCCCCGCGGTTGAGCGAGCGAAGATCGACGATCCGGTCGGCGCCTTCTCCGTTCACGGGGTCTGCGGCGCCTGGGGCGTGCTCTCGGTCGGGCTGTTCGCCGATGGAACGTTTGGCGGCGGTCTGAACGGAGTCTCCTCCAACGTGACCGGTCTGTTCTTCGGAGGCGGCGTCGGTCAGCTTCTGGCACAGATCATCACCATTGCCGTTTGCGCCACCTGGTCGTTCGGAATTGGCTACGTGTTCTTCAAGATCCAGGACAAGGTGATGGGGATCCGCAGCTCCCGAGAGGATGAACTGCGCGGTCTCGATATCCCTGAAATGGGTGTCGAAGCCTATCCGGAAGATCGTGTTCCGGGCAGTGCCTTCGGTACTCCGGCGAGCGTGCCGGTTGGAGCGATGACCGGCGCGGCGTTCGCGGAGTCGTAGTCGCCCCTGGAAGCGCCGGTGTCTCGCCGGCAGCCTGACCAGAACCTGGGGCCGGTGGAGGATCGAAGGACCTTCCGCCGGCCCTTCTTCGTGGGGATGCCGGTGTTCCGTGTCCCGCGGTGGTCGCCTGCCGCCGGATCGCTGTGCGAGAATGGCTGCGGGCTCGGTCGGAACCTGCCGACCGGAAGCCCTCGACCATTGGAGTTGACGAGCATGAGCGTGACGTCTTGGGTGGGGATCGATCCCGCCGATCGACGTGCCTGGAACCGGCGCACCATCGACGATCCTGCCGGCTGGTATGCCACGCTTTCACCGTCGACGTTGGATCTGCTGGAGCACGAGGCGCTGAGGGCCTGTGGCGCCGACGCGCCGCTGGCGACGCTGCAGCCGTCGGAAGAGCTGCTGGCGATCCTCACGGCGGAGCTGTCCGGAGTGGTGGACGCGCTCGAGGTGGGACGCGGCTTCGCGGTGGTGCGAAGTCTCGATCCGGATCGGTTTGGGGCCGACGCGGCTCCGTACGCCTATTGGCTCCTGGGGCATGGAGTTGGCCGTCCGATCGTGCAAAACGTACAGGGCACGCTGCTCTACGATGTCCGCGATACCGGGACCGATCTGTACTCCGGCGCCCGAGTCTCCATCACGAACCGGGAGAGCGGGTTCCACACCGACAACTCGTTTGGGGATCGCATCCTGGACTATGTGGGGCTGCACTGCCTCCGATCGGCGCGGGAGGGTGGGCTCAGTCAGGTGGTCAGCGGTTTCTCGGCGGCGCGGTTGCTCGCCAGGGAGAACCCCGAGGCGCTCGATTCTCTGGCAGAGGCGTACGCCGTCGACCGACGCGCCGGGACTCGACCGGGCCAGGCGTCGACGGTCGATGTGCCCGTTCTCTCCGCACCGGAGGGCGAACTCCTCGTGCGGTACCTCAGGTACTGGATCCAGGCCGCCGAGGAGAAACGCGGGGAGCCTCTTCCACCGAGCCGCACAGCCGCTCTCGACATCCTCGACGCGACGCTGAACCGCCCTGACCTTCGAGCCGAATTCATGCTCGAGCCGGGTGAAGTGATGTTCCTCAACAATCGGTGGCTGCTGCACAATCGAACCGGATTCGAGGATTTCGAGGAGCCCGAGAAGAAGCGGCATTACGTTCGACTCTGGCTGCAGCGCCACTCGCGTTCCGAGGCGGCGCTCTTCGATTAGACGTTCCGGCCGCCGCCGGGGCGGGGGTATTTGCGAGATGTCTCGGCGAAAAGTGCTGGTGACGGGCGCGAGCGGGCTGATCGGCGGCCTGCTCCTGAATCGGTTAAGCGATCGCTATGAGTTCAGCGGCCTGAATCGCCGGCCGGTGCCGGGCATTCCCTGCGCGCAGGCGGACATCGCCGATTTCGACGCGATCCGCCCCGCCTTCGACGGTATTGAGACCGTGGTCCATCTGGCCGGGTACACCGGTTCCGCGGAAGATCCGGCGGTGACGGACTGGCACGGAAACCTCTATGGCCACATGGTCGGCACTCGACACGTCTACGAGGCGAGCCGCCAGGCCGGTGTGAAGCGGGTGGTGTTCATCAGCTCCGGCTGCGTGGTGCTGGGCTACGAGCGGGACTTCCCCTACAATCACCTCGTCGCCGGCGAGTACGACCAGGTTCCTGAGACCTGGCCGATGGTCGACGAGACCTGGCCGATCCGGCCGGATGGCGTCTACGGCGCGGCGAAGGCGTTCGGCGAGAATCTGGGGCACGTCTACTCCGACATGCACGGGATCTCGGTGCTCTGCCTCCGAATCGGCGCCGTGCTCGACACGGACCGGCCGAAGCTCCGCCGCCAGTATCCGGGTTACCTGAGCCATCGCGACATCACCCACGCCATCGAGCGCTGCATCGAGGCTCCGGAAGAGCTGAAGTTCGGCATCTTCGACATCATCAGCAACAATCGCTGGGCATGGCGGAGCATTGCCTCGGCGCGACGGGTGCTGGGGTACGATCCGCAAGACAGCGCCGAAGCGTACACGCTGGACGATTGAGCAGCGCCGGGCGGCCCCTTCCAACGGGTTCCGGGGCCGCCATCGCGTGAGCTCGCATTGAGAGTCGGTTTCAAACGGCAACGGAGCCGCCGGGCTGCGCTACAATCTCCCCCGTTAGGAGAATGGAAAAGGTTTCATGGCTGACTCCAAGGCGACGAATATCACCTGGCACGCGCACTCCGTCACTCGGGCGGAGCGCGAAGCCACTTTTAAGCATCGCGGGTGCACGATCTGGATGACGGGCCTCTCCGGCTCCGGGAAGTCCACCCTTGCGAATGCGCTGGATGACGCTCTCTGGAAGCGCGGCATCCGCAGCTACGTGCTGGACGGCGACAACGTTCGCCACGGGCTGAACAAGGATCTCGGCTTCTCGCCGGCAGACCGCACCGAGACCATCCGCCGCATCGGCGAGGTCGCGAAGCTCTTCACCGACGCCGGCGTCATCAACGTGACCGCGTTCATCTCGCCGTATCGAGAGGATCGCGATCGCGCCCGGTCCATCCAGGCCGACGGCGACTTCCTCGAAGTCTACGTCCGTGCATCGGTCGAAGCCTGCGAGGGCCGCGACACCAAGGGCCTGTATGCCAAAGCCCGCGCCGGACAGATCAAGGAGTTCACCGGCATCTCCGCGCCCTACGAGGAGCCCTCCGCTCCCGAGGTGGTGGTGGACACGGAGACTCAGAGCGTCGAAGAGTCGCTCGCGGTGATCGTAGCTTACCTTGAAGCAAACGGCTACCTGAGTTAGTCCCGGTGGCCTGCTCGGGCGCGGCCCCCAGCCCCGCCCGAGCAGCGCCCCCTCCTTTCCCAATTCGTCGGGACGGACCCCTGGAGGAGAAGTGCATGCTGTTCCACCAACTCAACGTCTCCGGCATGCTCTCGTTTGGCCCTTCCGGGGTCGAACTCCCGCTCTCCCCGTTGAATGTGCTGATCGGGCCGAACGGCTCCGGCAAGTCCAACCTGCTGGACATTCTCTCGGTGCTTTCGGCGGCGCCCTCTCACGTCATTCGACCCATTCGAGATCGAGGTGGGATCTCGGCGTGGCTCTGGCAGGGAGAGGATGCCCCGGGCATCGGTCGGATCGAGGCTCAGATCGCCGACTCGGAGAGGGACTCAGCGGTGCGGCATCGGCTTGAGATCGTGGACGTCGGGGGCCGCCCCGAGCTTTCCGATGAGACCATCGAGCCGCTGACAGGGTCGGGAGGGACCGAGGCGCCGCTCTCGTACTATCGATCGCGTCGGGGGCGCCCGCTCCTCAGCGACGTGGATGGGGTGGCTCGAGAACTGAGTTCGGCGACGGTTCCCCACGATCAATCGGTGCTCTCCGCGGTGCGAGATCCCGAGCGATACCCCCTTCTGGATGCGCTTGCGCGACAGTATGAGGGGATCCGAATGTATCGCAACTGGCCGTTCGGTCCGGGCGCGAGCATTCGCCGGGATGTGAGCACGCACGAACCCAGTACGGTGCTTTGTGAGAGCGCGTCGAACTTGACCCTGGTCCTTCATCACCTCAACCGACGAGTCGGCAGCAAACTCAAAGCATCCCTGAGGGAGCTCTATGAGGGAATGGAGGACCTGGAATTTGAGATCGCCGCCGGCAACCTCTCACTATTCTTGAGGGAAAGCGGTGACCGATTGATGCCCGCGTCGAGGCTTTCCGATGGCGCGCTTCGGTACCTTGCTCTCCTTGCCATCTTGCTGAGTCCAGTTCCACCGCCCGTCACGGCGATTGAGGAGCCTGAACTCGGACTGCATCCCGATGTCATCCCGCACATCGCCGAACTCTTGCTGGAGGCGTCCGTTCGCACTCAACTGGTCATCACAACCCATTCCCGTATGCTGATCGACGCTCTCGGCAGTGCACCGCAGGGCGTGGTTGTTTGCTCCAAGGCACAAGGCGAGACCCGGTTTGACCGACTCAACTCGGGCGATTTGAAGCGATGGCTGGAGCACTACTCGCTGGGAGAACTCTGGAGCATGGGCCAGTTGGGGGGCAATCGGTGGTGCGGAGCCGGTGTCGGCACGCAAGCGACCTGCTGAACGCAATCGCGTCCCGCAGGGGCTGACATTGCCGAGGTCGTGCCCTGTCGCAGCGCCGGGAAGGGGCTGCCGGTGGGTGGAGTGAACTTCCCCCGGGTCGGTTCGGGTCATGGGGCTCGACGGCGCCGAATGGGAGACGGATGCGTCCGAAAATTGCCGCGGTCATCACCACCTGGTTTCCACTGTCCCATGCGGACGTGCTGATCCCCAAGTTTGTCGGCGGCTTTCCCATCGATGATGGAGTGACGACCGAGCCCCGCTGTGAAGTCGTCTCGATTTTCATGGATCAGATCCACGAAAACGATGTGGGTGTGGCGTTCGCCGCAGAACATGGCATCCCCATGTTCCGCAGCATCGTGGGCGCCCTGACGCTGGGCGGCAAGGAGTTGGCGGTCGACGGCGTGCTGCTCATTGGCGAGCACGGCGACTACGCCTGGAATGAGCGCGATCAGCAGCTCTATCCGCGCAAGTACTTCATGGAGCAGATTTGCGGGGTGCTCGCGAAGAGTGGCCGCGGCGTGCCGATCTTCAACGACAAGCACCTCTCCTGGAACTGGGGCGACGCGAACTGGATGGTTCAGCGGGCCCGTTCCCTCGGGGCTCCCTTCATGGCCGGCTCATCGCTGCCGTTCGGGTGGCGAAATCCCTGGCTGGAGATCGCGCCGGGCTCGCCGCTCGAGGAAGCCGTCGCGATCGGCTACTCGGGGCTGGACATCTACGGCTTTCACACGCTGGAAACGCTGCAGTGCATGGTCGAGCGCCGTGCGGGCGGCGAATCGGGCGTCCGCGCCGTGACCTGCTTCGAAGGGGAGGCCGTCTGGCAGGCGGCCCGTGACGGGCTGTGGTCGCGCGATCTGGCGGAGGCGGCCTGCGGCGCCATCGTGAACAAGCCGGCCGGATCGATCGAGGAGCACACCCCCAATCCGGCGCTCTTCCGGGTGGAGTACTCGGACGGCTTCATCGGCTCGGCGCTGATGCTGAACGGCTATGTGGAAGACCTCGCGTTCGCCTGCCGCAGCGAGGGAACGATCCACGCGACGGAGTTCTATCTGCAGAACCACCCTCCGCACGGACACTTCAGCTACCTCGGGTTGAATGTCGAGGAGATGTTCGTCACGGGGAAGCCCTCCTATCAGGTTGAGCGCACTCTGCTGACGAGCGGCATCCTGGAAGCCGCGTTGGAGTCTCGCTTCCGGGGTCACAAACGGGTGGAGACCCCCTACCTGGAGGTTTGCTACCAGAGCTACGACTCGCTGAAGTGGCGACCGACGGGGACCCGACCCACCACACCACCGGCGACCGAGCCGGCCGGCTGAGGGGAGAGCTATGGCCTTCCGGCAAAGCGAGAGGCACGCGGACGAACTGCAGACGCACGGTTACACCGTGTTTCGGGGAATCGTTCCCCCGTCGCTGATCGACGATCTCCGGGAGGCCTGCACCGAGGGGCGGGATCGGGTGCGGGCTCTGCGCGGGGTCCAGGTGCAGCGCTTCCAGCCGATCTCCGCCTTCGATCTCTCCCCCCAGCCCTTTCAGGACTTTCGCGAACTGCCGGAACTCGGCGAGGCGATCCGAAGGGCGCTGACGCGGGAACACACCTACGGCGACCCGTCGCAGATGGGTGTGCTCCTGGAGCCCGGCGAGTCTGCCTGGTGCACGCACTGGCACCGCGACTCCCGGGACAATCAGCCGCACATGAGCCTCGCCTCGTGGAAGGCGGCCTTCTCCGACTGGCGCTGCTTCGGCCAGTCGAACTGTCCGCTGTATGCGGACTCGTCGCTGTGGGTGGTCCCCGGCAGCCATGTTCGTCCCGACCTGCCGCGGGAGACCTTGCGGTTCCCGAGCCGTCCCGTGGAACGGCCGGATCTGGAAGCCGCCTCTCCGGCCGCCCGGGAGCGGCGATGCCGGGAGTACGCTGAGAGCATGCCCGGCGCCCTGCAGGTGCATCTTGCTGCCGGAGATTACTGTCTCTATCGCAGTGTGATGTGGCACATGGGAAGCTATCTGCCGTACACCCGCCGCGCAACGCTTCACGACTTTGTGGACACGCCGACCTTCGCCGCGTGGCGCGCCGCAACCGCTGGGGAAGCTCGGGGACTCCGTGAGCAGGGAGTCCCCGCCTGGAGTTGGTGGGACGGCGTCGGGTAGGTCCGGAGCGACAAGGACCGCACTCCACGACGTCCCGTGCCGGGGCGACGCGGTGGCGGCGCGTTCCGGGTAGGGTCGGCAGGAGCCGGACCTTGCGAGCGGCGAACGTGACGGCGTCGACCGGACGGCGCGAGCGTCGGCCTTTCGGCGGTTTGGCTCCATCCGTTTGTGCTCCTGGCTGTCCCACTCTCCCTGGAAACCCGTACCCTCATGAAACTTGCGTCTGTCTTTTGCGGCGTGACTGCCGTCGTGACGATTGCCGGCCTCACGGCTGCATCGGTGAGGGCCCAGGATGACGCGCCGCGGCCGATCCGCTTCGCACGCTTTCCAGTGCTCTCGCCGGACGGCAAGCAGATTGCTTTCAGCCATCAGGGCGACATCTGGAGCGTGGGCGCCGGAGGCGGTAGAGCCCTGCGGCTGACCCTGCACGAGGCGCACGACACGAACCCCTCCTGGTCGCCGGACGGCAAATGGCTGGCGTTTTCCTCGAGGCGGTCGGGCAACTATGACGTCTGGGTGATGCCCTCGGACGGCGGGCGGCCGCGACAACTCACCTTTCACTCGGCGGACGACGAAACGGCCGGTTGGTCGGCGGACGGCAAGCAGCTTCTCTTTTCTTCGCGGCGGGAGTTTGCCCGAGGCAGCGCCATCTACTCCGTGGATCTCACGGGCGGCAACAGCCGGCTGCTAGCGTCGGACGCGCTCTCACTGTTGCATCCCACGCTCTCGCCGGATGGCCAGTGGCTGGCATGCTCACGAGGACGGGATTGGTGGCGGCGGGGCTATCGGGGCAGCGGCAATTCCAGTCTGATGCTCTTCCCTACGTCCGGCGGGCCGGGCAAGTGGTTGCGTCGGGAAGCGGAGAATGAACGCTGGCCGGTCTTTGCGCCCGACGGGAAACACCTCTTCTTCGTAAGTGACGGCGACGGCGCCAACAACCTCTATCGCACCACCCCGGACGGAGATCGGCCGCAGCGCCTGACCAGCTTCAAGGACGGCAATCTCTTCAATCCCAGCGTGGCGCGGGGTGGGGAGTTGATTGCCTTCGAACGGAACTTCGGCGTGTGGACCATGTCGTCGAAGGGCGGCGAGGCGAAAGAGATCTCCATCTACGCCCCGTCGGACGACCGCACGAACCCCGTTCGGCAGGAGACCTTCACCTCCAATCCGCAGGCCATGGCGCCGTCGCCGGACGGCAAGCAGATGGCGATCCTGGTCCACGGAGAGCTCTTCACGTTCCCCACCTCCGGTGGAGAGGCGGTTCGGGTGACTCGCACCCCGTCGAGGGAAGAGGATGTCGCGTGGTCGCCCGACGGCAAGTGGCTGGCGTTCAGTTCCGATCGGGACGGCGATCAGGATCTCTATCTCTCCGACCCGACGGGGGGGACCGTGAAGCCGCTCGCGCGAACGGCCGGCGTGGCGGATCGGACTCCGGAATTCTCGCCGGACGGCAAGAAGGTGGCGTTTCTGCGGGGCTACAACGGCTCCGAACTGTGCGTCGTGGAGCTGGAGGGCGAGGCGATTTCGACGCCCCGCGTGGTGGTGCGAGACCCCGCCATCTCCGGGGTGAGCTGGTCGCCGGATGGCCAGTGGTTGGCCTACGCACGGATGAAGTCGCACTCCGCGGGTCTGGTCTCCGAGGTCTTCGTGGCGCGCGCGAGCGACGGCCATCGGGTGAACGTGAGTCGCTATCCGGTGGTGAACCGGGCGCCTCAGTGGTCGCACGACGGCAAGAATCTCTATTTTCTGAGCGACCGCGGCGGCGCCGACAGCAACCTTTACATGACGGCGCTTGGCGATGACGGCGGCCCCGAGGGAGGCGCCGGGGGCGCCGGGGCTGGGGATGACGAGCCCGACCAGAACCTGGTGAAGGTCGATGAAGAGGGGATCCAGCGCCGAGTGCGCTCCATCGCCCGCGCCCCCGGGGGCGTTTCCGGCTACGCCGTGTCGCCCGACGGCAAGTCGGTGCTCTACACCGCCGCCGCTGCCGAGGGGGGCCGATCCGATCTCTGGAAGGTGGGAGTCACGGGTGGAGCCGCAACGCGACTCACTCAGACCGGCGAGGGCGGCGCATCCCTGCAGTTCACCTCCGACGGCAACCGTCTGTTCTATGTGGCGGGAGGCTCGGTGAAGAGCATTCTCCCGGCAGGCGGAACGCCCGCAGTCCACGCGTTTCGAGCTCAGATGGAAGTCGATGTGCGGCTGGAACTGATGCAGATGTTCGACGAGGGTTGGCGCAAGATGCGTGACTCCTTCTACGACGAGAAGCTGCATGGCGCGAACTGGGAGCAGGTGAAGCAGACCTACCGGCCGGTAGTGCCCGACCTCACCTACAAGGAAGACTTCTACGACCTGTTCTTGCTGGTGCTCGGTGAACTGAACGCGAGCCACACGGGCATTTCCGCCGCGGGAACCGGGACCGGACCGGCTACCGCCTCACTCGGAATTGCGCCGGACCCGACGTATGCCGGACCCGGCGTTCGGGTCGGGTTTGTAATGCCGCGGAGTCCCGCCTCGCGCGGCGAGTCTCGTCTCCAGGTCGGCGATCACATTCTGAAGATCAACAACCAGGTGGTCTCCGGCGCGGAGGAGTACTTCCGGCTTCTCAACGACCAGTCCGGGAAGAGTGTGAAGCTGCTGGTCAACCGCGAGCCGAAAGAAGAAGGCGGCCGTACCATCACCATTCGCCCCATCAGCGTTGTGGCGTACCGAAACCTGGAGTACGAGCGCTGGACCCGAGAGCGCGAGCAGCAGACTCAGGAGTTGTCGTCCGGCAAGCTGACCTACCTCCATCTCAGCGCGATGAACGACGCCAATCTGGAGCGCTTTCGGCGGACCGTGTTTGGTGAGGGGCAGGAGAAGCAGGGCCTGGTGCTCGACATCCGCTTCAATGGTGGGGGGAGCATCGCCGACGAGATGCTGGCCATCCTTCAGGACCGGATCTTCTCTTACCGCACGATGCGCGGGGATCCCGGGAAGCTGCCTGCGCCGCTGAACGTGTTCACCCGCCCGATCATTGTGCTGATCAACGAAGCCTCGTTCAGCAACGCGGAAGCCTTCCCATGGGGCTTCAAGGCGCTCAAGCTGGGGAAGGTGGTCGGCGTGCCCACCTACGGCGGCTGCATCGGCACCGGCGCCACCACCCTCATCGACGGCAGCACGCTTCGGACCCCGACGACCGGCGCGTTCACGCTGGACGGCATCAACATGGAGAACAACGGCTGTCCGCCGGACATCCATGTGGAGAACACACCCGCCGACGTGGCGGCCGGAGCTGATCGACAACTGGAGCGAGCGGTGCAGGAACTGTTGAAGCAGACCGGACGCCGCCGGTAAGTGTTTCGGGCGAATGAGGGGCCATCATCGATGCCGAAGGAACCGGGCGCTCCGGCCCCGAAGTGAGCGGGGAGCAACTGGCTCCGTCGGGCCGGCTGCCGCACCTCCAGGCTCGACGGTGAGCGAGAGGACACGGCTGCGGCAGTCATACCGGCGTGAGAGAGGATTTCGAGCAATGGCTGAATTGAACCGCAGGGATGTGCTGAAAGGCTTCGGGTTGGGAGCCGCGGTCACGGCGTTGGGACCCAACACCGCCTGGGCGCAGGCGAACCGAAAAGTAGTGCTCGGCATCATCGGACCGGGCGGCATGGGATCGAACCACACCCGGATGCTTTCGAAGACCACCGGTGTGGAAATCGCATGGGTGTGCGACGTCGACGCCACGCGGGCCGCAGAGGCGGCGAAGATCGTTCAGGACGCAGGTCACCGGGCTCCGAAGGTCGGGGGAGATCTCCGTCGAGTGCTCGACGACGCCGCCGTCGACGCCGTGATCATCGCGACGCCCGACCACTGGCACGCACCCGCGGCGATCCTCGCGCTCGAGGCCGGAAAGAACGTCTACGTCGAGAAGCCGTGCGCCCACAACATCCGTGAGGGCCGGCTGATGATCGAGGCGGCGAAGCGGAGCGGCAAGTTGCTCGAAGTCGGCACCCAGAGCCGGAGCACCGAGGTGGTGGCCGACATCGTTCACCGCATCCACTCCGGCGCCATCGGCGAGGTGCTGGTGGCCAAGTCCTGGAACTCGCAGAAGCGCCGCAACATCGGGAAGGCCGCCCCCAGCGATCCGCCCCGGGGTCTGGACTTCGACACCTGGTGCGGACCGGCGCCGATGGTGCCGTACCGCTCGAACCTGCTCCACTCCTCCTGGCGCTGGTTCCACGACTTCGGCTGCGGAGACATCGGCAACGACGGCGTGCACGACATCGACGTGGCGCTCTGGGGCCTCGGCGTCAAGACGCATCCCAGCCGGATCTCATGCATGGGCGGCAAGTACTTCTTCGACGACGATCAACAGTTCCCAGACACCCAGTATGCGGTGTTCGAGTATGCCACCGACAAGCCGGGCGTGATGAAGCAGCTCATTTTCGAGCAGCGGATCTGGTCGCCTTATGTTCAAGAGGGCTACGAGAACGGCGCGGCTTTCTACGGCACCGAGGGTATGGTGGTGATGGGCCACAGCACGGGTTGGAAGCTGTATGGTCCGAAGAACAAGCTCATCGCGGAGCGCGTCGGCCCCGCCGACCTGGCGGCGCACCACAAGAACTTCCTGTCATGCCTGTGCGGCGAGGAGAAGACGGTGAACGCCCCGGCCGAGGTCGGCCACCTCGCGGCTTCGCTTTGCCACCTGGCCAACATCGCCTCCAGGGTCGGCCGGGTGATCCACTTCGATCCGTCGAAGGAGAAAATTCTCAACGACTCGGAAGCCGGCAAACTGGTCCGCAGGAAGTACCGCGAGGGCCACTGGGCCGTTCCCAAGGGCGTCTGAGCCGAGAACCATGTCCGCGGCGCTCCACACGTTGGTGCGCCGCGGACTCGTTTGAACTCTCCCTGAGAGCGCCGACACCTTGCCGGCTCCTCAGGATCATACGGAAACAACCTGAACGACGCGCCAGGTCGCTGCAAATCGATCCCCGCTCTGTGGCGTAGGAGTACGCTCAGTGCGACTTCTTTGGGGATGACGGAGTGCGGACGATCGTTCGGACGAGTCCACCGGGGAGATCATCAACACGAGTCCTAGGGTGCTGCGCCAGGCTGGGCTGAGGTTGGGCCGTTCGCCCGCAGGTGCAGCACCCGGGCCCGTAATTCGGGCCAGCGGCCCGAGGGCATTCTCGACGTTGACGGGGTTTACCCTGCGGCGCCTTCGTGACGCGCGTACCGAGTGTTTCCACCGGCCCCCCCTCGAACATCGTCATCCTTGGGCTTGACCCGAGGATCCAGCGGTGTAGGTGCCGCAAGCAGTTCCCGTGCAGCGCGCCCGACGGAGCCAGTTGGGGCGACGCGCCAGGTCATAGCGAATGGATCCCCGCTTTCTGGAGTGAGATTACGCCCATCGCGACTTCTGCGGGGACGACGGAGGGAGGCGACGGCGCCACACCCAAGAGCGCCCACATCCACGTGGTTTCCACCAACTCTCCCCTCGTCCACCGTCATCCTTGGGCTTGACCGGAGGCCCCTGCGCTGTGGGCGCCGCACACAGGCCTCGGCATGCGGGCCGACCCGTCCGGTTGAACACCTGCACAGAGAGCGAACACTCCCACCTGACGGTAGAAATACCCTCGGAAGAACGGGAGGCGAGGCTCCGTCCGAGCCGCGAACCGTCCTCAGGGTCCACCGCCGCCGAATCGGGGTCGTCGTAGTCGGTCGATGAGACGGCAGCGGGCTTGTTCACCGGGCTGCTTCGTTTTGTGGCGTGGACCAGGTTAAGCACCTGTACAGAGAGCGAACACTCCCACCTGACAGTAGAAACACACTCGCAAGAACGGGAGGGCGAGGCTCCGTCCGAGCCGCGAACCGTCCTCAGGGTCCATCGCCGCCGAATCGGGGTCGTCGTAGCCTGTCGATGAGACAGCAGTGGCCTCGCTCACCGGGCTGCCTGTCTTCGCTCCGTTCTGTGGCGGGGACCAGGAGGCTGGGACGAACGCGCAGGGGCCGCCCGGGATTAAAGTCCCGGGCTACTTCGTGAAAGCTCTCCGGGCTGAGCCGGCACGCCCGCCCAGCGAGCGACATCGAGTCCGACCCATCGATTCCACCGTCCGACCGTCGATCGCAATGACGTGCACCAATCTTGGGAACGGGTGGGGAGGTGGGAACTGGACTTGAGGGTGATCGCAACACCAGTGGTGACGGCGCCCGCCTTGTCCTGGGAGCGCCGGCATCTTGCCGGCTCCCTGCGCGCTGACGCAACGCAAGCGGAACGATTCGTGGAAAGCGATCTTCCTTCTCAGGCGGAGCGGAGCCGGGCAGTCACTTCCTCGCCCCAGCGGTCGGCCTAAGTGCGCCACCGAGACCGATCCAACACTGTTGGAAAATCTCTCGAGGCTCGCGGGCCGAGCGACGCGGGGCGACCCCGAGTCTCGGCTTCTGTGGTCTTCGAAGAGCACTCGGCAACTCGCGAAGACCCTGCGGGAGCAAGGACATAAGTGCGACAACTGCGGGGTTGACGGGGCTGGGTCCACAGGTGGAGATCACTCGCACGAGTCCTGGCGCGTAGCCCCGGGGCTGTTATGAGGGTGAACGGCTCTCCTGCGGCGCCGGCACGGTGACCCGGACCTCCGGCCGCACTGGCTCCGCGGTACGAATGGGCCCGCTCACGGGAGCATGGCGACCTTCAGGCGACGAGAGAAGCAGGCTTCTCCAGCGCGTCCGGGCTCCCTGGCGACAGATCAGACCTCCGGACCCGGCGACCCGGCGTTTCCCGAGCGGGCCGCTCGGGGGCCGGTCGTGGTGCGGACACGCGCTGCCAGAGTCGGACAAAGGATGTTTCGTCTCGCCGCCGGAACGTTGAGGAGGTCGGCTGGGGGGCGGGAGCGGGGTGCGGTGAGTGAGATCGCGTGAGTTCCTGGAGGGGATCTCGGTTCCGGGCCGGGGCCGCGGCCGCGGGGCCTCCGCGCACTGGCGTACCGCTTTTGTCCGAGAGGGTCCAGGTTACGCGGCGCGACCCGGCGCCCGTCCCCGGCATCGTCTGCGGTCGCTTTGGTGGCTCTGCCTCGCGGTGGTTCTCTGGGCCTTGATCGCGGTGCGCTCGGCCGCAGCGGGCTCCGGTCCGGTTGCTTCGGCAGCGTGGGATACCGGCCTGGCAGGCGTTCCGGCGCTCCAGCTCCGTCTGGACCTGGATGTCGCGGACGCTGACCTGGGCAGCTTGCTTCCCCGTCTCGGCCAACAGGTCGGGGTGCGTCTTGCCGCTGCCCGGGACCTTCGAGATCTCAAGGTGACCCTGAAGTTCTCCCAGGCGCCGGCGGTTCAGATACTCACGCTGCTTTCCCGCCGGTTGGATCTGAGCTGGGTGCGGAGCGGTGGCGGTTTCGAACTCATGCAGTCGCTGAGAGCCCGGCAGCGCGAGGCGGCAGCGAGAGACCAGGGCGAATCCGAAGCTTGGGATTATGCGATGGCGGTGCTCCGCACAGCGCCCGAGCAGGCTCGCCGAGATCCGCTTGAGGTGCGGGCCGAAGAAGAGCGACTGAAGGCTGGAGTTGCCGCGGCGGAACTCGGGTCGGAGGCCAGACATCGGGCCGGGCAGCGATTGGCGGAGTTTCGAGATCGAATCGACACTCGCGGGCCGTTCGCATCCCGACTCTTCTCGACTCTGTCCCCGTCGCAGGTGCGGGGCCTGAGGTCGGGGGGGCCCGTGGTGCTGCGGACGGTGGACGGCACCCTGAACGGAGCGGCGCTCGCGGCCGCTCGTGAGCTGCTGGCTCCCAGCACCCGCTCCATCCGCGAGAACCCGTCGGGTGAACAGACCGAGGAGATCATTGTTCGGTGTGAGTTCGAGCGCGGAAGAGAGCTGAACTGGGGATCTCACCCGCAGGGGGGCAAGCTGGAGGGGAAGGGACTGATCGTCAGGTTCCGGTCCGAGCTGCGCTCCCCGGGGAGCGCGGCGTCTGTCGGCGATCAATGGCTGCCGTCCAGAGCGATCGAGCCGCCGCGCGCGGCTTCGGGTGGGCCGGATCCCATAGACCTGCACCGGCCTATCGATTTGAAGCCGATCTTCCCCACCGCAGACGGGGAGAGCGAGGAGACGCCGAGCATTCCCCTGTCGAAAGTGCTGCGTCATGCGGCTTCGCAGCTCGGTTTCAATGGCTACTCGGAGAGCTTTGTCCGGCTGTGGGTGTCGCTCGATGCCCTGGAGTCGGTACGAACTCTCGGCCAATTGCTTTCGGTGCTCGAAGACTCGTTGGACCTCGGCTGGCGCTTTGAAGGAGGGGTGCTGGCGCTCACGAGTCACACGTGGGCCGAAGATCGGGCCCGCGAGGTTCCAACTGCCGTGGTGAAGAAGCTGCGCGGGGCGGCCACGCGGTCTCCGTCCGCGGTTCTGGCGACGATGGCGGAGTGCGCGCGGGAACTCTCCGATGAGCGACTCTCGACCCTTCAGGAGTACTGGCTCAATTACATGCATGGAACCCTCCTGGCCTGCCCGCCGGTGAGCGGCGGCGTCTTCGACGCTCGTCGGGAGCTTCGCCTCTGGGGGTCTCTGAGTCCGATGCAACGGCAGCGACTGTTGACCGGCGCCTGGGTGCTCGACCGAAGTTGGACCCCGGAACAGCAAGCCAGACTGCTGGATGTGCTCACGGCGCCCGCTGATGAAGACTCGGTTCCGGCTGCGGATTCCTCGTTGATGGCGAGATGCCGGGGCAATCTCGTGATCCGGATGTCCTCGGCTGAGGTTCTGCTCCGAGTCTTTTCGAACTCTGCGGAGTACCTGCTCGAATCGGAAGTTTTGTCGCGACGGAAGGTGGATGGAGAGTTCCGCCGGGCGGGGATGGAGCGCCTCTATCCGATCCAGCGGTACCGGCTTGAAGTGACCACCCCTCCGTTGGCGAAGTTCGAGGTAATGCTCAGAACGCGCGACATCCCGGTGCGCAGGTTTGGAGCCGAGCGCCGCCAACGGATCGGGCCACCCTCCAACGGCAAATCGCCCCAGGGATCGTAGTCAAGGCGCAGCTGCCGGAGGCGTACTCGATTTGGCATCTGGCTGGAGCGCATGGGTTCGAGTTCGGCAACCCATCCTTCAGGACGCGATCGGACAGAGAGGGGCCTGAGCCGGCTCCCGGTCCCGCCTGAGTGCTGCCGGCGCGACTCGCGGACCGGGAGGGACCATCCAGCAAGATAGAGAGTCCACGGGTTGCAGATCGAGCAAAACCTTTGAGCCGTGGCGTGCGTCCAATCGTGTGAATGTTTTCGGTTGCAACGCCGCTCAATGGGGAGTCGCTATGCGAAACCTGCCGCTTGCGTGCTGGATGCTCGGATTTCTGATCGCCATGCTGGCGCCGGCGCCGTCCCTGGCTCAGGACACGGGGGCCGCCGTGCTGGATGGGGTTCCCGCGCTGGCGCGGAAGCTGGATGTGGATGCGCGTGACCAGACTCTGGGAACCCTGCTCGCACGGATTTCGGCGGTCGTCGGAACACCGATTGTGGCGGAATCCCGGGTTGCTGACTTCAAGATCACGTTGCTGTGCAAGGAAACGAGAGCAGCGGAGGTTCTGGCGCTGGTGAGCGCTCAGCAGGATCTCATCTGGAGGAAGCGCGGAAGAACTCTCTGTCTGACTCAGTCTCCAGGCGCCGCCCAGAGGGACGCGGCAGCTCAGCAGGAGTACGACGCAGCAGTCTGGGATTATCTTGACGAGTTGTTCAAGCGGAGGGGCAACAATCCCTCGATCAACGCGCCCGCTCAAGAGCCGCCCCCGCCTCTCCCCCAGATCTGGAAGGACCCGGGCCCCGATCTCCCTCCCAGGGAGCGGCTTGCAGCCTATCGCGAGTGGTGCATGCAGATCGATGCGGCCCAAGAGCTTACGGGGCGAGTGGCAAGGTTGTTTCGGGAACTGTCTCCGGCACAGCGGATGCAGGTTCGTACAGGCGTGACACTAGATCTGGCCGCGGACGACCCGTCCTTGCCGTCCAATACCCGAAAGAATGTCAATGAATTGGTTCTGGCGACTCTGAAACAACCGTCGCTACCAAACGATCAGGGCACGGCGGCAGCCGGAGCGCAGCGTTCGACGCCGGTCGTCAGATTGAACTTCGTTGGGATTGGCTTTCAGCCGGTCTCGTCACCATTGTGCTACCGTCGTTCCATCAAGAGCCTCCGGGTGCGCCTCGGGCTCCGCCGGAGCGGACAAATCGGAGTGGGAGTGCTCTTCGGGAGTGCATGGACTCATCGGGTTCCGATTGCTCTTCCGCCCGACGAGTTCCCCGAGGAGAGGCGTTGGTCGTCGGACCAAAGATTCATCATTGGCGGCCTCTCTCTAGACGGCCAGCCGAACTCGAGTGTGCCGCTGTCCACTGTGCTCGCCCTGATTGCAAGGGCGTGGGACGGACCGGTCGTAGCAGATAGCTTCACGCGAATTCGGTGCGTAAAGCGGGAGCATCTTTTCCAGCGATCTCTCTCGGATGTGATCCGAAGGGTACAACGTGCCAAGGGAATTGAATGGCAGCGCCGTGGATCGGCGTTGGTGCTGAAACACGTTGGGAGAGCAAGAGAGCGAAGTCTGGAGATTCCTCCCCGTTTGCTCAAGCCTCTGCTTACGGAGCGCCTCCAGTCGATCCCGCGGACTCTGGATCGACTGGGGGCGATGCTGGAGTCGGTGACATCCGAACAGATGCTGGAGCTCCATGAGTTCTGGGAGGCCTACTTTGCCGGAAGCCGAATTGGCCTGGCTCGGCAGGTTAGAGGACCGATGGACTGGCAGTCTGATCTACGAGTTTGGAAAGCTCTGACTCCACACTTGCGCAGGCGGTTGCTCGCAGGTGAGGAGTTGACGGAGTGGGATTTGATCGGGTTGGCTCGTGAGCGGTGGACTGCTGCTGCTCGAACGCCGACTTCTAACTGGATGGGGATCCTCGTGGAGTCCAGACCTTTCCCCACGCAGCCGCCGGGAATCCGGCTCGGCATTCGAATGACACCCAGGACCGTATCCGCTGTGTCCAATATCGGGCTGCGGAGTTGGCTGCTCGCTCAGCCGGGTGAATGCACGGAACTGTCGAGCCAACCGGACGAGCATCGTGAAAACGTTGTGGATCTGGAGTTTATCTATCGAGTTCCGGGCGATGCGAACCCCATTCGAGTTTCTCGCATGCTGCTTCCCGACCCTCGGCGTCCCACAGTGCCTGTCGGGTCAGTCGACGGGCCTTCCGTCAGGATCAGTGATCCGGTTCGAATGAAGGCGCCCCCTACCCGCGCGCCCATCCTGGGATTGGGCCTTTGAGGCGGATCCCGATGCCACTTCCTGCCGGCGGTGACTACCGCGAGAACCTTGCCCAGCGGCCTTACGTCGCCCCTTGCTTTCTGACTGCGACTGTCGCGATGGCAGCGGTCGGCTTCACGCCGAGGGATGTCTCGGCGTGGATGCCACACGAGTCGGAGTTGTTTCGGTCGCCCTCGCTGGCGCGAAGCATCGACTTCAGTGCTCAGGATGAGCCTCTGGAAGATCTGCTCGAACGCCTGGGCCGGAAGCTGGGGGTTAGGTTGACTGCCGCGCAGAACATCCGGGACCTGAAGCTGACACTGTTCTATGCCAGGGCGACGGGTGGCGCGATCCTGCGCGAGATTGCGGGCTATGGGGATCTGCGTTGGGGCGGCCAGCGAGGGGGTTATCTCCTCTCACGATCCCCTCAGGCGGAGGTACGTGTGTCCCGCGAGTTAGCCCTGTCCAGGGAGAGGGCTCGCGCACGGGTTTTGGGTCTCTTGGCGGCGAAGGGCTTGAACGGAGAGGCGGATGGGAACTCACCGCTGGTCCGCGTGGATGGGGATGGCGCAGAGGGTGGGGTCTCACGTATTAAGTGCACACTCCAAGTGGGTCACGTGTCTATGGGAATGGCGCCAGTCCACCGTCCGCTGCATCGGCAGGTTGCCCAGTTCCTGGAAGTTCTCACCCCGCAGCAACTTGATCGAGTCATTGCGGGAACACCGATGGTGGTGGATGGACGACACCACCCGCTGTTGGGCGCGATGCGACGGATCTGGGCGCCTGAGTTGAATCCTGGGCAGTCGGATGATCCGGACCTGAAATCGCCGATCCGAGACGAAGTCTGGTCCGGTTGGATCGGGTGCTTGCGCGACCAGAGTAGCGTCAATCCGATGGACTTCGGGAGGCCGGTCCGCCGCGAGCCCGTGCTCAAGCTCCGCGTGTCCCGGAAACTGACGCACGAGAACGGCATGGAGAGCCACTGGACGGCCACATGGGACTCCCCGTCGCCGGCCACTCTCTCTGGCGGGCCAGGCCAGATGAGCTCGACCGAGCCGATTCGCCTCTCCGGTGAGGCAACCCGCATCGGGACGCCCGTGCCGTCGGAAGATCGGCGCTCGCTGCCGCTTTGCCATTACCTGAAGCAGCTCTTCCCGCAGACACATCGGCAGGTGATTGCGCCCAGCTTTGTCCGCCTGCGCCTGCCTGTTCGGGATGCCGCTCGCACACAGACGCTTGGAGAGTTCCTGGAACTACTGGAGAAGAGGCTGGAACTGTCGGCTACTCTCACATCGACCCGGCTGCTGCTCAGGTCCAGGACCGAATCCCTGGATCTCGCTGAGGAGCTTCCGTACCGCCGGCTCAAACCACTGATGCAAGGGGAGATGAAGTCCGAGCGAGCGTACCTTGATGCGTTGGCGCGTCTCGTCTGCGCATTAACGGACCGGCAGATCCAGGAACTCGACGTGAGGTGGCGCGACTACCTCGGAACATCACCCGCCTGGACACCGTTGAGCGACGGAGGGATCTATGCAAGCCGAGGGTCGCTGCGTCTGTGGGCTTCACTGGGGGCGCGGCAGAAACGGGATCTTCTTGCGGGCAGGACGCTTCGGCACACGGAGATGTCGCAGCGCCAACGGGCCCTCTGGCTGAAGGCGGCCGTCACTCCGGACCTTCACAACTGGGGAGTAGAGAGCGTTCTAGATTCGACGGCTTCCCCGAAGGTCTTCGCACTCAGGTTAGCGCGGCTTGAGGCGATCTATGCGGACTTTGTCGACCGAACCGGTGAGAGAAGGTACGGGAACTGGAGCCGTGATGAACCGGGGCTCCTTCAGAGTGCTCTTCCGGGTTCGAAAGTGACACACATTCCGCTCACCGTGGCACTGTTTCTCTACCTCACGCCTACCACCAAAGATCATGACATTGTTTCGCGAGACGATCTCACGCTGCCGGCGCCTGCGCCGTCCCCGGCTCAGGACACGGGGGCCGCCGTGCTGGATGGGATCCCGGCGCTGGCACGGAAGATCGATCTCAGCGCTCGGGATGAGTCGCTGGAAGTTTTGCTCGGTCGACTCTCCG
>SXGS01510351.1_pt1 | contig 44136 bp, 31 predicted proteins | sample 3174681 | NCBI WGS metagenome assembly SXGS01 (sample SAMN11356861, study PRJNA531348) | freshwater metagenome | isolation source: freshwater sample F1-80 | place: China: Fuxian Lake, Yuxi | collected 2017-12-25 | reverse complement strand
TTCCATGACGAAATAGGGTCGGCCTGGGAGCGCCGGCATCCTTGCCGGCGTGTATGTGTTCTGCGGGGTGCTCGCCGGCACTGATGCCGGCGCTCCCGGAGCTTCCGTCGTTCCGCCGTCCAGCACGCGCGCGATGTTCGGATGATCCATGAGCGCGAGGGCCTGGCGCTCCGCCTCGAAGCGTGCCACGACCTGGCGCGTATCCATGCCGGCTTTGATCAGCTTGAGCGCGACTTGACGCCGCACCGGATCCTCCTGCTTGGCCAGGTACACCACTCCCATGCCGCCTTCTCCGAGTTTCTCCAGCAGCTTGTACCGGCCGATGCGTCCGCCGATTTGATCGCGGGACTCCACTTCCGGAAGGTCAGCCGCCGCGGGAGCCGCCATGAATCCATCTTGGGTGAGATGATCGCTCAACATCAGTTCCACGCGGCGACGGAGGGCAGAGTCATGGCCACAGGCCGTGGCGACGAATCCGGCGCGGGCCGTGGCGTCGGGCAGGTCAAGCGCGTCGAGGAATATTTCCCGCGCGCGCGCCGCCGCTTGAACTGGAGATCCAGATGACATGGCCTTCATCTATACATGCGCCAACGACGAGGCAATCGTGCCATGAAATTCAAAGATTTTGCCGGCCAAACCGCGACCCGATCAGATCTCACGCTCGCCTCGGATCACCTGCTTGAGGCGAACCCGTGCGAAGGCCCAGTGGCGGTTCACCGTTCGCAGCGAGATTTGCAACACCTCCGCCACTTCGGTCATGGGCAGACCAACGAAATAGCGAAGCTTTACCACCTCGGCCGCAACCGGGTCGTCCGTCGCGAGCTGATCGAGCGCGTCGCTGACCGCGAGGATTTCCTCGCTGGGCGCACCGACCGGGATTCCCAGAGCGGATTCCTCCAGTGGTTGAAACTCGATCTGACCGCCACGCTTGAGACGGCTCTTTCGCCGGGCTGCTTCCACCAGGATGCGCCGCATGGCCTCGCCGGCGGCAGCGAAGAAGTGTGCGCGGTTTTGCCATTGGGGCTGCTGGTCAGCTCCCAGCCGCAGCCACGCTTCGTGGACGAGGGCGGTGGGTTGGAGAGTCTGGCCGGGCGCCTCGGCGGCCATCTTCAAGGCCGCGAGCCGGCGCAATTCATCATAGACGAGCGGGAGCAATTCCCCGGCGGCCTGCGGATCACCACCTTGAACGCGATCGAGAATGCGCGTGACGTCACTCACGACTCACACTCTAACGGCGGGTGTGTCGAGTGTCGAAATTGAAAAACTTGGAACTCCGACATCCACACCCTTTGACTCCAAAATGGTTTGGCCCAATTGGGGGGATCAACCGACCGGCTTCCTGACAAGCCGCGCCACGTAGGCCCCATCGACGCCATCCCGGACCGGTGACAGCTCACGTTCTGATTCGAGGCTGAATTGGAGATTTGCGGCGATAAACTTCCGCACAACTTCTCCGTTCTCCTCCGGTTCCAGGCTGCAGGTGCTGTAAATCAACGTGCCGCCAGACTTCAATTGATCCGCCCCGGCGGCCAGCAGTCTGAGTTGAGCGGCGCGGAGGCGATCAATCTCTTCCGGACGAATCCTCCATCGCAAATCCACGCGGCGGCGCATCACTCCCGTATTGGAACACGGAGCATCGATCAGCACTCGATCAAAGGTTTCTTTGCGAACGTGTGAAGTTTCCTGAGACGCCATTTCCGTCCGCGCACAGGAAACGCCAAGCCGCGCGCAGTTTTCCCTGATCAGCGCCAGTCGGTCGGCGCCCGTATCCTGGGCCAGAATGGTGCCCTCGTTGTTCATCAATTGGGCCATGAACCCTGTCTTCCCTCCTGGTGCGGCGCAGAGATCCAGCACCGATTCTCCGGGTTTCGGATCCAATTGTGTCACCGCCAGCAACGTGCTCGGATCCTGGGCGTAAAACCAGCCATCATTGAAGCTGCCCAACTGGGTCAATGGCGGATGGGACTTGAGCTGGAAGACGAGGTTCTCGCCGGTCCAGTCCCGTTGAAAGAAATCAAAATCAACATTTTCCTGCTGACGCCAGCGCTCCACGAGCTTTGCCGCATCGGTTCGCAGAGTGTTTACGCGAACGAAGGTGCGTGGCGGCGTGTTGTTCCACTCCATCAGCCGCGATGCCTCATCCGCGCCATGACGCGTCTTCCAACGATCATAAAGCCAGTCAGGATGCGACAAACCCAGGGCGGGATGTTGAGTGATCAAGTCGGCCAGAAGCTTCTTTGTGGATTCCTTTTCCCGGAGGTATCCACGGAGGACCGCGTTCACAAAACCCGACTGGGGGCCGCATCCAAACTGTTTGGCAAGTTCCACGGATTCATGGACTGCGGCGTGATCTGGAATCCGATCAAGCCAGAAGAGCTGGTAGAGCCCCAATCTCAGCAGCGTCGTCAACGCAGGCTTCTGAGTTCGGGCCTGGGTCTTGCGGGCGATCAACCAATCCAATGTCCGTTGCCAGCGGACGGCCCCGTACGACAGTTCCAGAATCAGGCCTCGATCCTCGGGCCTGGCCGGCGATCTGCCGAGCGCGGCAGCCACGATATCTTCGATATATTCCCTGCCATTCGCATGTTCGATGAGCGCGCGGACGGCAATTTCTCTTGGTTTTTGATGCGTCACTGAGTAAATATGTTTCCTATTCGTCAAGACGCGAGAAACATTTGATGCACAACTATGAGAGAAGAATTTGAGAAACTGGCAATTGCCGGGAAAATCGGAAGGCAACACATGGTTGTGCTCGAGACGCTCGCCACCAATGGCTACTGTCTGCACCGGAGTTGGGGCGTGGGAAAAATCACGACGGTGGATACGGTCTTCGCCCGGTTCCTCATCGATTTCCCTGGCAAGACTGGCCACCAGATGGGCCTGACTTTCGCCGCGGATTCCCTCAAGCCCATCCCGGCGGACCACATCCTCGCCCGCAAGCTTTCCGATCTCCAAGGCCTTCGTCAGACTGCGGCGCTTCATCACCTCGATTTGATCAAGATGGTGCTCCAGAGCTATGGCGGCAAAGCCACTCTTGAACAGGTTCAGCAGGTTCTCGTGCCGGACGTCATCACCTCTGATTGGAAGAAATGGTGGGAGGTTGCCAAGGCTGAGATGAAGAAGGACGGGCATTTTCAGATGCCTTTGAAGAAGACCGCGCCAATCGTCTATCAAGCCCAGGAGGTATCGCTCGATTCGCGCCTGCTCCAGGAATTCAAGGCCGCCAAGGGACTGAAGAGCAAACTCCTCACGGCAAACGAAGCGTTGAAGAACATCGGAGACCTGGCGAACAAGGCGGGAACAGTGGCTGAAATCATCGCCACGATGAACTCCGACATCATCAGCCATCAACGCACCCAGACTTCGCTCGCTCTTGAAGCGATCTTTCTCAGGGACGAGCTTCGCGTCGCTGCCGGGCTGGGCGTTCACCCCGGGGAGATCGATGAAGCGACCATCTGGTCGCAAGTCCTGAAGCCGGCGCAGGTTTTGGACGCCATCTCATCCTCCAAGCAAAGGCGCGCCCTCCAGTCATTCAAGAATACCTACCCCGACACCTGGACTGAAACCGTACTGGCGGCGATCAATGTGACTTCATCGAAACTCTGCGGTGAGTGCTCTGAACTCCTGATACACGAGGGCAGCCTCCAGACCGTCAAGGATCACTTCTTCCGCCTCATCGCCCAGCATCAGGCCAGCGCGGAAATGCTTTTCTGGCTCGGCAAGGAACGCTCGGATACATTCGCCGATATTCTCGGACCGGAAGTCTTCCGCGCGATGCTGACCGCGATGGAACGCGATCAATTCAATGAGAAGAGATCAAACAAGCTCCGTGATTTCATCCTCAGCGACCCGAGTCTGATGATTGATTTGATTGGCTCGGCGGATCTCGAGGTCATCAAGGATTTGACCCGCGCCCTCCAGCTTTCCCCCTGCTTCGATGACATGGACAAACGCTCCTTGCTGGCGCGCATCGTGAAGAGTTACCCGGCCATCCAGATTCTGATCTCGGGCGATCACAAACGGGAGGAAGTCACATACATCGTCTCCTGGCCCAGTCTGGAACGGCGCAAGAACGAATACGCCGAGATGGTGCAGAAGAAGATCCCGGCGAACTCGAAAGAGATCGCCATTGCCCGCAGTTACGGCGACCTCCGCGAAAATCACGAATATAAGGCCGCCAAGGAAATGCAAAAAATTCTCATGCGCCGGAAGGGGGAACTCGAACAACAGCTCGTCCGGGCGCGGGGAACGGACTTTTCCAATCCACGCACGGATGTTGTCAGCCTGGGCACCACCGTCAAGGTCACGGACCTCAACTCCAGCCAACCCGAGACTTACACAGTGTTTGGAGCATGGGATTCCGAGGTGGAAAACAACATCATCAGCTATCTTACTCCGCTCGCGCAGGCGCTCCTCAACAAAGGGGCGGGTGAGGAAGTGACGTTCGATATGGATGGCGTCCAGAAGCATTATCGCATCGACCAGGTCAGCGCGGCGATTCTGCCTCCACCCGCTGCCGTGCAACCGGTCGCGGCAGGCTGACATCACTTAAAAACTCCCTCTTGAGCTTCCAGCGAAGGGGGCTAGGTTCGCCCGTCAATTACATCAACTCAAAATCCATGAAGAAAATCACAATCCTACTTTCCTCACTCTTGATCGCCACGGCGGCTCATGCCGCGCTCAAAACAGGCGAGTCTCTGAGTGCCTACGAAATCAAAAACGTCGAGACCGGCAAAGAGTACTGCCAGGTCTGCGCCTACGGCACCAAGGCCGGCAAGGTCATCGCCTTTGGCAAGCTGAACGACGATGCGTTCTGGGCCGACTTGAAGAAACTCCAGGCGCTGCATGCCGGCTACACCAAACTGGGCGTCTTCGCGCAAGTGATCGACTCCAAGGACACCTCCGCCATCAAGGCAGCCGCCAAGAAACATGGCATCACCTTCCCTGTCGTTGTGGCTGTGAAGAAGGATTGGGACAAGGCCTACAAAGTCGAAGGCGTGAGCCGTACGATTTACTATGCGCAGCAGGACAACAAGATCATGTGGACCGGTACCGGCCTGGATGGTGAAGCTGGAACCACTCTCCAGAACCGCATCAAGAAGGATCTCGCCGGTTAACGCAGCTCTTTATTCAGTTTGAAAATGCCAGCGGCCTTAGTCCGCTGGCATTTTTGTTTTCAACCGGACCCAGAGCAATTCGAGCTTGCGCTGCGGTGTGCCGTTGGTGTCGAAATACCGGGTGCCCTCATCCTCAGCCCATCAACCCGCGACGCTTGATCGCGGTTTCGGGAGCATCCTCGCACAACTTGGCCCAGGCGCCATCGTCGCATCGCTGACAATCGGCAGCGGTGAACTCGTCTTCTCGACTCGCGGAGGCTCCCTCTTCGGCTACCATATTCTCGGCTTGTTTGTGCTGGTCCTTCTCCTGAAATGGAGTCTGGTCATCGTCAGTGCCCGGCATTGGATTGCAACGGGCCGCCACCCTTTCGAGCGCTGGATTGACCTGCCCGGACCACGAGGCTGGCTTCTCTTCTCCTTTCTGATCCTGGCCGCGATGGCATTTCCCGTTTGGGTAAGCTTCCACGCCAGCACTGTCGGCACACTGCTCGCATCCCTGACAGGCACCGCCCAATCGTTGCGTGGCAGCGGATCGCTTGTCTGGGGAATCATCGTGCTTGTCGCCGCGGTGCTCCTCGCTCTCACGGGCAGCTTTGCGCGAATGGAAAAGCTCCAGACCGCCATCGTCGCGCTGATGCTGTTGAGCATGCTGGTTTCGCTGGCCCTCCTGAATCCGTCGTGGACGGAGATGATTCGCGGCGTGTTCTACCTGGGTCCGTTGCGATACCCGGAATGGGCGGCAGGTCTGCCGGAATTCGCGGGGCGCCCTGTGTGGCTTGAAGCGGCTACTTACGCGGGCGTTCTTGGCGGCGGCGGCTACGATTACCTCGCCTACATCACCTGGCTTCGCGAAAAGCATGGGAGCACCCTCGCCCGGGCCCAATCCGAACCCGATGCTCGTGTCTGGCTGCGGCGCGTGATCCTGGTCGATAGCATCGTCAGTTTTACGGCCGTGCTGCTGTTCACGGGCGCCTTCGTGGCGTGCGGAGTGATTCTCCTTGCTCCCCAACATCAAGTCCCCTCCGGAACCGATCTCCTCACACTCCAATCCCAATTCGTCAGCGCTGGGGGTGCCTGGCTAAGACCGCTCTACTTTACCGGGGCGCTTCTGGCGATCGGTGGGACGCTCTATGGCACGATTGAAGTGGCACCGGCGATTCTCAATGAATTGCTGCGGGCGTTTCGGTGGAAAAACTTTTCCGCCGGCGATCCGCGGGCCCGGACATGGGCGGTTCGTTGGTGCAGTTTTGGCGCTCTTGTTCTGCTCATCGGCAGCCTGCTCCAGCGCCTCCTCGCTCCAAACACGGAACCACTCCGGCTGGTCGCCTTCCTGACTCCCGCGAATCTGTTCACCGGTGTCATGGCGTGCGGAATTGTCAGTCTCCTGAATCTTTGGACCAACTGGCGTTTCTCGCAAAGTGGCCAGCGGATGAATCCGCTCCTGATAATTCTCAATTTCGCCGGGGCCGCTCTGTTCCTCGGCCTGGGGTTGAAAGGTTATTGGGATCTGAGTGCCTGGATGGGGCCGGCGATCCTTGCCGCCACACTGGGTCTTGGGATGATCGCGGCGCGCTTGTTCAAGCCTCGATTTGACGGGCTTGATTGAGAAACTCGCGATTCACGCAATTCTTCGGCGCTTCGCCGCGCAACACCCTCGCCACCTCCTGCGCCGCCTTGCTCCGCATCTCCTCGGCCCCGGCGTCCGAAAAGAAGGCCGTGTGCGGCGTCACGATCAGATTGATGACCGGGTCATCCTGCTGCCAGAGACGGATGAGCGGCTCGGACGTGGTCGCCGGCTCGTGTGGCAATACATCAATACCCGCACCGGAGATCGTTCCCGCGGTCAATGCCTCGGCTAGCGCAGCCGTATCCACCATGGCGCCGCGCGCCGTGTTCACCAGCAGAGCCGTGCGCTTCATTTTAGAAAGAGTCCGCGCGTTGATCAAACCCCTCGTCTCGTCCGTCAACGGCGTGTGCAAGGAAACCACATCGCTCTGGGCAAGCAGCGTGTCCAGATCCACCAACTCCACGCCGAAGCTCTTCTCCAGACCGGGTCGCAAATAAGGGTCATAAGCAATCACACGCATCCGCATCGCCTTCGCACGAAGTGCCGTGGCAGATCCAATGCGGCCGAATCCCACGATTCCCATCGTCTTCCCGGCGAGCCGCTGGACCGGTTCGATCGCTTGAAAACCCCACGGAACGAGCGAGCGACGCAACGTTCGCTCCGAACGGGCCATCCCGCGATTGCACGCCAGCGTCAGCATGACCGCGTGATCGGCAACCTCATCCACGCCATAATCCGGCACGTTACAGACAAAAATCCCCCGGTCGCCGGCGGCCTTCAAGTCCACATTATCATAGCCCACGCCGCCGCGGACAATCACCCGGCATTTGCGCAGTCCGGCAATGATCTCCTTCGTAATCGTGACTTCATGAAAAATGATCAGCGCATCCGCGTCCTCCACACGTCCGACGAGCGCGGCGGTGTTTGGTGCAAGCAGACAATTGACCTGCGCGATTGATGCCAATTCTCGCACCTCCAGCGCAGCTGGAGGCTCCACATGATCCGTGATGATGACTTGAAACATGGCGCACAGTATATGGAACGAATCACATTGAGGCAATGTTCCTGGTGTCTGACTGACCGCTTCTGACATGGTCCAAGCCAGACTCTTGAATCATCGATTGTCCGGTTTCTCAGCTTCCGGCGCATAGGTGCCGGTCCCAACCAGTCGCTCAAAAATCGGGGACGCCATCAGAGTCGTGATCACAGCCATGATGACGAGGATCGCGAACAGTGCGGGCGAGATGATCCCTTTTTGCAGTCCGATGTTGATGATGATGAGTTCCATCAAGCCGCGTGCGTTCATGAGCGTGCCAATCCCCATCGCCTCGCGATTGGAAATGCCGGTCCACCGGGCCGCCAGCCAGCAAGCAACACCCTTTCCACCAATCGCAGCCGCGAGCACAGCCAGTGACATCATCCACAGGTAGCCGGAATTGAGCAGGCCTATCTTGGTGTTGAGTCCCGAGTAGGTGAAGAACAGCGGTAAAATCAACGCAATGGTCAACGGCTGGATGCGATCAATGAGTGCCTTTGCCACCACGCCTCGCGGCATCGCAATACCCATCACGAATGCTCCGAACACCGCGTGCAGTCCGATCAGGTCCGTGAACCACGACCCCAACGCCAACAGTGCAAGGCAAATCACAAACTGGCTTTCGGATAAATCCCCGTTCTTTTCGATCTGCCGCGACCAGCGTGCCAGCATGGGTCGGATCAGGAGAAGAACCAGGGATACATAACCGATCCCTCCGCCGATGTTCCAGGCGGCATAAGTGAAATCTCCGCTAAAACTTGCCAGCACCACCGCCAGAAGGCACCACGCCATCGCATCATCGATTGCTCCCGCACCAAGGGCGACCGTTCCCATTGTTGTGCCAGCCAGTCCTTTGAAATGAATGATGCGCGCCAGCATTGGGAACGCTGTGATGCACATTGAGGCTCCGAGGAAGAGCGTGGCTTCCGTCAGGGAAGTCGCCTTCGGGAAAAGCTCCGTGTGATGAAAGAAATACCAACCCAGCCCAGCCCCCAGGACAAATGGCACCGCCATTCCCGCGACGGAAACAGCGACGGAGCTGCGCAATCGTCGTCTCACGATGTCCACGCGGAACTCGAGGCCGACGATAAACATATAAAGCGCCAGCCCAAGCTGGGAGATGGGAAACAGCACACGCAACGAGTCCGCTGGGAACAGGGCTTTGAAAGCTTCTGGCCAGAGCAATCCAAACAATGACGGCCCGAGCAGAACGCCTGCGATCATCTCCGCCACCACCTGTGGTTGGCCGAGCCGTCCGGCGATGAGGCCAACGACACGACAAAACAGCAGGATCAATCCGATCTGAAGGAAGAACTGGACGGCAAGCTGCAGATTCGTCATGCGGCCTCCATGGGAGGGCTCGTCAGCCGCATCAGTGATGCGAGGCCGCGCGGGCAGCAAGGCACCGGTTCTTGCCTGGGCGCGGAGATCGAAAATAATGGCGTCGTTTTCTCAAGCACACGGCGAGTGTGCCTCGCAATCTGGTCTGGCGGAAATCATTTTTAGTCATCGGTGTCGGTTTTGAATGGTTCGCATTTGGCGTACTGAGGAGACCGTAGGCTATCCCACGGTCTGCTCAGTAAAAGGAACGTAGCTGGAGGAGGGCTTGATGGAGGGATCTGGGTCGATGGCAGTGAGAGGGGATTCATCGGATAAATTTTGAAAGGGCTTGGGTGGCTTCATTCCCATGTCTCCACTCCTTGCCCCCGTGGTATGGCTCCGGCACGACAGCACGTCAGGAGCGGCTCTCATCCAACACTTGGAGCAGCCCGATGAAGGGCCGCCCCACGCTCCATCGCCTGCAGGTCAGAAAATGTTGGCTTGGCAATGAGGCGCTGCGCATAGTCCATCATTAACTGAGAGGATATGCAGACTGCTCGAAAGATAGTTCTTGGTGTCACTGGTTCCATCGCAGCTCACAAGGCCGCTGATCTGGCGAGCTTGCTGACGAAGGCCGGCAGGGATGTGCGGGTTGTCATGACTTCCGATGCCCTTCAATTTATCACACCACTCGTTTTCAAAACGCTGTCCCGGCATCCAGTGGTGACGAATCTTTATGACGAGGAGGAAGGCTGGAAGCCGACTCACATTCAACTGGCCGACGAGGCGGAGCTTCTGTTGATCGCTCCAGCCACGGCCAATGTGCTCGCGAAGATGGCCAATGGGCTCGCGGATGACGCATTGACGTGCATCGCGCTCGCACTGAATCCGGCGGCGAAAGTGCTGGTTGCGCCTGCCATGAATGGGAAAATGTGGCAGCATCCTGCAACCCGGCAAAATGTCGCGACGCTGAAGGCTCGCGGAGTAGAGTTTATCGGACCCGACGAAGGGCTCCTGTCGTGCGGTTATGAAGGGGTGGGACGGCTCTGGCCAGTCGAGCAAATTGCGGAGCGGGCGGGCAGGTTGCTGGATGTTTAGCCCGCGCATGAGTGCTGCGCGCATGAGAGCCAGCCTTCAATCATTTGTTCCCAGGCAATGGTGGCGTTCAACAACCCAATAGCACGAGCCGGTATGCCGTATGGTGCTCCAATATGATGCGGATGGTCACCAAAGTCCGGGCTTTCTCTGGATGGCTCTGGAGTCTGGCGCATTGATCAGTCCATGAGGATAGTCTGGCGAAAATTGCTCGAGTTTGGACGGTTTGTCACCGCGATTGAACCTGATCCGCAGGAGGTGCGGACGCGCATCCGGCGCATGGAGTTGAATCTTGGACTGCCCGTGCGCGTGGTGGTCATGTGCCTCCTGTTCTACTATCTGTTCTTGTCGAATTGGTTTGAGAGCCTCCAGGTGGGGGGAAATGTGGAAGCGGACATTCCGCCAAGGGAAATGGTGATGGATCGGGTGCGCTGGGTGTTCCTGGGCTACCTGGTGCTCAATGTAGGGTTCGCCAGCCTGCTTCTGGGCATGAGGCACCTCCCCAGCATGTGGCTGCTGCGGATCGTGTTTGTCATGGAGTGGATCGACGCGATGTTTCTGGCGGCCCTGACGATTGCGACAGGGGGCTTCGAGAGCATTCTCTATTGGGTCTTTCTTGGAATGATCGTGAGAAATGCCATCAGCACGCCCGAAGCCGCGAGACAGGTGGCGACAAATCTGTTCGTCACTTTGAGCTACCTTCTTGCGGGGCTGGCAAACCTGATGATCCTGAGCTGGGAGAGACCGTTGCTTGATGAAAAAGTGCTTATGGCTCTCGGACAGATTTCCGAGGGCGCGGGCACGGAACCGTTTTTGTTGCGGACGGCTTTGTTGGGATTGATGACGTTCTGTTGTGCCGGCGTGGAATTGCTCCTGAGCAAGCAGCGGCTTGCGGAGGGTGAGGCGAGGGAGTTCGCGCTGCGCCAGCAACAATTCGAGGCCACGGGGAGACTCGCCGCCGAGATTGCGCATCAACTCAAGAATCCACTTGGCATCATCAACAATGCCGCATTCACGCTCCAGCGCACCGTTCGCGAGGGCAAGACGATCACTCAGCAGATTCTGATGATTCGTGAGGAGGTGGAACGTTCCGACCGCATCATCACGGAGTTGATGGGCTACGCCCGGCTGACTGAAGGACGCGCTGAAAAGCTGGACGTGTGCGATGTTTTGAACAACGCCGTTGGGCAGGTCTTTCCGGACGCCGCGAAATACGAAGTGGTTGTGGAAAGGGATTATCAACGCGTGCTACCCGCGCTCTTGATGCAGCGGAGTCATCTTTCGGAAGTCTTCATGAATCTGCTCGGCAACGCCCGTGACGCCATGAATGCGAGGGGCACGATCAGGCTTTCTGTAAAGTCCGGAGAGGATCATTCAGTGGTGATCAGCATCGCGGACTCGGGGCCAGGCATTCCCGTGGACAAGCTGCCGAAGATTTTTGAACCCTACTTCACGACAAAGGAGAAGGGCAGCGGACTCGGCCTTGCCATCGTCAAGCACAACACCGAGATTTACGGCGGAACGGTTGAAGTGGAATCGGAGCTTGGAAAGGGAACGTGCTTCACGATAAAACTGCCGTCCAGAACACTCGTTAAAATCCGAAAATGAACCTGCCTCCGTTGCTCGTCGTTGATGACGAGAAGAACATGCGCCTTTCACTCGAGGCGATACTGTCCCATGAAGGCTACCAGTTCCGAGCGGCGGAGTCCGCCGAGGCGGCGCTTCGTCTGCTTTCGCAGGAGCAGTTTTTCATGGTGGTGACGGACGCGCGCCTTAGCGGCATGAGCGGTTATGAATTCCTCGGTCATGCCCGCCAGAAGTGGCCCAATCTCCCCGTGCTCATGATCACGGCGTATGCGACCCCCAAGCTGGCGGTCGAGGCAATCAAGGCGGGGGCGATAGATTATCTCGGCAAACCCTTCGCGCCCGAGGAATTGCTCCATGCGGTGGCCCGGTGCGCGGAGCGACACAAACTGCTGATGGAAAATGCAGCCCTCAAAGCCAGGGCGGGGGAGTCCTATCGACTGGAGCAGATCATCGGAGAATGTCAGCAAGTTCAGGAACTTCGCCAATTGATCCAGACGGTGGCTCCGACCCATGCGACGGTTTTGATCCTCGGCGAAAGTGGGACGGGCAAGGAGTTGATCGCCGGGGCTCTCCACTCATTAAGCCTCCGCTCGGGAGGCAATTACGTGAGGATCAATTGTGCCGCCATCCCGGAGCAATTGCTGGAAAGTGAATTGTTCGGCCATGAGAAGGGAGCGTTCACAGGCGCGCTAAAGCAAAAGCATGGGAGGGTCGAGGAGGCCGACGGAGGTACGATTTTTCTCGATGAGATTGGCGAGATGAGCCGGTCGCTCCAGGCAAAGCTGCTCAGATTCCTGGAGGACGGCACCTTCACCCGGGTCGGTGGCAATAATGAACTGCGCGTGGATGTGCGCCTGATCGCCGCCACCAACCGGGACATCATTGATGCCATCCGCTCGAATGACTTCCGCGAGGATTTGTTCCACCGCTTGAATGTGGTTCAGTTTCGCCCCACACCACTGCGCGAGCGCGGTGTCGATATTCTCCTGCTGGCGCAACATTTCCTGAAGCACTTCAGCTTGATGTTGAACCGCCCTGCCAAACGCATCTCCAAGCCGGCGGAGCAGGCAATGCTCGCGCACCACTGGCCGGGGAACGTGCGGGAGCTGCGGAACGTCATAGAGAGGGCCGTGATCCTCGAGACGGCGGAGGAGATCCAGGCGGCAAGCCTGCCGGACTTCCACCTCGAAATGCGGTTGCGAAAGAAGGATGTCCCAGGCGTTCACTCCGTGAGATCACTCGACGAGGCCATGTCAAACTTCGAGCGCGATCTTATCACTGGCATTCTTGAGCAGAATCATTTCAATCTCACGAACACGGCAGAGCAGCTCAAGATCAGCCGCCATGCCCTGCGCTACCGCATGCAAAGGCTGAACATTGGTGGTGAACATGGGGTGGGGGATGACTCCCTGCCGGAAGAGAAGGAAACCGTTGGTTAGAGTGCGATGAAATCAGTTCTACTGGCAGTTTTGGATCCGGCGGCACGGGCGGAATCGTTCGCGAAGACGACCAAGATGTTTGCGACGGACACCATGGTGGTCTTCGTGGCTGGCGGCGTCGTGTGCGCTCTGGCGGTGGCGTGCATCTTTTACGTTCGCAAACGAAGACGCCGGGTCGTTGGAGGCGAAAAGGTGTTCAGGCAAAGTCAGGTTCTTGGAGGACAGGGGGACGAGACCGAGGAAGTCCGGCGGCGTTACAAAAAACGTGTGCGCAGGCGGGAACACAGGCATCGAAACCACACGCTGGCCGAGACTGGAGGGCTTCCCGAATCACGCAATCAGTCCGATCAAAATGCCGGCTGAGACTTCCACGCTGGTCAGCGACTCGATCACCCGGAAGAGCGCCTCCAATCTCGCTCTCGCCTTCATCCTTCTTCCAAAGGAGAAACGCTCCGCGATGACGGCGCTCTACGCATTTTGCCGGGAAGTAGATGACATCGCGGATGAGGAAAATGTTCCGGTTGCGGCGCGACGGGAACAACTGGCCGCGTGGCGTGAAGACGTGAGGAAAGCTTGTTCCGGAGGTGAGGCCCGGTTTCCGGTCATCCGGGAAATGCGGCCCTTCATCGGTGCTCACCGTCTGCCGTTCGAGCTTTTTGATGACCTCATCCGGGGGGTGGAAATGGATCTGGACATCATCCGTTACCGGACGTTCGCGGAACTGGAGCAGTACTGCTATCGCGTGGCGTCGGTGGTTGGACTGTTGAGCATCGAGGTCTTTGGTTACCGCGATCCCGTGTGTCGCGATTACGCCGTTCATCTGGGAAAAGCCCTCCAACTCACCAACATCCTGCGGGATGTGCATAACGACGCCGCGCGCGGGAGGATTTACCTGCCATTGGACGAGCTGGCTAAAACGGGAGTCACGGAGAGGGAGATCATGGAAGGCCCTTATACTCAGCGATACTTTGATCTGGCACGGCTGGTGGCGGACCGCGCGCGAAGCTTCTACCGGGCGGCTCGGGAAAGCTTGCCGGCCACTGAACGGAAATCAATGGCCACGGCGGAACTCATGGGCTCGGTTTACTGGCGGATCTTGAAGAAGCTGGAGAAACGGAAGTTCGATGTCTTCAGCCACGAGCCCGCCCGATTGAACAAGCTACACAAGGCGCTTCTCATTTTGCGGACGTGGGCACAAATGTCCGTCGGTTCCAACTCACCGGGTTATGGGGTTTGCTGACGAGCACGCCATACATGATTGGCATGTGAAACCCGGTTATTTTTCATCTGATTTATGCGTAATCCTGCGATTGATTCCCGGCTCTTCACCGAAAACCGCGCCCGCCTTGCAAAGCTGCTCCTGCCCAACTCCGTTGCGGTGCTGAATAATAATGACATTCCGCCGACCAACGCGGATGGGTCCCTCATTCTGCACCCCAATTCAGATCTCTTTTACCTTTCGGGAGTGACGCAAGAGGAAAGCATGTTGTTGCTCTACCCGGATGCGCATGACGGAAAGTTTCGCGAAATCCTCTTTCTGCGCGAACCAAACCCATTGATGGAAACATGGGAAGGCCACAAGCTGACGAAGGAAGAGGCGAAGAAACTTTCCGGTGTGGCGCGTGTCGAGTGGCTCGGTGACTTCTGGCCGATCTTCCACAGGCTGGCGTGCGAGTGTGATCACCTCTGCCTCAACTCGAACGAGCACAAGCGCGCTGCGGTTGTCGTCGAAAGCCGGGAGGCGCGCTTCGTTCAAGAATGCCGGAAGCGTTATCCACTTCACAACTACCAGCGTCTCGCGCGCTTGATGCACCGGCTGCGCGCGGAAAAGTCGGCCATCGAACTGGATTTGATCCGGCAGGCGTGTGGCATCACGGAGGCGGGATTCAGGAGAGTGCTGCGCTTTGTAAAACCGGGAGTGACGGAGACCCATGTCGAGGCGGAATTCGCCCACGAATTCGTCAGAAGAGGCGCGGGTTTCGCCTACCCTCCCATCATCGCCAGCGGAATCAATGCCTGCGCCCTGCATTACCTTGAGAACAGCGCTCCTTGCCGTCGAGGAGATCTCCTGTTGCTCGACGTCGGGGCGAGTTATGCAAATTACATGTCAGACATGACCCGGACCATTCCTGTCAACGGGCGGTTTTCTCGCCGACAGAAACAGGTTTACCAGGCCGTGTTGCGCGTTTTGCGGGCCGCCACCGATCTTCTCAGGCCCGGCGTGTTGGTGAAGGATTGGCAGAAACAGTCGGAGAGTCTTGTTGAACGGGAGCTGGTCAATCTCGGGTTGTTGAAGATGTCACAAATCCGGAAACAGGATCCGGATGCGCCCGCCTTGAAAAAGTACTTCATGCATGGCGTTGGTCACCCGCTTGGATTGGACGTGCATGATGTAGGGATTACCACCGAACCAATCCAGGCCGGCTGGGTGATGACTTGCGAGCCCGCGATCTACATCCGTGAGGAAGGTTTCGCCGTGAGGCTCGAAAACGATGTTCTTGTGACGGACGGAGCGCCGGTCAATCTGATGGAAGACATCCCGATCGAGGTCGACGACATCGAACGCCACATGAACTCGCGCCGATGATGAGCTGCCCCCGGAGGATTATCTGGAAACCGAGAGCATGAGATCGAGAGATGCTCTGGGTCCGTCAGTGCGCCTGCGGTGGCCTGTCACGCCGCGCACACCTCCCTGGCTTGTCTGAAGCGCGGGGGAAGCGCCAGATGGTAGCTGGAGGAATTCTCCGACAGCGGCCACCAACGCATGGATGTCGAACGGCTTCTGGAAAAAATTCACACCGTCAATCCGTCCGAGACGCCGTCCATCCACCGGATACGCGGTCAGTACAATCGTCAGCAACTCGGGAGCCTCGAAATGAATGAATTCACAAAGCTGTTCGCCGGTGATGGAGCTGTTGAGTTCAAGGTCCGCGAGCACGACCTGGATTTCCCCGCGTTCACAGCGCCATCGATCCAGGGCTTCCTCAGGATTGCGCGCGGTGACGACTTCGAAGCCTGCGTGCTCGAACACCATGGTGATTGCCCGCAGGACCGCGGCTTCGTCGTCCACGATTAGAATTTTTTGAGAGCGGTCCATTCGTGTGTGGGTCATCGGACGGAAAGGAATCGAACTTGAGTTCAAGGCTCGTCACCCGGTGCCATCGAGGAATTCCAACACGTCGATCCGCTCCCGGCTCTCCAGCGTGCGTAGGTGAAAAGCTGACAGCGGAATTCCTACTTCGATTTGATCTTCGTCCAGACCTCATCGTAAAGCTTGTTCTTGTCGCCGAGGTCTTTCGCATATTCGAGTCCGTGCATGATTTCAGGCGGCGGGTAGATCGTGGGATTGCTTAGAACAGCGGGAGCGATGAATTCCAGCGCGGCTTTATTTGGTGTCGCGCCCTGACTCCACTCCGCGAATTGAGCGGCCACCTTCGGCTCAAGCATGAAGTTTATGAATTTTTCGGCCAGATCGCGATGCGGCGCTTTGGCGGGAATGCTGATGGCATCCACAAAAATCTGGCTGCCCTCTCGCGGCAGAACATAGGCCGTCTCGGAGTCTTCCCGTGTGCCGCGCGCGGAATCGCCGCTGTAGGCCATGGCGAGAACCGCGCCTTTGGACAGAACTCGATTCTTGCAGCCGGTGCCGCCCTCGAAACCAATTGAACGCTTCTTTGCCGCGATGAGAAGATCCCGTGCTTGCGCCAGTTCTCCCGGATCGATGCTGTTCATGCTGAAACCCCGGTAACGCAGGGCGGCGCCGATGGCGACACGCGCGTCTTCAAGGAGCAGGAACGGTCCGGGTTGCCTTGCCGGGTCGAAGATGAGGCTCCATGAAGCTTCGACAGGATTGTCCGAAGTTTTGCGGAGGTAAATGCCGGCGGTTCCCCAACTCAACGGGGCGCTGTATCGATTGCCAGGATCGAAAGCCGCGTTCGTGAATTGTGGGTCGATGTGCGTGAGGTTCGGAACATTCTCCTGACGCAAGGGTGCCAGCAAGCCGCGCTGAATCATCAGAGGCAGGGTTGTATCGCTTGGCACCACGATGTCGTAGATCGACGAGCCGCCAGCCACCAGCTTGGCAATCATGCTGTCGGGATCTTCGTAGAAATCCACGTTCACCTTGCAATCGAAGCGTCTCTCGAACTCCACGATGATCGCGGGATCAATGAACTCGCTCCAGATGAAAACATTGAGCTGTTGCCCGGGTTTGCCGCAGCCTGCCAGGAGTGCAACGAGGAGGATGAACAGGCAGTTTTTCATGGTGTCTGGAATGAGCGCGACCTTGCGATGAAGGTCGGTGTCTTCCGCTTCAAACACCTCGCCCATACCCCCGGCCCCGATTCGGCGCAGGATGCGAAAATGCGAAATGGATTGCCTGATCATAGTAATTCCCGGATGTCGTCCACAGTCTTGTGCCTGATCAGGCACAGACTCAAGTGTTACTACCATCCCATTGAATTCCTCACTTTGTGGAGCATGGCCGTGTGCGCAGCACCAGCCGCAGCATGTGGACCCACAGAACCGCTTGGTGTCCCTGGATGTACTGCGACTGGTTGGGACGACACGGCCGCGCTCCACAAAATGAGCTGGTGACAGAACGGACAATTTCATTGACAGCATGATGCGAACGGTAGCTCATGGCACCAGTGAAACGTCGGTAGCCTCCCAGGAAACCAGTCAAATGTTCATGTTCCGTTTAAGCGAAAGGTTAGCTTTATGCGAATTGTTTCAGAGTCCAGGCAGGTCCGATTCTGGCTATGCGGCGGGGCTTTTGTCTTTGCGCTGCTGATTTCACAACCGAAAGCATTCTCGCAAGGGTGAGTGCCAGCCCGGCACATGGCGCTCAGTTTGGGCGCCGAAGGCATCTCGTATCTGGAAGGCAAGCAGTGGGACGCCACTCTCTCCTATCGTTTTCTCCATTCGGACCGGGTTTTCAGCAGATCGCACGAGCAGGCGCCGTTGAGAAACTCTTCGGTTTCTGACATCCATTCGTTCGATCTCACCGCGTCGTATGCTTTCACGAAGCGGTTTAGCGCCAGCTTAACCCTGCCGTTCCTGCATGCGGAACACACCAGCGCCTGGGAACATGACGGCGTCCAATTCCACACCATGACGGCGGCAGGCGTGGGCGACATCCGGCTCCTCGGCAACGCTTGGTTGCTCGATCCTGAAAAATTTACCGACGGGAACATCGCTTTGAGCGCTGGCGTGAAGTTTCCGACGGGGGACGACAATGCCCAGGACATCTCGTATCAGGCCAACGGCCCGGTCAAGCGTCCCGTCGCGGATTCCATCCAGCTCGGTGACGGAGGCTGGGGCCTCGTGCTGGAAGTGCAGGCGTATCAAAAGGTCTTCGATCGCGCCCATATCTATTTGACCGGCCAGTATGTGATCAATCCACGAGGTCAGAACGATACGCTGGCTACGGTCCCCGACCCGGTCGGAATCATTACGACCAACTCCGTGCCCGACCAGTTTGTCGTGCGCGCGGGCCTGCTCTACAACCTCTGGCCGGAGCAAGGACTGTCTGCAAGTCTCGGCGGCCGGATTCAAGGGATCCCCGTGCATGATCTGGTTGGCAGCGACGAGGGCTGGTGAACCTCCGGTTACTCAATCGCCATCGAGCCGGGGATGTACTATTCTCGCGGGAAAAATTCTTTCAGCATCACGACACCGGTGGCGTTGTACCGGAACCGGACGGAAAACGTTTATGAAAAGGCGACCCGCCAACAGCCTCTCGGCGGCTTCTATGATTTTCTAATCATCGCCGGTTACTCGAGGCGATTTTGAATTCGATCAGATCACACGACCAGCCGCAGGGGGATCGTCCCGCGAAGATCCGGTGGTCTGGCTGTGCCGCCGGAAACGGCGTGCGGTTCGACTCGATTTTTGCCTCAAACCGTCTGCATTGACACCCCACGCCACCCATGATTCATTCGCCTCGAAATCCGGTGCAGCCCGTCGATGGGCGGGTTAAAGTCTCAACGACGCTTTGAATGAAAGTCATCACCATGCGCACTGCGTCAGCCTCCGTGCCGGCTCGATCCTGGTTCTCTTGTCTGGCTCTCGTCCTCGGTCTGGTCGGCTCGCCACCTGATGCGCTCTCGCAGGGCTGAGTACCCGCTCGACTCACCGCGCTCAGTTTGGGCGCGCCCGGCACTTATTATTTGAACGACCACGAATGGACAGGGTCGATCTCATATCGCTACCTGCATTCGTTTCGTGACTTTCACGGCAGCGACGAGATTCCTTTCCCGCCGCCGAACGACTTGCTCTACGCGGACACGAAGGTTCATGGCTTTGACCTGAACCTCACGTATGCGGCGACGAAACGATGGAGCATCAGCATGGCGCTGCCCTTCCAACACGGGAGTCGCGAAACCTACGGCGAGCACGACGGCCTGACGCGCCGCACCATGCAAGCTGGCGGGATGGGCGACCTCTCGATGATCGCCAACGTCTGGCTGCTTGATCCGGCCAGATGCGCCGACGGGAACATTGCGCTTGGATTTGGAGTGAAGGGCCCGACCGGTGACAGCCGGGCAACGGATTATTCTTACCGCGACACGGGCCCCGTGTTGCGCCCCGTCGATCCAGCAATCCAACTGGGCGACGGAGGCTGGGGAGTCGTTCTGAGCCTTCAGACCTTTAGGAAGATCTTCCAAGGAACGACGGCTTACCTGCAAGGTTCATACCTGGTCAATCCACGCGAGATGAATGGCACACCGACTGTGTTTGCCGACTTGGTGCCACCCAATGAGGACATCGGCTACCGCGTCAACTCGGTCCCGGACCAGTACTTTGCCCGCGGCGGCGTGGAATACGAGCTTTGGCCAAAGCAAGGCCTGGCTGTCAGTCTCGGAGCGCGGATCGATGGCGTGCCAGTACATGATCTCATCGGCGGAAGCGAGGGCTGGCGGATTCCTGGCTACGCCATCGCCATCGAGCCTGGCTTATCCCTCTCACGCGGCAGGAACCTCCTTCGGCTGACCGCCCCGGTCGCCGTGGAGCGCCATGGCGACGTGAGCATGAGCGACCGCCGGACGAACCATCCTTTAGGCGGCTATGCGGCCTTCGCGGATTTTGTGATCTTCGCCAGTTACTCGCGGCGGTTTTGACTGGCAGGCAATTTAACGGGAGGTCGCGCCTCCGATCAACGGGCCAGCTTTGGCCACTCTTTTTTGCGCCTCTTCCAATCCTTTTCCTGCTCCTTGAGGAACTCGCGAAACTCGGAATTGTCCCGGAGATTGTTCAAGTTCGGATCCTTCTCGAACAAGGTGTAGCAGGGAAAGCCGGTCTCCGCCGCCTTCTTCAGCGCATCCAGTGCCTCGCGCGGCTTGCCGAGGCGGGTGTAAGCGCACGCGATGAAGTAAGCCGTGTGGTGGAATTCGCCATAGCGGGTCTCCTTGCTTAACGCATTTCGGATCTCATCTTCTGCCCTCGTCATGTCGCCTGCGGCGGCCAGCATCAGAGCGTTCACCCCAGCCAGCTCTCCGGTATCATCCTCCGGGAAGGCCTTCCGAAACTCCTCCAGGATGGCTCTGGCGTCGTTGGTTCTTTGCAGGGCGAAGAGCGTCCAAACGTTGTGCGATCCGACAAAGAACTTTCCGCCCTCCCCCCGCGGGATTTTTGCCCACAGGGGCAGTGCTGGTTCGTAGTCGCCTTTCCAAATATGCACCGACGCCTCGTCTCCGATCGGGGTCGTGGCCGACGGATCGAGGGCTAACGACGTTCGCAAAGCCGCCACGGCTTCGTCCAACAGACCGGTATGGCCATAAACAACGCCAAGCAAATAATGCGCTTCAAACAATTTTGAATTCAGTTCGAGCGCGCGCTGGAGATCGGCGACGGCCTCTTCATGCAGGAAGTTTCTCACTGGCGACCAAAGAATCTTGGCGCGGGCCACGTATGCCTCGGCCGACGCCGGATCGATTTCCAGGGCTTGCTTCACCTTCAACCAGGCCTGCGGTTCCCATGTCCTATACTCTTGCGGCGCGTAATTGTAGAGCCGATCGACGTAGGCTGCGGCCAGAGCGGCGTAGGCCGAAGCGAATTCCTTGTCGAGCGCCACGGCGCGTTCGAGCAACTCAATCGCCTTCAGGTTGTCCGCGTCGTTCCAATTGCTGTTATGGATTTTGCCCAGCAGGTAACTCTCATACGCCTCCGGGTTGACGGGTCGCGCCTTGGACAAACGCCTCTGCTCTTCGGGCGTCAACACGACGCGAATGGCCTGGGCTATGGCCAGAGCGACGTCGTTCTGAAGACGGACGATGTCGGCGGTCTCCCGGTTGTAGGTATCACTCCAGATGTGCCGGTCGCTAGCGGCCTCGATCAACTGCACCTTGATGCTGACATGCGTGCCGTTGACCACGACAGAGCCCTGCACCACGGCGTCCACCTTCAACTCCCGGCCTATCGTCGGGATCGACTTCTTGCTGCCTCGGTAAGGCATCACGGTTTTCCGTGAGATCACCTTTTTCAAGGCGCTCATCTGCGCCAGTTTTCCGATCAGTTCGTCGGTTAGTCCGTCGGCAAAGTAATTCTTGTTCGTGTCGCCGGAGAAATTGTCAAAAGGAAGGACGGCCAGAGATTCTATCGAGCCAGGGACTACGACCGCCAATGGTGCGGCGGTCCTGCCGCCGGGATCCCTCACCGTTGTCACCGCATACTTGTGGACCGCGAACCAAGTCCCGCCGCCGATCAGCAGGATCGCCAGAGCCACCATTGCCATTAACGGCATTCGCTTGGAAGGCCTGGATGAAGGCGGTTGTTCGATGCGATCCGTCGATGAGTAACCTTTAAGCCTTTGATTCGCATCGTCGGGCAGGGTCAAGGCAGGCCGCGGTGTCAGCTTGGTTTCCTCTTCCAACTCTTTCAGTTCATTCCGGACATCGAGGACGCTCTGGTAACGGTCATCCGGATCTTTCTGCAAACAACGCCGGACGATCCGGCCCAGATGCTCCGGCAAGCCCGGCTTGAGTCCGGTCAGCGGCGGGGGCGCATCCTTCAGAATCGACGACATGATGGCCATCGAGGAGTCTCCTTTGAAAGGCCGTTGAGCCGTTGCCATCTCGCACAACAGAATGCCAAGCGAAAAGATGTCGGTGCGATGATCCACTTTCCGACCTTCGATCTGCTCGGGCGACATGTATGCCGGCGTGCCCAGGACCTTCCCCTCCACCGTCTGATGGACGGTGGGTGCCTCGACATCCAAAGCAACGGCTTCGGGCTGGAACAATTTGGCCAGACCGAAGTCGATGACCTTCACGCGGCCCTGGTCGTTGACCATGACGTTGGACGGCTTGAGATCGCGGTGACCGATGCCCCGCGCGTGCGCTGCAGCCAGCGCATCGGTCAGCGGAATCCCCAGCGCGAGAAGTTTTTCCACAGTGAAGCCGCCCCTGGGAATCAACTCGCTCAGAGGGCGTCCTTCCACCAATTCCATGCTCAGGAAATGAGTCGAGTCAGACTGTTCGACCGAGTGGATGGTGACGATGTTAGGGTGGTTCAGAGCGGCCAGGGCGCGTGCTTCCCGCTTGAAGCGATCGAGAGTCTCGGGCTTCGAGGCGAGTTCTTGCGGCAAAATCTTCAATGCGACCTTGCGATGCAGGTCGGTGTCTTCCGCTTCAAACACCTCGCCCATGCCCCCGGCACCGAGCCGTCGCAGGATGCGATAATGCAAAATAGTCTGCCCGATCATAATTCTTTCCCGATGTCTGCCGCAGTCTTGACCCTGATCCTCTTCAAACTCAAGTGCAACCACCAGCCCGTGTGATCAACCCGTGAATCCACAGTTGTCGGTGAACTTGGCTGGCAGCCTGGAGCGCGGTCGTGTGCGCAGCACCAGCCGCAGCAGGTTTGGCGTGAGGGCGAGCCATCGGAACTGCTGCGACTGGCTTTCAGCACAGTGGCGCTCCACCGACTTGTGGATGCACCGGTGATCAACATGACTCGTTTGCCCGGCAAGCGGAGGACAGGCGACATGATGGATCGAGTCATTCGTTACTGAGGAGACCGTGGGATAGGCTGCAAATCTTGACGGCGGCGCAGACGCACCTGCTTCGTCGCTCACTTGGTCGGAGGCCGCTGCGGGCATCCTCCCGCGTTCGCGCCTCGCATCTGCATCTGTGGCGCTCGCCATCATTCGTAGCCTATCCCACGGTCTCCTCAGTATGGTTAAGACCATGCGCTCGTTTCGCGGAGTTCCACCCTTTGGACGTTCAGGAAATCATTTCGAAATGGTGAGGAAAATGAGTTGCCGCAAAGAACTCTATTCCGTAGTGGTTTCTTACGATGTCTCACGGAAGAATGCCTCGTTCCACAACCAGTTCTGCCGGTTCAACCTGGTTGCGCCTTTGCGCACAGAGTGGCAGGAAGCCCTTCCTGCTTTGTCAGACTGCAAGCCAATCATCAACTAACTAACATCCATGAAACTGATCTCGTCATTGTTCGTCACGGCCGGTGTTGTCATTTCCCTTCTCTTCAATGCCGCCCACGCCGCGGAGTCCGCTCAGAAGCCTGCGGTCGAGGAGATCAATAAGGTCTGCCCCATCAGCGGCAAGCCGGTGAACCCGAAAATCACCGTCGTCTATGAAGACAAGCATTACGCATTTGCCGACGACGCTTGCCGGACGAAGTTCAATGAAGCCCGCAAGAACAGCCTGTATCAAAAGCTTGGAGGCAGGGCGGCCATCGATGCGGCTGTCGAGTCTTTCTATGTCAAGGTTCTGGCGGACAACCGCATCAAGCACTTCTTCGACGATATCAACATGACCAAGCAGCGCCGGAAGCAGAAAGAATTTCTCTCCGCGGCCTTTGGAAGTCCCGTCCCCTGGACTGGCAAGGATCTGCGCAAGGCGCACGAAAACATTCCCGGCTTGAACGACACGCACTTCAACGCAGTGGCCGAGAATCTGCAGAAGACACTCGAAGAATTGAAGGTGCCCAAGGATTTGATTGATCAAGTCATGGCCATCGCCGCCAGCACCCGCAACGACGTGTTGAACCGCCCGAAGAAGGCGGAGTAATCCACTCTGCGGCCATTGGAAGGCCACTGAACAGATCTCTGCGTCTTTCTTTCCTCCGTGATGAAGTCGGAGGTTCACTCCGCAGGCTTCGTTTCTTGACTGGCCCGCCTGCGGCTTGCACAAAGGACTTCATGCGCAACCAATCGTTCCTCTGTTGGGTCTTTTGTTTCCTGCCTTTGATTTTGCCGGTGTACGCGCGAGCGGCGGTTTTTGAGGCGGATGTGTGCGTCTTCGGCGGAACGGCGGCGGGCGTGGTGGCAGCGCTGCAAGCGGACCGGATGGGGCGGTCGGTCGCGCTGATCACGCCGGGCCGGCATTTGGGTGGATTGACGACCGGCGGGCTCGGCGCCACGGACATCGGGAACAAGGCGGCCATCGGAGGCATTTCAAGAGAGTTCTACGGGCGCATCGCGAAGCATTACTCGCAGGACTCGGCATGGACGCTCGAAAGCAGGGCGGATTATTTTGCAAAGCGCGGCAGCGGGCAATCGAAGGCCTCGGACCTCTCCTCGGCGGACGCGACGATGTGGACCTTCGAGCCGCACGTGGCGGAGGCGGTCTTGGAGAAGATGCTTGGCGAGTCCAGAGTGCGGGTGTTTCGAGGACACCGCTTCTCATCGGCAACTCGTGAGGGATCGAGCATCAAGGAATTCAAGACTCACCAGGGGGATGTTTTTCGAGGGCGGATGTTTATTGATGCGACGTATGAAGGTGACTTGATGGCGGCGGCGGGAGTTTCATTTCACATCGGGCGCGAGGCGAATGCGAGTTACGGCGAGAGGCTCAATGGCATTCGCGCCGAGACCCCGCATCATCAATTCATCGTGCCGGTCGATCCCTACATCAAACCCGGCGACCCGGGCAGCGGCCTGCTGCCTTTCATTCAGTCGGGCGACGGTGGCCGGCCGGGCGATGGAGATCGCCGGGTGCAGACCTACAATTACCGCCTGTGTTTCACGACGAACGCGGCGAACCGTCTCCCGGTGACGCCGCCCGCGGGTTACGATCCTGCGCGATACGAATTGCTCGCACGGTACCTCGAAGCATTGGTGCGGGCTGGCAGGAAACCGGTGCTGGCTCAATTCTGGAATCCCATCTGGCTGCCGAATGGCAAGACGGACATCAACAACAACGGCGGATTCTCCACTGATTTCATCGGGGCGAATTACGCCTACCCGGAGGCGGACCACGACACGCGCGAGCGCATCGCCCGCGAGCACGAGGATTACACGCGCGGCTTCATCACCTTCCTGGCCACAAGTCCACGCGTGCCCGAGAACATGCGCGCCGAGATGCAGCTTTGGGGGCCGAGCAAAGATGAGTTCACCGACAGCGGAGGATGGCCCCGCGAACTCTACGTCCGCGAGGCGCGCCGCATGATTTCGGATTATGTAATGACGGAGCACGAGTGCCGTGGAGCGAAGGTGGTGCCGGACGCCGTGGGGCTTGCGGCTTACAACATGGACTCCCACAACTGCCAGCGCATCGTGAAGAACGGGAAAGTGGAGAACGAGGGCGATGTCCAGGTGCCGCCAATGAAACCCTACCCCATTTCATATCGTTCAATCATTCCTCGCGCATCCGAGTGTGGGAACTTGCTGGTGCCTGTCTGTCTCGCGGCGTCGCACATCGCCTACGGCTCGATCCGCATGGAACCTGTCTTCATGATCATGGGGCAATCGGCGGCGACGGCGGCGTGCCTGAGCATCGAGCAAGGCGTCCCGGTTCAGAAACTGGATTACGCTAAATTGCGCGGGCGGCTGCTGGCTGACCGGCAGGTTCTCGAGTGGAAGTAGCCGCCAATCCCGGAAGAGGAGACGGCAAATCATTTAGCGTCCGTACACGGCAGAATTTTCAGCTTGAAATCATCCCGCCCTGGGTAGCCAATGGCGTCGAACCCAATTACCGGACCCGTCTCACCCTTATCGAGATATCATTATGGTCACACTACCCGTCCTTCGCTGGGGCCAGCCTTACGAGAGCCTTGAACTCGACAACGTCTCCAACTTCGTCACCGGTGAGACGCTCGCCAAAGTGAGCCAGGCCAATCCCGGCCTGCTCGCCAAGGACATCAAGAAGGCGCATCGCGCCCGGGAGGTGCTTCGGGAGATCCCCATACGCCAGCTCGTCCAGATGATGAAGAGGGCGGCGGATCTTTACCGCGACGCCACGCTTCCGATGGGTGACGGCACACAGACGCCTGACGATTTCGCGCGGCAACAATCCGCCTCAACCGGCCTGCCCGAGCACATGTGCAAGTTCAACATGTCCAAGAACCACTTCGTGCTCTCGAACATGGACCGCATCCTCGACTGCCTCACGCGGGGATTGCCGCTGGACATCCTCACGCGCGGTTATGGCGAGGAGGGCAGGGGAGTGGTGGTGAGTTATCAGGCGCAATCGCCCGTTCTGGGTCTGGTGCTGCCGTCCAATTCGCCGGGTGTTCACACACTCTGGCTTCCGGTGATCCCGATGCAGATCGGCCTGGTGCTCAAGCCGGGACCGCAGGAACCGTGGACGCCCTATCGCATGGCGGCGGCATTCTCCGAAGCCGGCGTGCCGCGCGAGGCCATCGCGATTTATCCCGGCGGCGCAGAGATGGGCGCGGAAGTCGTGAGCCGCGTCCAGCGGGTGAAGATTTTCGGTAGCACGGAGACGGTGAAGCGCTACCACGGAAACCCCTGCGTGCAAGTCCATGGACCGGGCTTCAGCAAGATCCTGCTCGGCGATGATGAAGTGGACAACTGGCCCAAGTACATCGACCTGATGGCGGACAGCGTTTATCTGAACAGCGGACGAGGCTGCATCAATTGCTCCGGCGTCTGGGCTTCGCGACACACAAAGGAGATCGCGCAGGCGCTGGCGGAAAAACTTGGGCCCATCGAGGTGAAACCGCCCGAGGATCCTTTCGCGGCACTCGCGGCGTTCACCGTGCCCGGCCAGGCGCAGGGCGTGAACGCTTCCATCCTCGACAAGTTGAAGGAGGAAGGGGTGACCGACATGACGGCGAAGTTTGGCCCGCGTCTGGTCGAGAAGGAGCGGTGCGCGTATCTGCGTCCGTGGGTGATCCACGCCAATTCACCCGAGCGCAAGATTGCCCAGACCGAATACATGTTCCCCTACGTCACTGTTGTGGAATGCCCACAGGCTCAGATGATCGAGAGGATAAGCCAGACGCTCGTTTGCAGTGCCATCACCAGCGACAAGGCTTGGAGCCAGCAATTGATGGAGGCGACCCACATCGACCGTTTGAACATCGGCCCCATCCCGACCATCAAGCTCGACTGGCTCCAGCCGCACGAAGGGAACATCGTTGATTTTCTCTTCCGCGCCCGTGCCTTTCAGACCACGGCGGAGAGGTTGAAAACGTAAATGGATAGGCTGCTCGCCATAGGCTCCCGGAAACAAGTCTTCAAAGGTGTCGAGCAAAGCGGATTTGCCGTTTGTCTGGATTGTTGTGTCGCCAGGTTCACTGGAAAGGAAACACCTCCAAAATTGGACGCCAGTTGAGGCCATGAGCCTGGGACCGCCTGCATCCTTGCCGGCAAACGTGGCTGGGAGACCAAGTCTTGCCGGGAGGGATGCCGGTTTTCCCAATGAGCGGGGGATTCATGGGGGGAGTGAACACCAGCCACCGGAGGAACTGAGGCATTCGTGCCAGTGTTCGAAGGCTTGATGAGGGCGCAACGCCGGGAAAGTTGTTCAAAATTCTTTCGGAATTTATCTCGCTAATGTTGCTCAAGCGAGTTGAGCCTGTGAATCACTCATGGGAAACTTCCATCTTCGTTTCGCTGCGATGCTTTGGCTCGCTATCGCCTCTCTGATTCACTCAACGGTGCCTGCTCATTGCGCGGCTCCGAGTTTGACGATTGATTCCGGCTCTCCTTCCGGAGTCAGATTCTCCTGGCCCTCATCGGCGTCCGACTTCGTGCTCGAAGAGACTGAAACGCTCTCGGGAGTTCCGTCGTGGCACGCCGTGACGATCGTTCCGCAGCTTCAAGACCTGCGGTTTTTGGTCACGCTTCCATCTGCTGACGCGATCCGGTTCTACCGTCTGCGCCAGGTTGCGGTCGTTTCAACCTTCCGCATCAGCCGTCACACGCCGCTGGATGGAGCAACGGAAGTCGGCGTCACGTTCCGTCCGCAAGTCTTCTTCTCCGAGCCGGTCAATCCAACCACCCTAGCCAGCGATAATTTCTTTGCGACCGCCTCCGTGAAGTCTGTCGAGGCGAACATCGTGCCGGCGAATGATGGCACGTTTGCGTGGTTGTTCTTCAAACAAGCCCTTCCCGGTGGCACCCGGGTGCGCGTGACCGTGGACGGCTCGACGATCACGGCTGCGAAAGAGGGCACCCGCTTGGACGCGAACGGCAGTGGCCAGGCTGGCAGCGTGGGAACCTTTGAATTCACCACCGTCAGCCGAATTGCGCTGGCGGGAACCGCGCTGGCGGGAATCGTGGCAGACCCTGGGGCGGATCTGGCACCATACACTCCGGATGACACTCAGCCCGGTCCGGATCGGCTACTAAACACGCTGGATGATATTTTTGTGCTGCCGATCCAGGGAGTGAAAGTCTTTCTGCTCGGTCGTGAGAAAGAAGTCGTCACCACCGGCGCGGATGGCCGTTTCTTCTTCCCTGCCGTCCCGCCTGGCAATGTGAAAGTGGTTGTGGACGGACAGTCTGCGGCGAATCCGCCCTTCGGCACGTACTTCCCGGAGATGGTCCTGGACGCGCAGATGGCACCGGGCGTGACCAATTTCCCGATGTTGGGGATGCCTGCCGTGTATCTGCCCCGACTGGCGAAGACGATCTTGCAGCCGGTGAACGCCAGCGAGAATGCCGTCATCACAACCAAGCCAGAAGGCGGCGCAGGCTTGGACGACGCACAGCGCCAGCGGCTGACGATTGAAATCCCAGCGAACAGTCTGATCGCTGCCGATGGGACGAGGCTGGATTCCGGTCAAGTCGGGATCAGCACGGTGCCGCCGGAACTGGTGCGCGACATGTTGCCGCCGGGCGTGCTGCAACACACGTTCGATGTCACGGTGCAAGCGCCTGGAATCGCGACCTTCTCGACGCCGGCACCTATGACGTTCCCGAACATGTTCAATGCACCCCCAGGCACGAAACAAAACTTCCTGAGCTTTGATCACACGACCGGGCGGCTGGTGATCGAGGGCACGGCGACGGTGAGCGTTGGCGGAAAAACTTGGGCCCATCGACGTGAAACCGCCCGAGGATCCTTTCGCGGCACTCGCGGCGTTCACCGTGCCCGGCCAGGCGCAGGGCGTGAACGCTTCCATCCTCGACAAGTTGAAGGAAGACGGGGTGACCGACATGACGGCGAAGTTCGGCCCGCGTCTGGTCGAGAAGGAGCGGTGCGCTTATCTGCGACCGTGGGTGATCCACGCCAATTCACCCGAGCGCAAGATCGCCCAGACCGAGTACGTGTTCCCCTACGTCACTGTTGTGGAATGCCCCCAGGGCCAGATGATCGAGAAGATCAGCCAGACGCTCGTTTGCAGTGCCATCACCAGCGACAACGCATGGAGCCAGCAATTGATGGAGGCAACCCACATCGACCGTTTGAACATCGGCCCCATCCCCACGATCAAGCTCGACTGGCTTCAGCCGCACGAAGGGAACATCGTTGATTTTCTCTTCCGCGCCCGTGTCTTTTCTTGTCCGCGGAAATGTCCCCAACCGGCTTTTCTTGTCGAGCCGCTTTTGACTTTCGGCCTGCTTCAACCGAAACTCCGCCCGTAATGATTTATTGGATTCACTTGGTGATGCTGATGGTTGCGGGGGTTGTGGAACAAACTCAGTTGTTCGCTGAGCAGTCCGTGTCATTGAAGCGTGTTGGCAATGCGACGCTGCGGATGCCAGCCGAACCTCCGGTTTACGGTGTTGCCACGGGGGCGGCCTTCCCGTTGTCCTTCACGCAGCCTGTCGCGATCACTTCACCGCCGGGTGAGAGCAACCGGCTGTTCATTGTTGAAAAACTGGGGCGCATCGTCGTCATAACCAACCTGGCCAGCCCGACTCGCTCGATCTTCCTCGATATTTCGTCACGTCTGATTGCTGGTGGGGAGCAGGGATTGTTGGGCCTGGCATTTCATCCGGGCTACAGCACGAACCGCCATTTTTTTGTTTTCTACACTGCAAATGCGATTACATCGGCGGGCTCAGGACTTCACGAACGGTTGAGCCGGTTTGAAGTCTCGCCAGATGATCCGGACCGGGCATTGGCGGATTCAGAGCGTGTCATGATCACGCAGAAGGATGATTTTTCAAATCACAATGGCGGGGATCTGCACTTCGGGCCGGATGGATACCTGTACGTCAGTTTGGGCGATGAGGGGAGCCAGGGAGATGCGGGTAATAATTCACAGCGGATCGACAAGGATTTCTTCTCCGGAATCTTGAGGATCGATGTGGATCATCGGTTGGAAAGCCTTCCTGCAAATCTGCATCCCGCCGTGACACCGGGAACCTACGCCATCCCGGGCGACAACCCGTTTGTCGGCGCAACGAGCTTTAATGGTCGCGTGGTGGAGCCCGGTAATGTGCGGACGGAGTTCTACGCGGTCGGGTTGCGCAATCCCTGGCGATTCACTTTCGACAAGATTACCGGGTTACTATACTGCGGGGATGTAGGTGGCGACGCGCGCGAGGAAGTGAACATCATCACCAAAGGCGGCAATTACGGTTGGGCCTATCGTGAGGGCACCGTAAATGGGCCGAAGGTTTTTCAAGCACCGCAAGGGTTCGTCTCGATTCCACCCATTCAGCAGTATTCGCACGGGAGCGGAACGAATCAGGGAAATTCGATCAGGGGAGGAGTGGTTTATCGCGGGCAGCGATTTCCCTCACTGACTGGCGCATACATATTCGCCGATTACGTCAGCGGGAACATCTGGTCCATGCGCCATGACGGGACCAATTCGGTTCCATTCGAGCGAATGACTCGCGACGCGGGCATCGCCGGATTCGGAACGGATCCGCGAGATGGCGAGGTGTTGATGGCGGATCACGACGAAGGACGCATCAAGCGGTTTGTATTGGTGCCAATCGCCGGTCAGCCGGGGTTGCCAGAGACACTCGCGGAGACGGGAGCCTTTGCGGACGTGGCTGCACTGACTCCGGCTACTGGCGTGGTTCCTTATGAGTTGAACCTTCCTTTCTGGTCAGACGGAGCAAGCAAACAGCGATGGTTCTCAGTTCCTGACACAAATGCCGTGATCGGTTTCAGCAGGGAGGGAAACTGGACCTTTCCGCTCGGGACAATTTGGGTGAAGCACTTTGAGATCGAATTGACGAACGGAGTGCCCGACTCGGTTCGGCGATTGGAAACCCGCTTTCTCGTCCGAAGCACCAACGGAGTTTATGGAGTCACCTACCGCTGGGACGATTCGCAGACGAACGCGGTGCTCGTAGCGGACGAAGGTATGGATGAGACGCTCTTGATCCAGGATGGAGGAGGCATTCGCTCCCAAGTCTGGCATTATCCATCCCGGTCCGAATGCCTCAGATGCCACACCACGGCCGGCGGTCTTGCTCTTGGATTCAACACAGCCCAGCTCAATCGTTCGATCCATTCCGGCGGTGATTCAGTTAATCAAATAGCCTCGCTCTCTGGCGCGGGCTATTTCTCAAGTCCTATCACGAACATTGCAACGCTTCCCTCGCTCGTGGCATTGACGAATGAGGCGGCCAGCGTCGAATACCGCGTGCGTTCGTATCTGGCGGCGAATTGCGCCTACTGCCATCAACCTGGAGCGCCCCGGCTCGGCCTTTTTGATGCGCGGCTTTCGATTCCCACATCTGCAGCCGGAATTGTCAATGGCCGGCTGAATGACACCAAAGGCGTCCCGGAAAACCGGGTGATTCGACCTGGATGGCTTGATTTCTCGGCGTTGTATCAACGCACCGCGACGCGAGGCGTGGGACAGATGCCTCCCATTTCCACAACAGTAATTGATACGCAGGCGGTGGGATTGCTCCGACGGTGGATCACCGGTGACTTGCTCCAGTTTCAAACTTTTGAGTCCTGGCAAATCAACAGCTTCGATGACTTTCAAGGCCCCGAGGCGGCTCGATTTGGCGACCCTGATCACGATGGCGCGGTAAATTACCTGGAGTTCCTGGTTGGGACCAGTCCGGTCCTGAGCCTGAACCCGTGGCGAATCCGGTTGTCGGTGGCCGATGACTTGGTGACCATCACTTATCCTGCGGTGGCGAACCGCGGATTTGAAGTTCAAGGAACAAGCACCCCAGCGGATACAGGCTCCTGGCAGTCGCTCGACGTCCCGGGTAATGAGCCATTCTTCTCATCGACCAATCGGACTGTGTCTGTTCAAGAACGGCTGGATATGCAGGCGCCTAAGTTCTATCGGGTCCGGGTTTTCGAGCGATGACCCTGAATTGGCAGCTCAACCACGAAGAGTGCCCATCCGATTAATTGCCAATAGGGCTATGCACTTGATTCCCCCGGGCCAATCGGAGTCCTCGACTGGAAACGACGGACGCTTTCTTCCCTCTCTCCCCGCGAGGAACGAGTGAGGAGAGAGCCGGAGAGAGGGGCATTTCGAACCAACGAACCTCCTCTCCCCGGCCCCACTGCCGTGAATTAAGGAAAGATGGGAGGTCCGATTCGGGTTCCCCCTCTCCCCGTCGGACGGGGAGAGGGTTGGGGAGAGGGGTTTTTATTGAGGTTCGAGCAACCCTCTTCTCCCCGGCCCTCCTCCCCCGGCGGGAGGGGAGGGAGCTGAACAGACCCGCCCAACCGTCAGGGGGAATCAAGCGGATAGCCCTGATTGCCTAAACGGAATTGGAGAGCGGTCTTGATGGAACCATGCCGGCCGCGAGTTGCGGCGCATTTGTTTTTGCGCCGGGCAGAGTTGGTTTGTAGTGTCCCGCCACGCAATGTGGCTTTTGCTTAAAGAATTCCTGGTGTTTTTGGGACGCGAAAAGAAGTGGTGGCTCGTCCCGCTCGTTCTTCTACTCGTGCTTCTCGCGGCGATCATGATTTTTGGATCGAGTTCTGTTCTGGCGCCTTTCATGTATCCGTTCATGTAAGTCCACCACATGCGCCACATCCTTGGCATCTCGGCCTATTACCATGACTCGGCTGCGGCGCTGGTCACGGATGGCCGCATCGTGGCGGCTGCCCAGGAGGAACGCTTCAGTCGCAGGAAGAACGATGAGGGATTTCCAACGAATGCGATCACGAGCTGTCTTCGGCACGCCGGGCTGACCGTTGGAGAACTGGACGCGGTGGTGTTCTACGACAAACCGATCACCAAGTTCGCGCGGCTATTGGAGATGTATCTGGCCGTCGCGCCGGCTGGCTTCGGCACATTTCTACAGGTCCTGACTTCCTGGCTCGGTGAGAAATTGAATTTGCGCGGGACCATTCGAGGGGAACTTCCCGGCTTGCGGAAGGATTGCCCGATACTTTTCACGGAACATCACCAGGCACACGCGGCAAGCGCGTTCTTCCCTTCCCCGTTCCAGAAGGCCGCGATTTTGACCGTCGATGGCGTGGGCGAGTACGCCACGACAACAATCGGGCGCGGAGAAGGAAACGAGATTGAGCTGTTGAAGGAGCTGCGGTTTCCACACTCGGTGGGTCTTTTGTATTCAGCGTTTACCGCCTATTGCGGGTTCCGGGTGAACTCCGGCGAGTACAAACTCATGGGGCTGGCACCTTACGGTGAGCCGCGCTATGCCGCCGGCATTTTCGAAAACATCCTGGACCTGAAAGCGGATGGATCGTTCTGGCTGAACATGGAGTTCTTCAGCTTCATGCGAGGCTGGAGCATGACGAATGACAAGTTTCACACTCTCTTTGGCGGTCCACCAAGGAAGGAAGATGAGCCGCTGACCGAACGACACGCGGATGTGGCGCGTTCAATCCAGGTGGTGACCGAGGAAGTGATGCTGCGCCTGGCGCGACACGCGCGGGAGCTGACTGGCGAACGCTTTCTGACGCTGGCTGGTGGTGTTGCTTTGAACTGCGTTGCCAATGGACGAATCCTTCGGGAAAAGATTTTCGACAGGATCTGGATTCAACCCGCCGCCGGCGACGCGGGGGGGGCGCTCGGTGCCGCGCTGGCCGTATGGCACGGAACACCAAAGCAGAGGAGTCGGGACACTGATGACAGGAGTGATTCGATGCAGGGGGCGCAACTCGGCCCCGCGTACTCGGATGAAGAGATTGAGACCGTGCTGCGCGCTCATGGTGCGAATTATTTGCGACTAAATGACTCGGAAATGATTGAGCGCACAGCAGCGCTGCTTGCTTCCGAACAGGTCGTCGGTTGGGTGCAGGGCCGGATGGAATTCGGACCTCGAGCGCTCGGCAACCGTTCCATCCTCGGTGATCCTCGGTCGCCCAAGATGCAGTCAGTGATGAACCTCAAGGTGAAGTTCAGGGAATCCTTCAGACCATTCGCGCCCGTGGTCCGGCGGGAACGGGTGTCCGACTATTTCGAGCTGGAGGAGGATTCACCTTACATGCTTTTGGTGGCTCCGGTGAAAGATGAGTTGCGTCGCGTTGTCACTGAAACATCACGGGGCTTGGAGCGCTTGAAGCAGATCCGGTCAACCCTTCCGGCGGTCACACATGTGGATTACTCGGCCCGGATCCAAACGGTGACTCAAAAAGAGAATCCGGTGCTTTACAGTTTGTTAGAAAAGTTCGAGAGCATCACCGGTTGTGGCGTGCTCGTGAACACATCGTTCAACGTTCGCGGCGAACCGATTGTCTGCGCACCGGATGATGCGTATCGCTGTTTCATGAACACCGCGATGGATTACCTCGTGATCGGTCACTTCCTCATCGAGCGCGCCGTCCAGCCTGAACGTCACGTGAAACGGCGGGTTCAACCAACCTCTGACTAAGATGCGGCTCAAACTCAAAGAAGACCCGAAAGAGTGGCGGAAGTTCGCGCTGACGGGTTGCGTTGTGGCCTTGCTCCTGGGGTCGTTTGCCTGGTGGCGTGGCAATGTCAGTTCCGGAGGCTTTTCATCGATTGCGGGAGGACTGGCACTGGTTGCGGGCGCGGCGTGTTGGCGGGCGCAGTGGTTCCGTTCCCCCTATCGAGCAGCGATGACCGTGAGTTTTCGAATCGGGCAGGTCGTCGGCAAAGTCCTGCTGGCGGTTTTTTTCCTGTTCGTGCTTACGCCAATGGCTCTCATCATGAGAATGCTTGGTCAGGACGTCTTGAAGCTGAGGCATGGCCAAGCTGCCACGACCTACTGGCAAACGGTCAAGAAAGGTGGCGGTTTTGATCGGCAGTTTTGAAACTTCACGACAGCCCTTGGGCATGATCGGGAGGTTTCTGGGTCCATAGGGACTCCAGTCAGGCTTGGATTTGCTGGTTTCCATCTCCTTCTGACAACCGCAACCTATGTCTCGTGAGGGGATTGAAAATCGGACAGAATTTGAATTGCCACCTTTGGCGAACTCTTCAAACCTGTTGAACAGCTTATGAAAATTCCCCGCCTCTCCAGTCCGTTCGAAATGCCCCGCCGCTCTTTTCTGAATCTTGCGGCTGTCACGGTGTCCGCGATTGCGGCAAGCAGTTCGCAGGCGCAAAGCGCGGAGGGCAAGCCGCCCAGTGGCGATGGCAGGCTCCGGATCATCGTCTTCGGGGCGCATCCGGATGACTGCGAGATCAGCGCTGGCGGAACGGGCGCGAAATGGGCCGCGCAAGGGCACTACGTCAAGTTCGTCTCCTGCACGAACGGCGACATCGGACACTGGGGCATGGCGGGCGGGCGGCTGGCCAAACGCCGGGCGAAAGAAGTCGGAAAGTGCGCTGAAATCCTTGGAAACCAATCCCAGGTGCTCGACATCCATGACGGCGAGCTCATGGTGACCATGGAGAATCGCCGGACAATTTGCCGGCTCATCCGGGACTGGCAGGCGGACATCGTCATCAGCCATCGCCCCAATGATTACCACCCCGATCATCGTTATGTGGGAGTGCTCGTGATGGATGCGGCCTACATGGTAACAGTCCCTCACTTCTGCCCCGACGTTCCGCACCTCACGAAGAATCCTGTATTCCTGTTCGCCGAGGATGAGTTTCGACGGCCCAACCCATTTACGCCGGACATCGTTGTCTCAATCGACGATGTGGCGGAGAAGAAGTTTGCGGCCATCGAAGCTCTCGAATCACAGTTCTATGAAGGCGGCTGCAATGGTGGACCACACCTGGTTCCAAACCCGGCTGACTCGGCGGCTGTGGCAGCGAGGAAAAAGGCAGTCCGCGAGGAATGGGCGGGTTACTTCTCAGCAACGGCCAGGCGATTCCGGCCTGCGCTGCGCGAGCGGTACGGAAAGGCCCGTGCTGAAAAGGTCAAATACGCCGAGGCCTTCGAGATTTGCGAGTATGGCCGCAGGCCGGATAAAGAGGAGCTGAAGCGGCTCTTTCCCTTCTTTGGAGCTTGAGCACACCAGTCAGACATCATTGCCTGCATACGCCTCAATATTTCGGTAATGTATCAATTTGCTGAAAACTGGAGCGCCGAGCATTGCTCGGCATTATGTTTCTGCCCGATCCACCAGCCGAGCGATGCTCGGCGTTCCGAAATGACACACTACCAATGTTTCCCGCGAGTTGATTGAAGCCTGAAGTAACGGTTGTCGAGATCCTCGAAAGGCACGAACCACTCGGTGATCGGAAATTTTCCAGGGATGTTCGTGAGCATGGACAAAGGGGACGTGGAATCTGCCGCAGACCGGATCTGATAGGTCTCATTCGTCCGCCCCGGCCAGCTCAAACGCGCCAGGCGGTTGTCCCACACCGAAAGATCAGCCTGGAACACGCTTTCGTCCGCCGTCGGACTTGTTCCGAGAACTTGCTCGCGGGCATTGGTCAATCCGTCGTGATCCGGATCATCCTTCGGGCCCGAAGACAATGCTCCGAAGTGCTTCAGTTCCCAGCCGTCTTCAAGGCCGTCTGCATCTTTGTCCAGAATCGACACGCCATTGATGATCAGTTCGAGGCCCGTGATGGATCCGATGCCTTTGCTGTCCTCGTCCGCGAACTCCGCGACCCAGGTGCCCGCGCTGCTTTCGTAGAAATGGTGCGTCGAATAATACGTCCAGTCCATGGGCCCCGCAGCTGCATCACCGTTCGGATTTTGCAGGACACTGCGAGTACCGTTCGGGGAGACGAGTGTGATTCGCAGGTCACCGCGCCGCGTATGATCCGAATCCACGCGTAATCCCACGTGCTCGCAAAGGAGCGTCTCGGACACGTTGAACTGGTAGCGCACCGTTTCGGACTTCAGCCGTACGCTTGATCCCGGTGCCGACTCCAGATACTGCAGGAGCGCCTCACCATCGTTCTGGCTGATCATGACGGCGGGAATCGGAACGAAGTCCACGCCTCCCATCACCAGTCTGGCATCGGCATCCTTGTGATTTCGGACGATGGCAAACGTTGCCCCCGCCTGCGCCGCGAACGTGAGTTTTTCACAGAAGAAAGAGGTTCCACGGAGGATCAGCGCAGCCTTGCCGGTCAGATCCTGTGAAATCGCTTCCCTTGCGGCTCCCACATCGATCAATGGCAATGCCGCCGTCTCCGAATCAGGATGAAGTCCGCCACCGCTTATTGCCGGGATTGACAGCAGGTTTTCCGGCACATCCACTCCCTGGACGATCACGCGCAACCCCAGGTCTGGGATCTCTGTTGAGTTCGTGATGGAATGCCGAACTGTTTCGAGGGCGGGCCGGTTCACCCAGGATCGAGCCAGATACACTGCGGCACCTGCGTCGGGAATGCCGAAACCCAGATTGTGGCTCACGAGATAGCCGGCGCCGTTTTCGTGAAGATCTGGATCCGTCCGGTCGTAATGCCGGGCGGAGTGAAGCAACACCTGCTGCACGTCCCGATAGGTGAGGTTCCCGTTGGCGCTCAGAATGAGCGCCGCCAAACCGCTAGCCAGCGGCGCGGCAGCGGAGGTTCCACTGAATCCTGTGGAATCGAAACCGTAATTCGAAAGATCATCGTCTCCGGCCAGACTGTTGTAGCCCGCAGATCCCTGGCGGTCTGTCGTGAAGAGCGACGGTGTCGGGCCGATGCACGGAGTGTCCGTCGCGTCGCTGTCGCCGCTGGGCGTGGCGATCAGAATGCACGCGCCCGGATTGCTGTAGCTGGCCACCCGCCCATCGTAACGCGCCGCCGACACCGCGATCACGCTGGGGTTCGACGGATACCCGTCGTCATTTGCATTGTTCGCTTCTCCGCGTCCGTTTCCTCCTGAGCGCACGATCACCACACCCTTGCCCTGTCGGCCAAAGCGCACGGCATTCGAGATTCCTACCTCTTCCAGATTGCTCACGCGGAGCTGATCGGGGCCGACCTTGCCCCAACTGTGGTTCTGCACGCTCACCACGTTGGATTTGTACTGAAACATCTCCATCAGCGCCTCGTCATCCGGGAGTGATTCCCGCGCATCGAAGAGCACCCAGCTTGCGAGTTGCGCAGCAGGCGCGACCCCTGACACGCCTGCCCGCCTATCACTTGAGGCTGCTGCCAGCCCCGCCACGGCCGTCGCGTGATCGGCAAACCTCCCGCTGGGTCCGACATCCGTCTCCCTGGTCGTATGAAAATTGAAATGAGGTGCCCCGAGGGCGCGGCCTCTCAGGTCCGGATGATCCACCTCGAAGCCATCGTCCGCAATCGCCAGCGTCGTTCCCGCTCCACGGCTGATGACCCACGCGGCGCGAACATTGAGGTCGAGGCCGAGTGGGGTGCCGTTGGTGTCGCGATTCTCGAGGTGCCATTGCCATTGTGCGGCTGGCAGCCCTTCCCGATAAAAATACGGGTCACGCGGACGGCGGGCGTACGGTTCGTGCCGTTTGGCCTGCTTCCGCGCGACCGGATAACAAGCCCTCACTCGCGTGTCGCGGCTCAAATCCTCGGCTGCGCCCAAGGCCGTCATCGTGTCAGCCGCCGCCAGTACGAACATCCTGTCATTTATTTGCCGCGCAACAGCCAGCGGGTGTCCTTTCAAAACCAGAGTAGGATCACCTGGCTCCTTCAGTTCGAGAACCAGCCGCGATCCAAATTCCACGAACGTCGAACCTCCGTTCTCCGGCCAGGCCTTGACCCATCCCGTGTCGCCATTCGCGGACAGGGATAGGAGGCCGACTCCTTTGCTGGCAGGCATTTCAACCCGATATTTCGACACTCCAGGTGCGCTGAATTGAAACACCCTTTCCTGCGGAGCAGGGTCGGCACCTCTCAAGCCCGTGGCAACGAAACACACCAGAAAAATAAGAAATAACGTCTGCCCATTTGCCATGCGGGCGAAAAGTAGCAGAACTCGGACCTGTGTCCCCATTTTTCCACTACTTCCACCCATGGCTTCAACTTAACCGGACCGGCAGGAACACCCATCGGCATCCAGATAAGCCAACTAACGCCAGAAGCAGTCGAGCGCTTGGTGACTCGCCACCCGCCGGTTGTGAATGACCGCGCCTGTTATGAATTCCTTGCCCGCCTGAACGGCCTTGGCCAGATCCTTGCCTTGCGCGAGCCCAGCCGTAATCGCCGCCGAATACGTGCAGCCCGTGCCGTGAGTTGAAACTCCGCGGACGAATGGCGCCGAAAACAGGAGTTCGGAAGCGCCATCGTAGAAGATGTCGATCGCCTCCCGATGATTCCGCAGATGCCCTCCCTTGACGAGAACCGCGCAGCCGAAACGATCTCGGATGCACCGCGCCGCCGCCCTCATGTCCTCAACCGAACGGATGTCCATCCCGGTCAACACGCGGGCTTCATCCAGGTTGGGAGTCACCAGGTCCGCAAGCCGGAGCAGCCGTTCCATGGCGCGCACGGCAGGCTTCTTCAGCAACGCCGCGCCACTGGTGGCGATCATGACCGGATCGACCACCAGGGGACATGTATCCGCGCTGCTGAAAAACTCCGCGACAGCGCCGATGATCGCGGTGGAAAACAACATCCCCGTTTTGGCGGCGGCTGGCGGAAGTTCGGCGAACACGGCGTCCAACTGCGCCCGTACCATCTTCGGCGAACACGCATGGATCGCCGTCACACGTTTTGGATTTTGCGCCGTGATGCAGGTGATGGCGCTCGTTCCATGCACGCCAAGCGCCGCGAAGACTTTCAAGTCCGCCTGAATTCCTGCGCCTCCACCACTGTCGGAACCCGCGATGGTCAGCGCCACCGGCATCGATTTGTGAACTGTCATGCCCCGAGGTTACACGATCGTTTTGCAAATTGAACATTTCCTCGCTCTGCGTTCATTCAAGTTTATGTGCATCTCAACCGCTCCGCATCGCGTCACCCGCCCCGCAGGAGCTTGCTGGCCGCCTCGATCTGGGCGCTGCTGCCCAGGAGCAGGAGTTGATCGCCCGTGTGTATCTCTTCATCCGGGCCGGGATTGATGATGCTGGTTCCGAGCCGGTCGATCCCCACAACACTCGCGCCCGTGCGCGTGCGAAGTTCCAATTCACGGATCAGCCTTCCGTCGGCAGGCGAGCCCGGTGCGATGGGAAGCGTGATCAAATTGGCCTCCCGAAGCAGCGAAGGCAGAGGTGCGGGAGCGTGATCGTGTCGGGGTGCGGGCGGCTGTTTGAGGGTTTCCTCCAGCGCAAATTGTGCCTTCGAGTAAACCCTGATGAACGATCTCCACAGCAGCCAGGTGAGCAGGGCGACGATGAACAGCAGCACGATCAGGATGTTGAATTGCGGCAGCAACGCGGAACTGAGCATCAGCACGAACAGGCTCAAAGCCGCGATGCCAAAGAAGGGAATCGTCTGGGCAACGATGCTTCGAACCATCGCGATCGGCTTGCCCGTGGCGGAATGCGGCGAGTGTGTCTCGGCGATCAGCAATCCCAGAGCCTGCAGCTTCCGGAACGTGGCGATGAACATCGGCAGCGCGGCGATCATCGCCGCCAGCCAGAGCACTGACTTCAGCACCTCGTTCCCGAGTCCAAGTCTCTTCAACCACACGGGGGGACGGTTCTCGAGGAAGACCGCCACGATAAACACGGCACCGATCAAGGCGGCGTTCAACGCCATCTGCCAGATCCAGCGCCGCACGATTTTGGTCGCCAGACTCGGATGCCGCTTCCTGCCAAGCTGGCCGACCCATCGCGTGTAGAGTTCAAAGTAGGTCGTCACCGGTCGCGGGGCCACGCGGTCGAACCAGTTCACCGCGCCGTCCGTGCTCTTAATGAGGTAGGGCGTCAGCAGCGTGGTGATGGCCGACACTGCCACGGAGATCGGGTAGAGAAAGTCGCTGGTCACCTTCAGCGACATCCCGAGCGACGCGATGATGAAGGAGAATTCGCCGATCTGCGCCAAACCCATCCCGACTCGCATGGATGTATGCCTGTCATGGCCGCTGACAAATGTTCCAAAGGCGCAGGAGACGATCTTGCCCACCACCACAATCAGCGTGATCACCAGGACTGGCAGCCAGTGCGTCAGCAGCATCTTCGGATCGATCAGGAGTCCGATCGAAACGAAAAAGATCGCGCTGAACATGTCACGAACCGGCTCCATGAGCGTCTCAATGCGGCCGATCTCACGCGCTTCGGCGATGATGGCTCCAATGATGAACGCGCCCAGAGCCACGCTGTAGCCCAGGCTTGCGGCCAGCAGTGAGAATCCGAAACACAGGCCGAGCACCGTGATGAGCAGCACCTCGTTGCTTTTGAAACGGCCCACGTAACCGAGGAGCCGCGGAACCATGATCAGCCCTCCCACTAACGCAGCGGCAAGGAAAATGCCAAGTCTGCCAAAAGTGACCCCGACATCTCCCAGGCTCAACGTGCCCGTCGTCGCGACGCCCGACAACAGCGCAATCATCACGATGGCCAGGACATCCTCAAGGACAAGGATGCCGAAGATGAGCTGCGCAAAATTCTCCTTGGTTTTGCCGAGGTCGGCCAGCGCCTTGATGATGATCGTGGTCGAGGAGATTGAAAGAATGGCGCCGAGAAAAATGCTGTCCATCGTGCTCCAGCCAAAGGCGAGGCCCGCTTCATAACCGATCCAGATCATCAGCACGATTTCAAGGAAGGCGGCGAGGAATGCGGTTCCGCCAACCTGCCTGAGCTTGCGCAGATTGAACTCAAGGCCGAGCGAGAACATCAGCAGGATGATCCCGAGCTCTGAAAGCGTGCGTATTGTCTCCTCGTCTCCCACGAGTGGGAAGGGCGGCGTGTGCGGCCCGATGATGACTCCCGCGAGAATGTAGCCGAGCACGACCGGCTGTTTTAACCGGTGGAAGAGCACCGTCACCAGCCCGGCCACGATCATCACCACCGCCAGATCTTGAAGAAACGTGATTGAGTGCATCGCGATCGACCTTTCAAAAACCTTGGGCGATGCCGTCGGCACAGGTCAATACATTCGGTCTGGGGCAGTCTCCTGACATTCATCTTAATCCCTCTCACCGAGTGATTACGATCAGGATTGCGCGGATGAATAGGAAAACTGCCGGTTCGCGACCCTTCTCAATCGAATCCCATCGAAACTCACCGCTGGCATTTCGCGCCGGATTCATGCTTCACTCGCTGCCGCTGAATTATGGACGACCAGAATTCATTGATTAAACAACGCCGGGACAAACTGACTGCGCTACGAGCCAAAGGCATCGACCCTTTCAAGAACAAGTTTGCGCCGACGGAATCCTGTGCCGCCGCGCGCGCCAACTACATCGAAGGCCGCGAAGTGGCCGTAGCCGGCCGCATCACGGCGCATCGAGACATGGGGAAATCAATGTTCATCGACGTCCGCGACCAGAGCGGACGCATTCAGGTCTATGCCCAGAAGAATGTTTTGGGCGATGAACAGTGGCATATTTTCACACATCTCGACCTCGCGGATTTCATCGGTGTGAAAGGCACGTTGTTCATCACCAAAACCGGGGAGATTTCCGTGAAGCTCGCCAGTTTCACGATTCTCGCCAAGGCGCTGCGTCCACCTCCCGCCAAGTGGCACGGGCTGGAGGATACTGAGATTCGCTACCGCCAGCGTTACCTCGACCTCATCGGCAACCCGGAGGTGAAGGACGTGTTTCTCAAGCGCAGCGCCATTGTGCATGAGATCCGGCAGTTCTTTCACGGGCGCGGCTATGTGGAGGTGGAGACGCCCGCCATGCAGGCCATCCCCGGCGGCGCGGCGGCGGCGCCCTTCAAGACCTTTCACAACGCGCTCGGCTGCGAGTTCTACCTGCGCATCGCGCTGGAGCTGTTTCACAAGCGGCTGCTCGTGGGCGGCATCGACAAGCTGTTCGAGATCGGGAAGAACTTCCGCAACGAAGGACTCTCGCGTCGGCACAATCCCGAGTTCACGATGCTGGAAGCCTACTGCGCGTTCGGCGACTACGAGTCGATGATGGAGACGGTGGAGTCGCTCATCAAACACGTCGCGCAGAAGGTTCTGGGCGGGCTCGTCATTGAGACGAAAGATGCGGAAGGCAAAGTGACCAAGTCCATTGACCTCACCAACTGGAAGCGCGCCCGCTACAAAGACCTTGTGAAAGAGAAGGCCGGCGTGGACTGGTTCGACATCTCTCCTGCCGAACGCCGCCAGCGCGCCCACGATCTCGGCGCGGAGATTGGAAAAGAATACGAGGACTTTGAAGTGACGGGTGCCGTCTTCGAGAAGCTCATCGAGCCAACACTAATTCAGCCGACATTCGTCACGCATCTGCCGAAGGAGCTTGTGCCGCTGGCCAAGCTCTCGCCCGACGACCCGACCACGGTGGAAGTCTTCGAGTGCTGCATCAACGGTCAGGAGATCGCGCCCGGCTACACCGAGCAGAACGACCCCATCCAGCAGCGTAGCACGCTGGAGCATCAGGCCGGCGGCGAGCAGCAGAAGCTTGACGAAGATTTCCTCGTCGCCCTCGAACACGGCATGCCGCCGGCGGGCGGCATCGGC
>SXGS01627796.1_pt1 | contig 44144 bp, 39 predicted proteins | sample 3174681 | NCBI WGS metagenome assembly SXGS01 (sample SAMN11356861, study PRJNA531348) | freshwater metagenome | isolation source: freshwater sample F1-80 | place: China: Fuxian Lake, Yuxi | collected 2017-12-25 | reverse complement strand
TTTTACATTGCCACTTTTTGAGCAACTAATAAATATAATTGCCAAAGAAAATATTATTATGTTTTTCATTTTTGTATTCCTTTTATTTAATTACATTTTTTCTAATACGACACTAGAGCACGCGCTACATAAAATGCAATTATGGGAATCATTGTTTTAACAGATTGCATCCATTCGCATTTCCAAACAAACTTACCGCTTACTATATAACTAACTGAGCATATAATAATTAGTAATACTATACTAATCGGAATGCCAATACCTATAATATTTTGTGTAATCGGAAAACTTAAAATTATAATTAATATTCCTGCAACCCAAGCAACTCCAAAGCTATTCCAAAATCTAGCATTTTCAATTTTACCAATATATTTTGCGCATAGAAGTAATACTGCTGCACTAACAAAACTCAATGGAATTGCAATCATTAAACCAAAAAATATTCCCATACCGCCAATCATTGTGTTCATAATTTGTTCCTTTCATTGTTTTTAAATATTTATTTACCATAAACTTTTTACATCAAACTTGTCTTTCTTTTTCTCATTTTGTTCAGCTTCTGGTTTATTTTTAACAGGTGAAACTGCCTCCTGTTTTTTATTTGAGAGATTTGCTAATCCGTAAAATTTATAATTACCGGTTGGTATTTTTATTGTTGCCTTCTCGTATCCTTCTCTGCTTACTGTAAAAGATGTGTCAAATGCATTTATTGGATAATTTATAAGATGCACCTCTCCCACATTTTTTAACGATGCTAGCATTTCGCTTCCTTCGTATATTTTATATTCTTCTTCATTTGTGCTTGGGAAAGGATCAAAATAAATTATTACTTCTCTGCCAGCAGTAAACGATGGGGGTGGAATATTAACAACTTCTGTTTCACCTCTAACATCTATAGCAACTGTTTTAGAAAACTTATAATATTTTAAATATTGTTTTCCGGGGAAACTTTCCTGCGATGTTGAATAAATGTAAACTTTGTATTTACCTTCGTGAATATTTTTTAGTAAAACTGTTGAAGTTTGATAAGTATAGTTGTACCAACTATTCGGAAATACAATTAGTTTTTCACCTTCGCGATATGCTTTAAAAATAGATTTAACATCAATATCAATTGTATCTTTTGAAGTAACAGATACGCTATCCCCTACGCTAACAGCTTGCATTGTAGTTTTTTCTTGGATTATTGTTTCTACTTTATAAATATCTACAATGTATCCTTCAAGTAAATTCAATATTTGAATATTGCCTATCGTAGGTAACGGAGGTGGGGGAGGTGGTAGTGGAGGAGGTGGTAGTGTAACTTTAAAATCAAAACAAGCTATGTTAATTTTACCCGGTTCAACTTTTATTATTGATTCAAGTGGTACTCCATTATTTGTTTGAAATATTCTTATTTTATATTCGCCTGCAATAAAATATTTTAACGAGTTTTGTGGTGATGTAATAGTTTTAATTGTAGACGTAGTTTTGCTTAATAAAGCCATTGCATTATCTTTGGTTGAGATTGTTGGTTTGGTTGAAATTGTAGAGGCACCGTTACCAACAAGATATAATCTGTTTTTGTATATTTTAAAAATATTTGAATATTTTGACTTTATATTTTCACCAGAGTTTTCTGAGTCAAAGCTTGAATAATGTAAATAATCTTTATCCGTGTTCTCTTGAATAGATCCACTATTTTCACTTTGTGTGGAGCGAATAGATACATCATCCCAATTAATTCTGTAAGTCAAAGTATCATAATTAACACAAATCCCAACTATGCCTAAATGTGGCATTAAAATCTTAAGCAATGTATTATCAATTTCAGAATTTAAAGCTTCTCTAAGATCTAGTAGTTCATTTAGGTCAACATTTATTTGTTCTATTATTAATTGCTGCGAAACATCATAAAATTTTAAATCAATTAAATGCTTAGCATCAAGTTTACTATGCTCTCCTATTACAAGAAAATCAGCATCTTTTGGTGCACTACCCTTGACTAATTCCAACAAATTTTCTGTTTGATATCGTTTTTGAATAGATTCAACTACAACTTTTACTTTCCATTTTGAAATTGCAGAAGTTACAATAGAAGAAGTAATTTTAATATTTGGAATTTCAATCGGAAAAGTAGAAGTAGTTTTAATGTTTGGCTCTTCTTTAGATTGAGTTGTTGTTGAATAAAAAATGGTGTCGTTGTAACTTGTAAAAATATAGACATAGAAAGTTGGTAAATCGGTAGTTGAAAATGTTTGTGAATAACTTGTAAATGTATTGATAATTAAAAAATATAGAAATAATATTTTTTTCATAGACCCTCCCTTATTGTGTTATTTCGTTTGTATAAAAAATATCCCCAGTTGTTACATCTATTGCTTTAAATGAAATCGCAATATTTCGTAACAACTTATCCTCTTTATTATTTACATCATGATATCTAATTAAATTATTATAAATGAGGAGAACATCAATTCCTAAACTTTGGAGTTGTTTCCAAGAATCTAAATAAAGAGGATTTGAATTAAATATTTTATTTTCGTACATCCAATCTCTTTTTAAATAAATAGTTTTTAATTTCTCCTTTAATTGAAGTTTAGTAACATCTGTTAAACCTAACAATCCTTTTGTCAAACCTTCTTCTACTGCGAATTGGTGTTCTTTATATTTTAGCCTATCAATAAAATAATTAGCAGGGTAAATGCTTTGATAATCGCCATCAACAATTAATACTCTTTTGTTTTGCAAGTTTTGTATGAATTGTTCCGAAGTGTTTAGTGTTGGGCTGGCTGACACGGTTTTAAAAATATTAGAACATTGTTGAAACTTTGCATCTGAAAAAGCAGTAAAGCTTGTATTAAGTATTTCTCCCTGTTTTTTCATATCAACTAATCTCAAAAATAATCCTTCATCTTGAACATATCTATAAAGTAAAAGTTCTGTACATGAACTGTTATCAATTGCTTCTTGCCACTCCTCAAATAGTAGAGGGTTTGTATTAAAAACTATATTATTATAAACAGGCGGAAATTTGAAATTAAATCCACTAGTCTTTTCAACTATCCATTGTTTTGATGGATATTTGTCGTTAGCCAATAATCCAGAAATTATTCCATCTTCAATCCCCATTAATTTTAGTGATGGTGCAACAGAATATTGACCTTTAACGTTTATTATATCGACATCTAAAACACCTAATCTACTTGCAGTTTGATTCAAACTCGCTGGTATTTCAAACTGCTTTGCTACAATAAAACATTTTGAATACTCATTAAAATAATCTTCAACTTGCTGTGGTAATTTGTTAATTCCATTTCTCAAAGCAAATGAACCAAAAATTTGCATAGTTTGAAGATCTATAAATCTGAAATATGCTACAACATCGTCGGCAGTGTTTGAAATATGAACTATCGAATAAGTAAGTAAATAATTTGCAAGTAAATCTTTCTTGATTAAATCGATACTTTTTAAATTTATTGGGTGCATATAAAAAGCTTGCATGATGCTATCCGTTATAAACTCTCGCTTCTCTCTAATCTTTGCAGCATTAAGTTTTTCGGCTATTTTTATATTTTGTGAAAGAAATCCTGCAATCACTCCATTTTCAAAAGCTACATCCGATTCTCCTAATGATTTATAATTACTTCCAAGACTAAGTTCGTCAACCCTTGCTACATATACTCTTGTATTTTGTTTACCAATTGTTTTTAATACTGCAATTGATTTTTGAAATTCTTCTGCTTCAACAAATTTTTTTGCAACGTTTTGTAGATTTCTAAGTTTTGTGATTTTGTCTGGCTCAGTTACTATTGATTCTTTAGTTTTTGTATTTGATGTCTGTTCAGATGCAATAGGTTGTTCTTCCTTAACTGTAGCTTTTGGTGGACAGCCTGTTATCATTATTATAGACATAATAATAATTGTGAAAAAAATTACTTTTTTTAGTATCATAAACCCTCCTAGTTTATTTTAGTTTTTATTCTCCCTCAATACTCTTCCCCGATTATTTTTAAAAGTTAAACTATTAAAAGAGAATTGTCAAGTCTTTTTTTATTCTTTATTTTTTCTCCTATATTTACATATTAATTAAAAAAAGGTCTAAATATGAAAATTATTATATCATTAATTGCTTTTTTTATGCTTATTCAAACTCAAACAATTTCTCAACCTGTTGCCAAAATAATTCCTCATAAAACTCAATTACATGGCGAGTCTTTAACTGATAATTATTTTTGGTTACGAGATAAAAATAATCCCGAAGTCAAAACTTATCTCGATGAAGAAAATAAATATACGGAAGTACATTCAAAAAACTTTCAACCACTTGCCGATGAAATTTACAAAGAGGTACTCGCCAGATGGAAACAAACCGATCTCTCTGTTCCCTATTTTTATAAAGGATTTTGGTATTACACAAAAACTGAAGAGGGAAAACAATATCCAATCTATTGCAGAAAAAAGGAAACGCTCGAATCTACCGAACATATTATTTTCGATCAAAATGAAATTGCAAAAGAATTTAAATTTTTAGGACTCGGTAATTTTGCAGTGAGTGATGATGGGAATTTACTTGCATATTCTCTTGATACAACTGGTTTCAGAGATTATTATCTTTATATAAAAGATCTTCGAACAGGGAAAAATTTACAGGATTATGTTGGCCGCATTGGTAATGTTGTTTGGGGAAGTGACAACAAAACTATTTACTATACAACACTCGATCTTGCAAAACGAACGAACAAATTATTCCGTCATTTACTTGGACAAAATAATGACGAGTTACTTTTCGAAGAAAAAGATGAACTGTATAATGTTCAAGTTGAACGTTCAAGTGATTATAAATTTATTCTTTTAACATCCGGAAGTTCTAACACAACAGAGGTTTATTATATTCCTTCTGAAAATTCTACTGCAAAGCTAACTTTATTATATCCAAAAAAAGAAGATCATGAATATTACGCTGATCATCGGGATGGGTTATTTTATATTTTAACAAATGATAATGCAAAAAATTTTAAAGTTGTAACTGTGCCTGTAAGTTCTGCTTCGAAAAATAATTGGAAAGAATTTATTCCGGCAATAAAAGGAGTTAAAGTTGAAGATTTAAAACTTTTTGCAAATCATGCTGTTGTAACTGAAAGAGTTAATGGTTTGAATACACTTCGAATTTACAATTTTGCTGATAAAAAATTTACCAAAATACCTTTTAACGAAGAAGTTTATTCAGCTAACTTATCTGTAAATCGTGAATACAACACTACGTATTTTCGATATGGATATCAATCGTTCGTAACTCCGCAATCAATTTTTGAATATGATCTTTTAAGTAATTCTAAAAAATTAATAAAACAAAATGAAGTTCTCGGAGGTTACGATCCAAATCAATATCAAAGTGAGAGAATTATGGTCGATTCTCGAGATGGAGTAAAAATCCCCGTTTCAATTGTTTACAAAAAAGGAATTAAAAAAGATGGCACTGCTCCAATGCTTTTATACGGATATGGTTCGTATGGAATCTCACTTCCAATTTCTTTTTCACTTGGTCGATTAAGTTTACTCGATCGTGGAGTAATTTACGCGCAGGCGCATATTCGTGGTGGTGGAGATTTAGGTGAAGAGTGGCATGATGATGGAAAAATGTTGAAAAAGAAAAATACTTTTTTTGATTTTATCGATTGTGCAGATTTTCTTGTGAATAATAAATATACATCACGTGATAAACTTTCAATTGAGGGTGGAAGTGCAGGAGGATTATTAATTGGTGCAGTTTTAAATTTTCGACCGGATATTTGTAAAGCCGCACATCTTGCAGTTCCATTTGTTGATGTGATAAATACAATGCTCGATGAAACTTTACCGTTAACTGTCGGCGAATTTCTTGAATGGGGAAATCCAAAAAAGAAAATTGAATTTGATTACATGAAAACTTATTGTCCATATACAAATTTACAGCAAATAAAATATCCTGCGATTTTGATTACAACTTCTTTTAATGATAGTCAAGTTATGTATTGGGAGCCTGCAAAATATACTGCAAAGCTGAGAACTTTATTACCAAAAGATAATTTGCTTCTTTTAAAAACAAATATGGCTGGTGGACATGGCGGTTCTTCTGGAAGATACGATGCAATAAAAGAACAGGCGTACGCGTATGCCTTTTTATTAAATGAGATTGGAGTGAAGAAGTAAGATTTTTATTCATGGTAGTCTCTTATTCGCTTCGATACTTTTCCTTCGGAAAAACTCAGCGAACAGATTTGGTGGTTGAGTAAATTGCGAAGCAATCTTATCGAAACCACAAATAGTGGAAATCCTTAATTTAGTTTTCCGGTTGGAAATTTGCTACTTCTTCAACAATCACATCAACAATTTCACTTTCTTTAACTCGCTTTATAACTACCCCTTTTCGATATAAAATTCCAACACCTTTTCCTGCGGCAATTCCAATATCGGCGTCGCTTGCTTCACCGGGACCATTTACTATACATCCAAGTACTGCAATTTTTACCGGTTTTTTTACACCTTCAAGTCTCTTTTCCAATTCATTCATAATTCCGAATAAATCAATTTCTAATCTTCCACAAGTTGGGCATGCAATTAATTCTACATTTCTTGATGCAAGTGAAAGTGAACGCAAAATTTCTTTTCCAACTTCAACTTCTTTCACCGGATCATCTGTAAGTGAAACTCGAATTGTATCTCCAATTCCTTCAGCTAATAAAGTTCCAATTCCGACTGCAGATTTAATTGTACCGATTCGTGTTAGTCCAGCTTCAGTTACACCAAGATGAAGTGGAATATCAGTTCTTTGCGCAACTAAACGATATGCTTCGATCATTAATCTCACATCTGTTGATTTAACAGATATTATTACGTCGCGGAAATTAAATTCATCACAGATTTCAACATGTCGCATTGCGCTTTCAAATAATGCTTCGGCAGTTGGATAACCATATTTATTTAAAATATCTTCTTCGAGCGAACCGGAGTTAACTCCAATTCTAATTGGAATATTTTTATCTTTTGCTGCAGTTAAAACTTGTCGAATGCGATCTTTCGATCCAATATTGCCCGGATTGATTCTGACTTTTGCAACTCCTGCCTCAATTGCTTGTAATGCAAAAATATGGTTGAAGTGAATATCTGCAACAATTGGCACGGGAGATTGTCTAACAATTTCTCTCATTGCTTCGGCTGCTTCTTTATCATTAACTGTAACTCTCACAATATCAACACCGGCATCTGCTGCTAATTTAATTTGTAAAATTGTTGCGGCAATATCATCAGTTTTCGATTTCGTCATTGTTTGAACAGAAATCGGTGCGCCACCACCAACTTTTACATTACCTATTGAAACTTGTCTTGTTGCGCGTCGTACACCAACTTTATAAGTTTGATGATGCTCGCCATTTGTAACTTCCGGTTGAATTATTGGAAACATTGATTCCATATTTAATGTAATTTTTTACTCGCTTCGAAAAGAATCTTTTTTTCTTCTGTAGATAAATTTTGGTAACCTGAGTTACTAATTTTATCCAGAATTTCATCAATCTCAGCTTGTGTGGTTTCATTTTCAGCAGATTCATTTGTAACTTTTGCATCGCTGATGTTTGTATGAACTTCTTCTTTTTGTTGATTTTGTTTTTGTGATTTAAATATCGACTGTTGGCTTCCGGTAAATAATGAAAATTGAAATCCTTCTACAAGAAGAAAGACAAAACCAACCACCGCTCCACCAATATGTGTTAAATGTGCAATGCCATCTAAACTTCCGACAGAAAGAAATTCAATTACCATGTAAAGCAATACAAAATATTTTGCTTTAATCGGTACAAAGAAATAAATCATAATTAATCTTTCTGGAAATAATAATCCAAATGCAAGCAGCACTCCATAAACTGCTCCCGATGCACCAACTGTCGGTCCAGCGACTGAAAAAAGTGGTGCAGCCAAAAGATGTAATAATCCACCACCAAGTCCGCATAATAAATAAAAAGTTAAAAACTTTTTTGAGCCCAAAGAATTTTCAAGTTCCATTCCGAACATCCACAACGCAATCATATTAAAAAAGAGATGAGAAAAACTTGCATGCATGAACATGTATGTAAAAAGTTGCCATGGCCAAAATCCATCGTTAAGTGGCCACAAAGAAAATTCTTGTTGAATTAACGCACCAACTGGAAAATCTCCAATTCGAAATGCGCTGATAAATCCCATTCCCAAAAATACTGCAGCGTTCGAAATTAATAATGCTTTAAGTACCGGTGGAAAATAACTGAATCCACCATAAAAACTTGGACGTTGATACGATCCCCGATTATTTCTATACTCGCTCATGTGTAAATTTACATTTAATTTGATTAAAACAGAAGTTAATATCTTTGCAAAGCTAACACACCGGGTAACGTTTTTCCTTCAAGAAATTCAAGCGATGCGCCACCACCAGTTGAAATATGCGTTATACTTTTTGCAACTTTTGCCTGCGAAACTGCAGCTGCTGAATCTCCGCCACCAACAATTGTTGTTGCGCCATTTTCGGTTGCTTCTTTTAAGAAATTTGCAATTAAAAATGTTCCTTTTGCAAATGGTTCCATTTCAAAAACTCCCATGGGTCCGTTCCATAAAATGGTTTTAGATTGTAGAATAGTTGAACGGAATAATTCAATTGTTTTTGGACCAATATCAACTCCCAGCCAATCTTTTGGAATATTTTTTATATCAACAATTTTATGTGAAGCTGTTGCTTCAAATTTTTCTGCAACTACACAATCAACCGGTAAAATAAAATTAATATTTTTCTCTTTTGCTTCGGATAGAATTTGAGAAGCGAGTTCTAATTTTTCTTCTTCAACAAGTGACTTTCCTATTTCAATTCCCATTGCTTTAAAAAATGTAAATATCATTCCACCGCCAATTAAAATATTATCTACTTTTGAAAATAAATTTTTTATTACATCAATTTTTCCTGAAACTTTTGCTCCGCCAAGAATTGCTGTAAATGGTTTTTGTGGAGAAGAGATTGCATCTCCTAAAAATTTTAATTCCTTTTGCATTAAATATCCGGCGAGAGATGGAGTCATAAATTTTGTGATTCCATGTGTAGATGCATGTGCTCGATGCGCAGAACCGAAAGCATCGTTTACATAAACATCTCTATTGAAAGATAATTTTCTGGCAAATACCATATCGTTTTCTTCTTCCTCTTTGTAAAAACGAACATTTTCTAAAAGCAAAACGTCCCCTTCTTTCATTTTAGAAACAGATTCTTCAACTTTCTCACCAAGACAATCTTCACAAAAATTTACCGGCTTTTGTAATAACCCCGACAATCTTTCAACAATCGGACGAAGTGAGAATTTAAGATTTGTAGTTCCCTTTGGTCTTCCGAGGTGACTTAATAATATTACTTTTCCACCAAGTTCAATTATTTTTTTTATTGTTGGAAGTGATTCAACTATACGTGTGTCGTCTGTTATTTTTTGATTTTCATTAAGTGGAACATTAAAATCAACACGGACTAAAATTCTTTTTCCTTTTAACGGAAAATCATCAATTGAAAGAATTTTTGGCATTACTTAAAAATTCATTGATACACCAATTTGGAATACCAACATATCTGTCCGTGACTTCTGAAAATCCATTGTAACTTTTCCTGTTTGAGTATCAACTACTACATCTTCCGGCCTTAAATATTTCGCTTCTCTGCTTAAATAATATTTGTAGTTAAAATCAAAATATAGTGGATTTGAAGTTGGAGTAATATTTCCAGTCATATAATCGATTGACTCGCCCTCCAAATTCATTAATAAAAATTTAAATCCAACACCACCGCCATATGAAAATGCCCAATCGGAAGAGTTTTCTGTTGATGCAATTTTATTATCATTATTATTTCCGACATGCATTTCAGATCTGACTTCTGTTGTAGTTGTCATTGATGTAAATCCTGCAAACAAATCAAGATATGGACTGAAAGATTTTTTAAATGGCATTACTCTAGTTAGAAATTGCACATGCGCCATTGTATTCGATCGTTCAACATCAAGCGTTACATCTGGAATTGAGTTACTCCATGGCCGGCTATCTGAAACTGAACCATATTGCAGAAATCCGATATGTGCGCCGTAACCTAAAATATTTTCAGTTGGATGAAACAGAATATCGAAACCAAGACCGCCACTTAAATTTGGTACATTTTTTCTAAACTCACCCGATGGGTTGCCGATTTCAATTCCACCATCTAAATAAAAATTTCTATTAAATGATTCCTGCGCAAAAAGTGAGGAGGAGAAAATAAATAAAAAGGTTGCAAAATATTTTAACATACTTTTCCTTTGATAAAAATTGATTTACAAACTACTTCCAACTTTTTTAAGTAAATCTACAACTCTATTTGAGTAACCCCATTCGTTATCATACCAGCTAATTAGTTTAAAAAATCTTGAGTTCAATTCAATTCCGGAGCCGGCATCAAAAATGCTCGAACTTTTATCATGAATAAAATCACTCGATACAACTTCATCTTCAGTATAAGAAAGAATTCCTTTTAAATATGTTTCGCTTGCACGTTTCATTGCTTCACAAATTTCCTTATACGAAGTTTCTTTTTTTGTACGAACAGTTAAATCTACAGCCGAAACAGTTGCGGTTGGAACTCGGAAACTCATTCCTGTTAATTTTCCTTTTACTTCCGGAATAACTAAACCAACTGCTCTTGCAGCGCCGGTTGTTGATGGAATAATATTAATTGCGGCTGAGCGTCCTCCTTTCCAATCTTTTTTTGATGGAGAATCGACTGTTTTTTGTGTCGCAGTGTAAGAATGAATTGTTGTCATTAATCCTTCTTCAACTCCAAATCCCTCTTTTAATAAAACATGAACAACTGGTGCTAAACAATTTGTTGTGCAACTTGCATTTGAAATAATTGTGTGCTTTAATGGATCGTATAAATTATCGTTCACTCCTAAAACAATTGTGATGTCTTCACCTTTTGCCGGCGCAGAAATAATTACTTTTTTTACTCCGCTATTTAAATGACCTTTTGCTTTTTCTGCATCGGTAAATAATCCTGTTGATTCGATTACAACATCAACATTATAATTTTTCCAGGGAATTGCTGATGGACCTTCTTTAACAGCAAGACACTGAATTTTATTTCCATTAACAATTAAAATATCATCTTCAGCCAAAGATGGATTAGATTTTTCGCTTGAAACAGTTCCATTAAATTTTCCTTGAATGGAATCATATTTTAAAAGGTAGGCCAAATTATCAGCAGGCACTAAATCATTTAAAGCGACAACATTAATTTCTTTTCCTAAAAGATTTTGTTCTACAATTGCTCTGAAAACCAATCGACCGATTCGACCAAAACCATTAATTCCAATTTTTATGGACATGAGATTACTCCGATTATTTTATTTATAAATGTTAAGCAGACAAAAATAACAAAATTAAGGAAAACTTAAAAGTCAGTTTGTTCTACTTCTAATATTTTCTTCCAACATTTTTCCACCATGCCATAAAAAATGCCCTGCTCCCAATAAAATAATCGGGCTTAACATTAATGTAAACTTCATTTTATATGGATTATCAGCAACACCAAGATAGTCATTTACAAAACCATAAAGTGGCGGTGCAATTCCATTCCCAATTAAATTTACGACGAATAGATAAATTCCGCCGGCAAATCCACCATTTTCCGAACCAACAATTTCATTTAAATCAGAAGTTGCGCAACCAAACCACATCAGCGAAGTAAAAATTAATGGTACAAGAAAAACACTTCTCCAATAAATATTTTCGGTAAATAATAATAATCCCCAACAGAATAATGCAAATAGAGAAACAACACTAGCAAAAAGCATTCTGCTTCCCGGATTTTTTCTGTGTAAATAATCTGCAATAACTCCACCGCTAATTGTACTTATTGAACCTGCAACAATAATTATCCCACCAACTAAAAATCCAACTTCAGATGTTGACATATTTGTTGTTCGTTGAAAGAAGGTTGGCATCCAAACAAAAATACTATTTGTTGCGGCTGAAAATAATGCATAACCCAAAAGATGATATATTAAAATTTTATTTTTAAGCAGCTTCAATAAATTTGTTTTTGGAATATTATTTTTTGGAACTGTTGAATTATTATCTGGCTCATTTAAAAAGAAAATACCTATCGCAAGAAAAATAAAAGGAAAACCGAGCCAGAACAAAACCGATCTCCATCCTGCAACATCGTTCAACCAACCGCCAATTAAAAAAGAAATTCCCACTCCAATTCCTATTGCACTTCCATAAATTGACATCGCAGTTGCTCTTCGGGATGATGAAAATAAATTTGCAATTAAAGATAATGCAGCAGGATAAAACATCGCTTGTCCAACTCCAACAATCATTCTGCAAAATAAAATAAACCAAAAACTATTTGCAAAACTTATTGCTCCTGTTGCGATACACCAAATTGCACAACCAATTCCCGCAAGTTTTATTTTTGAAAATTTATCTGCTAATTTCCCAAACGGGATTCCAAGAGTTACATATAATAGTATGAAACTTGTTGAACTTAATAAAGCTAATTCAAGATCGGAAAATTGAAATTCACTTTTGATTGGGATAAAAAGAATATTTAAAATTACCCTATCAATAAAATTGACAAGATAAGCGAAGGTGAGTACACTTAATATGTACCAGCGGTTCTTATTCGAATTCATTTAAAACTAAAACTGCAAGCCGACTGTAATTCTGTGGTTTTGTTGAAGACGATTCATCTCGCCCCACGAATAATCGAACTTCAAATAATAATCTGTGTCTGGCAGTTTATAACGAATTCCTGAACCAAAAGTTGGAGAGACTTTATTATATTCTGTTGAACCTTTTTCTTTATACTGATCAGTTAATCCACTTCGCAGAAAAATAAAATTATCATAATTAACTTCTACCCCTGCAACAACAAGTGGCCGAAAATCTCTTTCATCACGGTAATCAACATTTGCAATAATTGATGTTTCATCAATTGAATACAATTCCATACTTGTTCCAAATCGGAAAGTCATTGGCAACGACCAGTTTTGAGTTTCTAAATTTGCAACAACATCCGGCGGATTTGCGCCAACTGTTGGGAATGGATCTATTTTAACTCTGAGATTTCTTCCTTCCAAACGCATTTGAGTTCCAAAATTTTGCAGAGTAACACCAATCTGTAATTTTCTCCAACCAGTTTCATAAATCGCTCCCATATCAATTGCCCATGCTGTTGCTGTTGATTGATCGATAGTTTCATTAATATATTTTGTTTGTGCGCCAAATAAAAATCTATCTGTTAATCTTCGAGCATAAGCAATTCCAATTACAAAATCATAAGCAGAAAATTTTTTCCCGGTTCCATCAGTTTTATCCCAAGTTGTTTCAATCATATCGTCCATAGAAAGATAACCGAGGCTCACTCCAACTGTTCCGTTTTCGAGAGGAATTCCAATTCCGAGATAATTATGAGTAATATCTGCAACCCAATTGTTTTGAGAAAATACTACTTCACCCATTTCTTGTTTGGATAATCCTGCAACATTCCAGAACATTGCCGATGGATCACTAACATTTGCAACACAAGCTCCAGCCATTGCCTCGGAACGACTTCCTACTCCAATTTTTAAAAAATTTGCAACTGAAGTTCCAGCATTATCAAATTGTGCAAAAGAAATATTTTGAAGAAGTAAAAGTAGAAATAAATTTTTTATTATTTTTTTCATAATTGTCCTCTTCTCACTTAATTAAGGCAAACTTGCCAATATAATTTCCAATTCCAGGAGAATCAACATGAAAAATGTAAACTCCAAATGAAACTTCTTGTTCGTTTTCATTTTGAATGTTCCAAGTTTCTATTGATCCACTCGTGTGGTTTAAAGTTCGAACAAGATCTCCGGCAATATTATAAATCCTAATTGTACAATTATCTGGTAATTTTTGGAATTGTAATTTTTTTTGGAATCCATATTTTTCCTGTTCATAAGCAGAAGTTACAATGTATGGATTTGGAACAACCATAATTCCTCTAAGGTCATCTTTCACCATTGTTTTTTCTGAAGTCTGAAGAGAAGTAATAACATAAGTATCTTCTGATTTCAAAGTTTTTTTCATTTCAATACTATAAACATCATTTGATTGGAATGAAGAAGTCGATGCAAAAGACACAAAAATACTTTTATCGTTAGTTGTCGATTTTGCTCCGCGAGAAAAGAATGAAGCAGTTGTATCAATTGTTACAGTTTGATCAGCCCCCCAATCTCCAGCTTTATAATTTAAGCCGGTTATTACAATCTTATCAATTGTATGGTCATATTTTAAACTCGTTCCTCCGGAAGCAGGTTCTTCTATTAATGCAAGAATTCGTTTGTTTGTATTTGCGTTAAAAACTTTAAATGGAGCTTTATAAATTTGTTTAACATTCCCACTATTACCAACCCAACTACTGTCGTTTGTAAACTCAATTCGATAATCTTGCTCACAAGCTAATGAATCAGGATTTATAATTACAACTGCATCTAAAACCAATCTCGTAGTATTTGCCGGGAAAACTTGAGAAGATTTTGCGACTCCCTGAGTTGTATCATTAACATAAATTGTCATTCCATTAAAAATTGGATTATTGTCTTTTTCTGAATTATAGAACGAGAAATTTTTTACAGTATCACCATGAATCGAAACTACATATTTTGAAGTTGCGAGATTTGTTAATGAATATTTTTTATCTGTATTACTTTTAACATTAAAACTTATTTTGAAACTATCATTCTGAACAAATGCCGGATAAAGTGTTGTAACCGGAATTTTTGGTAACGTTGCAATTCCCGTTTTATGAACTGCGCCATTATCAGCATTTCCCATTATTTTTCCAATTGGTGCTGCTTGTGGAATTGCTGCAACTGTATTATCACCATCTTTATAAGGATCTGCTTTAATAGAATTTTGTAATGGTGGAATTGGTCCGTCATCGTGGTCGTATGCACTAACTGCATACCAATATTCCGATCCATTACTTACATTATTATCTACAAACATATGTTTCAATCCGGTGTCTTCACCAAGATTAAAATATCTTCCAAGAGAATGTTGACTTTCCCCTGTAATTCCATTTTTTAAATCATACTGTGCAAGTGGAATAATTCCTCTTTGCACTCCCTGATAATCATAAATTGGATTTCCCCAAGTTATTCCACGATCTGTACTTCTGAAAATTTTATATCCTTCGAATGCATTATTTTTTGTTAATCTGTCATTTGTATGATCAATAGTCCCATCAGCTTTTCTATAAATTCCTTTTGTTGGACTATCATCCCAATAGAGTACAACTTTTTTATCCATACCGACTGCTTTAACTTTTGGTTCCGGCGGTGCTTCGGCTGCATTAAATTGTGCATTGTACAAAAGTTGGCATAATATTGCATTCATAAATAAATCTTTTTTATTTACTCCATGTACCGATGCAAAAGAAAATGGAAGTGATTGTCCCGGAGCTAAAGTATATGGTCCGGCAGCCACTACATAAGTAACATCCGGTCCGTAACTGTTTGGAGTTTGTGTGTAATCTTTTGCATGTGGAGCAACATTTTGAGGAGCCATTATTCCGGCTTTCATTTGTTTGTATTCTTCATCATCTCCCTGTGGAACTGCGCTATATTCAAAAACTTGAAATGTAGTTATTCCACTTTGCCTTCCTGTTGCAGGATTAATTGGTGTTTCCAAAAATTTTAAACCAAGCCATGCAACATTTTTTGGAATAAATCCTTCTGCTTTGTCATCGCCATCCCACAAATAAGTAAAATTCCAAAGTAGTGTATCTTCTTTAGAAGTGTAACCTGGAATTCCTGTTGTTCCGGATTTTATAAATGCTGCATAATCATCTGTCCATTCTGCGGCACCTTGTTCAGGGCAATCTGGATCATCATGAATTCCAACATAAACATCTTTTAAAGTATCAGTTCCAACGTTTGTGAAGAGTTGTCTGAAAACTATAAAATTTCGATTTAAAATATCGTCATACTGTAATCCCCAAACGTCAACTCTAACATCAAGTGGATTTGGAATATTTCCTTCTCCTGAAACAGGTGAATTATCTGTAACTGCAAAAAATGCTTCTCTTGTGGAAACAACTTCACCATTTCTAATTCCAGGGAAGCCACCAATGCTATCAACTTTTGGTAAAGGGTAATTTACTTTTTTTGCATAAGAAGGAAGGTCTGTAAATGAAGGCCACTTTTTTGGCCAGGATACTTTTATATCTGAAAAAGCAATTCCAATATTTTCTTCTTCATTCAAAACGCCGGAGTCATAACCTTTTATAGGATCTAATTCTTCTTCATGTTTTCTCGCCGCACCTCTTGTTGAAATAGCTACGCTAACTTTTCCATTTTTAACTGCACCAATCATCGGCGCCATTGTCCATCTGTAAGTTAATTGACTTCTTGCAGGAAATTCCCAACATAATCCCCATCTGTCGTAACCTAAGGTTGCTGCATTTGAAATTCTTGCAAAAACATTTCCAACATTCATTACGGAAAGTTTTCTATCGGAGCCGGTTGATTTTTTAAGTGGTTTTAATCCTCTTTCAGGAACGAGTACATTGTTATAATATTCTAATTTAGATTTTCCTTTTGCACGCGGATCTTGCGCAAATATGTTTACGGAAATAAAACTTGTAACAAAAATAAAGTAAATAAGTTTTTGCATTATAGTCCAACCTCCACGCCTAATTGAATTTGTCTTAATGGTCCGTAATAATTTGGGCGGTGAAGATTTTCCGGAGAGACATTTGGGTTAAGTGAAAAATCAGGTGTTCCTGTATTTGTAAATACTCGATAAATATTTCTTTTATTCAATAAATTAGTAACATCCAAATAAATAGTTGCAGCAACTGGTTGGAATTTAAATGTGTAAAAAGTTCTCATGTCAATTGTTCCTGTCCATGGTTGACGTTGGCTGTTGATTTCTCCAATTGCACTCCCACGCGCATCAGTTGGTGTAAATGGTAATCCACTTCCAAATTGCCCAACAAAACTTGTTCCCCAAGTATCGTAAGAAATTGTACTACTGAATGAAAGTGTATGTGGCTGATCCCATGAAAGTGTAACTGTTCGTTTTGGTGGAACAATTCCTAATACTGAAGAATTTATATATTCACTAAAATGCGTTGAAGCATTATCGGCATTTCCTTCTGCTCGGGAATATGTGTATGTAGCTGTAAATGCGAGATGGTTGCTCATCCGTTTTTTAAATGAAAATTCTATTCCACGGGAATTTGCATAATCTAAATTTGTATATTCAAAATAAAATGTTGTGCGAAGTTTTTTCTGTACTGTGGAAATATAATCGTAAGTGTCTTTATAGAAAACCGTTACACTTCCTAAAAAATCATCTGTAAATAAAACTTCGGCTCCAAATTCAAATGCATTTGTAATTTCCGGTTTGAGATTTGGATTTCCAACTGTCGGAATTCCTTTTCCAAGATCTATGTATGGATAATCGGGATGGTTTTGATCAAATCTTTGATACAGAAAATTATAATCTGGGAATTGATAAAACACTCCGTATGATCCATGAATTTTTGCATTTTCTAAAATTGGAAATGCAATACCAATTCTCGGACTTAAATGTGATTTTGGTTTTACAGTTGAGCTTGTAATTAATGCTTTTGCTTCTTCAGGAGAAAGATTTGGATCATATCCTTTATAAACATCTGGCGCTTTTGGTTGAATGTAATCATACCTTAATCCAAGATTTACAATTATATCGCTCACTTCAATTTTATCCTGTACGAAAACAGAATATTGCCATGGTTCAAAATTAAAATCAACAATATTATAATGCCGTTTCCTAAAACTCATTGATGTATCCGGATCGAAAGTCACTGGATCAATTTCATAATTCCAATATTCATTTACTCCATTTACAAAATAATTATTTATTGTGTGTTTTTTAAAATCAAAGCCAGCTTTAATTGTATTGTACTTATCAAGTTGCGTAGAAATACTTCCGGAAAAAGTTGTAGTTGCGTTCTTTGCGTCTTGCACAAAATCATCTCTTGAAATTGCTTTAATCGAAAGTGATTTCATTCCTCCTGTTAATCCTGTAAATAAACTATCTTGAAGTTTTGCTATCATATCAGTTGTGACAAGGTCTCCTTTGCTAAAAAGAACTTTACCGCTTGCAGAAGTAATATCTCTCCATAATTGTAATCCACCATATTTTTCATAATACCATTTTGCATAAGTTGTTGGAACTGTTAATGCATAGTTTCCGGCAAATTCATAATTTGAAGTTCCTCCAAAACCATCCCATGCCGAAACCGGCACAAATATTCTTCGATAATCTCCTTTTAATTCTTCGGGATATAAATAATATTGATTTGTGACTTCAAATTTTGAAGCGCGAAGTTCATAAAAAGTATTTTGATCAATCGCGTGTGTTAATGTTCCGGAAAATAAAGTTGATTTATTTACATCAATACCATTTGATTCTGGCATCTGTTTAAAGTAATGACTATATCCTCGGGATTCTTTGTCATTAATAATTCCGGCGAGTTGCAATTTAATCCCCGATCCAAATTGAAATGAAATTTTTGAATTTGCGCGTAAGTTTTTTTCATACAATCCAAAATTAAAATTGTTTGTTGTATCTCCCATTTCACCATTTGCTAATTTTGCTTTATAAGTTGGTCCCTTAATTTTATTTAAATATGAAGTTGTATTTAAGTTATCGATTGACAAAAATACTTTGCCAATATTTTCCATTCCGGGAATTCCACTTGTCATTGTTGCCTCTTGTCTAAAGGTTTCAAAGTTCCCTGCGGTTAAACGTAAAGTTCCGGCAAATTTTGAACTTCCTTCTTGAGTAACAACATTAATAATCCCGGATTGTGCCTGTCCATATTCAGCATTAAAAGTTCCACTCAAAACGGTTAACGTCGAAACTCCAGCTCGAGTTACATCAGAAGCTTGTCCACCATAAAGTTGATTATCAACTTCAACTCCATCTATTATATAACTTACTTCACTTGTTCTTCCGCCACGAACATGTATTCCATCATCCGAACCACCACGATTTCGTGATTCAACAATTCCAGCATTTAAAACTAAAGCATCATTTACATTTTGAATTGGTAATGCTTTTATTTCTGCAGCTTCAATAACAGTTACTGTTGAAGTTGCATCTTTTTGAATTAATTTTCTTTCTGCAGTAACAATAACTTCATTTAAATCTACACTTGTTGAAACGAGTTTTGCTTCTATTGTAGTTGTAAAGTCGGCATTGATTCGAACATTATTAATTGTAAAAGGATTGTATCCGATGAATGAAACTTTTACAGAATAATTTCCAGGAGGAATATTGAGAATAACAAATTCTCCGCTTTCATTTGTAACTGCTCCAGTTGATGTACCAACAATTTGAACAGTTGCACCAGGTAATGCTTCTCCTGTTTTAGAATCACTTGCTTTACCAGTAAGTTTTCCTGTAGTTCCGGAAAATAAAATCGAAGCAGTGTAAAATAATAAAAGAAAAATTGTTTCAACTCTTTTCATTTTTACCTCACTTTAAAAGATAAAATATTGACCGCTCGTTAATACTAATTCAAATTATACTCTCTTGAAGCAAAAAGCAAGTATATAATTAACATTATTTAATGAATTCAAAAACTATAATCATCAGATTTGCAATATAGCATACCAACGACAAACGAAGTTACTCCTTTAAATGTTGCAAATGCTTCCGCAGTTGCTTTGTATGAAATTAATTGACAACGATCAACTTTCAACTTCAAATAAAATTATTTCGGATTCAGAATTTGAATTAATTATAAATGATTTTTCGTTCAAAATAATTGCGGCATCACCTGTAAAATATTTTTCTTCGTTAATACTAACTTCACCTTCGATTAGATAACAATACATTTTTCTTTTTTCGGGAAGTGAAATATTTAATGAATTATTTTTTTCTAAACACGAAACAAATATTTTTGCATTCTGATTAAAAAAAAGTCCGCCATCATTTTTATTACCGGAAGCAATTGTTAGTAACTTATTAATCCGATCATCTTTTGTAAAATTAATTTGATCGTAACTTGGTTTTAATCCACGTTGGTTTGGTAAAAACCAAACTTGAATAAGATGAACAGGATTTATTTTCGAATGATTAAATTCAGAATGCGTAACTCCGCTACCGGTTGTCATTCGCTGAACTTGACTTGGAGCAATTATGCCACTTCCACCGGAGCTATCTCTGTGCTCAAGTTCTCCACTTAAAACATAAGTTATAACTTCTGCATCATTGTGTGGATGTTCAGGAAATCCAGATCCTGCGACAACTTTATCATCATTCAAAACTCTCAACGGTCCAAAATGAATCCACTCTGGATCGTAATATTGATTGAATGAAAAACTGTGATAACTTTCGAGCCAACCAATTTTTGTTGTACCCCGATTTATTGAAATTCGCTTTGTAATCATATAGTTAATTTAATTAGAGGCAAATATATAAATAAGTCATTTTATTAATTAGATAATTTCTTTTTTGAGGTTGTTATTTAATTTAGATATAATTAGCTTTCAAAAAATTATTAAACTAAAAATATAAAAGGCAATATGAAAAAAAATTATTTAATTTTCTTTTTTCTGATTTCAACATCTAGTTTTACATATTCACAAAGTTGGCAAATTACAACTACTGATAGTGTTGTAATTAAATATGAGAAAAATATTGTTCTTCAAAGAAATCATCTTGTCTATTCTGTGTATGCAAAAAAGGATACGCAAAATATTGATCTGAATAAAGTTAAAGAAATTAGAAAACTCGGAAAGTTTTCAAAAGGATTTTTATGGGGATTATTTTTAGGTGGCTTAGCCGGTGGTGGTGGAACTTATTATTTAATTTCGAACGGTTCTACTGCAGATAAATTAATTGAAATTTCAGGTGGCACTCCCCCTAAAAATGATATTGAAAGAGATAAATTGATGGATACTAAAAAAAGAATTTATAAATATGCTTTAGTTGGTGTAGCAGTTGTTGGAGTTCCGCTGGGATTTGTTTTCGGTTTGATAACAATGGGCGATACAAAGTTTGATTTGTCTAAATTAAGTATCGAACATAAAAAAGAATTGACTGCTAAACTTTTAAAACAATATAATTAACTATGAAAAAAAATATTTTACTTACTTATTTTTTGTTACTGCTTGTAATTAATAATTCTTATTCTCAGAACGATTCAAGCAAAACTCAGATTTGGTCCATTACAAAGCAAACTGCAAAAGTTAATGGTAAAAATTTAAATTACAATTCAACTGCGGGATATATGATTCTCAAAGATGAATCTGGAAAAGCGAAAGCAAAAATAAATTTTATTTCTTATTCGCTTGATGGAATCTCAGACCAAAGCAAACGTCCGATTACTTTTACATTTAATGGCGGTCCCGGTTCTGCCTCAGTTTGGCTTCATATGGGAGTTGTTGGACCGAAGCGAGTTTTAATGTCAGAAAAAGGTGATCCACTTGCTCCACCATATTCAATAGTTGATAATGATTATACTTGGCTCGATCTCACCGATTTGGTTTTTATTGATCCAGTGGAAACAGGTTATTCGCGACCGGCAGATGGTGTTGACAAAAAAGAATTTCTTGGGTACAACGAAGATATTTCTTCAGTTGGCGAATTTATAAGATTGTACACAACTCAATTTCAGCGTTGGGATTCACCAAAATTTTTAGCTGGCGAAAGTTATGGAACAACTCGTTCGGCTGGTTTAGCTGGTTTTTTACAGGACAAATATGGAATGTATTTAAATGGTGTAATGTTAATTTCTTCAATTTTAAATTTTCAAACTGCACGTTTTGATAGAGGAAATGATCTTCCTTTTATGTTATTCTTGCCAACTTATTCTGCAATTGCGTGGTATCATAAAAAACTTGATCCTTCATTTTCAAATTTAAATTCACTATTAAAAAAAGTTGAAGAATTTGCACTTACAGAATATAATCTAGCATTAACAAAGGGGGATAAATTAACTGAAGCAGAAAAAAATAATTTAGCTAAAAAACTTTCGCAATATACTGGTTTGAGCGAAACTTATTGCAGGCAAACTTTATTCCGAATTGATATTTCTCGTTTCGTAAAAGAATTGCGAAGAAGTGATGGATTTACTGTTGGTCGACTTGATGGAAGATTCACTGGAAAAGATTACGATGATGCTGGGGAAAATAATGAATTTGATCCATCATTGAATTACGCAATTAGCGGACCATTTTCAACTGCTGTAAATTATTATTTGCGCGAAACTTTAGGATTAAAAAATGATTTGACTTACGAAATTTTAACTTCACGAGTTCAACCCTGGAATTATTCAAATGTTCAAAATAGATATTTAAATGTTGGTGAGACTTTACGACAAGCGATGCATAAAAATCCGTTTTTAAAAGTTCACATTTATAATGGATATTACGATTTGGCAACTCCATATTTTGCAACTGATTATACGGTAAATCATTTAATGGTGGATTCGGAATTACGAAAAAATATTACGCAATCCTTCTACGAAAGCGGACACATGATGTATATTCATCTTCCTTCAATGAAGAAGATGAAAGAAGAAACTATTAAGTTTATTAATTCGGCTTTAGAAAAATAAAATATTTTTTATAATCCTATTTCAGAAATTGCATAAGCTAAAATCGTCATCGCAATTGCGCCGAGTTCTAATTCACGCGAATTAACTTTATCAATTGTATCGTTGTCTGAATGGTGATAATCAAAATATCTTTGACTGTCATGATCAAGCCCAATCATAACTGTTCCTGATTCGCGCAAAGGATTAATATCTGCGCCACCTCCACCTTTAGTAATTCTCGAAGCATGAAACTCCTCTAATAAATATGCAAACGATTTTATTTTTTCAAATTTTAGAGAATCAGTTGTAATTCCAAATCCGGTTGGAACAAATCCGCCGCCATCTGATTCGATTGCCGCAATATGTTTTTCTTTTAATGACTTTCTTCTTTCAGCATAATTAAGTCCGCCACGTAAACCATTTTCTTCATTCATAAAAAGCACAGCACGGATTGTCCTTTTTGGTTTAATTCCCAAATTTTTTAAAATATTTACAACCTCCATCGCTTGAACACAACCGGTCCCGTCGTCATGAGTTCCGGTTCCTTTATCCCAACTATCGAGATGACCACCAACAAGAATAATTTCATTAGGAAATTCACTACCGGTTATTTGCCCGATTACATTTGAAGATTCAACATCGGGAAGAGTTTGCGCAGAAAGTTTTACTTTTATTTCAACTTTTCCGTTTGCGAGAAGTTCATTTAATTTATTTGCATCAATTGTAGAAATTGCGAGAGCGGGAATTTTTTTTACATCGTTTTCGAAGTTTGTTGCTCCGGTGTGTGGTTTATCATCCAAAGCATGAGTCATCGATCGAACAATTGCAGCAACTGCGCCAAGTTTACTTGCTTCGTTTGGACCACGACCACGTTGATCAACTGCACTTCCATATGCAGCTCCCGGATCAATTAAAGTTTGATCAAATGGTCGACTAAAGTAAATTATTTTTCCTTTTGCTTTTTCGCCAAGTTGCTTCGCTTCTTCAACGGAATTTACTTTTATAACTTCAGCACTAATCCATTTATTATCAGTTCCACCAGATCCACCAAGTGCGCAACTATTTAATTTTATTTTCGAAGGATAAATAATTTCTACTTCTTCATATTTGCCTCTCACCCAACGTGGCACCATCATATTTTCAAGCCAAACTGAATCGTAATTCATTTCCAACATTTTTCTTTTTCCCCATTCGACTGCTTGTTGTGCTTGTGGCGAACCAGATAATCTGGGACCGATTTTTGAAGTTAGTTCATATAAAAGTTTATATGAAGTTTGATTGGTTAATCCTTCTTTCACAATTTTGCGTGAAGTTTCCAGCAAATCATTATTTACTTGTGCGACAAGATTTGATGTTAATATTACAATGCAACAGATAACTGTCGCTGTAAATAAACTAAATTTTTTCATTATTATTTTTTCTTTCTGGTAAGTTTGGTGAGGTTTTTTTTTAGATTTGAGTAAGTTTTGGTAATTCCTTCGGATACAACTTTTACATTATTTAGAACCGGCATAAAATTTGTGTCACCATTCCAACGAGGAACTATATGAAAATGTAAATGTGTGTCAATTCCAGCGCCGGCAATTCTTCCAAAATTTGCACCAACATTATACCCTTGTGGTTTTAGTGAAACGTCAAGTGCTTTTATCATTTTATTAATAGTAACTAAGATGTCAGTATAAATATTTTTTGAAAGAGAATTTAAATCTGAAGTATGTTTATTTGGAACTACCATCAAGTGTCCATTGTTATATGGATACAAATTCATCATCACAAAACAATTTTTTGTATAATAAAGAATTAGATTTTTTTTGTCTTTCTTTTCTTTAAGTGCCGAACAAAAAATACATTTTGCATCACTTGAAGGATTTTTAAAAGTACTGATATATTGAGATCGCCAAGGTGAAAATAATCTTTCCATTAAATAATATAGTTACAGGTAACTTATAAATCAATTAATGGATAATCTTTCTTTTACAGCGTAAAATATTTCTTCGGTAGTAATTTTCTGCATACAAAGTAAATAGTTCTCTTCCGTAAATTTACAAAATGTCGCTCTGCAAGGGCTGCATTCTAATTTTGAAAAGAAATATTTATGTCCATCTTTTTCAGAATACGGAAACCAGATTTCAGGTGGTTCCGGTCCAAAAATTCCAATAGTCGGAGTTCCAACTGCGACACCAATATGCATCGGGCCACAATCATTTGAAACGAAAACTTTACAAATGGAAAGAATTCCAGCGAGTTGCCGAATCGGTAGCAATGGCAATATTTTTACTTTCCCAAATGAATTATTTACAATTGAATTAATTAATTCTGAATCATTTGGTCCTGGACTGATTATAATTTCAGAATCAGTTTTAGCAGAAAGTAAATCAATGAGTGCGGAGAAATTTTCCGGCAACCAACATTTATTTTTCCAAGTTGCTCCCGGATGAATTGTAATAATTGGTTTAGTTAATTCAATTCCCTGCCAGTGTAAATATCTTTTTGCTTCTTCTTTTTCGGAATCAGATAAATATATTTTTGTTTCATAATTATTTGGTTCAATTCCAAGTGGCATTAAAGTTTTATAATATTGCGAAATTGCTGATTCGAGATTATTTTCAATTTCAATTTGATGTGTATAAACTGATGAACGAGCTCCCTTTTTATATCCAATTTTATTTTTTACTCCACTCCATTTTGTCCACAATGCAGTTCGCGGATTACTAAAGAGATCAATTATAACATCAAATTTTTTTTGACGGATTTTTTTTAATAATAAAAATGTTTCTAAAAATGTATTTTTCTTATCATTAAATTCAATTATTTCATCAAGAAAAGGATTCCCTTTTAATAAAGATGCTCCTTTAGTTTCGCAAAGATATACAAGGTGAGCGTTTGGAAATGAATTTCGAATTGAACGAATAATTGGAGTTGTTAAAACTACATCTCCAATAAATTTATATCGTGTAAGTAAAATGCTATGAATAGAATTTCTATCAATAGCTTTCACAATTTATTTTTTTCTCCACTGTTCAATTGAATATCTCCAAAAATTTTCATCCATTGAAAATGGCTGCAGATTATAAAAACTTGTTTTTTCATCTGTTCCAGATTTTCTAAAATTAAAATAAAAATTTTGGTTATTTAAAATATATTGCCACATTTCATTATTCAATCCTTGACATTCAATATTATTTGGATATCCGCTAACAATAAATACAACTCCCATTGGAAGACGAAATCCGGCATCGCACGAAGTAAAAAGTAAATTGGCATCTTTTGCACGTTCGTAAAATTCATTTTTTTTAGAAATGCCACCATGTTTCTGCCACCAACTTGTGAGCCAATTACGTTTTTCTGAATTTGTTTTCAGCACCGACAAACTATCCCATTCATAATTAAAGAGAATATATTTTGTTACCGTTAAACTATCTTCCAAATTGGATAGCTGTGGAAAATAATTATCATTAATATTCATTAATCCTGAAGTTATTAAAGTGTCTTTAATATTTTTTGATTTCGAATAAACTACATTTCTCTGAAAATAATATTGTTGCTGAAGTGGAACTATAAAAGTATCAATTAGTTGAATTCTTTTTTCTGATGTTGGAGTAATAATTCTTTCATATTTTTGTAAAGTTGTAGCGAAAGGTAAACCACAAGCTGCAGAATCAGGATAATAAAAACTACGTGATTTTTCGGAACTTAATTTCATAGGTTGTCGAACTTTGAACTCACTTACAATTTTTATTGGATCCAAAGAATTTACATTATACAATTCTTGATAATAAACCAATGTATCTCGATCTGCACGAAATCTGATATCATTTAAAAATAGTGGCTTTAATTTACCATTGCTTGCTTCTAATAATAAACCGTTACTTAAAGTTGCAGTTGAATTAAAATTTCTTGCTTCTGCTAGAAATTGAGTTCGATATTTTAATCCAGAAATATTATCGGTGAGTTGAATTTGAATTTTATATTTTCCGCTATCAATATGAAATGTTTGCAAATTAAAATCATTAATAGAAAGTTGTGTTGCTTCATAGTTAAAAGTTCGAGGTTGGAGATTAATTTCTTTTGAAACGACCAGCGAATCGTTTTTATTTACGTTGAGGGATAAAGTATAATTAGCTTCAAAAAGATCACCCTGTTTTATAAATCTGATTTTATTCCATGCGATTTGAGTGTAAATATCAAATCTACTTATTTGAGAATTTTGAAGTGTATCGCTCGGTTTTAAATTAATTACATGCGCTTCAAATTTTGGTAAACTTAATCGCTTAAATCTTTCTATTGAATAACAATCGACAAGTGTTTTCTCGGTTGTACCACATCCAATAAATAAAAATAAGGAATTAAAAAGAAAAAATATTATTCGCCGTGATTTCATTTTATCTAAATTGTCCGACGAAGTTTTTATGAATTGGTTTAATGATTATCAAATAATCTTAATCATATCCAGAAAAATAAAAATAAAAGTTCCACCAAACATTAATGTAAAGAGTGCAACAATTCCGGATTTTATTATAAGTCTTTCTGTTTCAACTTTATCAATTTCAACAAGAGGATAAGTTTTAATTGTTGCATCTCCGGTAACTGAAACTTGACAAGAGAGCCGAATATTTTTTTCTATTTTTCTTGCGTAAAAAGGTAAGCTGGAAATGAGAACACTTTCTTCATCCTCTTTGCGGGACGAAACACCTTTTCCATCAACAATTTCAACACGACAAGTTCCGCACAATCCTTCTCCACGACAATTTATAAATTTTGCAATTCCTTTATACGGCGAAATTTTATTGAATCGAAGTGTTTGTCTTAAATTTGCACCAATTGGTACTTCAACTGTTTTATTCTCGTTTACTAAAGTTAGTACTGACATTTTTTATTCCGAATTATTTTTGTTGATTTATATTTAGAAAAGTAAAAAAAAATGAATAGTTAATCAAGAAATAGTTAACTCTTCAACACCACTAATTGTAACTTTTGCACGAATAAGTGGTTGTAAATTAATTTTTTCTGCACCAATTGAAAATGTTTTTTGCAAATTTGTAGCTAACTGAGGATTGTTCTTATCTGTAAAAAGTGTTGCTATAAATTCCCCTTTTTTAACTTTCTCGCCGACCTTTTTGGATAATATAATTCCAGCTTTTGGATCGATTACATCGGTTAAATTTCCTCTTCCGGCACCGGCTTCATTTGAAATAATTCCAACTTCACGTGTATTAATTGAAGTTATAAAACCACCTTGCAATGAAGTAACGGGGAAAGTATATTTTGATTTTGGATATTGCGAAAGATCATTGATCATCGAAACATCTCCTCCTTGCGCTTTAACCATTTCTAAAAATTTATTGTAAGCTGATCCATTTTGAATTTGTTTTTTGCAAAGATCAATTCCTTCGGAAATTGAATTAACTTTCCCGGCGAGAAGAAACATTTCTGCCGATTCTCTAAAAGTAACTTCAAGTAAATCGGGAACTTGTTTACCTTTCAAACACAAAACTGATTCAACAACCTCAAGCCAATTTCCAATCATATTTCCGAGCGGTTGCTCCATCGAAGTTATTAATGCAATAACTTTTTTATCGTAGCGAGTTCCAACTTCAATTAATGCATTTGCCAATTCAACTGCTTTTGAATATTCCTGCATTATTGCTCCATTGCCATATTTTATATCCAGGAGTAATGAATCAATTCCTTCTGCAATTTTTTTGCTCATTATACTTGCAACAATTAGTGGAAGCGATTCAACTGTTGCGGTTACATCTCGAAGCGCATAAATTCTTTTATCAGCCGGAACTATTTCGGCTGACTGTCCCATCATTGCAATTCCTGTTGTAGAAAGAATTTTTTTGAATTCAGCAATTGAAAGATCGGTTCGAAAATTTGGAATTGATTCTAATTTGTCAAGTGTCCCTCCGGTGAAACCCAAACCTCTTCCACTTATCATCGGAATATAAAGTCCGCAAGAAGCTACAAGTGGTCCTAAAATAAGAGAAACTTTATCACCAACTCCACCGGTTGAATGTTTATCAATTTTAATTCCATTTAAAAAAGAGAGATCAATCTTTTGTCCGGAATTTATATATGCGGAGGTTAAATTAAATCTTTCGGTTGTCGTCATCCCTTGAAAATAAACTGACATAAGAAATGCAGACATTTGATAATCGGGAATATTATTATTGCAAAATTCATTTATCAAATAAATAATTTCTTCTTGATGAAGTTCATTATTGTTTCTTTTTTTTCGAATTATTTCAACAACGTTCATGGTATTAAATAAGAAATTATTTCTAATGGTGAGTTAATAATTATATCTGGTGAATATTTTGTTAGTTCTTCAATTTTTAATGCTCCATAAGTTACGGCACAAGTTCGAATTCCTGCATTTTTACCAGCATAAATATCTTTATCTGTATCTCCAACGATAATTGTTTCTTCTTTTTTCCAATTTTGTTCGGTTAAAATTAGTTCAATTATTGTTGGATCGGGTTTATATGGAATATTATCTGATCCTTGAATCTGCATAAAGTAATCTGAAATTTTAAAATGGTTTAAAACTCTAACTGCTCCAACTCCTTTTTTTGTAGTTGCAATTGCCATTCTAAATTTATTTTGTTTTAAAATTTTTAGAATCTCAAATATTTCAGGAAACAATTTAGTGGTGTTTAAAGAAATTGGAACATAATAATCTGCATATTTTTTTGATGCTTCATCTATTCCATTGTGTAATTTTGGAGGAAGTAATGTTGTAAAAGTTTCATGTAAAGATTTACCAATGTGCGGATAAAGATCTTCTTCGGAATAATTATTTATTCCATAATCTTGCAATACTTTTAATTGTGCAGCTGCGATATCTTTTTTAGAGTCAACAATAGTTCCATCTAAATCAAAAATAATATTACGAATGTCAAAAAAAGTTTTATTCAATTCTTAATATTCAACTTTCACAGTAAACAGTTTATTACATTTTTCGCATTGGACTTCAACTGTAACCCAATTATTTCTTTCATAATAAGAACACTCAATAAGTTTTCCATCGCAAGATTTTACAATGCACCCACTAATATTAATTTTATACTGTCTACTTTCAGAAGAGCTTAATGAACTTTTTTTATCTTTATTATTTTCCATTTAATTGTGAGAAATAAAAAAAATACTATTTTGCTATTTTTGGTGCTGCAAACTTTATATCATTTGCTCGCATTAATTCATAAACTTCGTATCTCAATCTATCGGCTACTTTAATTTGATTTTTAACTGATGCAACCCTTCCAACTATTTTAAATTGTAAACCATTTTCCGTTAGTTTAACTAAAAATATTTCCGGTTCTGGTTTTACGAGAAATTCTTTTTCATTTTTTAAAACTTGAGTTAATAGTTCTTTTGCTTTTCGACTATCAGTATCAAATGCAAGTGTAAAATCTACAACGACTCTCGTTTCTTCATGTGGTGCGGAATAATTAATTATTCGTGTCTTTACTAATTCAGAATTTGGCACAACAATTAAATTATTATCGAAATCAAGAATTTTTGTAGATCGAACTCCAATTTCATAAACATCACCCTCTTCACCAGATTGTAATTTAATTCTATCTCCGAGTCTAAATGGATGATCAAGCATAATTGTATATCCCGAAATAATATTTGCAATTGTATCTTGTGAAGCCAAACCAATTGCCAACGAACCAATCCCTAAAATTGTTAAAAGACTTGTAATGTTTTGTCCAAAAAGATCCAGAATTATTATTATAGAAATTGAACTCGCAAAAAATGTAACAACTCGTTTAATTAATAAAGACTGCGCTCTATCGAAACTTGTTTTATTTTTAGCAGCTGTTGCAATCATCGATTGCCGAGTGAGTAAATTTATCCCTCTTACAAGTGCAGTTGCAATTACAATTGTTAAAAGTGATAAAAGAATTTTATCGGCAAAATCAAATGTGCGATAAAAAGTTGATCGTTTTGGTAATGTTTCAGCAATAGATTGAACTGAAAAGTATGTACCAATTATAAGTGAAATTGAAACGTCGTGAGATAATAAAACATCAATAATTCGATCGTCAAGAGTTGTGGTTGTCTTTTTACTAATTTGTTTCCCGATTTTGCGAAGTAAAAACTTTAAAATTTTCCCAATTAAAATACTTATTAATAAAATTATAACTGTATTAATAATATAATACAACATTCCCTTTCCAATTAATTGAATTATTTTTTCATCTATATTATTAAAAAGCGATAAAAAAAATATCATACTTGTATTGCTCTACTTCCCGGTTTTGTAATTGGAATATTTTCTTTGCAAAGAGGACATGAATCTGATTTATAAGTTATAACTTCCATTGTGAGCAATGAAAAACTTTTTGCATCAAATTGCACTTTCCCATTGCTGCGATCAACAATATATCCAACTCCACAGAGTTGCGATCCGGAAGATTGCACGATAGAAATAACTTCATTAACAGAACCTCCTGTTGTAATTACATCTTCAACAACTAAAACGCGTTCACCTTTTTTTAATTCAAATCCGCGTCGAAGTTTCATTATTCCATTTTCGCGTTCTGCAAAAATTGTTCGTGTTCCCAATAATCTGCCAACTTCAGTTCCAACTACAACTCCACCAACTGCCGGTGAAAGCACAACTTCAATTTCTTTCAAACGAAATGTATTTGCAAGCGCTGTTGAAAATAATGTGAGATAATTTGGATACTGTAAAACTTTTGCACATTGAAAATAATTAGGACTGTGTAATCCTGAAGTTAAAACAAAATGCCCGTTTAAAAGTGCGTGAGTTTCTGTAAAAATATTTTGTATTATTTCTTGTGTTAAATGTACGCTCATAATTTTTTACCACTCATCTTCAATTTCTTCAAGTTCTTCTTCCATTTCGCATTTTTCTTTTTTGTCTCCAACTAAATCCGCAATTTCAATTCCTTTTCTATATGTCGATTTTGCTAAATCTGTTCTATTTAATCGTACATAAAGTTGCCCTAATTGATGATATCCGGCTACATATCTTTCATCTCGCTGAATAACTTCCGTTAAAATATTTATGCTATTTTGAAAGTCTTCGGAACTTTTATATTCTAAGGCTAAAGCATATCTTGAAAATGAATCATTTGGATCTTTCTTTAATGCTTCTTTTAATTTTTCAATTCTTTCAACTGACTTCATTTATGATTTTGATAAGTTTTTAAATGTTAAATAATTTTTTAATAAAAACTGTGAGCTTTCAAACTTGCTGAAACATTACTTCCTCTGCAAGTGTTGTTAAAATTAATTTATTCGAATATTAGCTTTTTATCTTCCGATTTAACCATTTTTCCGATTTTGCAAATAAATGGTAGTTTTTCCTTCACTTCACTTCTTTCACAATACTTTAGAAATTCTTCCTCATAATTTTTTGGAATTGTAAAAAGTAAACCACCACTTGTCTGTGGATCGGAAATAATTATTTGCAGTTCTTTTGAAATTGAAGTTATTTTATTTCCATAACTCGACCAATTTCTATTTGTTCCGCCAGGAATTGCATTTTCATTTATATATTTTTCCAAACTACAAAGTAAAGGAATATTTTCTTGTTTAAGTTTTGCAGAAGTATTTGAAGATTCACAAACTTCAAGTAAGTGCCCTGCTAATCCGAAGCCAGTAACATCTGTCATCGATGATACATAATTTAAACTTCCCAATATTTCCCCTGCATTATTTAATGTCAACATATTTTTGTGAGAAATTAATTTATCTTCATCAGAAATAATTCCTTTTTTTTCTGCAGTTGAAAGAATTCCCACTCCAATTTTTTTTGTAATAAAAATAGAATCTCCAATTTTTGCAGTTGAGTTTTTTTTAATATTATTTAATGGAGCAATTCCATTTACCACAAGTCCATAAAAAGGTTCCAATGCATCTATACTATGACCGCCGGCTAATGGAATATTAATTAAGTTGCAAATATTTCTTGCTCCTTCAATTACTTTTTTAGCAAAACTCGCAGGAATTTTTGAAATCGGCCAACCTAAAATTGCCAAAGCAAAAATTGGTTTTCCTCCCATCGCGTAAATATCACTGATTGCATTAACTGATGCAATCTGTCCAAATAAAAATGAATCATCAACAATGGGTGTAAAAAAATCTGTTGTTGAAATTAACGCATTCCCATCACCTAAATCATAAACTGCAGCGTCATCTTTAGTTTCATTCCCAACAATTAACTCTTTAAATGCTTTTTTATTTTCGGAAGATCCGAGTATTTCATCCAAAACTGCTGGAGAAATTTTACAACCACAACCTGCTCCGTGTGAATATGAAGTAAGTTTTATTTCAGTTTGATTCGACATAGTTTGGAATAAAGTTTAATATTTTTTCTGCGTTTAATTCGACATTTGAAGTTGCAAGATTGAGATTCGAAATTAATTCCTTTTTCCTAAATAATAATCCTTTATTATAAAGTTTATCGTAATAAGTTAAAGCAATATCAGCGGCAGCATAATAATTTTTTTGAGCCAAATAATTTAGAGCGAGTGTAGTTTTTTCTCCACCAATTTTCTTTTTCAACTTTATAAATGATGTCGAAAGTTCTTCCTCAGAATGTTTTCCATATTCGTTAACCAAATTTTCCAATCTTAACTCGCGCGGAAGATCCAAAAATATTACATACGAAGAACGAATTTGATTCCATAAATCTTCTGGCAAAACTAATCTTCCGGTTAATCGACTTTCATCTTCAATAAAAATTGGTTTCGTGCAATCCAGTTTTAATAATTCCCATCCAAGAATATTTTCAAATTGTTCCTGTGTTGGAAATCCCTTCGTTCCAATTCCACCAAAAGCAGAACCTCGATGTTGTGCAATTTCTTCAATATCAATAATTTGTTCTCCCATTTTTTTTATTTCGTGAAGCAAACTTGTTTTACCCGAACCTGTGTAACCACCAATCACAATTAAATTAAAAATTTTTCGAAAAGTATTTCTAACTTTTCCGCGAAACGATTTGTATCCCCCTTCAATTCTATAAGTTTCAATTTTTGTTTTTGAAGCAATCCATGAAATTGCTTTACTTCTCATTCCACCTCTCCAGCAATAAATGCAAATTTTATTTTTGCCAGTCGAGATATTTTGTAATTCAGAAATAATTTTTTCTAAATTTTCTGTAGCGAATTGAATACCTAAAAGTGTAGCTTGTTCTTTCCCTTTTTGTTTATATAAAATTCCAACTTTACTTCTTTCTTCATCTGTAAAAAGTGGAATATTTATCGAAGTCGGAATATTCCCTTGTTGAAATTCTATTGGCGAGCGTGAATCAATAATTGGAAAATTTTTTTCGTTTAATAAAAATTCTCCTATTGAAATTGTAGTTGACATCCACTTTATTATTTCAGTTTGTTTAACGAATCTGTAAAATCTTTCAGAAGGTCGTCAATATTTTCAACTCCAATTGAAATCCGAACCATTCCCGGAGTAACTTCATGCTCGTCTAATTCTTTTTGACTTAAATTTACATGAGTTGAATAAACCGGAATACTTACCAACGTTTCAACTCCACCAAGTGACATCGCATTTATTGCAACATTAAGTGAATCAACAAATTTTATTGCATTTTTAACACCACCTTTAACTTCAATAGTTACAACTCCGCCACCGCCGGACATTTGTTTTTTTGCAATTTTATAATCGGGATGTGAAGGCAAAAATGGATATACAACTTTATTTATCATTTTATGTTTTGATAATTCGGTCGCAATAATAAGTGCGTTTGAATTACATCTTGATACACGTAATTCAAAAGTTGCTAAACTTCTTCCAAGTAGAAAAGCCATAAATGGATCGGCAGTCCCTCCAAAATATTTACTTTTTAATTTTACTTTAGAAATTAAACTTGATTTACCGAATAATGCACCAGCCAATAAATCGCTATGGCCACCGAGAAATTTTGTTGCGCTTTCCATTACGAGATCAACTCCTAAACTCAAAGGATTTTGATTTAAAAATGTAGCAAACGTATTATCGATAACAATTATAATTTTAGATTTTAATTTTTTTTCTCTCGCACGAACAACTTTTACAAGTGATTCAATATCAACCATTGATAAAGTTGGATTAGTTGGCGATTCAAAATATACTAATTTAGTTTTTGAAGTGATTTGATTTGCTAAATCAGAAAGATTATTTGAAAAATATTTAACACCAATTCCCATTTCGGAAAGATTGTCCCGAAAATATCTATAAGTTCCACCATACAAACTTTTTAATGCCAGCATTTCTCCACCGGCGGTAACAAAAGTATGAATAGTGGTAGTTATCGCAGCCATTCCAGATGCAAATAAAATTGCTCTTTCGGTATTTGCAATTGCTGCAAGTTTACTTTCAGTTTCCTCAATTGTTGGATTTTTATATCGAGTATAAATATAAACCGATTCATCGCCATTCGCATAACGGATCGCATCACCAGAATCTTCAAAACGAAAATTCGATGTTTGATAAATTGGTGTTGTTACAGGACCTCTTCTTGGACCGAACTTTGTACCATGAATCGCTTTTGTTGAAATAGAGTGTTGGGTTTTATTTTTCATTTGAATTTCAATTTATTAAATATCGACAAATAAATTGAATTATCGAAACACTTAAATCTATATTTATTGTAGTGTTGGATTAGACTGAATAAAAAAGTATACTACGGATAAAATAACATGAAAATTAGATTTTTACTTTTATTACTTTTACCCTTTGCATTTCTCATACTTAATTGCAATCAAAAGGCAAATGCAAATTTTGATTTACCTTCATTCATTTTAAATAATAATTCAAAAGAAATTACATTCAAAGAATACGCAAAAGATAATATTGTTATTGTTAACTTTTGGGCTACTTGGTGTGGTCCTTGTGTGGAAGAAATGCCCGATCTTATCGAGTTATCAAAAGAGTACAAATATAAAAAAGTTAAATTCGTCGGAGTTTCAGTTGATGAAGGTTCTGATGCAAAAGAATTAGTTGATGAATTTATAAAGGAATATAAAATTCCATATCCAGTTGTTATCGACAAAAATCAAACAATTCAAAAATCATTTGGCGGAATGAGAGGGATCCCAACTACGTTTATAGTTGGAAGAGATGGAAAGATTAAAGAAAAATTATTAGGTTTAAGAACAAAAGAAGTATTTATTAAGTCAATTGAAAAAGAAATTAATAACAAGCATTAAACTTAGTTATGTCTATGGTTGTTAAAAAATTAAATGGCTGAGCAAATAAAAAATAGATCTAAAGTTTCACCAGTTGATACTTCAAAAGATTTAGTTTATAAATTTGCTAATAAATCAATTCCAAATGTTCCTAGAACTTCCGCGGGACTTGAAGCATATTCAGGAGAATGGGGAAATTCACAAATATTACATTTATTAAGACGAACTACTTTTTCTCAACGACTCGAAGATATTTCACTTCTTAAAACTAAAACATTAAAACAATCTGTTGATCACCTTTTAACTGCGCAAACTTTACCAACCCCTCCTGTAAAACAAATTATTGGAGACGATACAGAACTTGCAATTGGTGATACTTGGATTAACGCAATTTATAATTATGGGATAAACAGCGGAGTTATAAATTCGTATAGAAAAACTTCTTTACGATCGTGGTGGGTTGGATTGATGTTAAATGAATCTGTAAATATTCGTGAGAAGATGACTCTCTTTTGGAATAATCATTTTGCAACTGAACTTGATGAAATTGATGAGCCAAAATCTGGATATGTTCTTAATAATATTCTCCGAACAAATGCACTTGGAAATTTTAAGGCACTTACGAAGCAGATAACATTAACTCCGGCAATGCTCAGATATTTAAATGGTTATCTAAATTCAGCAACAGCTCCAGATGAAAATTATGCAAGAGAATTGCAAGAACTTTTTACTTTAGGAAAAGGTCCCGATTCAAATTACACTGAAGCTGATATTAAAGCAGCAGCTCGTGTTCTTTCGGGATGGCGAATAAATAATTTAACTTTTCCACCGACAACTTTTTACGATAACACAAAACATGATAAAACCAATAAACAATTTTCTTCATTTTATAATAATACAATTATAATTGGAAAAAACTCTTCAACTGCCGGCGAAGAAGAATTAGATGATTTATTAAAAATGATTTTTACGCAGGAAGAAGTTTCAAAACATATCTGCCGAAAATTATATCGTTGGTTTATTTATTATGTAATTGATAAAAATGCCGAAGATAATGTAATTACACCGTTAGCAAAAATTTTCCGAGATAGTAATTATGAAATTAAACCCGTTTTGAATGCATTATTTAATAGCGCTCATTTTTTTGAATTCGTAAATATTGGATGTGTAATAAAAAATCCAATCGATTTTATGATTTCATCATTCAAACAATATTATGTAGCACTTCCGGAACAAACAAATATTGCAGTTGTGTATGATACTTGGAGATATATTTATGATCTTGCCGGATCGATGCAATTAAAAATGACAGATCCACCAAATGTTGCCGGATGGCCAGCATTTTGGCAAGAACCACAATATTACGAGTTATGGATTAATTCAGATACATTTCCAAAGAGAGCGCAATTTTCAGATTTATTAATTTCAACAAATGGAACTACAAGAGGTGGATTTAAATTAGTAATTGATACTTTGATTTTAGCTAACAAACTTACAAATCCTTCGAATCCAAATTCACTTATTCAAGAACTTGTAGAATATTTATATCCGATTTCAATTTCGACTGATCAAATAAATTTTTTAAAAACTAATACTTTACTTTCCGGACAAACAAGTGATGTTTATTGGACTGATGCTTGGAATGCATACAAAGCAAATCCTACAAATGCCGCAACAAAAAAAATTGTAACAGATAGATTACAAATGCTTTTAAAATATATGATGTCTGGAATGAGTGAATATCAATTATCATAAAAATGAATAGAAGAGATTTTATACAAAAAACTGTTCCTCTTTCTTTCTTGCCATTCTTCATTGGCGGATATTCAATTAAAGCTTTCGGCCGATCTCCATTTCTTGAATCTTTAATAAGTGCGGCAACTGAAACAAATAACGTTTTAGTTCTTATTCAACTTAATGGTGGGAATGATGGATTAAATACAGTTCTTCCGATTGATCAATATAGTAACCTCTCGAATGCTCGTTCGAATATTTTAATTGCAGAAAATAAAATTCTGAAATTAACAAACGCAACTGGTTTACATCCTGCAATGACCGGAATGAAAAAATTATACGATTCCGGAAAATTGTCTGTTGTGCAAAGTGTTGGATATCCAAATCCAAATTTTTCTCATTTCCGTGCAACTGATATTTGGTTAACTGCTTCCGATTCAAACCAATACGAAACTTCAGGATGGATGGGAAGATATTTATCCGATCAAAATGAATTTCCAGAATACCCAACTGGTTATCCAAATTCTGTTATGCCAGATCCACTTGCAATACAAATTGGTTCAGTAATTAGTTCCGGCCTGCAAGGATATTCAGCGAATATGGGAATGGCAATTACGAGTCCAACAAATTTTTATCAGTTCATTTCAAATACAGTTGATCCTGCGCCAAATACACCGGCTGGACACGAACTAACTTATATTCGGCAAGTTGCTCAACAAACAAATCTTTTTGCAGGCGCAATAAAAAATGCAGCGACGAAAGCAACTAATAAATCTACACTTTATCCTGTTGCGCCAGATAATTCTTTGGGAGATCAATTAAAAATTGTTGCTCGTTTAATTGCAGGCGGATTAAAAACCAGAATTTATATTGTTAGTATCGGCGGCTTCGATACACATTCTATTCAAGCAGTTGCGGGCCAAACTGAAACAGGAACTCATGCAAATTTATTACGCCGTTTATCTTCTGCAATTGAAGCATTTCAAGATGATATAAAATTATTGGGCGCAGAAAATCGAGTTCTCGGAATGACTTTTTCAGAATTTGGTCGCCGTATAAAATCGAATTCAAGTGGAGGAACTGATCACGGTTCTGCTGCTCCATTATTTCTTTTTGGAAAAAATGTTAAAAGTGGAATTCTCGGATCGAATCCAATTATTTCTTCTTCGGTTTCGGCGAACGATAATGTACCAATGCAATACGATTTTAGATCAGTTTATGCTTCAGTATTAAAAAGCTGGTTCGGAGTTCCTGATGCTGAATTGCAAAGAGTTTTATTTAAAAATTTCCAATCACTACCAATAATTACTTCTACAAATATTGCAACTCATGAAGATGTAAAACCAAACAGATTTGAGTTATTCCAAAATTATCCGAATCCATTTAATCCTTCAACAAAAATTAGATTTAATTCAAGCGGTTCAAATTTAACTTTAAAAGTTTATGATATGACCGGGAAAGAAATTCAAACAATTGCTGAAGGCAATTATCCTTCCGGTTCACACGAAGTAACTTTCTATGCTAATGGATTGCCAAGTGGGATTTATTATTATCGACTTCAATCTGGTTCTTATACAGAAATGAAGGCGATGGCTTTGGTTAAATAACTTGTTTTTCCAAACTTCATTTCTCTTTTTTATTTAACCTTTTAAAAGTATTTTTCCGAAAATTAAGTTATGAATGTCCCATTACTCGATCTAAAAATCCAATACAACGCTTTAAAAACTGAATTAGACAATGCACTTTTAAAAGTTGCAGAGTCGCAGTATTTTATTCTCGGTAAAGAAGTTGATGACTTCGAAAAAGAAATTGCTAATTATATCGGTTGCAAATATGCGTACGGAATTTCTTCCGGAACAGACGCACTTCTTTTGGCTTTAATGGCTTTAGGAATTCAACCGGATGATGAAATTATTGTACCAACTTATTCTTTTTTTGCAACTGCCGGAGTTGTTGCACGATTAAATGCAAAACCAATTTTAGTTGATAGCGATCCTGTTACATTTAATATTAATCCTTCATTAATTGAAAAGAAAATAACTTCAAAAACAAAAGCAATCATTCCGGTACATTTATACGGACAAAGTGTTGAGATGGAGGAAATAGTTTCGATTGCAAAAAAATATAACTTAAAAATTGTTGAAGATGCCGCACAAGCAATTGGAGTTCAATATAAAGATGACAGATCTGTCGGTACAATTGGTGATGTTGGTTGCTTTTCATTTTTTCCAAGTAAAAATTTAGGATGTTTTGGAGATGCCGGTTTAGTTACAACAAATGATGAAAAAATTGCTGAGCAACTTCAAATTATGCGCGTTCACGGCGGAAAGCCGAAATATTATCACAAAGTTATCGGCGGAAATTTTAGAATTGACGCTATTCAAGCTGCGGTTTTACGAGTTAAACTTCCTCATCTCGATTCCTGGTGCGAAGGAAGAAGAACAAATGCTGAATTATATAATCAACTTTTTATTTCTCACAAACTTGCAAGCGAAACCGGAAAAATAAATTATTCCGAAACAGAAAAAGTTTTATTACCAAAAGCAGTTTATAAAAGTAGTTCAATAAAAAATTATCATATTTTCAACCAATATATAATTCGTGTTGAAAAAAGAGATGAGCTTCGTAAATTTTTAAGTGAAAATAATATTGCTTCGGAAATTTATTATCCAGTTCCATTTCATCGGCAGGAATGTTTTAAATATTTGAATACTAATGATTCGGATTTCCCTGTTGCAAATAACTCGGCGGAGCATTCAATTGCACTTCCAATTTATCCGGAACTTACAAAAGAGCATATTTCATATGTAGTTGAAACAATAAATAAATTCTTCAATTAAAATGAAAACTAACAGAATTCTTTCCAAATCGGCACTACAAAAAAAACTTAAAAATATAAAATTGCTCGCTCTTGATGTTGATGGAGTTTTAACTGATGGCAGTATGTTTTATTCTTCAACCGGCGAGGAAATGAAAAAATTTAATGTTCGGGATGGAATGGGAATTATGCAACTTCAGAAATCTGGAATTAAAGTTGCAGTTATAACAAGTGAGTCAACTTCGATTATGAAGTTCCGTGCAGCCAAATTAAAAATTGTGGATTTACATCAAGGTTCATTTGATAAAATTCCTGCAATGAAAAAATTACTTTTAAAATATAATCTTACAATGGATGAAGTTGCATTTATCGGAGATGATATAAACGATACTTCTTTACTAAAAATTGTTGGACTTGCAATTACACCAAGCGATGCAATTTTACAGAATTTAAATATTGCGCATTATATTACAACTAAAAAAGGGGGAGATGGTTGCGTTCGTGAGATTTGTGATTTATTAATTTTAGTACAAAATGGATGAAGATAAATTCGTGATGTTGGTAAATTATTTTATTAATGTTTAATTCTATTTTAAAGTACTAATAATAAGTTCATTTATTATTTTCTTGTTATATTCATCTGCAACTTCAGCTGCTGCTTGAAAAGGTGCTACTGGTTTATTATACTCTACTACAGCTTCTAATCCTAAATACAATCCAACGATCCAAGCAATTGTGCCAGGGATTAAAAATGGAAAGTTTGAAGTTTCAGAAAATACATCGCCAAGAGAAATTGTGATATCTGGGCGTTTTGAAAAAAGAATACCAATTTGTCCAGTTCCATAAATTTTAACATTCTCAGAGTAGGGCAAATTATATTTTACGCCAGTCATTGCCCAAGTATTAATATAGCTAGTAGCTGATACAGAAAAACCCGGAGGAGCACCCATCTGTTTTTTTTACTTCTTTAGTATCTAATCCATTTAATGAAACCGAAGCAAGTAAGTCGGTACTGGGTGTTAAGTATTTTGAACCTTCTGCCATTGCACAAAACCCAGTTTTACCAAAACTACCTTTCTCGTCTCGGATTGACGAACTACCAAAATCTCCTTGCGGTAATGATGCTCATCCATAAATAGTAAATTTTATTTTTGAAGAATCAATTGTTAAGTCCTGGGATAAAACGGTTTTACTACTTAAAACAAAAAAAAAGAAAAAGAATAAATAAATTTTTCATAACGTTTCTCGGCTTTACGAAGTGGCGGATTTTTAGAAAAAATGTTCAATTGAAAAACTGAACTTGAACCTTGCAATAGACTGTAATAGAACCACTGCACCCGCCAATTTGCTGAGCCGCTGTTAGCGAGTCGGACTTTTTAGCTGCTGCATGTTTTACGCTCGTTCAAATTAGTCGCTGGCAACTTTGAATTTACTCCAAGCCTATCCAATCAATCAATAATTCGAAGTCTTCGTCTTGCTTGTTGGCAATCAAAAAACTCAATTGCTTGATGCTTGGAAAATTAAAATTCGGGATGTTTATTTTGCTCCCTCGATACTGCGGGTAAAATTCCTTGATTTCTAACTTAATGTTTTCCCATTCTCCTGAAGTACTAAATTGGTGCACATAAGACTCATACTGCGAAATACTGCCTTTCAAACGAAACTCATAATTCTTACCATCGCCTTTTACCCGCAAAACAACAAATGTCTTTTCTTCTGCTAGTTTGATTGTTGTGTTCAATTGAGACGAGGCAAAACCTCCGTTGTTCGCCAATGAAACGTGACCTGAAAATTGTCCATGTCCTTCATCGGTAAGTACTAATGAACTCTTGGATATACCACCCATCACACCATCGTTGACAATACGCCATTCCTTGATATTCGATTGAGTTGAAAAATTATAAATATCTTTCATGTTTGAATTATCGGATAAGCCGAGTACGAGTAAAATTATTAAATGTTTCATTTTTATTCTTCTATATTTGTCTGTTGAATTATGTAGTGTCGTCTTTACAATGACCGCTAACGTTTTGGCGCTTGGCGAAGAAGCGGATTTCGAAGCACTAAACTATCTGCCACCACAAAACTTTTACGAAGCACACTCTTCAAATATAAAACAAACTTTCTTACGAAGCACTAAACCCCCAATTTCTTGTAGGTGCTGTTATGCACCGTTTTTTTGTTTCTGTCCTGTTTACCAATGAACGCTAACGGTTCTCGGCTTGCCGCAGTGGGGGATTTTTAGCACAAAAATTCAATAGAGGTACAGCACTTCGGTTAAGCACTAAACTGTCATAAGAGCGCGTCAGCCCCCATTGCGGCAAACCGATGTTAGTGGTTGGCGTTTTCGCTTCCTTGTTCTTGATATTTCTCAATTTGGTTTAGCAACTCCATAGATTGAAGAATAGGTTGCCACTCCTTACCTCTAAATATCCACTGAAACCATTTTTTGTTTCTGTTTTCATATTTGATGTTGAAAAATAACCAAACTGCCAAATAAGTGAGTGAAAAAGTAATAATTCCTTGTAGTATCCAGAGAAATAAATTCTCGGCAGCAAACATTTTTTCATTCCAATAAAAAGTTGTCCACACTGGAAGTTGCAGAAAAAGTATTCGGGTTACATTCAGGGTTGATACTTTAAGTTTAGAAAGGTTTTCTTGAATTGTAAGGATAGGTTCACTAAAATCAATTTTGTTGATAAGGACTAATTGATAAATATAAACCGTAACAGAAATTGCAGTGAGCAAAACCTGTATAGTAGCAGAATACAAGAAAAATAAACTCACTTTATCGTAAGCATTTACAAATAAATTGACAAGCACAATCCCAAGCACTGTTACCCAAAGAATGCCAACAATGAGTGTAAATATTTTAATAGGTTTCATTGAAGAAAGAAAGTTTTGGGCTTTCAATCTGGTAATGTCCTCTGTATTTTTTTTGTTCACTTTTAGGCTACCGTCTAATTTTTCATTAGCTGTCTGCCAAAGTAATTTCAATTCGTTTTCGTTCATTGTGTTATGAATTTATTTGTGAAAATTTCTTTTTAAGTTTGTCTTTGATACGCCCTAATTTTGTCCCAACATTGGTTACCGATACGCCCATTATTTCCGAAATTTCAGCATGGCTTTTTTCTTCTAAATACAGTAGCATTATGGCTTTATCAAGGTCGTTTAGTTCTGAAATAAACTTCTCTAAAAGGTTTAAGTATTCTTGCTTTTCACTGTTTATTTCATCTTGAATTGGTAAATGTTCATCAATTAGTTGGATGCTTGATTTTTGCCTATGTGCATTTTTTCTATAAAAAGAAATGGCTACGTTCAAAGAAACACGATAAAGCCAGGTTGTGATAGCAAAGTTATTGTTGTACCTATGCAATGATTTCCAAATTTGTATCATCATTTCCTGTAAAAGGTCTTGCCTGTCGTCGTCATTACGGCAATAGGTTCTGGCAACCTTGAACAAAATGCCTTTGTGTTGTTCAATGACTTGATGAAACTTTTGAGTTAATTCTGTGCCGCTTGTCATAGTGCCGAAAACCAATTTTTTATGAATACAAATGCTTGCGGACTATGTCTTATTCCGTTATGCGTAACTCCTTCAATAATTTGTACTTGGGCTAGACTGTTTTCTGTTACTGCTTTTTTCATTACTTCCGCATTGAAAGCCTCATCTTTACTGCCAATCAAAACTAACATAGGAACATTTACGGATTTCAAACCCTGTTTGTAGTCCTCTGGTGTCATACTCATATTTGCTCTATATGTGTACTTTCTTAATGGCATATTCTCAGGCAAT
>SXGS01094352.1_pt1 | contig 44206 bp, 41 predicted proteins | sample 3174681 | NCBI WGS metagenome assembly SXGS01 (sample SAMN11356861, study PRJNA531348) | freshwater metagenome | isolation source: freshwater sample F1-80 | place: China: Fuxian Lake, Yuxi | collected 2017-12-25 | reverse complement strand
TAAGCCGAGAGTCTTTGGTGTACCAGTGAGCCAACTGTGAGCCACCTAAGTTTCGGCCGATGGCAGCGGATGAGGACGCGTCGATGTTGAATCGCTTTGCGAGTTGATCGATATAAAAAGAAAGCTCTTCAGCCGTGTTGCTCCAGAGATCGATTTCTCTTTGCGGATTCTCAAAACGGAAAGGCAGTGGAGTCGATCGCATTTTCGAATAAGACGCGAGAACAAGAACCGAAATAAAGCCATAGTTAGCGAACAACCGAGCTTCGGGTAAAAAATCGGCTGGAGAACCGACGGCCGAGTGAAGCCAAACTAAGAGACGCTGTGGCCTCTCCGCAGGACGACTCGGTACGCCAATTAGATAGGCTTCGGCACCGGGGTTTTTCCCGCTCATCAACTCTTCCACTTGGCCGGCGAGATCGTTTTTCATTCCTCTTGAGTTAGCAGCGTGACTTCCCGGGAATAAAATTAATTCGCGCAATGTTTCCGATACGTCGTCCTCATGATGAATTGACATCGCCTACGCTAAAGATGAAGACCATTCGTAATCAAGGAAGACACCGTGAAAAACCCAGTGCGCCCGTTTAAAATTGAATCCGTCGGAGCGCCCGAGACTTTAAAAGGTTTTGTCTGGCCCCATCTCTTTCTTGATTCTTCAAGACCCCTTGATCTTGAAATTGGGTGTGGTGTTGGGTGGCATCCGATTCGCTACGCTCAGGAGAATTCCGGAAGAAATCTGATCGCCGTCGAACACACTCGTGAAAAGTTCGAGCGCTTCCGAACTCGTGTCGATCGCCATCCCCACCTTGATAATCTTCTCGCGATCCATGCCGATGCAATTCGCTGGGTCAGCCATGCCCTGAAGGCCGAGAGCCTGGATCGATGCTTTTTACTTTACCCCAACCCTGAACCGAAGGCCGTCAACAAACGGTGGATGCGAAGCCCCTTCATGCACCAGCTCCTGAAGACACTGAAATCTGGCGGTGAGTTGATTCTCGCGACTAACGAAGCTTGGTATTTCGAGGAAGCCAAAGACTGGGCCGTTGACCACTGGCATCTTGAAATGCGCGAGCAGAGAGCCTTCGCTCATAACAGTTCGCCGGAAGACGTTCCGCGAACTCACTTCGAGAGGAAGTATCTACTCGGTGGGCAAACCTGCTTTGACGTGTGCTTTCGAAAGCCCTAGAGTTCGATTCCATGGCGAACAATCGAAAATCTGTTTTAACGATCGACTCGTTTACTGGAAACGCGAAAGCTCTGCGCGATCATTTTGAAGATCGCTTCGCTGATCCTCGCTCTACCCGCGCCGATCGCTTCGTTTGGGATTATTGGCACGTACCCGGTCAGTACACCGCGCTTCGAACGCCGGCTTACCACTTCTTCCCCAAGAAAATTTACGAAGCGTTTCACAATGAGCTCGTCTGGTGGGGGCGTCGCAATCTCGGCTGCCATGATGTTTCGCCACCTTGGATGAGTTGCTACATCGACGGTTGCCGACAGGAACTTCATGGCGATCTTCCTCACGGTCCGTGGGCCTTTGTTTATTCACTCACGCCTTGGAAAAAGCGAAAATTCCGTGGAGGCGAGACCATCTTGCTGAAGGAAGAGATTCTAAATTTCTGGCACGGTTTTCAATCGACCCGAAGCCTGGAGCGTGAACACATCGTCACCGAAGTTCCTTCGCTCTTCAATCGCCTTACGGTCTTCGATCCGCGCATTCCTCACGGAGTGAACGAAGTAAAGGGTGTCCAAGACGTTCTTGACGGGCGTTTAGTCATTCATGGCTGGTTTGTGCAACCGCGGCCTTTCATCGAGGGCCCTCTCTCCACGAAGGAGCTTCAAGTTCGCATCGACGATCTAAGTGGTGAGATCAACCGTCTCTTCGCTGAGGGTCTCGATGTCCAAGGTGTCTTGAGCATGCGCTTTGAGGTCTCCGCGCAAGGTCGCGTTTCGCGTCCCCAGGTTTTGTCGAACGCCCTCCGTCATCCGGGCGGAGATCAGCGCATCGAAAAAGCCCTCTTGAAGCACATCGCGCAGTTCCTCGAAGCCGCGCCTTTCAGAAAACAGCGTGGACCATCTAGCGTGACGCTTCCTCTCGTGTTCGAAGCGACTTAGCGGATAGCCGGAAGAATCTCCGAGCCCACAAAGGCGCAAAGGTGCCTGGCACCTTTGCGGGATGCAGTGCGAAACCAGCCAAAACCAGCCGAAACTGGAGCGAGTCCGTCCGGTGCCGCTGGCGCCAGGCCGCTGACAGGGAGCCGTAAATTGCGTGCTCTCTGTGTCCTCAGATGCCAAGAAGCGCCCGGAAATTTCAAGAGCCGCACCAGGATTCGCGAAGTTAAGTGCATCCCCGCTCACGACTGCGCTCCGCCTCCTCCTTGGCCTCGCGATTGCTCTCTTGGGCGCCGACGCAAGCTAGGAGTCCGTATGTTGTTGGCGCGCTCGTCTCCCCTGTTCAAAGCTTTGACAGCTTCGGTTGGCTGTATAATCGCGTTTTCGGTTCCGGCTTCGGCCCAGACCGTACTGCCGCTCTCAGCTCAGACTCCAAACCAATCCAACGAGGCGGGCTTTGAATTCCCATCGACAGTACCGGGCTTCGAGAAGCTCGAAAACGTTCATTACCTCGGGAGCACCTCGATTCTCCGCGGCTCTGATCCAGGATCACAGGTTTCGATTCTCAAACAACAAGGCATCACGGATGTCTTGATCTACCGGACGGAAACGCACGGCAAAGCCGTCGATTTCGAAATCAACGAACTCCGTAAGGCTGGCTATCCTTCGTCCTCGATCTTTCATATCCCCGTCGAGTGGAAGACAGTCCAACCATTCCGCGACACCTGTCTGCAAACGCTCGAAGCTCTCCGTCTGCTTCAAGTTGCGTCGACAACGAAGGGACGTCGAATGTACGTCCACTGCACGGCCGGACAAGATCGCACGGGCGTTCTCTCGGCGCTTTTCCTCATGCTCAATGGCCAAGGCTCAAAGAAAGATCTCTTCGCAAGTGAGATGTGTGCAAAGGGATTCGCCGGCGCAAGTAAAACAAAGCCTGATCATATCGCGAAATCAGTGCGCGAAGTCCTAACACCGCAATATCTAAAGATGGCATCGCTCATCGAGAGCGGAAAACTCACGTTCACGACGATCGATGACAGTCTCTGCGAGCAGGATCCGGCTAGCGACGCGAAGTTCGCCGCGAACCTCAAAGAAGATTTAAAAACTTACGCCTGCGATTGAGGAACTCACTTCGACTCAACAACCTCGGTCAGAAACCGTCGCGTCGCTTCGATGAAGGTTTTGTCCTTCAATATTTTTCTGTGCCCGACTTTTTCAATCGAAAGTATCTGTGAGTTGGGCCAGTTCTCCGCTAATGACTTTGCGTTCTGATAAGGAACATCCCTGTCTTCAGGGTCATGCACGATCAAAGCCCGAGCACGAATCCGTCGCGCAAGTACAGCGATATCGACATCGATGGCTTTTACGCCTGACCAAGTTTCAAGCTGGGAATGAAACGCAGCTCCCACTTTTCTACTAAGTCCTAAGATCCGGCAGAAATCGCGGATCACCCAGCTCATCGTTGAAGGAGAAGCCACCAAAACCGCGCGCTGAACATTCGCCCCTCGCGACAACGCAAGAGCGGTCGCTCCAGCGCCGAAGGAATGCGCGACGATCGCGTGAACATTCGAGAGTTCGGCGATGACTTCGTTCATCGCGATCGAAAAGAAGTTGAGGTTCGTTTTCTTACCGGGCGAATCTCCGTGAGCAGGTCCATCGAGAGCCACGACGCGGAAATTTTCTTTCAAAAGTGGTTCTACAAGCAGAGAAAGCTGGGAGCCACGGCCAGCCCAACCGTGAACGAGCAGAACCACCGGATCCGAGGCCTGTCCCCAAGTTGTCCCCGCAAGACCGTTTGCAAAGGTGCAGCGTTCACCCTGAGCAATAATCTTTTGCTCCCACTCGGGCCGGTTGTAATGCTTCGGCGTGCAAAACACATTGAGCGCAAGTTTCCCTGCAAGCTTCGGCGCCACTAAACCTATTAAGTTGAGTCCACGCCCGAGAGTCTTCGGCTCAAGGGATTTCATGCGCGGCCAACCAACATCACGCGCAGTTGCTTCGCAACGGCTTGAAGGGGGGCCGGCGCATTTTGGACACGCGCAAGCTGGAGAGCTCCTTGCAAACCCGCACTGATCATCTGGATTTGTTCCTCAAGCGGGCCGGTGTTTTTGATGGAGCCGCCTTTTCGACCAGCTTTCAACACGGCCTCCAAAAACTTGCGATGATCGTCGTACAGGCCTTTAGTTTCTTCCTTCATCGCTTTTGGAAGCGTGTGCCACTCTAAACTAAATACCCCGCCGGCGCAGACTCGCTGCGTATCACCAAAAATTTTCCGAAACATCTCGAAGTAAGCATCAAGTCGCTCGACGGCATCGTCGGTACGGTTTTTAGTCTTCTCTGACCAAACTCCAAAAGCTCTGCGGTAGTCGCGAAGGAGCTCAGCGCCAAGATCCGCTTTTGTAGGAAAATGATAATGAATACTGGCTTTGCGAATTTCCAGCCGGTCCGAAAGATCCTGGTAACTCAACCAATTGAAGCCGCGGGTTTGCGCAAGCTCGCGAGCCAGGTCGAGAATCTCCGTCTTGGTATCTCGCTCGTTCTTTTTTGGCACGTTCGCACCCCCTAGAAATTATTTTACCTACCTGTAGGTAGGTCGACAACTTCTTTGGTAGAGCGCTGGGCTGTCTCAAAAGATTAAGTATGAGGGCGGCGGATTTGGGCGGCGAACCGCGCTTGGAGTCGCGCGCATTCAAAGCCGGCGGACTGAACCGAAGCAATGAGCGTGGCGCGGGCTCGTCCCTTCTTGAGAAGAGTATTGAAGAACTTTTCCTTCTCTTTGGGAGACGGCCACGAAGATTGAGATTGGAAATCCGCATTCACCGGAGTGACGTAATCCATCTGACCATCTTGAATCACGACGTAATCGACGTCGCAGCTTCTCTCTTTAAGCGCTTCGTTGATGAGGGCCCAGCACGAGAGAACGGCGATCGAATAAACACTACCGCCAAATGCCGTGCTCTTGTGATTGATGTTACGAGAGAGCGGCGCACCTACGCGCACGGATTCACCAGAGGCCGAAAGGAGCCGCGCCCCGAAAGCCTCGGCGATCGGAATATTGGCGTAAATGCTTTTCTCTAACGCTTGAAGATCAACCACGCCCGATCAGACATTGCTCGGCGGACGTCTGTCAACCGAAGGGCGTGCGAGAATCTGCTCACGGCGAAGTTCGTTCACGTACAAGTGAGCCTGACGCGTGGGTTCGGGAATGCGGTAACCGCGAACCGTTTTCTGAATGATTCGCACCGCGCTTTCAATATCCATTCGGTGACCTGGTGAGATAAAAACAGGTTTTGTTTTGTTCTTGGTTCGAAGCGCAGCTCCAACCGTTTCACCGCGATCGACTAAATCGGCAGTTGCTCCGGCAGCTTCTTCAAGTTCACCGAAGCGCCCCGTCAGTAAACTCTTGGCACAACCCATTGTGGGCTTATCAATCAAAAGTCCCATATGAGTCGCGATCCCGAGTCGTCGAGGATGCGCAATACCTTGTCCATCAAACACGACAACATCGGGTTCGACTTCAAGCTTTTCCCAGGCTTGGATCAAAGGCGGAATCTCGCGGAAGGAAAGCAAACCCGGAATGTAAGGAAAGTGAACTTCAACAACCGCGCTAGCACGCGCGATGACTTCCAAGCTGGAGAAATCAAGAACCACAAAAGCCGCATAGACTGTCGAAGAGTAGAGATTAAATGAGATGTCCGCACCGGCGATGAGCTCCGGCTCGCCACTAAAGGGCTCGATGCGAATTCGTTCGCGCAGATCGCGTTGAACTTTTACGGCCTCGGTCGGAGTCAGGTTCCAGGGATGGAGTGGTTCGATATTCATGACGAGAGAGTGTACTCCCGATCGGCGTCACTGGGTTGGTTCAGGCGCCGATGTTAATTAAATATCATCGACATGTGAACGCTTGGACCATCGTTTCGGCCGCTGGGCAATGAAGCTGTGCCCAATAGCCGCAGGCAACAGCGGTGACCAGCATAATCACAAACGGGATCCACGTCTCTCTAAGAAGACTCAGAGCCCAATCTTCCTTCTCCAGGCGGTTGAGGGCGCGAACAAAAGCCGCAGTCAGAATCGCGTGGAAGAGAATTTCAAAGAACAAGATCTGAGCTTCGATGACGACGAAAATGCCACCTGCGATGAGAATCGCGCCGATGACTACCAAGATGACGAGATAAATCGCGGCCCCAATTCCTTCATCCGCATCGAATGAATCTGGTAGGAGTTCAGCTAGATCCCCGCCATCAGTCACATCAAAGGGCTCATCTCCGCGCGCCTCTTTTTTGTGGCTCGATTGCGGTGACCAAAGGAGTGCGGGATTTACTCGAGATGCCTGCTCCTGCAGACGTGCTTTCGCCGAGACGTAACCCAACCAAAACCGACCGAGAACTAAAAAGACGTCATATGCGATCAAGCAAGCCAAGCCGTACCGGAGCGCCATGTTCTCAACGCCCAGATGGAGCAAGAACCGACTCGACAAAAGGCCGGACGCCAAGGTTGAGAGAATGATCATCACGAGATGAAAACGAATGACGAATCGACTGATCGGCATCAAGATCTTGGCGGACATGAACATCATCCTATTCGAAGATTCCGATTTGAGAAAACCCGATCTGGTGTCTTTTTCCGACCGTCGCTTTCTCCACATTCGCGATGTGCACCGCGCTGCCGTTGGAGATCAGCTAAGAGTCGGTCGTCTCAATGGGGCTATGGGAACAGGACTCATCACCAAGCTCGACGAGACTTCGGTCGAAGTCGAAGTGACGCTAAACGAGCAGCCACCCGCGCCGTTGCCTTTGACGCTTTATCTAGCGCTTCCCCGACCAAAGTCGGTCGCGCGAATTCTGCAAACGGTGGCAACTTTCGGAATCAAGAAGATCTATGTCTTCAACTCTTACCGAGTGGAGAAGATTTACTGGAGCTGCCAGCAAATCAAAGAAGGAGAAGTCAAATCGGCGTTCATGCTCGGCCTGGAGCAAGCGCGAGACACGATTCTCCCGCAGATCGAATTTCGACGTCTCTTCAAGCCTTTCGTCGAGGATGAACTTCCAGCATTAATCCATGGGACACACGCTCTCGTTGCGCACCCTCTCGCAGAAGAACGTTGTCCGTTTGCGCCGTCACCTCCTCTGTCGCTAGCCATCGGTCCCGAAGGAGGCTTCATCGATTACGAGATAGAAAAATTGAACGCTGCAGGTTTTCAATCCGTGCGCACTTACGACCGCATTCTCAAAGTGGAAGCGGCGCTCAGCTCTTTGGTCGGCCGGCTCCTCTAAAATTCTCGACCTTGGTCAGGCGAAACTCAGCTCTAAACATTTATTATTTTCAATCTCTTAACCGATGAGATCTTAGCGGTTCCAAAACAATTTGGAGCATGGACTCGAGGAGTAATCATGCGGCTCTCGATGATGAGAAAACTCGTTATCGCCATCACGGCTTCAACGCTCTTAACCGCGGTGACCGGCACGATCATTTTCTTCAACGTGAAGAAGATGAAAGACTCCGCCGACACGGTCGCAACGTTGCAGAAGACGATTTCTGACTTCCGCAAGATGGGTGCACTTCTCGTCGATGTCGAGACCGGTTTGAGAGGTTATCTCGTTTCCGGTGACTCAAAGTTTCTTCAAGACTTCGACGCGGGAAAAGATGAGTTCGAGGGTGCTTTTCTTTTCGCGCGGAAAGCCGTAGCTGAAGACACTTTCCTCACGGATAAGCTAGATAAGATCTATCAGCTAAAGAACGAGTGGATGGATGGCCCGATCGCATCCCTCCTTGAAGCAAGAAAAAAGTATACCGAAGGTACTCTCTCTCGCGCTGATTTCGAAGCGCTCGCTCGAGACAATAAGAGTAAGTCATTCATGGACAGCATCCGCGCCGAAACGGATGCGGTTGTTCAACATGAAGAAGAACTCCTCGTAAACCAAGCTTCACTCGACGCCGCCATCGAGCGTTCGACATTTCTTCTTTTAAGTCTTGGCCTTGGTGCATCCGTCGCGATTGGCGCTGTCTTCTGCTTAATCGTTGCCCGTAATGCATCGAAGAGAATTGTTGAAATCGCGGATGAGCTCAGCTCCGGCGCTTCCGCAATGACGACTTCCTCCTCCGAAGTGTCTGAGTCTGCTCAACGCCTTTCGAGTTCGACGACAACTTCAGCTTCTTCGCTCGAAGAAACAGTTGCCAGTATCGAGGAACTCACGAGCATGGTCGGCCAAAATGCGCACAACTCAAAGCTCGCGGATGCGGCGGCTGCCCAAAGTCGAAACGCCGCCGAAACGGGCGAGAACGAAATTCGACAGCTATTGGCGTCGATCGATGACATCGCAACGAGTTCTAGAAAAATCGAGGCGATCATCGGCGTGATTGACGATATCGCGTTCCAAACGAATCTCCTCGCACTAAACGCTGCCGTCGAAGCTGCGCGAGCGGGAGAGCAAGGAAAAGGCTTCGCAGTCGTAGCGGATGCTGTTCGTACGTTGGCTCAACGCAGTAGTGATGCGGCCAAAGACTCAACGTCGCTGATCAAAGAATGCGTCGACAAGTCGAATTACGGTCAAGAGCTAGCGAAAAGATCTGGTACTGTCCTTCAACAGATCGTGCAAGACGCTAAGAAAGTCTCAACGTTGGTCAGCGAGATATCTTCGGCATCAAATGAACAAGCGGCCGGACTTCAACAGATCAGCCGCGCGATGAATCAACTTGATCAAAGCGTTCAAACAAACGCGAGCTCAGCTTCTGAGATGTTCGCTTCCGGCCAATCGCTTGAGACACATGCTTATTCGATCGCTCGCCTCACGCTCTCGCTCCACGAAATCGTCTCCGCAAGTGAGCCTAGGACGCTCATCGAAACTCCTCAAGAACCTCCAGCACCAACTTCGAAATCTAGACATTTGACACCGACGTCTCCTTTGCGGCGTCAGGCCGTGACTGCCAAAGCAAAGTCAGGGGCCGAAGTGATCCCGTTTGAAAAAGAAGAAGCCTCAAGACGGGTTGGCACAACCGACGGATTTTGAACAAGGCTTTTAGACAAGCTGTCGGAACAACCAACTTCGACCGGAATCGAGCGCCTGTTTGGTCAGGTGCACGGTCCGGCCACAATCCAACTTTCTCTGATGATTTATCTTCCGGAGTGCGTATCATATTCGCATGGGTAAAACTTTGCGCGCGCTACTGAGCTGGCGGATGCTGATCGTCTTTTTCATGGGTGTGGCTTCGGGCCTGCCTTACGCACTCGTTGGGCAAACGCTAAAAGCGTGGGCCAAAGACGCCAACGTGCCTATCGCGACGATCGGTTTACTTTCCATTCTCGCGATTCCTTATTCGTTGAAAATAGTGGTTGGACCCTTCCTCGATCACTACATTCCTCCTTTTCTTGGACGTCGCCGTGGTTGGCTTGCGCTCATGCAAGTTGGAGTCATCGCTTCTCTCTTCGGCCTGTCGCTGACGAATCCAGAAGGCAACTTCACGCTCTTTGCGGGCACGGCCCTTCTTGTCGCGATTTTCTCCGCCACGCAAGACATCGTCATCGATGCGTATCGCCGAGAATTTTTACCGGAAGAGCAACTAGGTTTCGGCAACTCAGTGGCGATCGCGGGATATATCTTAGCTTTTCGCATGATCTCGGGCGCACTCGCCTTGTACCTCTCGAGCGAAATGAGCTGGTCCCAAGTTTACGCCATCATGGGAGCGATCTCGATCGTCGGTCTCGCAACGACCCTCTTGGCACCGGAACCTAAGGTTCAATACAACAAGACTCGCTCATTGGTTGAAGCTATCAAAAATCCGCTCGTCGAATTTTTCGCAAGGCCCGGTGCCCTGTGGATCATCGCCTTCATCTTCTTCTATAAAGTTGGTGATTCGATGGCGAGTCAGTTAGCAACGCCGTTTTATCTTGATCTTCATTACTCGAAAACTGAGATCGCGGCGATCAGTAAGCTTTACGGCTTCATCGCGGTGATTGCCGGAGGACTCATCGGCGGCGCAATGATGGCGAAAATCGGTCTTCGCCGTTCACTTTGGACTTTCGGTTTTCTGCAGGCCATATCGACAGCCGGCTTCGCGTGGCTTGCGCAGTTGGCGCCCACGATCGATCCCGCGGCACTTGCTGCTGATCCTTCTTTGAAGGTAGCTCCCGCACTCAACGCCCTCATTGCGGTCATCAGTTTCGAAAACTTAACCGCCGGAATGGGAACCGCCGCTTACTCCGCTTTCATGGCCTCTCTTACGAACAAGAACTTTACCGCAACTCAGTACGCACTTCTCACGAGCATCATGGGTCTTACGAATTCCATCGTTGGGGCGCCAACGGGCTACATGGTCGAAGCGATGAGTTGGACTTGGTTTTTCGTCTTCTGTACTTTTGCCGCGGTTCCCGGACTGCTTTTGCTACTCAAGGTCGGTAAATGGGCGGAGTTCAAGAAATCCCCCGAAACGCCACAAACGCCGTAATGTGCGGCGATCAAAGACCTAAACAGAAGCCATAACGCCTCGGGCGTTTACACGCCATAACGCCTCAGGCGTTTACACGCCATAGACCGCGAGCTGATGCGCAATCGGCCCGATCGGTGAATTGTACAACGCCGCCTCAATCTCATCGCGCAGTCCGTGCTTCTCTTCCACCTGCTCAGGCGTCACGTCTCCAAGAAACGCTTTTAAGATATCCTCAGTCGTGATGATGCCCACGACTTTCTGATCGTCGGTGACGACGAGGCTTGATATTTTACGGCTGATCATGACTCTCGCTGCTTCTTGAATCGATTGGTCCTCGCGAATCGCTTCAACGGGCCAACTCATGAAGTCGCGAACGCGGGCTTCTGCAAGTGTTGTGTCGGATCCCGCGTGGAGCGCGCGATTCAAATCGCGATCGGAAAGAATTCCGACGATTACGTCCTGATCGTCGACAACTGGCAAATGTCGAACCTGCTTTTCGGCCATAAGCTCACTTGCACGGGCGAGACTTTCCATCCAAGCAATGACAACAAGATCGTGAGAAGCAAAATCCGATGCGGAAAGGGAATGAATCGATCGGTCCATAAATCCCTCCTGACGTACGCATTCTAACACAAATCTCGATCTCGGCCGACGCCTCAGGACCGAAGCCCCTAAACAAAAAGGAGATGGGCCAAACAGCCTCATCTCCTTCGTGCACTCCGCTCAAGCTGAATTTTAGAGCCCCGAGACTTCGCGAATCCAAGAGCGATAGTGGTTCAAATTCGTATAAGCGGCTGACGTAATACACTCCACATCTCCGTCGCCAACTCCGCGACTTGTGATGCCGAAGAGCAAAAGTCTGCCGTTTTGATCGACAGCGTATGCAGGCCCACCCGAGTCACCGTGACAAGCGCCACGGCCGTCAGTTTGGTTCATCAACACTTCCGTTGATCCCCAAAGTGGTTCTTGAATTTGAACGTTCACGCGGTAGAGAACTCCAGAAGCGGCCGTCGGTTCAGAGCCAACACGTCCGTAACCAGCGAGCGTGACGGATTGATTCTTCTCAAGAACCGCGTTTTCAGGAAGAAGTCTCGCCGGTTGATACGAAGTCGGAATCGCTTCTTTCAATTCAACGAGCGCGATATCGCCCCAATCTTTCACGCCGTCGACTTCCGCGCGCGAAAGCTCTTTGCCTTCGGCCTTTGCTTTTTCCGTCATGGCTAAGAAAGTTTTGTTTGTCTCTTGAAATTGGGGATGCGCAACCGCACGACTGACCAATCGGCGCTCTGCGGTCGTCCCCTCTTGGAGAAGCTGGTCCATGTCCAGGGTAAATCCGACAACGAGATCCGATGCTGCTTTTCCTTCTACGCAGTGAGCAGCCGTGAGAAGCCAACGATCACTTAGAATCGATGCCGTACAAATCGCACCTTGTTTGACGTCGACGAGAAGTGCCGTCACTGACGCAACGTCATCTTGAGCTGAAACTTTTTCGCCACCAAGAATGGCTGGTCCTGATGATGAACCCGGAGCATGAATGGGAGCCGCTGTCTGATTTGAACAAGCGGAGAACAGAAGTAGCGATGCAATCGCTGGAAGCAATGGTTTCATATGGCCCCTCCTTAGGAATCCGTTCGAGAACTACGATCAAGAAACGAAACTTTCATGTCCGGACGAAAGCTCGCGTTCCTTCTCGCAAGGGACGGAGGAGATCGCAAATTACCATTTCTTTGAGGGTCCATAAGAGAGGCCTAAGGAGTCGCGACTTGTGAAGCCTTCGACTGATATCTCCAAAATGATGGCAAGATAAAACCACAAACGACGACGCAAATGAAACACAATGCCCCACCGGAAACAATGGAGATGTGCGTCGATGTAACTGTTGCCAGCCATCCTGCGCGCGCATTTCCCAGGAGCGGTCCCGTCATGTAACTAATCATCTCGATTCCCGCCATGCGTCCGCGCATCTCGTTGGGAATCGTTTCGTTCCAGATCACACCGCGAAACAGACCGCTCACCATATCGGCCGCACCCGCAATTGCCAGGAACAAAACCGCAGTCGCAAGAGAGGGCGCGTATCCCACGCCGATCATCGCGAGTCCCCAAATGGCGGCCGAAATAACTACCGCGGCTCCATGGCGAGAAACCTTCGACGTCCATCCGCTAAAAAGCGTGATGACTAAAGCGCCGATCGACATCGCAGAGAAAAGCGTTCCGGCAGCCGCGGCCCCACCCCACTGCTCCCCCATCGCGGGAAACAGCGCCGTTGAGAAAGCAAATGTCATCGCGACGATATCGACGACATATGTGCCGATCAACTCCGGTCGCTTGAGAGCAAAGCGAAGCCCTTCTTTGATGCTGCTCCAGCCCGGTGAGTGGACCGACTCGGGTGGTGGCATTCGTTTCATCAGGGCGAGCATGATGAATGCGAAAACAAAGGTGCCGAAGTCGATCATGTAGGCGATTTTCGCGCCCGCTGCTGCAATCAAAATTCCGCCGATTGCGGGGCCCGCGATAGCGCCAACGCTGTGGCGAAATGAATTCAGAGCCGCTACGGCAGGAAGTTCTTTCACGTCGACCATCTTTTGGGTCATCGCTTCCATGGCGGGACGATGGAAACCATTCGCTGCCTGCATGAGGGCCGAGACCACAAAGATGAGCGTCACGCTCGGCGATGTGAAAGTTGAATTGATCGCCAAAGCCAAACACCCAACGCTTAAAATCGCCTCCGAGATCAAGAGGAGCTTGCGACGATCCATCGTATCGGCCACGGAACCGCCGATGAGTCCAAAGACAAGCACCGGAATGAGCTGGACACTCCCGAGTAGTCCCACCATCAGATTTGATTTAGTCAGCTCATAGAGCTGATAGGGCACGGCCACGTAGGTGATCATGCTTCCTAAGAAAGAAATGAGCTGACCTGCAAAAAGAAGGCGGAAGTCGCGGTGGCGACGAAGAGGAGTCACATCAATGAGCATGGTCTAATCTTAGGAGCAGACCTCAACTTTGTCATGCGATCGATAGATCGAATAATGGAGAAAGTGTTCTGGTGCTACCACCTGAGACAGCCAAGGTGCGCCCCGCTCGATCGCATCTCGCGAGGCACGCCCGCGGCCAACAACCGTGATAGCTCGCACCATTGCGATCTCGCGTAAATCTTCGAGTGTCTTCTCGATGGCCTGACGGTTTCCATAGTCGTAGAGGAAGTAGTATTCAGCCGAAGGAAGACGGAATTCGACATGGCTCAGGTCCGCTTCGAAAAGCTGGGCGTTTTTTAAACCGTGTCGCTGGTAACTTTGTTGGCCTTCTCTCACTCGCGCACCAACGAACTCGTAACCGATAAAGCCAACGCCCGGTGCGTGTTTATCTAAAACGAATGCCATGCGCCCGTAAGCAGCGCCGAGATCAATTACGGTTTCGCCCACTTCTGGCGCAAGGCGCTCAAGGAGTTCCCGAAGTTCCGTATACGGCGTTTGGAGAGCTTTGACCGGCAGACCAATCCAGAGCTGATGGTCAGCATTTTCCACTTTCATCGCTGCTAGTAACTGGGCCTCTACCTCCGCTGTTTTGATCCCGAGCCAAGCATCGACCTCGGCCGAATGGCTTTGAGCGTCGGCGTAAGTCACCGAGCCATCGACGAATGGGAAAAGTTCTTCAGGATCAAAGAGAATCATCGCCCGTTTGTAAGGGCGTTCCGGAGAGTTCGCAATGAGGATCTGCCGGGGTCGCCTGAGTGCGAAACTTCTCGCTGGCCTTGGAAGCCTTCCCGAGGCAAGGTAGGCAAATCCACAACTGAACTCGATTTCTTAGGAGAACGAGAATGCACGTCGACCCGCGCTCGAAAAATAAAACGTTTTCGATGGAAAACCCGGCAACTTACTTGAAAGAGTATGTCGATGCTCTAAGCGCGACGATCAACAAAGTCGCCCCCGAACGCCTCGAGGCGGCCGTTAACCTCCTCGAGAAAACTTTGCAAAGCGGAAAACGAATCTACGTTTGCGGAAACGGTGGGTCCGCCGCGATCGCCGATCACCTCTGCTGTGATTGGACAAAGGGCACACGGATTCCCCACAAGCCGGCGTTGAAGACTCATTCGCTCGTCTCAAACGGCGCTCTGATGACGGCGCTCGCAAACGACTTCAGCTTTGAGGAAACGTTCTCGACTCAAGTCGATATGTTCGGCGAAGCCGGCGATGTTTTGGTCGCAATTTCGTCTTCGGGCAATAGCCCGAACATTGTGAAAGGTGTTCAAGCGGCGAAAGCAAAAGGCATGACGGTATTGGGTCTCAGCGGCTTTTCAGGAGGCAAGCTGAATGAACTAGCCGATATCAGCTTACACACGGCCTACGATAATTACGGACTGGTTGAAGACTGCCACCAGATGCTCATGCATGTTCTTAGCCAGTACTTAATCCGAAAGATCGAATCTCGCGGATGATGAGGTTTTGAGCCACAGTTCTTCGATCTAGCCACGGATCGGTATAAGAAACTCAACAAACTCCCTGCGGCCTCGCTTGTATGATGTGGGACTGGAGGGAGGACGTTTGTCTGATTCGGCGCCATTGAACGGAACTCGATTCGAAATCAAGCGACACATTCCAAATGCGCTGTCGAGCTCACGCATTCTTCTCGCATTCGCATTTCCTTTTCTTCCTGTCGCGCTTCGCCTGCCCGCGATCATCTGGTCACTCCTAAGCGAGTTCTTTGATGGCCATCTGGCGCGTCGTTGGAAAGTGGAATCGAAACTTGGCCAAGCTCTTGATCCAATCGCTGACAAATTCTTCGTTCTCTCCACAGTTGGTGTTCTGATCTACGAAGGGAAACTTTCTTGGTTTCATTTCGGGCTTGTTGCCATGAGAGATATCATCGTTTCGATCGGCACGATTTCCGTAATGCTTGAAAGCCGCGCCGATGCTTTGGCTTCACTGAAGCCGAAATTCTCCGGCAAAGTTGCGACAGCCTTTCAATTCTTGTTGCTCGTCACGCTCTTCGCACGACCGGAAATTTCGTGGCCGTTGTTGGTAGCGACGGCGATCGTCAGCTGTTTTAGCGGTTTAGATTATCTTTACGACGTGCTTCACCGTCGATTCGATCAAACTGATGGGCTTGAGACGAAAGCTGAGCTTAGGGAATCATCGTATTCGGCAGCTCAGCCGTCACACTTTTCTCAGAGGCAACAACATAGATAGTTGTTCGCGCCTCACCGATCGTTGGATCTTTCTTCTGCAGCCAAGGGTGACGCGTCTCAATCAGATAACGACAATGGCGACCTCGCGCCACGAGAGTGATGGGGCGCGATTTCGAGAGTCGCCGCAGATCGTGAAGCGTTTTCTCGATGGCCTTCGGTGTTCCGTAGTCATATAGAAAATAGACGTCGGCCGCTACTGGTTCAAATTCCGCCGACGCGAGATCCGCGTGCTCAATGGAGATTCCGTCGTATCGCAACTTTGCTAATACTCGCCGGGCTTCGGATACGCGTTCACCGACATATTCGTAACCCACAAAATTGACGCCAGGATACTCTCGACCAATCACAAACCCCATGCGCCCGTAAGCCGCACCGAGATCCACGATCGTGGAACCCCGCTGAGGCTCAAGCTTCGAAAGTAAGGAACGGATTTCAACGTAAGGGGTGAGGAGCTGTTGGACTTCCAGTCCAAACCACAGCTCCTGTTTTTCGCCGCTTGCATGAGGCGCGCGCAAACGACACCCCTGCTGAGCTAAACGCACTTCAATTGATGCGGTTTGCAAGCCGAGCCACGCATCCACGAGAGCTGCGTGAGCTTTTGCTTCGGACTCGGAGTAGACGTAGTCGCAGAGCGGGTAAGGAGAGGATGCTTCGAACTTGATCATTTCTGATAGTTTCGAGTGCTCCTGATCTGCTTGAGAAGCCCCTGCTCGCGAATCGCGACTTAAGACCGGCGATCCCCGACGTGAATCACGTAATCAATGTTTTGTTTTGAGCGTCCGACTCTTGCTGATGCTTTCGACAGGTTGCTTGGAAACCCACTTGATGAACTTCACCATCTCCGGGTGCTCACGAAGTTTCTCGAACGTGTTGTAGATGTACGCGAGTTCCGCTTCGCTGAAGACTGAATGGATCTTCTGGTGACAACTTCGGTGCATCACATGGCGTTCGGTGCCGCCGTAGGAGCGAGGCACGAGGTGATGTTCATTGAGAGATGCGCCGACAACCATCTCCCGACCGCAGAGAGGACACGTACGATCTTCGGTCCAAATCTCCACACGAGCATCATGCAATTCCTTGCGAGTGGGCTTTCGACCTTTGTGGGGTTGAGTGTTGTGGCGTGAACGACGTCCCATCGATGCCATTCTACACGAAAAAATCCGTTTTATCTTTCGCTGAACCGGATTTTCACGACGACTTTTCCATTAGCAAAATCGATCCTTCCATTAGAACGATCGTTTTTTATTTAAAGAGAAGTTCGTTTACCTTTGGCTCATCAATCACACCAAAGGAGTATTTGTGTTGAAACCGGTCCTCGCACTTGTTGCATTCCTCGCTACTACGGCAGCTCACGCTGACCACCTTACATGTACTGAGAAGTACGCGCCCAAGAAGGTAGAAAAAGCTGCGCTCATTGTTCAATATGACCGCAAAGATAAACTCGCTACCGCTGAGCTGACTGATATCGGCGTCGTCTTAAAGTTCAACGGAACGTTCACGACCGAACATACGGTAGGCTCCACGTTCTACACGTTTGATCTTCTTCCCGCAGCAAAGCTCATCGTGAGTGAAACTTATAATGTGCTTCCCAAGCCTTGCGGTCGGGGCGGCTGCGATTTCAGCGAGACTGAAGAGTCCTCGGGATCTAAATTCACAGCTGAACTGGAACTGTCCGGTGCAACGACTTACTTCACTTGCTACTAAACTCTCCGTTTCCGGATTCGGCCTGTTCTGTGCGTTGACCTCTTCTGCGTACCTTGATGAAACGCCGATTCTTATTCAGTCCCTCGAATCGAAAACGATCGAGGGACATCCCGTTTTTAACCGGATCCAACTGCAGTCGACGAGCTCACAAGATATTTGGATCATGCAGCAGTCTCATAGTGGCTTGAAGGCTTCTACTAATAATTGGGATCGCCTCGCTATCCTCGTCGACAAAACGAAATTTCCCAAAACCGCCAAGTTTATGCAGCTTGAGCCCGGTTCAATGGAAATCGAAAGTGCTCGCGAAGTTCCGTACAAAGTCTCGTGCTACTTATGCCACGCGAACGGACCCCGCGCACTGAGACCCGACTTCACCTCATCGCTAGCTAAAATCAGCGTGTGGGATCGAGGTCGAATCTGGATGTGGAATTTAAAGATCAAAACCTACGGCCGCATCGAAGCGTCCGACTCTCTCAAACGAGAAGGAAAACCCTTCCGCTATCCGCAAGCGTGGCTCAACGAAAAGTTGCGAGTAAAAACTTGTGAGCGTTGCCACAATGACGAAGGGCTTTTTGCTCGCGGCAGCCTCACGAGGCAAAACTTCATGACCATTCGATTCTTAGTCGATTCAGGACAAATGCCGCCCGTGGGATTTACCCTCTCAGACGGTGAGCGCGAAGAAATCGCACACTTCCTCAGACGTTTGTAATGTCGAAACCTTCAGAAGGAATTTCGCTTTTGAGCTGGCTCAAGAAGTCTCTCATGTGGTTCGTTCGTCGATCGGCTTCCTGACGTGCCGATGCCGTATTCATCATGGCTGCGAGCTTAAAAAGTTTCGTCCCGAAGTGATCGATCGTGTACGTCTTATCGTCGAGAGCCCTCTTCTCGGCAAAAGCATCGGCCGGATCGTAAAAGCTTCGACCCAGGCGCGCGCCAACGGTCACCATTCTCAAAAGACCAATAGCACCTAGAGCATCGAGCCGATCCGCATCCTGTAAAATAGCTGACTCGATTTGCGAGGGCTTGTGTCCAGCCGAGAAACTATGTTCGACGATGGCTCGACCGGTCCGCTCCATTACGTCTTCTGAATAACCAATGCCTCGCATAATCGACTTGGCTTCCGTGGCCGCGTATTCGCTAGCTCTTTTTCGCTCAGGATGATCTTTCGGGAGATTCACGACATCGTGTAAGAGCGCTGCCGGCAGCAACACTTCTAGATCCGCGCCCTCGGCTTCACCAAGCTCCCGACAAGTTTTTACGACCCGCAAGATGTGCGCAAAGTCGTGACTTGGATCCCCATGATCGTATTTTGTTTGCGCGATCGCCAGGAGCTTAGCGAAGCGTGCTTCAGCAGGTGCGGTCATCTCATCTCTCCCTCGATAATCGGTACCGAGAGAGGATGGCCGAGCCGCACTGCCTTCTGCAACCAATTCGGAAAATTAGTGAGCCGCCGCTTTCCAATCGCGCTCAAAGTCTTCAAAAGCTTTCTCGAGCCAAGCGAGAAGCTTTTGCTTTTCTTCTTCGCGGGCAAATGAGGTCTCAATGGAGTTGACCGCCATCTGCCGGAGCTCTTTGTAGCTAACATCCGTTTGCGTCACCACTTGCACGCATTCGTTGTTCATGTCTGTTTCCAGAACACCTTCATCGTCCGTCGAAAGGCTCACCTTCAAACCGAGGCGGAGGAACTTTAAAAACGGATGAGACTTCAAATCCGGCACAACCTTTAAACGCAAGTTACTGACGGGGCTGACTTCGATTCCAAGATCCGCCCGTCGCGCTAATTCTAGCGTCACAGGATCATCGTTCATTTTCACACCGTGACCAACGCGCTCCGCTCCCATAATCAGCGCGTCGCGGACGTTATCGATGCGACCGAGCTCACCTGCGTGGAACGTGCGACGAAGCTTTACGCTGTAATTTGGATGATGACTGTATGCTGAAGCCAACACGGGAGCGTAACTCTGCTGACCTGCTTCTAAGGCGGGGGCCGTCTCTTCATTCGCTAAAAGATCGACTCCAACGATTTCACGCGAAGGCGTTGTCGACAAACTCTTCAGGAGTTGTTCTGAAAGCTCACCGTTCTTCTTCGGATCAGCATTTCGGAAGAAGGCAAAGTTCCAGCGAACGATGACTCCCGTTTCTTTCTCAAGACTCTCGGCCGTCTCTCGGAGCTTAGCGATCGAGTCCGGATCTAGACGCAAGCCCTTGGTCAACTCGACATAGCGAATTCCCATCGAATGAGCGCTCCTCAAAAATTCGCGCAGCTGAATATAGTCGGGATCAAGTTGTGGCTTTGAGCGGTCGCGAAGCACGGGAAAGACCAAAAACGGAAAGGAGAAACGTTTGAAGGAATGGGCAAACGGCTGAGGAGGTAAGAAGAATAAGTTCACCAACTTCTTCTGATCTTCGGGCTTCATCTCGCTGTAGCGAATCTTGGATTTTTCAGTCGCAAGCTGTTTCAACCAAGCGGCTTCGTCAGGATAAACTTCAACGTTCGGGTCTTTCGATTTTTCCAGAACGTAGTTCATGTCGATGAGTGGATCGATCGTTTCAAGGATCTTCTTTGCGGTCCCTCTTTGCATCGTTCCGTTCGCATGTTGGTGAAGAATCGCGCCTTTCGGGATCGCTGCACAAAACTTCGCAACCCGGGATTGATCTTGGCGAAACGCTTCGACGTCGATCACAGAGGAAGCGGCAGCTTTCATTCTTCCGCGGGTCGCTTCGCCGTCTTGCTTGCTTCGCATGACTTCGAAATCTCGCGGAGTCCACGCGCAAGTCCCAGTAGGTGTGACAAGCTCGTTCCACTCCTCTCGCGTATACACGCCTTTTTCCATGACTACACGTTGGATCAAGGCCTCTCGCGCTTGCTCATTGAGGCTTGCTTGTCTGCGCAACTTTTCTTCGATGGTTCCGCAAGTGAGCGCTTCGCTCGTCGACTGCGGCATCCGCGAGGGAGTTGTGGTCTGACAGCCCGTTAAAACGAGAGCTAGCAAAACGGGATGACGAAGGGCGAAAATTCTTTTCATTCCCTTAGCGTAAACGGAAGCCTTATCGCTCGCCAGACCAGGTCTAAGCGCGTTTGAGCTCGAGCAACGTGATCTCGGTCGTTGTCCCCAAACGAATCGGCGGCCCCCAAGAACCAGTCCCTGGATTGACGTAGACCCACATCGAACCACAAGCCTTAAGACCGTGTGCAAACTCGTGAACGCGCGACACGACGAGGGTCCATGGAAAAAACTGACCAGCATGCGTGTGACCCGATAGTTGAAGATCAAAACCAAGGTCGGCCGCTTCTCGCGCGATACCTGGGTGGTGTGACAACAAAATTTTCAATGGAGCATCGTCTCCCTCGCCGAGCGCGGCTTTAGGGTCCGGCTTCAAGCGTGGATGCGCGATGCGCGCGGCTGGATCGACGACTCCAGCTACGAGAATTTCGGCAGCTCCCCGACTCAAAATTCGTTTGGAGTTGAGTAAAGCTTTGATTCCTAGATTCTCAAACTCACGAATCCACGCGGGCCCGTCCCAATAGTATTCATGATTGCCGGGCACGTAGAGAGCAGGGGTGTCGCGCGTGAGCTCGCGCAAAGGCTCGATGACGTGGCGAAACTCATCGGCGTTTCCGTCGGCAATATCGCCCGTCAACACGGTGAGATCCGCTTTGAGCGAACTCACCATGCGCACAACTTTTTCCACATAGCTTCGACCAATCGTGGGGCCCACGTGGAGATCACTGATTTGCGCTATGGAGTAACCCTCCAGGTCCGAAGGCAAGCCTGCAATCGGTACGCGAACTCGTTTGATGTGAGGCCCAGAGGCTGCCTTCCAAACGCCAACAGCGAGCGCAGCTACGGATAAGGCGATCACGAAGAGCGAGCTCGTAGCACCGAATGCAGCGAGCGCTACCTCTGGTTTGAACCAATAAAACGGAAAGAAGATCAAGTCGCGCGCAACCACTAGGCAAAACAGGAAACTGAGAAAACCCATGTCTAAATGCACGAACCACCGGAAGGATTTCATAAATCCATCATGCGACCGGCGGAAAGTGAGTGGATAAGAGACAATTGCGCCAAGGAGTAAACCAATGAAGACCCAAATGGGCCAACCGAGACCGGTTCCTAGGCGCATTCCGAGGTATGCAAAAACTGACGAAGCCGCAACGAGGAGAATGAAAAGTCTAGCCATCTCCGGATTCTAACACGCGCCAACGAGAGGGAAATTCCAGTGAGGTCCTGGCTAGGGAGCGTAAAACTCCTGGGCTGTCCTCAAATTCAGCGATCAATCGCTACTAAACGTTCCCGAAATCGAGTACATAGCCATTATATGGAACCTATTCGTCAGCAGCTCACAAAAGTGTTCACGCAAGCCTTTGTTGAAAAGGGTCTCGAATCTCGCTTTGGTCTCGTCACCACGGCGGATCGACCCGATCTCGCCGACTATCAGTGCAACGGTGCTTTAGCGGGCGCTAAATCTGTTAAACGAAACCCTCGCGAGCTGGCGCAAGAAATCGTTAACAGCGTACTCGAGAAAGCGACGAGCCAGTTGGGCACGAATTCGCTTGAACTCTCGATTGCTGGGCCTGGCTTCATCAACGTCAAACTCTCGGCCGAGTTGCTCGGCAAAATTGTTGATGAACAAAGCCACGATCGTCGCTTCGGCTCCCCGGTCGTAGAAACTCCACGCAAAGTCGTTGTCGATTACGGCGGGCCCAATATCGCGAAAGGCATGCATGTCGGTCACCTTCGCTCGTCGATCATTGGCGATAGCGTGATCCGTATTCACCGCTTCCGCGGCGACACCGTGATCGGTGATAACCACGTCGGCGACTGGGGCACGCAAATGGGCATGCTCATCGTTGAAACGAAACAAAAGCATCCGTCACTTCCTTACTTTGATCCGAACTTCCAAGGTGAGTACCCGAAAGAGCCACCGGTGACTCTAGCGGATCTCGAACAAATGTATCCCGCTGCAAGCAAGCGTTACGCGGAAGAAGGTCAAGACGAGTATAAGAAAGAAGTCTTGCGAGCCACCGATGAACTTCAATCGGGTCGTCGCGGCTATAAAGCTTTGTGGCAACACTTCGTCAACGTGACGATTGCGGATCTCACGCGCGATTACGAGAAGCTCGGAATCAAATTCGATCTTTGGCTTGGCGAGAGCTTTTTTGAAGATCGAATGCCCACCATGGTGGAGTCTCTCAAAGCTGCCGGCAAAACCGAAGTGAGCGACGGAGCTCTCGTTATTCCCCTTGCGGATGAAAAAGAGCCCGAGATGCCGCCACTCATTCTCGTGAAATCGGGAGGTGGCTTTCTCTACCACACGAGTGACCTCGCGACTGCTGCCTATCGTTCACAAGAAATGAAAGTCGATCTCGCTCTTCTCGTCGTCGATAAGCGCCAGACGCTTCACTTTAAGCAAATCATCAAGGCGGCGAAACTCACAGGCCTTGCAGGAAGAGCTGAGTACAAGCATCTTCCCTTCGGTACGATGAACGGGCCTGACGGCAAACCGTTTAAAACTCGCAGCGGCGGCATCTTGAAGCTCAAAGACTTGATCAACATGATCAACGACGAAGCTCGAAAGCGTTTAGATGAACTTCAAGCCGAGCGCCCGTACGGAAAAGAGGAGCTTGAGGCAATTGCGGAGAAAGTCGGAATCGCGACTTTGAAATACGCCGACCTCAAACATAATCGCACAGCTGATTACGTTTTCGATCTTGAGAAGTTCGCAAAGTTCGAGGGTCACACGGGTCCCTACCTTCTTTACGCAACCGTGCGTATCAAGTCGATTTTGCGCAAAGCTCTCGAACAAGGCTTGAAGCCTGGAAAAATTCTCTCGCCCATCAAAGACTCCGAACGCAAGCTCATGCTTGAGCTCTTGAAGTTCAATGATGTTGTGACGACCGCTTATAACGAAGGTGAGCCGCACCATATTTGTGAGTACGGATTCAACCTCTCGCAAGCGTTCAACGCCTTCTACTCCGAGTGCCACATCTTGCGCGAAACGGATCCAACCCGTCAGAGCTCATGGCTGGGTTTGAGTCGACTCACGCACGATCAACTTGAGTTCTCGTTGAGTCTATTGGGAATTCAAGTTCCTGAGAGAATGTAAACAAGGTTTCGCGAGAGGCAGATGGAAGCTACGGAAAAAGAACTCAAGTGCCTCCGCTGCGGGTCGGTCCTCCACTACAAACCGGGGACCGATCACCTCGTTTGCCAATCCTGCGGAACTGAAAATCAAATCTCCTCCGGCCCCGTCTTGGCGATCGAAGAAGATTTCGACGCCATGATCACCAAGCTCCGCTCAACCGCAATTACAGATGAGCGATCAAATGAGATCGTCTACAAATGCCCTGATTGCGGAGCCGAGACGTCTCGACCTTCGAGCCAAACTTCTGCACTTTGTCCTTTTTGCGGAACGCCGCAGGTTGAGTCGACGTCGGCGCAATCGAAACGCTTGATCCCACCTAAGTATGTTCTTCCTTTTCACATCGACTCGCGCGCGGCCAACGACCACTGTCGCAGCTGGATCAGCAGTCGTTGGTTTGCTCCAAGTGATCTCAAGGACCTTGCGCGCTTAGATCGACTGCAAGGAATTTACGTTCCCGCATGGACTTTTGATACCTCCACTCACAGTACCTACTATGGCGAGCGAGGAGTTGCGTACTACGTCACGGTGGAGCGAAACGGGAAACGTGAGAGCGAACGACGAATGAATTGGTATCCCGTCGCCGGTCAAGTTGCGCATAAGTTCGATGATGTCGTCGTCTTAGCGAGCCGTTCGCTCCCGGAGAAAGAAGCCCACGCCTTGGAGCCGTGGGATTTTAAACAGCTTCGCGCTTTCGACGTTGCTTACTTAAGCGGGTTTCGCTCCGAAGCTTATCAAGTCGATCTCCCAGAGGGCTTTGAGAAGGCCTGCTCAATCATGAGACCTGAACTTGAACGTTTAGCGAGACTATCGATCGGCGGGGATGCTCAACGAATTCACTCGATCCAAACCAGTTACTCTGAGACGACTTACAAACATCTGCTCGTTCCGCTTTGGATTTCGGCTTATCGTTATCACGGAAAAATTTATCGAGTCCTCGTGAATGCGAGAACCGGCGAAGTTCAAGGCCATCGCCCCTACAGTTGGATCAAGATTACTTTCGCCGTCCTCGCAGGCCTTCTCGCTCTTTGGTTCATTCTCGTCTTCTACGAGCAATCAAGATACGGCGAATCGAGCTACGGAATGAGGGGCTTTAGCGAGCTAGTGCCTGCCCTTATTGAAGCCGTTGCTCATTCTCTTTAGTTTTCGCACCGAACGCCGGGCTCAACGTACGTTTGACCGTCGTCACTCACACAGCCGTCGCGGTTTCCACGGAGAACGGATTGCCCAACGACTCGGTTACCTTCGCATCCATCGTTGACGCGTAGGCCGATCAACTTAGAATTAAGAATCTCAACATCTCTGAAGATGTTGTCGCTCGCGCAAAACTGTTTATTGCCTTCGACGGAAGATGCCAAAAACACGCCGTGATTACCGCTGCCGGTGATCTTCATCTTCTCGAACAAATTTCCAGAAAGATCGCGCGCAAAAACTCCAACATCACCGTTATCGCGCAGGGCTCCACCGCGGAAAGTGTTGTCGTTGAAGCGGATATCGATCGAGATGCCTGCGCCACGATTGTGGTGGAGGTCGACGTCAACAAAGAGACTCTTTTCGGTTTCGTAACCTGCGAAGCCGTCGAAATAGTTATTGTAAGATTCAAATCTTACGATCTTCAGATGGTCGCAGTACTTTTCAGTGACGAGTCCCCCCGAAATCGAGCTGTGTGCCGAAACATCTTGAATCAGAACAAAGCTCGCGCCGCGAATAGAGATCGCATTGTTGCGAATCGAAGTTGCGTCGCCATCACAATGTGTTTCGCCGCATTCTTTCTTCACGTCATGGTTGTCTTTGTTTCCGTCGAAGGTCATGCCTTCGATTTTGATTTTCTCGACCCGCCAAGGTGTCACGAGCTTTCCATCTTTCTGAACAGTGTGAGGATGCCCTACAACGAGTAGGGGCGCGTGAACCCAGTCCGCGAGCCGAAAGATTGTGCGGTTTTTGCCGGCACCTTTTAGAACAACGTGGCTCTTTGCGATGATCAACGGCGCTTTACAAGTGTATGTCCCGGCAGGAATTTCTATCCTACCCCCTCGAGGTGGAAGCTGTTCGATCAGATCGCGAATGATTTGGCAGTTGTCGTCATATCGAGGCTGCGGAAATTCGATAGCGAAAGCCGAGTCAGTTAAAAGTAAAAGCGTGATGAACCAGAGCGAGCGAGACAGGCGGTACATTTTGAATCCCCTCAAAACACCTATGAACCAATCAGCGAGGATTGTGCTCAAGGACCGCTTGCCCGACCAGCATTTTTCAACTCAAATGAAATATGTTTTCGGCTCAGCCAATTTTAGTCACAAAGCTTCGTGATCTTGACGTAATCCGCTCACGAGACGATCAAACTCGGGGCGAACCTCCGTTTTTAAGTTCGGCGAGTGGCCTTGTTGGCTTCGGGGATAGCTGGTACGTCGTCGCGGATACGGAACTTCAACTTGCCACTTTTAATAAAAGCAAGCCGGGAGAGTTGATCGACCTGATCCCCGGACACCTACCCGTTAACCCCCGTGCAAGAAAGAAGCAAAAGCCCGACTTCGAGGCCCTAGTTTTGATCGAAGGGTCAGGCGAACTCTTAGTTCTCCCGTCTGGCTCAAAGCCGAATCGACAAACCGCGTGCGTCTATTCTTTGACCAACCGAGATATTTTTACCTTCTCGGTCGCTCCCCTTTATGAATCTCTAGGAAACAAGTTTGGCGAACTCAATATCGAAGGCGCTGCTTCCGTTGGCGATGAGTTCATTCTTGCGCAAAGAGGTAACGCCGCCCATTCAGTTAACGCTCTCGTCAGACTCGAGAAGCAATCGGCGCTTGAGGAGCTACACAGTAAGAAAGAACTCACGGCTAAGTCATTACTTGATTGCGTGGTCCTTGATCTCGGCATGATCGAGCAAGTGAAACTCTCAATTACGGATCTCTGTCCAAACCCGAAAGGCGGCCTCTTTTTTCTAGCAGCCGCGGAACAAACCGACTCAGCCTACGAAGATGGTGAGTTCGTGGGCGCTGTGATTGGTCGATTGTCTCTTCAAGGTGAGGTCTTAAGCTGTGCTCGCCTTGAATGTCCGCATAAACCTGAGGGTCTTTCTTTAGATCCCGACGTTTCCGCCACGAGCTTTGTTGTTGTGACCGATGCGGATGATCCGTTGATTCCATCGAGTCTTTACCGCGGAGACTTGGCTTCGCTGCTGACTCGCTAATCTAGATTGATTTGTAGTTTTCCTTTGCCAGAAAAGCGCGCGTTCTAGATGCTAGAACCATGAGTGCATGGCCTGATCACGTTTTTCCACATGGTGAACTGACTTCTCTCGACACGCGGTTGTGGACCGTTACCGGCAGCTTGAAGCACGGTCATATGCCGCGCAATATGGTGATCTATAAACTCGAAGATGGTGAGCTTCTCCTTCACAGCGCTATCGCGCTTGAAGAGCCGGCCATGGCTGAACTCGAAGAGCTTGGAAAGCCGAAAATTCTTTTGGTTCCAAATCCGATGCATCGGTTGGATTCCGTCGTCTATAAAGAACGCTATCCTGAAATTACGGTCATCTGCCCTTCGGCTGCTCGAAAGAAAGTGTCAGAGAAAGTCGAAGTCGATGCAACCTGCGAAGAACTGCTCCCAACGATGGGAATCAAGGTTCACGAGATAGCGGGAGTTAATCCGATCGAGCTGTGCTACGAAGTCAAACTCGCCGCTGGCGGAAAAGCCCTCGTGTTCACTGACGCTTTGATGAACATGCCGCACCTTCCAGGCTTCGATGGCTGGCTCATGAAGCTTATCGGCACCACAGGTTCTTTCGGAATGACGAAGGTAGGAAAACTCTTGCTGCTAAAAGAAAAGGCGGCTTTCAAGAACTGGCTTCTTGAAAGAGCCGCCGATTCGGAACTCCGTGCGATCTTAATCGCACATGGGGCATCCGTAACTGAGAATTGTTCAGCCCAGCTAAAAGCTGCGGCTGAACGTCTCTAATTTAAATTTAGATTACTCGTTGATTTCGCACTTTACGTCGCGGCAGTGCATTTCATTGTGCGCGGCCGAGCACTCCGAAACCACGCGCTCACGGGCTTCCATTTGCGTGGGACCGTAAGATTTGAACGTGCGCATGAATGGCGTCGTCTTACAGAAGTAACGCTTCTGATTCACGATTTGGATAGCTTGGAGAGCCGGCATTGTTTGCTGGTTCTGGAGGTTGTAGACCTTCATTTGCAGCTCTTGCACCGCGCGCTCTAAACGCCAAATTCTCCGCTCGAGATCACGATTCGATTCGACGGGAGTGATGATGAATTGTTGAGCGAGAGCCACCGATGAAACAGTAAGTACGGCTCCGGCAATCAAGAGCTTCTTCACGGGATTCCTCCGATATAGATCTATAGATCTATAGATCAACCAAGAAGTCGAAAGACTTTCGATTCCTTAGAAATTGTTTAGAGCATCATCTGCAATGCCCACGTTTCTGTCGAGAGGAAACACTGTGGCAAGAAGACATTTCCGTCCAATTTTGGAACTTATGCACTGTTTCCGAAGTCAAACTCGTCTAGACGCGAGCTGATCGTCCGTGCTCACCTTGTCGACGATTTTAGGATTCACCCGCAACGGGTTCTCTCGGTGACAATCTTCGTCTCAACTTTGGAGCACACATGAAGTTTCTACCTCGACTCGCGATCTTGATCCTACCTGTGATCACCCAGGCATTCGCCGTGAGCACCAGTGAAGCAAGACGTTCAATCGATACCGAGATCGCCCGCACCTTAGATAAATCGATGCCGCGCTTTGCGTGCAACCTCTCGCCGACAAAGTGGAAAAAGTGGGTTCCCCGCACGGTGAACGGAAATACGGAATGGGTCGAAATCGAAGCGGCAAAAGGAAGCATCATCGCAGCCCCGCACCTGGATAATCCAGATTACTTCTTTCACTGGAATCGTGATTCCGCTCTCGTGACGGGATCTCTCGTTCGATATTTGAATTTCGTCGATGGCTCACCCCAGGCCGAGCGTATCCATGGTTTTATGCTCGATTTCATTCGTTTCTCTGATCAACTCCAGAAAACCGAAGGTCCTCACGGCCTAGGAGAAGTTCGCTTCAACGTCGATGGCTCACTCGACTTTGCGACTTGGTCGCGACCGCAGCACGATGGCCCGGCTCTTCGGGCTCTCACCCTTATGCATTATTTGAGATCCTTCGGCGAGCGCTTAGCGGAAACTGAGAAGTTGAGAATCAAGTCGGTCATCAAACGTGACCTCGACTTCATTGCGATTCACTATGCCGAGCGCAACTTTGATCTTTGGGAGTATTCGATTGGGCATCACTTCTACACACGAGTCGTTCAGCTTGGAGCGCTAGAGGAAGCGCAGCGAATGATTCCGACCCTCTCGATTCCGCAGTGGAACGTGGCGATCGAAAACTTAAAAGTCGCGCTAGGCGAACATTGGAACGAAGAAAAAGAATACTACACCTTTTCCGTCGGACCTGTTTTTGATCAGCCAGGAAATCCCGTCAACCAACCCGGAGATGGTCTGGACTCCTCCGTGGTTTTCGCGAGTAACCATTCGCAACGCGAGTCTGTTGACTTTACTTTCCGTGATGACCGGCTCCTGCTGAGCGCTTTTAAACTTGAGAAGTACTTCCGGGAGAAGTTCCCCTTCAATCAAAATCCAAGTGGCCAGCTAGGCCCGGCGATGGGCCGTCACGATGGCGACAACTATTATGGCGGCAACGCGTTTTATTTTTTGACGGCGGGATACGCAGAACACTACTTCCGCGTCGCTCGTTGGTTTAAGGCGAACCCTCAAGAGAGCTTGATCATCACTCGCTACAATCGCGAGCTTTACGAAGAGCTTCTCGGTGAACGCCTGACGGAAGGTGAAGACGCGTTCATCAAACCTGCAGCGCGAGTGAAACTCATTTCAAGATTGAAAGAAAAAGGTGAAGCCTTTATGCGAACGATCATGCGCTCGCTTCCGACCGACGGGATGATGGCAGAGCAGTTCAACAAGGTTGATGGAACACCGGCTTCCGCGACGGATCTCACATGGAGCTACTCATCTTTTCTTTCAGCCGTTTTAGCGCGCGAGGAACTCGAACGCTCCTCGCTAGACCTTCTCGGATTCGATTTTACATGCCGTTAACTTTTAAAGCTCAGGCTCGCGAACTTCATCCCAAGGGTAGATATCGGCGATTTGCTTCCAGCCGATGAGATGGATGCCTTGCTCTCGGATGAGTTCCGCGATCGCCGGCTCTTGGAAGATCTTCGCTTCATAAAGTCGCACGTTCTCGCCGGGCGAAGAGCTTTCGCCCGCAGGATGAATGATAATCTGAGAAACGCCAGGCTTTAAGTTTTTCAGGATGTCCACGTACTTCTGGCGACGAGCCTCGTAACCGATGTCTTTTTTCGGGAACGGCAGAATATAGATCGCGTCAAGTTGCAGAAATCCGGCTTCGCCTACTTTTTTCAGCATTCCCGGTACAAGAAAGTTCATCACCGTGCCGAGCCAGCCCATCTGTTCTTTTAACTCTTGCGACCAGCGAGGAACCATCGGCGCGATCCGGTACTTGCGCGCTAGGCTCAGATAATGTTCAAACCACGCCTTTTTAAAGAACACGGTGCCAACGTGCGTATCAAGATGCGTCGGACGCAGGCCAGAAGCTAAAGCTTTTTGAATCTGTGCTTCGATTTCCCTACGAACGTCAGCTTCGTCCGCTTTCATGTAGAGCTTCCAGAAGCTCGTGAGCAAATGGCCTTTGCCATCAACGAGGCTGGGAACAGCTGCGCTGCCAGCTGCCGGCGTCCAACCCGTGGGCCGCGGCTCACTTGTAAGTGTGATGTGAACGCCGAAGTCTTCACCGACGATCTTCGAATCCGTGAGTGATTCTTCGAATGCAGGCGCGGGAGTCAGGCCGCTCACCGATTTCGCCAAACCGAAGTTCAAAACATCGCGTGCCGCAGGAGCAACGGCCGAATAAGCTCCGATATCATCGATATGAATCAAGAGAACTTTGTCTTGAGGACTAAACCCCAATCTTTCATTGAGTGTCGTCGCTTGCGCTGTGACCACGCTCAAGATCGTCACCAAACCCGCTACCATTAAGGCTTTCATCTCGTTTCCCCTCTCAAATTGTCTTTACCCGAGCACTGGAGTAATCGACTCGAAGACCTTTGTCGACATGGGGCGCGATGCAGAAATTTGTGACGCTCTCGGCAGTGTTGACCTAGAATTGTTCGGATGAATACGCAGCCTCGATTTTCTCCCCGGGCCCTCGGAATCGCACAAATTCTGCTCTCAGGATTCTGTTTCGGATTTCTTGGACTTTTCGGAAAAGCCGCTTTCGCAAAGGGCGTCACTCCCGGCGAGCTGCTATCGTTTCGATTTACTTTCGCCGGAGTTTTGCTTTTAAGCTTCCTTGCGCTCCGGTCACCCGATCGACTTCGCTTGCCGCGGGCGAAAATCGTTTGGTCGGTACTCCTCGGAATTTTTGGCTACGCGGTCTTTTCGTTTTTCTACTTTCAAGCTCTCAAAGGTCTTTCGGTCTCTTTAACGGTGCTCTTACTCTACACTTATCCGATCTCGGTCGCCGCCGGGGCTTGGATTTTTCTCGGTGAGAAAATCCCGCGCAACCGGCTCTTCGTTATTCCGATGGCAACGTTGGGTTTGGCCGGTTTGGTTTGGGGTGACTTTTACGTTACGAACGCCGTAGCGCTTGGATTTGGAATTGCATCCGCAGTCTTTTACTCGGCTTACATTCTGTTTTCTCGCAAGCAACTCGAAGGGGTGGACGTTTTGCCCTCAGCTGGAATCATGCAGCTAGCCGCGGGACTCACTCTTGGACTTTTCAACTGGAGAGATCCCGCACATGTCGTGGCACTGATTTCTGAAATCTGGCCGCTGCTCTTAGGCCTGGCTTTGATCTGCTCGATCGCCGCGATGAGCTTATTTCTTGCCGGACTACAGAAGCTTCGCAGTTGGGAAGTTTCAATTTTAAGCACTTCCGAACCGGTCACGAGTATCTTGATCGCTTTTATCTTTCTCGATGAAAGACTCTCGCATCTGCAAACTCTTGGCGGGTGCTTAGTTCTTCTGGCATTTATCTTCGTCTCTCTACCGACCCGAAAGAAAGTGCGAGCAAATGGCTGAAGATCCTTTTTCAAAACACTTTAAATCTCGAAATTTTGTCGTGAGCGTAAAGCTCGATACAAGCGGTCGCAAAGGCAAAACCGTCACTCTCCTCGATGGCCTTCCGAAGCAGGAGTTGTTTCTCAAAGATTTGGTAAAAATGCTGAAGCAAGCCTGCGGTGCAGGCGGCACCTACCTGATGGATCGCAAAGAAGGTGTGATCGAACTTCAAGGCGATCATCGCGATCGCGTCTGCAAGTTTTTGGATCAGCACGAAGTCAAAATAAAACGTTAACGTGCGATTCTGAAGCTTCGATCATGCAGGGAATAACGCTGGCTTTTAATAGTCAAAAGTGACAATCCTATTTTGACGATGGGACTCTTCAACTTGCGTTCGGAGACGACTCGCGTCTCGTTCCGACATTACATCTATGCTGCATTTCTGTGCCTTCCGGCCGCAGGCATTCAGTACTTGCTGAACGATTCGGTGCCCGGCTCGAATTTTTTATTCATTTACCCATCGGTCTTCGTCATCGCTCTCTTGTTTGGCTTCGGTCCGGGGCTCTTTTCCACAATCATGCTTGATCTCTTTGTTTGGTTTGCTTTGCTGGAGCCCATCAGCTTTTTTGAACTCGACAGTGCCGACTCCATGAGGATCACAACATTTCTGTTCATGGGTGCTTTGGTGAGCTGGCTTTCGGGGCGTCTCCGAAATGCCGAACGTCATCAGTTCGTCGCGCGGATTACGGCTGATCGCGCAAATGAAGCAAAATCCCGCTTCTTAGCGAATCTCAGTCACGAAATCCGAACGCCGCTCGCTGCCGTAGTTGGTTTTGCGGATCTTCTCGAAAATCCGCGCCTAGCCGATGAAGAACGGCAAGAGTTCGTGAGCGCCATTCGCCGCAATGGACAGTTTCTCGTTTCACTAATTCGAGATGTTGAAGATCTAAGCGCTCTTGAAAACGGAACAATCGCCATCGACCGCTCACCTATTCGCCTCGAAGTCGTGATCGACGAGGTTGAACGACTTCTTGAAGACCGGGCACGACAAGCCAACGTCGGCATCTCGTTCACGCAACACGGCTCCTGGACGCAAGCTGCTTATACTGATGCCTCTCGCATCAAGCAGATCGCACTTAATGCTTTCGAAGCCCTACTTTCCTATGTTCTCCCGCCAGCCACCGATATAGACACCGCACTCAAAGAGCGACTTTGTTTTCACTTCCGCGCTCGAGCCATCAAAAGCATGAGTTCGCGCGCCATCGAATTTGAGTTTCAGATCAGCGCCACTACAGAGAATCGGGACTTCCCTCATAATCCGGAATCGCTTTTTGAGCCCTTCGCTGACAAATCTCCTTCGCAACCGCGACGAGCACGCGAGAGCGGCCTCGGACTCGCGCTGGCTCGAAAAATTTCGCGCGTGATGGGTGGAGAAGTCGAACTCAAACACTCGCCGGCATCGTCGTCGGAGACTCAAACCATCTGCATCTCAGTTTCGCTTCCGTTGGAAGAAGCTGCTGAATCCAGTTTCGCTGCAAAGACTTCAAATCCTCGCGAGCTCGATTCTCAGCTCGCGGGTCGAAAAGTTCTGATCGTCGATGACAACGAGGATAATCATAAACTTCTCGATAGGCTCTTAGTCGGGGTAGGTGCAAGAACGTCTTATGCCCCGAACGGGCAAGCGGCGCTCGACCAAACAAGTCGTGAATCGTTCGACGTCGTTATCATGGATATTCAGATGCCGGAGATGGACGGATACGAAACAACACGCCGGCTGCGCTTGCAAGGTCTAGGCTCGCCGATCATCGCCCTTACCGCAAACGCGATGACGGGTGATCGCCAACGTTGCCTCGATGCGGGTTGCACGGATTACCTGACTAAGCCCATCGATAAACCGTTGTTCCTCGCGACGCTGGACAAACACCTCTGCGAACGTCCAGAGAGACTAAACTAAAGCCGAGATAGTTTTCTCTCGGCTCGATATCACGTTAGATCACGCTGAAGGGCTGCTAAGATTGTGGAAGGACCACTATTTTAGAGGAATTCACGATGAATTTTCTGACGAAACTGAGTTCGTTTTGGGCGAAGCTTTTTCCGGCGAGCTTCACTTATAAAATGAAGGCTTCGGCAACGGCCGCGTTCTTCATCTTCTTTGCTTTCGGTGCGACCGCAGTTTTTCAAAACTGCATGCGCTCTCGCTTCGGCATGGATGACAAAGAATCCGAGCGTCGCCTCGATCAGTGTACGGATCCGAACTGCCAACAGATTCTCGACGGCGTCGGTAGCTGTACTTTCAACGGACAAACCGTGGCCCATGGTCAGAGCGTAACGGCTTACCAAAGCTCAACGGCTCCGAACGGACTCCAATGTATTTCGCAGCAGAGAACATGTAATAACGGCATCCTCTCAGGCGATTACCAATATGCGTCTTGCGCAACCGGTGCTCCGCAGAACTGTTTGTTCAACGGACAAACCATCAATCACGGTCAGAGCGTTACGGCCTACCTGACATCGACGGTTCCCAACGGACAGACATGCCAATCGGAAGTTCGCACGTGTAACAATGGCTCTCTCTCCGGTAACCACCAGTACGCGAACTGTTCGGTGGGCGCTCCCGCTTCTTGTCAATTCAACGGACAGACGATTGCGCATGGATCCGGCGTCTTCGCTTACCAGGCGTCAACAGTTCCAAACGGACAATCGTGTACGGCGGAATTCCGCCTCTGCCAAAATGGACAGTTGAACGGAACGTTCACGTACGGATCGTGCGCTCCGATGGCCCCGGCCGCATGTTTGTTCGATGGTCAGACAATCGGTTCGGGCTCGGCCGTGATCGCCTACCAAAACTCAACGGTGCCTTTCGGCCAACAGTGCGTGCCTGAAAGCCGCGTATGTACAAACGGAACACTCTCCGGTTCGTACAACTATTCGTCTTGCTCAATCGGCACGCCGGCCGCTTGCTTGTTCAACGGCCAAACGATTCCCTCTGGTTCAGGAGTGATCGGCTTCCAAAACTCGACAGTTCCCGCCGGTAACTTGTGCAACGGCGAATCGCGCGTTTGTACGAATGGCGTTCTCAGCGGCTCGTTCCCGCACGCTTCGTGCGCGCAAGGAACTCAAGCGGCCTGTCAGTTCAACGGACAAACGGTGAACTCCGGAACTTCGGTCATCGCGTTCCAGAACTCGGCCGTTCCTTTCGGCCAACAGTGTTTGCCGGAAACGCGCTCTTGCACAAACGGTCAACTGTCGGGAAGCTTCACGTTTGCTTCTTGTACGGTTGGTGGTGCCGCTAGCTGTTCGTTCAATGGTCAGACGATCGCGCACGGTGAAGCGGTGATCGCTTTCCAAAACTCGACGGTCGACAGCAGTCAGTCTTGCGTTCAGCAGCCTCGTGTCTGTAACAATGGTCAGCTCTCGGGTTCTTACGCATACGCTTCTTGTACCCCTGGCCAACCAGCCTCTTGTATGTTCAACGGCCAAACCGTTGCGCATAACCAGTCGATCTTGGCCTACAAGGATTCGAGTGTTCCCTCAGGTCAGTCCTGCGTCGCTCAGGTTCGCACTTGCTACAACGGCACGCTCGCTGGAACTTACGCATTCGGTAGCTGTACGGTTGGTCAACCGGCGTCCTGTATCTTCAACGGGTACACGATTCCGAACGGCTGTATCGTAACTGCCTACCAGAACTCCACGCCGACTTCGGGCGGTGTGTGCGTGTTCGAGAAGAGAAAGTGTGAAAACGGCGTTCTTGTCGGAAATTATCAGTTCAGCCACTGTACGCACGGAACGGGTGCATCGTGCCAATTCAACGGCCAGACGATCGCGCATCAACAGTCGGTTGTCGCGTACGCACAGTCCACTGTTCCGCAAGGTCAACAGTGCCAAGCGCAGTCTCGCACTTGTAACAACGGTGTCTTGAGCGGCTCGTACGCAAGCGGAAGCTGCCAAGTTCAAGGTGCATCGGCTTCGTGCTCGTTCAACGGCCAGACGATCCCGCACGGCGGATCGGTTCAGGCTTACGCTTCGAGCTCGGTGAACTACGGCAATACTTGTACGGCGCAAACACGCACGTGTAACAATGGTGTCTTGAGCGGTTCTTACACGCACGGGACGTGCTCGGTTCAAGGTCACACGAACTGTACGTTCAACGGCCAGACCGTAGCGCACGGAACGAAAGTGATCGCGTACCACTTCAAGCACTACAACTGGTACATGTGCGCGTACGTGAAAGAAGAGCGTTATTGCAACAACGGCGCGCTCAGCGGAACGGCCCCCTACTCGACATGTCCATCAACGGACCCCGACGCGATTGGGTACCCCACGAAGTACTGATGGAACTGGCCCACTTGATTTCGGTTGTGGGCCAGAGAATTGAACACGAAAAGGAGGACTTCGGTCCTCCTTTTTTTTGCGAACTGGCCCACTTGAGTTCGGTTAGGGATCGGTGAAGCGGGCTGAGGAACTTGCTTCGCTGCCTATCGCGTGGAGCTCAGTTCTTCACACCGATCCGGCAATTAAAGGTCATCTATTTTCTTTGAGATTCGTTGCATGGAAGTGACTTGTTGTGTCTGACGAAGGCGATCGCCAAATGATAAACAAGGTGCTCTTTCTTTTTCGAAAGACACCAACTCTTTCGAGTGAGTCGTGCGACTCGATCGCGGTTCTTCGCGCAGGTGTGATTGAGGCTAAACATCGGATCAAAGCCTTGCTTGAGTTCGTCTTGTCCGTGATCGATGGGTCTTCGACTCTTGTGCCGCACGTGCGTAGCAAGAGGAAAATGTTCGCGAATGCTTTTAGGATAATGTGGGTGCTGATCGGAAATGATTGTCACTTTCGGATCTAAGAACAATTTGATTCTTGCGAATAGTAACCGTCTACCTTCCGCCCGCATGTCTTTGCGGTTTCCGTAAAGGGCCCGCTTGCGAGGGCTCATCTTCCACTTCACGGGCATCTCGGAAACTTCAAAGCCCGCAATCCACCTTGAGCCTTCTTCGACGGCCAATGAAATGGCGAGTGGCTTGTACTTGGACTGCTCCGCGGTTTCTTGATCGTCAAACTGAAGTCGAGTGATGGGTTTCCGCGCGTGGTTCATTTCCTGAAGTTCAACCAGAGCAATAGGGCCAAGGAATTTGAGTTTCCTGAGTACAGTCGTGCGCGAGAGCCTCTCAATTCGCGCGATTCCTCTAATCGAGCAGCGCTCACCAAGCAGATTTTTGATACGCTCGTTTTTATGCCGCTTTTTTTGTCGGTATTCTTTTGCGAAAGTGGCGTGAGAGAAATGTTTTCCGCACGCTCGGCACTTGAACTTTATGATCAAGCGACCATCTGACTTACGCCAAAAAGATCCGTCGCGAATCACCTGAATTCGGTCGTCGGACGTTTTCGCTTTAGCATTGCAATGGGGGCAGTCTCTTCGCATCGGGCAGCCAGAAAAGCAAGAATCTGGCCGTACGCAATCCAACCGCCCTAGCAAGACGTCCCGCGCCCACCGAAATATCGTGGACCACTTAACTACTTTTTGTAATAAACACGCAACTCAACACGCCGGTTATTCAACCGGCCGCGCTCGGTTTCGTTCGTATCGATCGGTTGATCTTCACCGTACCCGATCGCATCGACTTGCTTCGAGGCTAGACCAAGCGTTTGCGCAATGACTCTCGCAACTGTTCCAGCACGCAGGCGACTCAAACGTTGGTTGTATTGATCACTTCCCTTGTTATCCGTATGACCGACGACGATGATCTTATCGATCGCGACACCTTTTAATTGGCCAAGGTTGTTATCCAGAAGTGTTTTCGATTCCGGAGTCAGTTCAGCCGTGTTGAAGATAAAGTTTACGTTCTTCAAGCTGAGTTCGCGGTTCGGTTTCGGGAGCGGCACGACTGTGATCGGAACACGGACTTCGCCGCCCGATTGATCTGCCACCAAAAGTTGGACGTTACCTGTCGTTGTTGGCGCTTGATATTCTTGGCGATCACTTTCGAAGCGGCCGAAGCGTTTCGAAAGTCGGTAGGAGTACGGTGGGCGACCTCCTCTCGGAGTAAACTGTTGCGCGCTACCTGGATACATCGAAACTTCAGATGGCTCCACGGTCAGATCCGAAATCGGCATCGATGCCCGAGGGCGTGCTCCACGTACGGTGATGAACGCCTCAACCGTGCTGCCATCATCATCGGTTACGATTAAATTGGTTGTTCCATACTCCATCGGCGCTCGGTAAACGCCCGAGCTTGGGGAAAACGCTCCAACCGGCTCCGAGAGCTTGTATCTGTAAGGAGGGCTTCCTCCCGTGACCATGAACGATTCTCTTCCGCCTGCATCAAGCTCCACCACTTCGGGAGAAATACGGAGTGGACGCGCGCGCGAATCATCACGCAAGGAACGATCGCTATCGCTGCTTCCACCGAAGGTGTAGTTGACACCGGCATAGATGCGCCAATCAGGCGAAAGGCCCTGCGGCAAAACTTCGATCGTCCCACCGAGATGCCCCCAAAAATCCGTGAAAAATTCGTGGCGAAGAGCCAGCAAAGCTTCAAGTGAAGACGCATGCTTTTTTTCTTTGTAGAGCGAGTCACCCATGGGGAAAGCTCCGAAGAGCTCTGCATGAACTCGTTGGTCCGTATGCAGACCGTAGACGTAGGCAGCCGATGCGATCAGCTGATCCCCTAACATGTAAAGGGGTGCGCTTGCGAGCGGCGTTCCGAGCGGCCGTTTCCGATAACCAACGTTCAAACCGAATCCGTCGCGCTCGCGAAGATGATCATAGATCAACTCAACGTTGTAAATAGCCTTCGGATCATTGCCAACGTAGGGATCGTTCTGCGCGACGGGGATGTCGACGGAGACCACTGCACCCAGACCACCAGATTTAGATTGTGAGAAGTCGTACTTCAATCCGATACGGTGATCGTGAATCCCTTCGGTGATGTAGTACTTCGGCGTTTCGTCACTGTCGGCACTTTGCTGAAAGACGCCGGGAAGCGAATACATCAACTGAAGATGATCGGTAATTCCCCAAGCCGCGATGAACTCGTAATGAAAAGACGAATCTTTGTACTCCCGATATTCGGGCGTGTTCAGATCGTCGAAGACGGTCAGTTCGTTTCGGAGAAAACCGGTGAAGAAGCCGACGTTGAATCGGTTCCGCCCGAGCGTCTTCGAAGAATGAACCGTTTCGAAGTTCAAGGAATCCGGTGTCGCGGCAAACGTTTGCATGTTGCCGAGCACATTCGCTCTTGATTCGACGGGAGCCAGCGAAGTCGCGAGCAAAAGAAGACCAGAAACCAAAGAGCGCCAATTACTGGAAGAACTCGTCATGGATGAGCCTCGAAGTTGCGTTCGGATGCGATACGACTCCAGGATAAACGGCTCTGAGCGCAGGGTCAAAAATGCGCGGTGTTTAGGCTCACCAATAACGACTTAAGCCTGGAACGCTAGCATGTCTTCGTTTCGCATCACCAAAACATGCGAGGTCGCGGAAAGACCTTTCTTCAACATTGAGCTTGCAACGGCCGATGCCTTGATAGGTTGTTGCTTTGCTAAGGGGCCCTTCAAAAGCGGCCGGAAAAATGGAAAAAGTTTAATGGCTAGACTTTCGCCGAAGCGTTTCTCTGTACGGTCTCCGAGAAGGAGACTCGGACGGTGGATGACTAAAGAGTCAAAGCCGACTTTTATTAAGTCCTGTTCCATTTCTCCTTTCACGCGGTTGTAAAAGAATTTCGAAGAGGCCTTGGCTCCCATAGCGCTCACGACAACAAACTTACCGGCTCCACGCTCTTTTGCCACGCGCGCAAAATCCAAGACGAGGTCGTGATCAACTTTACGAAAGTTAGCCTGTGAGCCCGCTTTTTTAATCGTCGTCCCTAAACAGCAAAATGCGAGATCAGGTCGGTGCTCTGTTTGCCAATCGAGCTGGGCTTGTACAAGTTTTGGGTGATCAAAGGGAAGTTGCTTGCGCCCGAAGGAAACAATCTTCTTCACTTTCGATTCACTCAGAAGAAGCTTCACGAGCTCAGTTCCCACGAGTCCGCTGCCGCCCGTCAACCATACGATCATCGCTCACCCCCTAGGCTATTTGAATCCTTGAAGTGACTAGTGTCATCTCGATTTCTTGACGGCCGCTGTTGAGAAAGAGACTCTCTTCGTGCCTCGTCACCCAACAGGGAGTTATATGCGCAAAGAGCGAAGCCTCACGAACCTCGTCACGATTACAGCTTTCATTATTCTGACGCTTTCATATGGCGTGACTCATGCCGCATCCGCAAAAAAGTCAGCGCCGCAACGGCCAAACGACGACAACATCAGCTTCGAATTTTCGCAGTTTCGCCGCAACCAAGTGAAAAGCGTCGATTACGAGATCTCGATCAAACTTACGAAGGGCGGCGAAGATTATTCCGGTCGCACAATCGCGAACGTGCAACTCGCGAAAACGAATGCGCCCCTCTCTTTCGATTTTGTGGGTAAGAAGATCGAATCAATTACGGTCAACGGTAAACCGGTCCAAAACTTCACGACTCGCACGGGTAGTTTCGACATTCCGGCCGCCGCCCTAGCGCCGACGAGCAAGATTGAAATCAACTACGTTGGCGCATTCAATAAAGAGGGTGTTGGTTTCCAACGTTCCATCGACCCTGAAGACGGTGCCGAATATTTCTTTACGGATTTTGAACCGTACGACGCGCATCAGTTCTTCCCCTGTTTTGACCAGCCAGATTTGAAAGCGACCTACAGAGTCCAAGTTCAAGCGCCGAAAGATTGGCGTGCCGTTTCAAATGAATTGGTTGAGAGCGCAAAGACAGAAGGCGCATTCACGACGACGACGTTCGCAAAGACGAAACCCTTCAGCACTTATCTTCTCTTCGTTGGGGCTGGTCCTTACGCCGAATGGAAAGATCAACTTGGCGAGACTCCGATTTACCTTTGGGCTCGTCAGTCGTTAGCCAAACACGTCGACGTTTCTAGAATCATGGAGACAACGAAGAGAGGTTTGGCCTTCTTCAATGATTATTTTGGTTACGAGTACCCGTTCTCTAAGTACGGGCAGATCTTTATTCCCGAATTCGGTTCGAGCGGAATGGAAAATCCCGGCGCGATCACGCTAAATGAGCGCTTTATTTTCCGCGGTCCCGTTCCTCAATCAATTTACGAAGGCCGCGATAGTTTGATTCTCCACGAGATGGCGCACATGTGGTTCGGCGATCTTGTGACGATGAAGTGGTGGAACGATCTCTGGCTCAACGAAAGTTTTGCTAGCTACATGGCTACAATCTCGCTTGATCGCGCTATGAACGCCAAGGGTGCGCTTCTGCGCTCGTTCAACAGCAAAGGTTGGGGTTACTGGCAAGATCAGCTTGTGACCACCCATCCTATCGAAACTCCCGTGCCTGACGTGCGTTCAGCCAAAGGAAACTTTGACGGCATCACTTACGCTAAAGGTGCCGCAAGCCTTCAACAGCTTCACTTCTATGTGGGTGAAGAAGGTTTCCGCGAGGGCATTCGTCGCTACTTCAAAGATCACGCATTCAAGAATACGGTTCGCGAAGACTTCATCTCCGCCATTGCGAAAGCTTCGAACAAAGATTTGAAAGAATGGACGCGCGCCTGGCTCAAAACATCGGGTCCTAACCGCGTACAAGCGAAATGGAGCTGCCAAGACGGAAAGCTCAAAACTTTCTCGATCGAACAAACTCCGAGTACATCGAAAACTCTCTCGCCACACAAAACACGCGTTGGTTTGTTTGCTTCCACTCAAGGCGGAACACTTCGTCTCGCAGATTCAGTTGACGTGATTTATTCGAAACGATCGACACCGGTGAAAGAACTCATCGGCAAATCTTGTCCAGAGTTCGTGTACCCGAACGTCGACGATCACGACTACGCGCTCTTTGCTTTAGATGCCGTTTCGCTCAAACAATCTCGTGCTGCTCTTGTTGGTGCCATCGAATCCCCGCTGTTACGGCTCCAGATTTGGAGCACGCTTGCGCAGATGGTGCGAGACGGTCAGCTCCCCATCACCGAATACTTCGACACGGCCCTAAAAGGATTAGAAGCCGAGAAAGAAGAGACTCTTTTAGCTTCTCTCCTTGGTGGCAACAGCACGATCCGCGAGTACTACCACCGCTTTTTGACGCCCGAACAACGAAACGCGCTCGCCCCACAATTTGAAGCCGTGATCTGGAATCGCCAGAAACAAGCTTTGGCAGGAAGCGATTCGCAGATGATGTTCTACGACTTCTACGTTTCGATCGCGCAAACCCCCGATGCTCTTGCCACTTTAAGTCGGAATCTCAAGGGAGAAGAAATTCCACAAGGCCTGCAGCTTGATCAAGATCGTCGTTGGAACATCGTGAAGACTCTTGCTTCTACAGGTGCAACCGGTGCGACAGCGCTCATCGATGCGGAAGAAAAACGTGACGCCTCGACAGCCGGAAAGCGACATGCCTATGCCGCTCGCGCGGCAATTCCGGAAATCGAAGTCAAACGGAAGTTCTGGACAAGTCTTGAGAAGCCCGAATCCGTACCTTCGAGCACGCTTCGTATGGCTTCAGGTTACTTCAACAACTGGAATCTTCCGAAGTTGACGGAGCCCTTTAAGCAACCCTTCTTTGAGCGTTTGAGTTCAATTGATTGGAAGTCCAACGATCAGCTTGTGCGCATTTACTTCCGCGAGCTCTTTCCACAAAACCTGTGCAACCGTGCGGTTTTGAAAGAGAGCGAAACCCGCCTTCGCCAGTCAAAAAATCTGACGCCGATTGCGCGACGGGCTTGGCTTGAAGCGAACGATGAGCTGAAAGAATGCGTTTCGGTTCGACGCTAAGAAGAGCTTTCCGTTTATCCGAAACGAATGAGCGCCCTCAAAGAGTTTTCGCGAGGGCGCGACCGATAGAGGCGAGAGCCTTCTCGGCCTGAGCGGGGTCTTTGAACTTTTCCAAGCACGCCGTTACGACGATCGGTCCTGACGGCGGCTCCATGATGCCAACGTTACAGATTCGGCGAATTTGGGTTCCCGTCTTTTGGGCGAATTTGACCGAATCCGGCAAGCCCGCTTTAATTCGGTTCTCTCCGGTGACCATCGTCTCCATATAACCCATCACGAGTTTGGTATTCGCCTCGTTGAGGAGCTGGCCTTTCGCAAGCTTCTCGAGCACATCACCGAAGGCCTCGAGGCTTCCCGAGTTGAGTCCCTTCTTGTAGTACTTCTCAAAAGCATCGTCGATCGATTTGGATTTCAAGTTGACTGGGTCTTCCTGCATCCGCGAGGCCGCTAGCATCAGCCGGTCTTGGGGCGACTTCGCCTTTTTGAAATCGATGAAATCCATATTCGTGAGGTTTGCGGCCTTGGGACTGAGCTCACCGTACGCGTCGTATCTCACCTGAAGGAGCGTCGTGATTTTCCCGAAGCCGTTACCGGCGATCGACTTTTGGATCTGTCGATTAAATTCATCCACACCGATCTCGCGAATCAAAATATCCGCCGCTGTCGAATCACTTTGTGTGAGCATTTTCTCAAGCAAGTAACCAAGCGTAAGTTTGGTACCTGGTTCCTTCCAGAGCACCTCTCCGGATCCATCGACGTAATCCGATTTCTGAAGCGTGATCTCTTTATTTAAGTCGACAAGGCCTTGCTCTTGCCTCTGTAAGAGCGCGATTGCGACGAGCACCTTTACGGTCGATGCCAAATACCATCTGCGGTCGGCTTGGTAATTTACCTCAGTTCCATCCCCGAGACGTTTTACGTAGATTCCGAGATCACCCGGAGTTCGCTGGTCGATCTTTGCGATCTCGCGGCGAAACTCATTGGTCCAACTCTTTGGCTTTTTTTCTTTTTGCTCGGTTTGAGCCTTAGACTTCTTTGCAGCTAACGAGAGGGAGGGAGTTATGTTCATCGTCAACGAACACAAGGCCGTCACGAGCATAAAACGAATAGGAGGGTTCAATCGTCGTCCATCCATACTCTATTGAGTACTGCAAAGACGAGATCGATTAAAGGCCTGCTTTGAATAATCCCGATTTGTACACAGCTTCGCCAACGCTTTTCAAAACGTGTTCAGCTTTTGTAAGGGAGGCGATGTTGCGAGTGCAGGCGGCGATCACGACACGTTTATCGCCTTCAATCTTTCTCATGATTCCAAAATCGCAAACGCGAGCGTGCTGCGTCCCGGTTTTGTGCGCAAAAATGTAACCCGCAGGGAAACCAGCAATAACTCTCTTCTTGCCCGTCTCAGCTCGCTCCATCGTTTCGATCAAAAACTTATCCGCGCTTTGCGAAAGTCTTCCGCCTTCGCTGATCTTTTCAAGTAAGTCTCCGTACGCTCTAAGAGTCGCGGAGTTCAAATGCTTCCCGTAGTAAGTCGAGTAAGCAGCATCTAAGTTTTTCGTGCGCAGATCCTGCATTCGCAGATTCAAAATGGACGCAAGTTTCGTAACGCGGGCATCTTGGTTCTTCACGTTTTTCAAAGCGCGAATATCGCGATTTAAAAGGTGGACCGCATTTGGATGAATCCCGCTGTAAGCCAAACGGCGCACATCTGAGAGCGTAGTAATTTCT